>Ga0307510_10003605_pt1 | contig 18072 bp, 9 predicted proteins | sample 12_EM_MG_FD_207224 | JGI IMG/M metagenome (GOLD analysis project Ga0307510, IMG submission 207224) | Populus trichocarpa ectomycorrhiza microbial communities from riparian zone in the Pacific Northwest, United States - 12_EM | ecosystem: Host-associated > Plants > Roots > Unclassified | place...
CTAGAGGGTGGAGGACGTGTCACTGATCATTTTTTTAAAAAAAAACAACACATATAACTTGTTGTCCGCTAACCTAAAATTCAGTGATTGAAGGGTTACTGGAAAGTTAGGGCAGATGTATTTTATATTTAAAAATTTATTTGTCAACTTTTTTTTTATCCAAAACATTTAAAAAATATATTAGAGACCTAAATAAATATATTTATGGCTTCAAATAACCTAAAATCAATTAAAAAATCAACTTGAATTCAAAAAACTTTTCGAGCCTAGATCCAGCCTTTCAGGCAAGGTGATGGCCAAATAACATTTTAGTAAAATTTTTTTCATCGAATGGAACATGTTAATACTAAGATCGATTTTTTTCATGGTTAAAATTAGTGTCAACTGTAGATTTTTCTCTTTCACTAGAATCTGGTGACTCTCGACCCTCTTAAATCCAGGACTGGAAAATAAAAAAAAAATATTTTGAATCAAAACTGAATTTTAAAATACTAAAGGGACAAAAAATGTATCCATTAAAGAGTAGGAGGACCAAAGTTAAATGTTCACCCAATTTTAAAATTGCCACCTAGTTTTCTTGTATTTTTTATTTTGGCCCTTTGTCTTTGAATCATGTCCTTCCTTAACAAACCGGAATCAATTGGCCATTAAAAGATCCAATTAAAGAGAAAAAGGGTTGATGATGAAAAAAAAATTCACGTTTTAGTTATTTTGTTAATATAACGAAAAATTCTAAGACGTCAAATTTGTAGTCATTGTGTTGATCCCATTTTTATAGGAGTTTGTGTGGCAGAATTGCAGTGAACATTGTTTGAATCAAATTCTACGAAGGTTTCCCTTTCTCTTCGATCACACAAACCCTTATCTTTGCTCTGCAAACCCCACCCTAAAAATACTTATAACTAAGGCTGTCCTCGGCTGGTGGCAGCCTCTTTCACTTCTTTGTTTTTTCAGTATATTGTTTCCTTCTATATTGTCGAGATTTATCTTTTGCTTGTTTCCTACAATCAAATTTGCAGTCATGATGCCTTTCTAGATGAGAGTTTGAGCTGTAAATTCTTGAAACTTTCTCGAAAATAAATTTGGGAAAAAATATCTATGAGGATGTCCTGTTTCTTCCTGTCTTTAGGTCTTTTGGGCTTTTGAGCTGTAATGGATTCGATGTCGGGCCACGAACCTGTAAAATAAGGCCCCTTCGAACCTGGGGGGTTTCCGATATATATTTAGGTCATGTTTGTTTTCTGAAAAGTGATTTTCGAAAAACTATTTTCCAAACTTTCCTGTGTTTGTTTACTATTATGAAAGTTGGTCAACGGAAAACACTTTTCAGTCAAAGAAAAATTTGGCTTGATTTCCAGGAAAGTGTTTCCCTACAAAATTTGGACGGAAAACACTTTCCAGAAGTTGTGAAAAATTTAGAAATGTCATATTATTTACTGATTATATCAAATTTGGTTTTCGAACTTTTAATTGCTATATATATTTTGTTTTGAATATTTATTTTTCAATTTCATCTCTTAAAATTTAATTTTTATATTAACTTTGGTCCTCATTTTTATAATTATTATTTGTTTTTTCCTTATCATTTTTTATTAAAATTTTTTATCTATCAAATTTGATCCTCATTCTTTTGATTGTTACTTATTTTATTTGAAATAATTTATGAAATGTTAATTATTATTATTTTAATTTCTTCATCTTTTATTTTTTTTTAGATTTGATCTCTATTATTTTGATTATTATTTATTTTATTTGAGATAATTTATGAAATTATATATTTTTTTTCAATTTCATTCTCATTCAACTTTTTAATTTTTAAGACTTGTTCCTCATTATTTTAATAAACTTGAGAAAAATAAAATATTAATAAGTTATTTCCCAGCTTATTTTCCATGACATAACCAAACACTGTAAAGTGTATTCCAACTTATTTTTCATTATACTACCAAACATCAGAAAATAATTTATTTTTCTGAAATTCACTTTAAAAAAAAAATACTTTTCAATAAACAAACGGAACCTTAAATCATATAAGAGGAATTAATGTTTAAAAATCTCATGAAGAGAATGATTTAATTACTTTCGGGAATGAAATTACAATTTATCAGCAGATATTAGGAATGAAAAATGAAATCATCTTTGGGTAATAGGAGTTTTTGTATAGCTGGCAGGCACATTCATGGTGATCCGTGGTCCGTCATAGATATTAGCAGATTTCTCGTAAATCTATTCCTCTAGGAAAGGGGCATTCCAGGTTCAAGCTAGTCATCCTCCACCGATGATATGCTCTAACGCGAAGCCTTCGACTGTACTTGTTTTTTTAATGTGTTATGTGATTATGATGTAAAATGTTTTTTAATATAGTTTTTTTTGTTTTAAAATTATATTAAAAAATCAATTTAACATTTTTTTTCATGTAAGAAATATTTGTAAAACAGTTTTAAAAGTACTCTCAAATATCATTTTAATAATCATTTTGGTTTTAGGTAGAGTTTAGAAACACGATCTTAACGTTGTTTGGCAAATAATTTGAATTTTTTATTATTTAAAATTGATTTTTTATTTTTATTTTTGATTGTTTTGATGTGCTGATATAAAAAATAAATATTAAAAAATAAAAAAAATTTATTTAATATATTTTTAAGTAAAATATATTTTAAAATGCTACCGTAACAAACGCTGATATGGTTATAATCCTGGTCATGTTTTTAAAATGCTACCGTAACAAACGCTGATATGGTTATAATCCTGGTCATGTGTCTTCGGTCTTAAAAATAGTGCTGAATTTGAATAATAAAACCAAAAAGATTTTTTTGATCGTTGATATTAAGATTTAAGAAGGAAACTTTAGGTGAGAGATATTCAACAATTAACCACTACAATTCATGTCGTGCTGTTTTTCGTCTTGTCTTGTAATAAAGGGGAGCGAGATTGTTGACGGTTGAAAATTCTAATTTTATCGACTTCGAAAGATAACATAGCTCGGAGTAGGTAACTCTACTCGATCGCCGAATCGTGAAAAATGGCTCCCAGTTGACCAGGTTCGAGCATGTTTTTAATTTGAGGGCTTCCTTGGATGTTAATAATTATTTCTTCTTTTGTTTTCCTCAGCCAATGATTCTTCCAGGTAACAAAACGGGTATCCTATGTGAATATCTTCCTACATGTTAGGTTGCAGCCGACCAGACACATGGAAATGCAATTCTAGCTGAGGGCAGCAAGGACTTTAAAAAAAGGGGGCTGAGAGAGTCAATTGACCAGATTATGAACGAGGTAGAAAAGAGACAACAACCGACAGTGTCTGAAGGCAACATGATCGTAGATGTCTTTTATTGAAATTGAGGTCCATTGTGATTTAATTGCTTGGACTTTGTACCACTGAAATCACAGAAATACTTTATTGATATTATCAATCCCTAGATTCAACAATTAATTATACTATCAAATTTGGTTTTGAACTCATTTATAAACTGAAGTGGAAAAATTATTTTAATTATTATTACTGGCTTTGAAATCTTTTCTGCATGGGTGCAAATAAGTTCAGTATTCTTATTGTTATTAATAATTAAACCCATGACTTCTTGATAACTATAAAAATCCCAGAATCATTTGAGCTTAAAGTACATTGATAATATTAAATAATATTCAATTATATATGTTTTCACTTTATCTGCCATCCACTTAGATTCATGTAAATATAATCTCCCCTAAAATAAAAAAAAATAGATAAAATTAACATCCAAGGGCTTTTCAGTCTTTTTAATTTTTTAGCACAATAAAATTATTTAATTACCTTAAAAAAATCTATTAAAATCTATTTTAGGATATTTTTTTTATCTTTTCATCATTATTTTTTAGTTGATATCAAGTTGTCAAGGGTATTTTTTATTTGACCAAATATTAATAATTATTTAAAAAAAATCTATCAGAGTATGGAGCGCATAAGCCAGTAAGGAGGAGTAACATGCGAGTTTATCTTGTGACCAAACTATTTTGATGAGTTAATCTTGATGGATATTTTTTTTTCTTGCGAAGGGTATTTAGAAACTATCTCATATAAATAAATAAATAAATAGATAAAATGTGAGTTTAAGTTAGAGCCTTGGAGTTGGATATGCTGGAGTCAAACTAGTCATGCAAATAGACCGCTCCATCTCTTCATCGAAATTTACAAGGAAAAGTCAATGATCACCTACCCCATTTTCGATGGTCTAATTCAAAATTATCACGATGCTGGAAAATTATGATATAGTAGGCCGAAAGAAGACCTTCCAAGTTTCTAACCTGCCACGCACGTCGTGTTTACCAATAATTAGCTGTTAATTAATCATGCAAATGCAATGAATTCAAATAATAATAGCTCTGCGCATAAATTTCCCGTTCAATTTCTCTCTGCATGCCTGTATTCTTCGAATATGTCTGCAATTCGTCAAATTCTTATCTAAAAAAGATTAAAAAAGCACTCGGAACTTTGTATCCAAGCCGATTTTCCCGAGTCAGAGGAGTTGCATTCAAGCTTGATTGATTCATAAAGTGCAGAAAATGTAAAGATTTTCTTAGGTCAGTAGACTTCATTTTATTGGAACGAACAGGCTGTCAGTGTTGTCTTGTTGTAAACGCAGCAGAAACCTTGGTTGTTTGAAAATATATCCCTTCGTTTATTTATTTTTAACCGATATATATATATATATATATATCTTCGGAGCTCACATTAAGTGTTATTTTTTCCCTTTTTTTTCCATATATTATTTATTATATGCGATGGAGTTCTTGCCATACAAAGAGATCTCTCAGGAAAATCTTTACTGGTGAATAGTTTTTATTCTCTCAAAAATATATCTCAAAAAACAACAATGTTTCATCGGATAAATACTTGAGTGTACATTCAAGAAAAAAATTAGCAAAATTATGATAGAATTTGTATTCCTAAAACTAAATCCTAGTTGATTATATATCTTTCTAATTGATTATAGCATCTTTAGAAAGATGATGTTAGAAATATTAGAAAATAATAAAAATTATATCTTGAGAACTTATCCAATAATTTAAATTATTGAGGTGAATTAGTTTTTTAATATAGTATCAGAGCATTGATGATTAAGCAATCACGAGATCGAATCTTATTATTTTTATTTATTTGATAAAAATTAAAATTTTTTAATATGATATCAAAATCTCGACAACCAAGCACTTATATAGGTAGTTTTATATAAATTTTAAGTTTAAAAAACTTTTATTTAAAATAATATTTTAAAAAATAATATAAAGAGACAGTACAGCACCATTAAATATCCTGCCTAACCGAGAGATTCGAAGAGATCAAATTTCATAGAAGAAGACAAAAAGATAGCAAGGATCAGCTGAAAGCACCGTCCGCGAAAATGACACCAAGAACGGTTGGATTTTTTTTTCTTTCGTAATATGCGAAGATATACATACATGCAGTCATTTATACTTCAACAAATTAGGTTGCTTATACGTATTAGGTTGCTTATACGTTGAACATTTAAGAAGAACACCAAAAACCCACCGGTTACAAGGACAACACAGAAAACATGGAGCGTATAAAAAGAATAAGAGCTTGTTCGTCCTTCTGATTTTCTAGTTTTTAATAACTATTTTACTTTAAAACAAAACAATAAAATAATATTTGGTTAAATATTATATAATTCTTAACTTTTAAGAGTGAAATGTGATTTTTATAAAAGCATGTTGCTAAATATGTATTAGCTTATATTTAAAAAAAAAAAAACAAAAGAAGTTACACTTTTTAAAGTAAAAGGCTGCTTGTTTTATTGAGAGAGGATATTTTAAGAGATATAAAGTATAAAATGAATTTTAATCCGAATCCAAGAACAATTGTTATGGAAGGATTATCCATGAGTATATATATATATATAATAGTTTTGTGTACCTAACAAAAATCATTCTAGAAAGAAAGCTACTATATGCACTTGGGTGCTGACGGCGTCGTGACGTTTTCACCACTCAGCAACATTACAATATTAAATGGTCACTGAAGATTTTAAAAGAAAAATCAATGTCTTGCTTGTGTGTGTGTGTGTACGTGTATATGTAAATCTTCTTCTACTTTTCCTGCCTTAAAAGTTCTCTTTATGAAAATCGAACTTTGTAGAGGTCTTGCGAGAGAAGTCTAGAGCTAATTGCCTTAGCTCCTTCGTGAGTGCTGGTGCCCCACAGTAGAAAACTCCTGCACATAATTTTACACACGAAGTTGTTTAGTTAAGTAATATTTCCTTAGTTCCGTGGGGGACAAAAAGAAGAGAAAAACAAAGGCCCAACAAAAAGTAGGTGAGCACGGTTAGCAGAACTGACCAATTCGAGAATCTGGATGCTGAAGGGCGATCTTCTTGTAGACTTGTCGCCAGTTGGGTTTGGCAAAGTGGGATTTGACCCGTGTGCCTGAAACCACATCCACGCCGCTCTTGGCATGGTGTAGCGACTGGAGCATGGCAATGAGAGCTGACCTTGCATCGCCTTCTTCATAAACACTTGTGCAGTAGTTGTGCAATTCTATCACCTGCTTGTCATCCATCTCTGCCACCTCATTCATTATCCCTTTGAACCACTCAAAGGAACCCTGTTCCCTTGTGACCCAATAGAAGTATGCTTTTCTTGTTTTGAAACTTTTGCTATTAATCTTGTTGTTCTTATTAGGCGTGGCTCTGCCACTTTCCAACGCATCCAAGGCTCCATTATTCCCTTCATCCTTATCCTTGATTTTCATGTTGTTGATAATGTCCTTGACTATGCTGATCATAGGTGTGGCTCCGATGCCAAGCCCTACTAGTAGCACCACATCATACTTCTTGTAGTCTTGTGCCGGAGCTCCAAATGGACCATCAACTAATATCTTGGGAATGCTGTACATTAATTTAATCGCCACTTGTCAATGAAATGCTCAAGGCAATAAAATTGTGCTACTATTATCGATGATCATGCCATCGCTATTGAATCACTAACAGATTTTAGTCAAAAGTATATATATATATGATTTTAATAGCTTATCATCAATTCAACACCTTCCACCAAGATATCATAATTAATTATTACCTAGGATTGTTTCCTCCTTGCATATCAGCTCTGAGCAATCCACTCTTCCCAGCAGTCGGAGGCTGGCAAACCTAACAACCATTGAAAACATATAAGAGATTGTTCAGAACCAAGCAAGAAGGGAATTTGGTTTGGCATGCAGCATATATAAATGTAGCTAACGACAGACCTCAGAGAAAACAGTTTTGAGTTGCCTCGTCCAATCACCGAGTGTTCGAATGTGCACGCTTAGGTAGTCATCTCCTGGTGCTGAAGTGATAGAAAATGGGTGCCTGTGTTCATACCAATTATTATGCATTAGTGTCGAAGGCCAAAATAATTGGATTTCTTGGGCTGAAGTGGGCGCTAGCTAGCTATCTGCCACAGAAATTAGATTCTTACCATTCAAAGGGAGAAACTGCAGCGCAGTTGACAAACATGTACTGCCCACTCTTGTATTTGAATCCTTGGGGCTTTGACATGTGCAATGCCAGGACGTTTCCCGGATAGACGGCAACCTAATAAAATGTTCATGAAAAAATAGTGGTCTTCAGTATTGTACAAGTTTTGCCAGTACTAGAATTTGAAAATGAGTAGTGATCAATTCATAGAGACTTCATTGAATTAGACCTTGAGGATCTTAACGGCTCTGATGCTTGATCTGAAAGCCCTGATCAACCTTTCACATGCATAAAGAATAACCGGCACTGCTAGATACATCCATGTCTGCAGCACTCAAGAGAAGATGGAAATCGATTGTAAATGTACAAGAAATATCTGAAAGGTCAAAAGGAAGCAAATTCTTAATTTTAGTTGCAACGAAAGGGAGGAGTGAAGCACTGACCGTTTTATGATACCATGTCTTTGTGAGGTAGAGGTAAATTCCATGGACAACAAGGAGAGTGTAGACAATAACGAACAGATGGTGGGAATACCAGAACGCATTGAAGCCAGTGAGTTTCTTGAGAGGTTTAGGCAGGTTGATTCTGTTACGCCGAAACCAAGGCGTGGCTAATGTGAATGCTATGGCCATTAGCACTACCATTACAACGCCTGTGATCCCCTCCACACCTTTCAAAAACCACCAGTAGTTTTCAGGCTGATCATCTCCAAAGTAAGGTTTCATAGGCTCGTATTCTTCTTCAGTGGCATGAATAAGTCGTGGAAAATCACACGTTAAATGAGCCCCTGCATGCAATCCAATTCCAATGGCAATTCCTACTGCAATAACCTGAACAAATTTATAGCAAGTATTATTAGATTTTTAAGATCACGCAGACTTCTCAAATACAAGGATTACAGAAGTCTCGTTACCTTGTGGAAATTCAGATTGTCATCAAAAGGCACAGCAACACCCAATTTGGTCTTGTTTCTGAGCCAAGTAATGGTATTCCGGCAGACTGGTAGTAAAATCAAGGCCATATTGAATTTAAGGGTCTCTGCCCCTCCTTTGGCAACACAAACGCAATAACCCATCACATCATATGCGGCCTTGTGCCGATATTGTATGAACTTGTAAGTAAATAAACCAGCGACGATTCCCATCCACAACATCATTATCCAAACTCTCTGCCAATTATCCATCAAAAAGTACTTCATCTTTTGGTACCATCTCTTTAATGGATTGTTTTCTTGTGTGGGCTTCAGCTTTTGGCTCAATAATTGACTCAGAACTTTGCTATCTCCAACTCTGACGGTTTGGTTTGGAGCTTGCAATAATAGTGTTTCCAAGTTATAAATCTGTTTATTGCCACCAAAACAAGAAATTAATTATGCCCGGAAAGATAAATGAACCTATATGATTGTTTAATTACACTTTTATGTACTGTACCATGATATATCCAGCATTATCTGGGTCTAATTCTTCCATGATTAGTGCTGCATACTCCTTGGCTTGTTTCTGAATGTTGGAAAGCTTGTTTGCAGAAGCACTTAGAGTGATAATCTACAAATAAATTTGATCCGGTCAATCACAACTAGTAATGTTATTTAAGAAATAAAGTCGTTATATCAACCAAAATTAATTCATTCTGTTCACCTTATGTTAAAAAAAAAAAACAGAGATGCAAAAGTTTTTTTTTTTTTTTTTAGAGTTTGAACGGTGCTAGAATTTGATTTTTTTTCTTCAAATTAAATATTTTTAAGTTGTGTTTATATAAAAAATATATTTTAAAAAATAAAAAATATTATTTTAATATATTTTAAAAAACAACCAATAATACACTATTAAAATATTCATTTGATCGCTTACTTCCAAAACTTCCTCTTCTGCTATTCTTCCATCAGCATCTTTATCAACCCTGCACATATTATCAATATTAAACGCTTAAGAGCAGGCAACAAGACAGGCGGCAATCCCAAAGGATAAAAAGCGCTCAATCAATATTGAAGAACGCAATGTTAATTGAAAGTATACATGTCAAAGAAGATCTGGAGCCTGGAGTCAAAGCTTTCATCGGAAATTTGATCCCAGAATTGTCTAAGCTGTGCCTTGTTAATTAAATCACTATTTATGTTATGTCTCCGAGCAAGTGCACGAAATAATTCTCCGGCAAATTCCTTAGAGTCCTTGTTCATACCTGTCGTGTATAAATATAGTGGTCAATAATTAGCATCATAGTTAATTGAAGCAGGAGATTAACGAGAAAATTAATAGCCAACAAGGGTACTTACCTATGCATTCTCCAAACAAGGAACAGGGAAGTAGGCCACTGGTAGAAGCAGTAAGTCCTTGAAATCGCTTCTCAACAGCAGGCCATCCATTTCCAGTTTTGGTGGTAATGAACTTAAGTCCCTTCAAGGCATGAGCAGCAGCTGACTTATTCCTATCAAACCGTCTAGTAGATGTCCTTCTTGATAAAGAAGCAAAACGTTTTAGCTCCTGAGAGACCTGTCTGATTCTGGATGATGTGTTCCTAAACAGCGAAGACCGCAGCGAAGAGGAATTGTTACCCTCCAGCGCAGTCTTCGCCAGCAGAGTCAATTCGGGATCCTCATTAGCTCCTTGAACGCTGTGAACTGCCACAGAATCTTCACGAATATCCAAAGTAATCTCTACATAGGAAGATGGATCATCAGGAACACCGGAATTTATAACGGTTTCAGTAGGAATATTGAACCTCGCGCTCTTCCTTGAAGAACGTTTTTTATTGAGAGCTCCTCCTCCTCCTGATCCTAATGGCCCACTAAAAGCTGTTCTGTCGCTTGCTATGCTTTCTGTGTCCGAGTTGTTCTCAGAATAAGCACCCCTCGAGTCCTCGCCTCTGATCATTTTGATTAACTTCACTTATCCTGCAAAACTTTTGCTAACACCAAATGGTTTTAAAGAGAAACGGCCGAGAAGGAAATATTAATTGTAAACCGAAAGTTGGTTGGTGTAGAAAATTTGCTATTGATAAAAAGTTGAGGGAAGAGGAACCGGATATATATACACGCCAGAAGGTAAGAAGAATTGAAGAAGAAGGTTGCTTTCAAATCCATTTAAATGTTTTATTGCACATGCACTCGAATACGCAAATACGACGAAGCTCGTAGGAAAGGTATGCTGGTCAAATCGTCATCAACGACCACGCCTATTATTTTCTACTTCTGGTCTCTTTTTACTCATCTAACTTGCGCTAGCTGTAAATAAAATCTACATCCAGAAATTACTTGTATATATCTTCACCAAAGATTCTGCATTGAATTGAATTATAATGACTGCATTTAGCTAGTGGGGTTGATTGATATATAATAGTGAATTGCGGAAAGAGTAGACAAACTATATGCATATAATGGTAGTTTAAGAACCTAATTAGCTGGTAAAGTCCACTCTTGAATTGTAAATAAATTAAAAACGATAGTTGTTAGTCTTTATATATATATATATATATATATATGCTGCATCGTCACATAGCCACCTTCCATGGACTTTGCAATAACTGATGTCTTTTAATTTTTGGCATGCCTTCTAGATTTCCAAAAGAGTGGAAACATCACTATTTATATTTTACTAAAAATTAAGTGTTGGAGAGTGTTATAAAAATTGTTTTGTAAAGTGATTTTTATTTTAAAATATATTAAAATAATATTTTTTTTATTTTTTAAATTTATTTTTAACAACCACACAAAACAATTTAAAAATATTAAAAAAAAATTTAAAGCAAAAAAAAAATTTAATTTTAACAAAAAAAAAAAGAAGTTCAGTCTCGATACTAAACGGGTACTAAATTAATCTCTAATTTCTAAAATAAATTAGATCTACAGATTTATTCACAATTCCTCCTATAGCACAAAGATAGAAAAAAAAAAAGAAAAAAAAAATTCATAGTGACCCGAGTAATAATGATCCATAACAACCAAACGAACATAAACTTTATCATCATGTAATCCAAAAACTTGAAACTTCAAATTATTAATATTAGAATGCTCAGGTAGGTGCTTAGATGTCCAAAATTATCTTCATTTCCATACACGAAACACATTATGACTTGCTATGTTCTTGAGATACGGACAATAAACATCCTAACTTATCATGCTCGTAAGATAGGGCCAATTCTTGCACAGTAGCATCAAACAAATCTCAAATTCAATTGTTCTTGAGAAACAGACTAAACACGTACTAGTTTATCATATGCTTCCGAGACAGGGTCAACACTCATCTCCAGAGCTCACACAAAGTTTAAGTAATGTAGCCGCTAATCCAACATAAAATGATCAATGGGCTTGCTTATGGTTGTCGGAGGCGCCTCTTTCATCTTTTGCAATCAAGCATGTGCTCGTGCCTTCCGATGTGCTAATTTCTTTATCCTACACTATCATCCTCTGTCCGATTTCATTTGTTTATGCCTCGTTCGTTGGTTTGACCTTGTCTCCTGTATCTTTCTTCTAACGAGAATTAAGTGATTGTTTATACACTACCCCGATCCATGGTTGAAAACCCGATCCGGGTTTGATTTGAGACGAGATCTGGATTTTGAATCAGTAGCTCCAAATCAATTTTCAAGATATTTTTTTTTAAAAATCAAAATATCAATCAAGGTTATTGTTCAATTTCATTTGATTAATTTTGTTTTAAAAATAGTTAATGGGTTAAGGGTTGGTTTTTGACCAAGTTAACTAGGTTTTTTATTATTATTATTATTATTTAATCTATAACGGTTAAGGTTCTAGGTTGACCAAGCAACTATACCTTTGTTGAATCAACCCCACGAAATGGAGGGGCAAATCTCAATTTTTTAAAATATTATGACTAATTAAATTTTGAGCACCGAATTTAACTAGGAACTAGGAAATGGTGAGAACAATGACAACGCAAGGACAATTAGTAAAGTGTGGGATGTGATAACAGCTCTTCTTCAAAGTATCTATCAAAGCTTTGAATTCATTCAGTAATCCTCAGCTCCATTGAGAGGAGGAATATATTAGCTAATTAGTGGTTTAATTGGGTGTGAAAACAAAATTGACGGTGACGTTAAGCAACATATTTATTTTATTAAGCGCCGGTGGCTTTGCTTTTCGATCTTATGGCCAAAGGAATTGCCATTGCTAACACAAATAGACATGTGCAAACAGAAGCCAGGCAATTTGACCTAATTGCTCCCCTTCTTATTCTTTTGCGATCGTTCCACCACCAGTGTGAATCAGATGAAGTGGTCAACTTGAACTATAGACATGCGCAAACAAGCGTGTCACTTTCAAATGAAAGCAAGGCAATGGGAATCGGTTGACCGACATGTACCGATCGTCTTCTTTCTCAAAACGCGGATTCGCTATCTTCTATTGGAGAAGGTCCAAAAGTCAAACTGATATCGTGGTGGAAACTTGGACCAATAATAGCATATGCGTAAAAGTGCAAGTGGCTGTTTTTTATTTGGAATGTGTTAGAATGAGGATACTGACTTGTACTGTTTTTGACGCTGGCTAAACGGTGTTTTGTCAAAATTTAATGTTGTTTTTATGTTTTAATATTATTTTTTTTGATCAGTCAGGTAAGAAATATTTTTTTTTAAATAAAAAAATATTATTTTGATATGTTTTTAAATAAAAAATTTTAAAAAATAACAACTACCACAATTATTATAAACACCACAAAAATATTTATGTATCATGCCAATAATGTTGAGTTTAAAAAGCAGATTGGAGGTGTAAAAAATAAGTTTTTTTTTAATGTAAACGATTATATTTTTATTAAATTAAGTTGGTTTATCAGGCAAGTTATTTTTATTTTTAATTTTATGAATAAAATTTAAAAAATCCTAATTATATCATTTTATTATACACTGCGTCACCACAGCTCCTTAATTACAAGCTCTTCACATGATTTTAGCTCAAAAGGAAAGGAAAGGACGGTAAGCAATCCATAAACTTCAACTAATTTCAAACTGGGAGGGTCAAACATATTTTATATGCATTTACAATGTCTTTTTTATTTTCAACATATTCTCGCATCTATCTTACTTTTATATATTTAAGGCAAGACTCTCTTTTGATGGGATATGTTAGATAAATCTTTCACTTTTCGATTGATGCATCTAATAAAAATCCACTTCTCAAATCCCATTAAAGATATGTGTGAATCTTCTTAGAAAGCATCTCAAAATAATGTTTCCATAAATTTGGTAATGTTTTTAACATAGAGTAAATTAGTACTTCTTTTAAATTAGTTATATAAAAAAAATACATCCTGTAAATTTAGGAGCTGAAAAGTGATTTCAAGGATAGATTTGACGTCAAATTAGAACCATCCTTGAGCAAATAAAAATTCCCTTCTGGTGTACGTTGAATGAATCAAATTGAGATTTTTATGCTTAGCCTTGGTTTAAAAATATTCGGAACGCTGTTCTAAATGGAAACTGAAAGGGGTTGGTAACACCTTCCATAATAAATTTTCTGAATGATTTTCTATGTATCGATCCCAAAAGTCAATGATTAAAAATCTCTTTTCCTTTCCCAGCTGTGCATTACCTCATCTAACAAGGAATAGAGACGAGCTTGTTATAGGAAGCGTCCAGGTTGTAAACTAATGTTGACACTTCGTAAATCGTCAAAGTGAAAGGAAAATAACGAAAACAAGAGAGCTCAAACAGGATAACCCAAGCATGCAACTTCAGTCTCGAAGCTAGTTGGCCCAACCAAGTTTGAGGCCAATAACCCACGTTGATTATTCTATGGATTAAGTTCCAAATAGGTTACCCTTTTTTCTTCTTCTTGTTTTTGTTTTTTTTTGAATTGAAACACGTAGGTCATCATCAGAATAACGTTCTTTGGCAAGATTTCGAGCGAACATTTTATGCAAGATGGGTTTTCAATGAAATCCGCAATTTCGCATCATCAAGAAGGTAGTTTCGGCTCAGTAACTAAGTGATAGGGGAGATAACAGAGTATTTGAAGCGCAGGTTATTGCTCTATGCAGTCGATGCTTGACTACATAAATGATATAGGAATATGTAATGGCATATGGATAGTGTATTAAGGGATTTCATGGTGTTGTAATGTTTTGCCTGCACTTGAGTTGATTAGGTCTGTGAGAAGGGTGTATTACCACGGTTCCTTGGGTAGATGCATGCTCTCTTGGTATTTGAGTATGGAAGAAAAAAAAGCATAAACCCCTTGTCCTAATAAGTATTGTTTCATCTGCATTCTTCCATACAAAATATTATTATTGGTCAACTTCAATGATATAACTTGATGAGTGTTAGAAAGAGGAATCACAACAGCACCACTGTAATGAAAACAAGGAATGGTAGCAATAACATTTATGGGAAGAGACGCCTCAGTTGATTCAGAAACTAGAAGAGAGATTGGTGATGTAAAAAATACTGATGGAGGAGCAGTCGATGCACTGAAACAGAGGAATAAAAACCATCGACATAGTAAGTGTAGATGGGTCGGCCGACATACTAGTAAAAACAGAGGAGGTCACGGTTTGATTGTTAATAGGATCCATGAAGAGTTCTATCAAGGTATTGTTCTAAAAGAAAGAAAAAAAAGGTATTGTTCTGATACCAAGTTGAGAAAAGTATATGAGATCGAGTTTCTGAGTATAATAAAAGGCTCAATTAATGAATCAGCAGTCATCCTCGGTTGTTTATAATAACTAACATAAAATACACTGCATGTAATTATATTCCTATACAAGATAATTCTCAAAATAAAAGGTAACAAGTGATTTTAAAAAGAAACATTCATCAAGTAATTGCAAATGTTTTTTCATGGAATTCAAAGCTTTAAATATGGGAAGGATGCAGTTCAGTTAGTCTCCACACTCCTGCTAATAAGGTATGGAAACAAATTAATCATGCAATGTTGTTCTATTATTTACACAATCTCGCAAATAGAAGCAAAGATTTTGATGAGCGCATACCAGGTTGTGTTAGCAATTGTTTTATAGTAACCATTAACAATTAAATATAAAATATAATGTTTATGATCTTATAAATTCATGATTTCCACATTGAAGTAATTATTTAAAGAAAGCATGGCTTGATTCATAACATGCAAAATCATGATATTGAATTGATAAAAGGAACCGTGTTTCTCTTATAACCTTCAATTCTTTACGTGTTTTTTATGGAATAAGACTTGTAGTTGTAAGGTACATAGAGAATTATTTCTGAATTGACATCACATATCAATTATGCAGTTACTGAATACAAAATTACTTCTTAAATTAATCAATAAAACTTTAGCATTAATATTTATTAAATCATTTATGAGTCTATTATCTCATTTATGCGAGCCAAATCTTACATGTTTGTCCTCATAAGCCATGGAAGGAGACGACGAATAAGGAAGGAAGGAATGCCCTCAGGAAGATGATGATGCCAACAGCAAGGAGAATGATTGAACAGACTGCTCCATTGCAAGGAACTTGGTCCATCTCACTGGAATAGAGACGCAGCTGAAGTTATTAGAGATGTTGAATTTGAGATTACCTGCACAAGGGTTGCGTTGATGTAAGGAGGAGAGGGTTCGAATGAGCTTCATTGGGAGTTGAAAGTGGTTGCCTAAGTGAAACAAGAAGCATGCTTTCTTTCTTCGTTTTTTTCTTCTTCTTCTTCTTCCCTTGCAACTGAAGAATGAAGACTCTTATCATGTCAATATCAACTCGGAAGTTTTAATGAGTGCCTGTTGAAGTTGTTCGGCTTGGTTCCAGCATTGCTGCTTTTGGATCTCCTATTCTTCTGTATCAAAAGAACCCATGCATTATAACAGTCACCCAGGTCGTTTGCCTTAATATTATTTGATAAAAAGAGATTCGTATTATTACACTTTGAATCTAGCCCAAATATTTTCTTCAAAAAAAAAGAGAGCAGCAACAATAGGCCTACCCAAAAAACAATGTTACAGAATAAGGCCCATGGTATTTAAATGGGGATTTTAAAGGCGTGGACAGGAGGACTTTAAAAATTCTAGCCATTAATATATTTTTTTTATGATGTTTAAGAAAGTTTTTACAATTTTTTTTTCTTAAAAAAAACTGTGGGGGTGTCATCTCGCTTGGAATGGAGGATGTTGTTGCTTCGATGGTAGGTTGGAGGATGCTGCTGGCTTCCATGATATCTTCTGGTTTTTTATAGAGTTTTTGGAAATGCAGGAAAATTCATGTTTTTAAAATTTTAATTTTTTTTATATTTTGGATGTTTTGATAAGCTAATTTTAAAAATAATTTTTAAAAAATAAAAAAAATATTATTTTAATATATTTTAAAATAAAAAATATTTTAAAAAATAATTACAATCATTTCAGATAAGCCATATAACCCAATATCTAGGAATCATACAGGGCTTTGACTAATCCAAATTAGAGCCGTGTAAAATTACAAGGATGACAAAACTTTCCATGTATTTAACGCAGCTGTATTTTCAAGTCAAAACTAAAAACTCTGATTAAATTAGAACAGCTTGGTACCAACTGATCTACATGCTCGGTGGTTCCATGGTCATCTCGAGCCCGTTTGGTTACGTGTTAGAAATTATGTTTTTTTAAAAATACAGGAAGCAAACATTTAATTAATAAAAAAAATTTGTTTATTGTGCATGGTCCCATAGCCAAATCACGTGCGGAACACAAGAGGATAAAAAGCATAAAAATACTGCTTTCAAGAAATTCAACCATGATACAGAACAGTGTATCATGCCACCTCCACTGTTCACTGAACAGTGGAGTATGTGAACAGTGCAAGAATTGCATTGTTCACGTGATTTTTTTATTTTATTTTATTTTATTTTCAGTGTGTTAATTTTGTTAACATTTTTAAAAAAAAAAACGCTAGTATAAAGTAAATTAAATTCTCGCACTGTAATATCAATTTTATACTAGATAATATTTTATCTACGCTTAAAAAATTATGAAAACTGTAGTTTTTATCGGATGAATTTTGTATATTATAAATAATTTAATGGAATAATAAAAAGTATTTTTTATAAAGTATTTTTTATTTCATGATGTAACAGGAGTAATTAATTCTACAATATTTAAATTTAAAACCATTAATATTAATATATATTTTTAAATTATTTTATAACCTCAATTTCAAAAGCATTCTTAACCAAATACATTAAACTACTTTTTCTTCAACCTCAATTTCAAACACAGTTTTAACCAAACACCTATTTTTTTAAACCAACCTCAACTAAAAGTACTTTTATAAAATAATTTTTTTCAAACCACAACCACAATAGCTACCGCAATACCAAACACACTCTACATCCGAGATATGTAGCACAACACGTGGTATTCTTAATTTCACGTAATAGTTGAGACCTAAAAAATTATAAAATCGAACCACACAAAATCTCTTGTGATTCGAAGTCATACAACTCTACTCGATTGTGATTCTTTTCTCTCTTTCATCTCCTAATCGTCAAAGGTTTCGAAGCGGTCTTTCATGTGAAGACCAAAGAGAGTAGGATAGTTTAGCATTCTTCCCTGTTTCAGCTTCAATTGTTTTAGTTTTTGTACTATCAAATTCTTAAATTTTCAAAATAGTTTGCTAGGAGTTTAGCATCGAATGCTGACTTTTTTTTCTTCCTTTTC
>Ga0307510_10003607_pt1 | contig 18067 bp, 23 predicted proteins | sample 12_EM_MG_FD_207224 | JGI IMG/M metagenome (GOLD analysis project Ga0307510, IMG submission 207224) | Populus trichocarpa ectomycorrhiza microbial communities from riparian zone in the Pacific Northwest, United States - 12_EM | ecosystem: Host-associated > Plants > Roots > Unclassified | place...
CGGGCCGGGAATATCGACGCCATGAACGATCCACTCTACCCAGCTCGGCAGCGCAATAACGAGCGGTCGGACCAACGGTTGAACACGGTGACGGGGTTCACGTCGAGAATCCTCGTACTCATTCCGCGGTTGGACAAACCGTCTCATATAGATCTACAGGAAACCAGGATGACGCTTGAAAGACTTTGTCGTGGGCTGAACGGCCAAGAATTCCCATCTGATGATCAGCAACGCCTCGCCAACGTGTTGAACGACGTATCACATGCCCATGCCCAACAATTGGTGTCAGGGAACGAAGAGTCACCAGGTATGCTGTGCCCTTAGTTATTCAAGCCTTGCATGTCGTTAAGCATGGCTTACATCGTGGTGCTCTCTAGGTGGACACCCAACTGAGACGTATTATTCGATCATAAAATCCGCCATGGGGCCTCTGGTCTCGACGTTGGAAGACAGGTTCGCCGAACCGCTGCAACAACAGGGATTCTACTAGTTCTACTTTTGGTTGTTCTGACTTTTTCGGGATTGTGCGATACATAAAAAGACCCTTCCTTACTTTTCTGTAAATAAATACACCTATAATCCTTGTTGTTTGAAACTATATTGTAGCTTCGACGGCACTTTGAAGAATTGACAGTGAGTCAGCAACAAAATCCTCCGGGACGTACATGCATCATTTTGCCCGTTGATGTTCCGGGCAGCCCGGGCCGGCCTCTGCGACCTGAAAGCGTCCGAATAAGGAAGGAACGACCGAGGCCAACGACAACTGAACGCGTGCGCCGATGTCTGAAACGTTCTACACGTCTTGCGCAGAGGTCCTCGCCCTGTGTCAGGCAGAAAAAGATAACCTAGAAGCACTTCTTGACCCTCAAACAGGTTTTGCCCCACGACTTCGCCAGCTATGTGAACAACAGTGTGTCCTTTGCTCACTCCACAATTTCCTGTCCCCGTTCATCTATTTTCTAGATTGTCGGACCTTCGAGAAGAGGGAAACACGACGCAAGAGCAGATAGAGGCACTGAGGATGGAATGCAGCACGTGGGCTCTTCTTCAAGCCGTCATGCCGTGGGCCTAGTCGCAGCTCACGAACCTCCATTCCCTGCTGATCCCACCGGCGCACGCTCCGACACCTTCGACATCATCAGCACCGACCCCACATCGCCCATTCGCAATGGTACCACCGCCACCGCACACGACGACGAACCAAAGCACGAGCATGCCAGCATATCGCCCATCGACGCCATTCCTCAAGCCCCTCCCTTCGCCGCACCTCGTCCAGACAAGGCAGAAGAACCGCCCCCAGCACCTCACATGGATACAATGCCCTCCGCACCCAACTCGCAAGCCGTGCAAGACACTTGACCATCGTCTCCGATCCCGCTCAACCCGTTCACAACCTGCCCGTCAACGCGTTCACTCATTTCAGCAGCACAGCACCCTGTTTCGCATCCCCAGCGGACGATTTCATCCACAGAGAATGCCATCGACGAGTTGACCCAGGAGGGTCAAATTTTAAAGCACCCGGGAGGTGTAATGCGTGCTTGCGGGATGGGCTTGGAACGCCCGAATCTGACCTTCGCCAACACATCCAAATCCGACCACTCGCCCAACTCAACCAACGCCACAGGGCAGCGCGTTGCTTTCGCTCCTTCTTTTCAGGACACCATCTTTTCTGTTTTTAAGGACAGTAGTCTAGTCTGTAAGTAGCTAAAAACCGTGATATAAAGACCCGCACACAGCACCGTGAGCAGGAGGCAAGCCGTGCCTCAACCGTGCCACAGTTTGCATCGTGTTTTCCGCCCCTTTTCCCTTCCCCCTCTGCAGCGGTCGAGCGGATTAACACCCACCATTCCGTTTTATTTACTGCTCCACCGTACGTTCTCGGATTCAAACGTACTCTGGTTCTATTGTGCCCAATCGCCTTCCTATTCCCCGAACTCGCGCGTGGACTTTCGTCCTCGTATATACCCCTCTGACTCAGGAACTCTCTTGCTTGGTCTCACCGGCCTCGCTCCTCTCAGTCAATGGTGGGAAACCACCAAGGATCACGAAGGGATACTCCAGATTTTTGGTAGAGGTCCTGATAGCAAAGTCAGTGATGAGTGTTTCACATGTGACAGGGCAGAGCAGCTGACGACGTCTTTTCAGGACTGCATCCCCCTCGGCATATTTTATAATGGATCTGAAGACGGGCCCAAGATTTTCCAGCGATTTTATGATCTCAGTGAGTAAGGTTGGTGGTCCTCCTTGTAGAGAATTGACCTTTGTGATTAGAACCTGTCTTCAATGGGACTCACGAAAATCCTTATGAAAACGTTGGATTCCCTTGCGGTTCGTCTCCCCCCTTTTTTCCTCACTTTCCTAATATTTTGGGCGCAGAACGAGATGTTTGCTCTCGGGAACAACTAGTACATGAAGAGCGTTAACCAGTCAGGTCCCCGACCCGAAGTCCCAAGGAGGCTGTTCGACAAAAAGCAAAGGCAACCGTCAACGGGGCTCAGGTTCCCGATGATTCCAACTCGCAAGCGCTGTTCGGACGTAACAATCCCCGTTTACAATGTCTGAAAGCCAATATGACCTAGACGATGTGTTCTCGACGGGGTTCACGATCACCCCCAACGCCGATTCCTAATTCAACTCCAAGTCATCATCTCCCTGTTTCCGAGTAGTTCGTTGTAGGAGTACGCGGATCCTCGTGACCAGGTCATTTTTATTTCCTTTCCTCCTTGGTTTGGCTATTTTGGGGCTATGACCAGCAGAAGGAATACACTGTTATTGTTCCATCTCTTCGCCCTTTCTCAAATTGTATCCACTTGGACCCGTTGGCAAGCCTCATCACCTGAGTGCGTTAGAAGCCACGCGGTGTACAATCGTCGACAGTTCGGACCCAGTTTTTCTTCCCTCTGAGTGGACCGAGCCACCTACAGCCCGATCAACACACTAAGCATGGTGTCATGAATCAGCGGGCAGGCCAATGTCCTGGGACTATCCTGTTACATAGATTTTACTTTTCTCATGCAATAGCACTATGGCGAAGCCATTCCAATGCTAGGATCACATTTTGAGGAGCGGGAAGTACGAATGCCGGGAGATTCAAATATATTGTAACCAGGAACGGACACTCGCGAGGCTACTAGGATGGAGGCTTTTGTCTCGTTAATCACCCATACATGTGGCAGGAAAGAAGGGATATGTTGCTTTATGGCGTTGGTCTTCATGACATCGTGAAAGCCATTGGAATTGATGGAAGAAGGAAGAGGCCCTGTGTGGATGTAGGTAAAGCTGAAGAGGGGAGTAAAAAGGAAAGGAGAGGGAAAAGAGAAAAGGGAGGAAAAGTAACGAGATAGCGCGTGAAATGCCATAGAGAAATTGAGCCAGGAGAACAGGGACGAGACTAGGGGCACCGGGAGGAGAGAGAAACGGTGGAAACGAGGAAGAGAGAGAGGAAGAAGGGGAACGGGAGTTACCGAGTCAATATGGATAGGGGAATCTTCGCGGGGTGGGTCAGAGCCTGCGTCAGTTTGAGTGCACAGGTATTGCTGGATGTGGTGAGAATCAGGGTCAACGCCCTCAAGGGTCCGGGTACGGGAGTGTTGGGTGTGAGGGGGGGTGGGGAGAACAGGGTCAGGTAGGATTGTGAGGAGGGAAGGCTGAGGCCTGAGGCCGCGAGGAGTCGTTCGGCCGCGCTGAGGGTCTCCTGAGCGTACAAGGCTGCAGCCGTTTGGACAGAAATGTCTGACTCGAGTCGATTTGTTGTGAGTGTTGTACTAGGGCACCAGATCCCTCCGGCAGTGGGAAGGCGAGCAGCAGCTGAGACGAACGACGGTCGAATTGGAGGGCCTCGAGCCGGGAGTTTGCCACTTGGAGGCGAGGTGAACCGGACGTAACTGTGGAAAGGCTGGCGATCGATGGAGACTGCGACAATAAACGTGTGCATATATATCTAGGTCATGTGTCACGCGCGTGCGGCGATCAGTCACGTGATACCACCAAGAATGACCGAGACGATAGGGGGAGATCGAATATCTCAACTTCCACCCAAGGTGACATGGTTTGGAAGGACTATATCGTTACGCAATTTGACCTTATCGATCGCTCCACTATGAGGGAAAGTGATCTCTATGGCGCCTACAACACCCTCCTTCAAGACCTCTTCCCCGCCTCCGAATATTACCAGGTTGCGCCGCAGTTCAGCCAAATCATCAGGTCCGCGGACGACACAGTAGTTTCTTTCGTTGTCTTGAAGTGGAAAACCCCTGTTTTCCTTGTCGAAATCAAGACATTCGTGGCTCTTGAACTTCCCAGCGCTCGTGCTGCAGCTGACAACCAGATGCGCGCTATATTTGTCGACTTTTCAGATGATCACCTCCCTCAATCTAAACTCATTGGCCTCAGTGCCATGGGTACCCGTTTTGCCGTGTATGAATATACAACAAAGAATCGTCGTCTCCATCCCCCTCGTATCCTCGACCATCCTGATATCGTTACCGACACGGCCCCTAAGGGGAGGTGGAGCGACGACATAATGGAAGACTCCGGAGAGGCCAATTTTAAGGCGCTTGTGAATGCAGTTAAGGAAATGGCATCGGCTATTGGCGGGGTTTGTGAGTGCTACTTTCTTCGTTACTCCCGTCCATTTACTGATTAACCCCATAGGACACTGACAAGCTTATGAGATCTGCAACGCGAAGTTGTGTGGTGTTATTATAACTATCCGTAGAGACCAAAAACATTTGCATTCACTTTGAAAACGTGTATCATATCATGAGTAAACTAGTAAACCTCGGCCCATGGTCAATTATGACTGAGGCCAAAATCAGCTGTGATGAAAGAAGTACTGTAGAAAGTATGAGAATATGGCCAGTACGGGAGGCGATGCGCGTGACTCGCCAACCGCCTACCACTATGGCACCGGAGTTTATAAAGTGATCAAGGAGGAGATTGAATATCTCACCCCCTAATATTCTCCCTTTCCACTCAAGCCGATTATTCGACAGACTTGTGCCTCAGATATGGTTTGGAAGGACTATATCGTTAAGCAATTTGGCTTCGTCAATCGCTCCACTAAGGAAGAAAGTGACCTCCGTGGCCCCTATTACACACTCCTTTTCGACCTCTTCCCCCCCGAGGAACATTACCTGATCGCTCCGCAGTTCAGGCGACACACCGGGTCTATGGACTACACTATTTCTTACGTCGTCTTCAAGTTGAAGGGGAAACTTGAAACCCCCATTTTCTTTGTCGAAATCAAGACATTCGCGGCCCTCGAACTTGAAGCCGTTCGGGCTGCAGCGGACGACGAGATGCGCACTTTCTTTCTCGACTTCTCAGCTGATCGTCTCCCTCAATCTAAACTCATTGGCATCAGTGCCATGGGTACTCGGTTTGCCGTGTATGAATATACAACAAATGATCGCCGCCTCACCCCCCGTCGTATCATTTATCGTCCTTCTGGTCCCATTATCGACACCGCCCCCAAGGGGAGATGGAGCGACGACATAATGGAAGACTCCGGAGAGGCCAAATTTAGGGCGCTTGTGAATGAAGTCAAGGAAATGGCGTCGGCTATTGGCGGGGTTTGTGAGCACTATTTTCTTTACTCCCGTCCATTTACTGGTTAACATCATAGGACACCGACGAGCGTATGATATCTGTGACGCGAAGTTGTGTGGTGTTAACTATCAGTAGAGACCAAAACATTGTGCATCCACTTTGAAAACCTGTATCATGTCATACGTGAGCCTCAGTCCGTGGCCACGGACTGAGGCCAAAATCAGCTGTGATGAAAGTACTGTATAGAAAGTATAGGAATATAACCAGTGTGGGAGGCGCGAGAATGCCCTTGATGGCGACGCGCGTGGCTCCCGGAGTTGGGCAGCCTAGCACTACTATGGCACCCTTCTTAACGGTCACTGCCAGTGGCACACCACTACCGCCGGGACCAGCTGCTTGCCTCAGTACTTGGCAACTCATTTGCCCCAAATTACTCCCCAATCTCCTGTCCTTTCAACTAGACAATTTGTCAACTCGGCTAGGGTGCCAGTTTCATCAGTATGGTGGTGCCACTCGCTGTAATTGCAACGCTTCCACTTCGTCTCCGAATCCGAGGTCTGTTTCTCTTCTCCTATTTATTCCAGCGATGGACCCCAACACTTACAGGAAAAGAAAATAGAACAGGGCGCGATAAAGCACTGCGCACAACTAGCACGAACTGTACCATCACATCCTCCTCAACATATTCGACTGGTACCGCGTAGCCAACACGACCGACGACTCTGACGGCGGATGGGATTCTCGAACGGTGGTAGTATAAATTCATCCAAGTGTGTCGACTCTGGCGGGGTATCATCCTCGCTCATCCGACGCACCTGGACCTCCACCTACGGCACGGCTGTAGAGACCATGTTGAGTCATTCCAGTCACCACCCTTCCCACTCGTCATCTACTACCGGGGAAATCCGACGCTGTCAACGCAATTTCTGACGAAGATAAACAAGGCGCTATCTTTGCGCTCCGACAACGCGAGCAGGTGCGTCGCGTTCATATTGCGGCTCCCGCCGCGAGCTTGCGCGACCTGGTCGGAGCCATGGCCAACGAATACCCGATCTTGCAGAGGCCCGTCATCCGCTCGTAGGCTGAAGCGCTGAACGCTCCGAGAATCACAATGATACCCGCAATCGCAACCGCAACCGCGGCGACCATGATGATTACTTATGGATGTTGGGTGAGGTTAGCATCTCGTAGACGCGGATCAATTTTGTCCTCCATACCGCCCATGAACAGCACACATAGAAACATCCATCTGCGCCATGTATCTGCCGTGATGTCAGCTGACTTTCTTTCACTCAAGGGGTGGGACAACCACGAGGGTGTTGTATGCGCGCCTTCAGTTGAACGCGTCTACTGCAAGTGACCCGTTTTCTACAATTTAGACCATACCTATATTTCTCGTGTCGTAAACAATGAAAGTTTGGAAATGAGCGGGAGGTGTGGATTTGGGTGCGATTGTGAAGGGAGCTATGGAAACGCGGATGGAACTACGTACAGTTAGCATAGGATACTAAGGGTAACTACGAGTATAAAAGAGTGTCTGAGAGCATGAAAAAGGGGGTGCTCGACGGAAGCAAAAAAAGAGGGTATGGTACTAAACTAGTCCATCCAAGTTGTCTACAGCTCGTGCTAGCCCCATGTGCGCTGTTTTGTGTCCATGTGGTAAGGTAATGATTGTATGTGCTGTGAGATGTCGGGGCCGATCGCCATTTCCGCGACATCTCGAGGGATCTTGACGGCCAACTCTTGATTCACGAGGCTGTCCTCTGAAGATGTCGAACATCACGTCGTTTGTTGCCGCCGCAGGAATGACAGTACTCGACTCCAGCGCGGAGATGATGCGAGGTCTTGGGCGCGCACAGGTGTCGTTACCTCGGCGCTTACTGTGCAGTCCTGTAACTGTTATCCCGGATTGGAGGTACACTGCGCCAAGAACGGAGCACAGCTCGCCGCTGGTGCTGCTAGTCGTTGCTGTTGTCGATGACCCACGCTCGATCCACATTTAGCAATCTGCATCGAGAGTTCGAGACTTGAGCTCTGCGCAGGGCGTCTGCACCGACTGAGGATCGCACCGAGCGCGTCAGTGTACCTATGCGCATCACCGGCCCAGTACTTGACGCATGCGTAGGCGAGGGCGAGTCGTCGTCCTGGTGCCGCGAATCTGCTAGAATGGCGAGGTGGCGTCATTCAATCTCAAGCTTAGTCGCGAGGCGAGTCTCCGGCAAAGAGAACATGTCCCAGTCAGTTTTTTTTTTGGTTGTAGGTGTACGTCGTGTGCGTAGACCGTACCATGCTCGGCGACGGGACGCTTACGCACGCCCACGGATTCTGTCACGGCGGGTATAGACATCCATAAGTTGTGCTTCAATCCAGGTCGTGGATGAGAAGATGGGTCAAATGCGGTGCTGTGCATCGCATAGGATGGCCACTTTGTCCGCGAGCTCTTGGAGAGTGTTCGTGGTTGCATGGTGTGGCTGTGGGAGGCGGACGCAGGGTCCGTGGTGATCACGGTATCGAATTCGGAGATGTCCGTGTCGGATAGGAACTCGCCAAAGACGTCGATTGTAGGTGGGCTGTTACACGTGTTCTCAACCGTCTCCAATATGCGGGGGTGTGCTTGGCAGACTCACTCGACCTGCAGTTCGGATTCATCGGCTATGACACAAGTAAAGGCCCAACATCGGCGAATGCTCAGTCAGGTCTGTTCTTGGAATAAGCAAGGGTGCAGCGGGTGGAAATGCACTGTTAGGTTGTCGAACGGACGCGTGTCCTCAATGTTGGCAAGTGTCGTTTGGAGATCCTTCCGCTCAACAGCTCAATGTCATTCCGCACTTCTGTGTCCTTCGCCTTCGCAATCTGCATGACACGGCGTGGTAGTACGATGATTTTTTTTGGTGGAGATTGGTCGAAGTCAGAAAAACAGGTGCATGAGAGGCATGATGAGAAACGTGCGGCAATGTCCCGATGGCCTTGACGTGCTTGCTGACGTCGTATTTGACGGGCTGTCCTAGAATCACGTAAGATCTTCTCCGCTTCGTCAACAATTGCCTTGTTCTTCAGGACAAGAGCGTAATGTGCTAGGTCAGATCAACGGTTATTGGCTGGGCTATTAGCTGGCCTGCGATGTGCTCGGTGTCCGAGGAGCCGATGATGTCAAGCTCGAAGAGGAGGACGTGCTAGCGCGCAGAGGGGGGCCGATGACCGTGGGAGCGCCGGTGCGATTGATCGCTTCTGCCGAGGCTTGGTTGAAGACGCGGAGGGACCAGAGTTGTGAGAAGAAGGGAAGGAGGGCCAGAGATGCGGGTGTGATGAGGAGGGGGGAGGAACAGTGTGCATGCGTTCAACACGAGGGTCAGGTTCTCTAGAATCGCCTGCACCGTGCGGTCGCATGCCATCCACGCCGGCATCACGAGCTTGGGGAGATGAACCGCGGGTTCGTCTCCTGTTTTTAATTCGGCTCCGAGCTGATGGGAACTGCGGGAACAGGCTTGTCGACGAGAGGAGGCACCGGCTCTGGGTCTGGCAGTAGAGGAAGTCCAGTCTGAGCTGGAGTGAGTGCGACTGGCTCCGCAAGCGGGACCCCGAGTGGCGAGGTAACTGGATCCAGAGGCAGGACAGGCGCCAGGGTCAGTGATCCTGGGTCGGGAGTCCGTTCGCCATCATCAGAATGCTGAGTACAAGTCCAACGCCATGGGCAGACGCACCCTCGATCAAGCAGTCGCCCTCTATCTGGGATAGTCTTGAAGAGCTCGTGGAAGTCCACATTCAGCTAATTGCTCGCAACCGCAAAGCCCATCACTGGGATGATATATGAGGACTCTGTGGCGGCCGAGGGGAGGCGGTAGACGTGGAAGTCATCCAGCGGGGGCACCTCGACGAAGGACTGGAGGAAGTCCTCAGAGAATATGTTGGTGGTTGTGGTGGGATGGGAGGGCGGAAGAAGTGGGGAACATGGAAATTGGGGAGGAGGCTCGAGGGGGCAGAGTGTTCTTCGGTGGCCGTGATGGCAGCTTTGAACTGAATGGGCTGGATGACGCGAAGATGGAGAATATTGACTTCTGGGAGAGCGCGAAGGAAGCGGGTCATGCATCTCGGTGATGGAAGAAGCGGGACCAATCGTAGGTGTATGCGCTGAAGAGGGTAAGCTGCATCGGGTGTGCGACTTCTACATGGAGGGACAAGGTGAGAGTGATTCATTTAGCTCTGCCAATGGCTTGTCATCGTCCAAGTCATCATCACAGATGTCCACAGAGGACACGTAGCTAGATTTGGGCTCCTTGGATCGCACAGACAGGGAGTTGTGGTGAGAGCGTATGGCCGGCAGGGAGAGCTGCAAGGAGTTCAAATCAACGGACAACTTTGAGGCGGTGGCGTTGTGGCCCGGCAGAGCGGGTGAGTGCCGGTGAGCGCTTGACAACAGAGCCTTTGCGGCGCGGCCATGGGGGTCTGCAGCGGTTCCATGAGGTGGCACAGATGTTGCGGGGACTCGGAGTGGAGCCACAGCAGGCCTTATTATATTTGTGTGGGAACAGGAACGGGAACGGGAACGAGATTGTGAGATGATATTGTGCATGTGGTCATGGAGGTTACCCGTGGATGAGGGTGGATGACGAGTTTGGACATGTTGGTGGAAGTCGACGCCCACTACTCAGTCGTCGTGTAATCGTAGCTATTATCCAGCCCAGGACGGCAGCCCAGTTGTGGTGGCTGCGTGCATCTCCTTGGGGTGTGCAGGCCCAACGGGGACTTGCTCTACTGTATCTCTAGTGCATCAATATCAATAGTTCCTATGTTCACACACTGTTCTGAGGCCTGCCACATGCCCAGAACTCATCCTTCAGCTTTCACTTTCATGGGTTTTCATGGTTATACTCTCCTTCTACTGATCAATGCAAATCCAATAATATATATATTGTGTATAATATGAGGGAAAGCAGGGGTGAGCATGCTCACTGTCAGAGATGATGAGCTCAACATGTGAGACAATAAACTCGCATTGTCGGAGGCGGCCAAGGGAGGGGCACATGCGGGAGGACTGTCGTTGGCAATTGCTAGGGCCACAAGCCACCAAGAGACTTCATAATTGAAATTTTCGTCATCATATTTATGTGATACAGTATAAAATAAGTCACTACAGTGTCTACCGACCACTGGTGGCTCTTGCTACCATTGCTTTGACTTGGTTGGCAAGTGCCCAGATCTTGTTCTCTCCGGTGCGGTGTAGAAGGTTGTAGTGCCACCTCAACCCAGGGGCGGCATTGTTAATGCAATGGGGGTTCCGGCGGATTCCAGCTGGAGTCACAACCTGACTTTGTGTGGCATAGTGGTATGTGGCAAACTGAGTGCCCATGGCACTTAGGCCTATGAGCTCCTCAGGAAGGTGAATCTGATCTCCGAAAGTTCTGGAGATGTCTTGAAAGCGATCTTGTATTTGTCTGTCTGCTCCTTCATGACCACTGATATGATTGAGAGCTGGGCATGTCTTGATTTCAATAAAGAAGACCAGGAGCTGGGCTTGAAGTGTGACATAGACCATGGCTAAATTGATTGACCCTCAGAGGCTGGGGAGTCTGTGCTGAGGGGATCTTATGCAGCACTATAGAATTCTGGCCAGACTGGGAGTTGAACCCAGGCCTTCTGGATATATACCAGGTGCTCTTCCATTGAGCTACCTAGCATTTGGTATAAGGTGGTATTGCCTCTCTATTACCACTATTGTGGCAGATTGGACATCCAACAAGGGATACTTGGTATCCTTCCTGTTGCAACTACAGTCCAAGGCATACATTTCCAGCATGTGACTAGGTGCCTAAGTATTGTGCTACCAGCTGAGCAATTGAAATCTTGGAGGGAAATTGGGTAAAATACACTGATTCTGCAATTTTCAGTTTTTGGGCACTTGTTTCAATTTTTTTTGTATATAGCACTCATGTAAAAATAATTCTAATATACAAAAATACACTAATTTAAGCATTCCAGTGCATTTGTTAACTTATGCACACAAGTTCCCACGGAAATTGTTATCTATAATTTGTCCAGTCCATATTGTCGGTAATAGGTGCAGCTGTTCATGGTTCATGGTAGTTATATATTGTTTAAAGGAATAGTAATGCAAGGTTGTGTGGTGTAGTGGTTATTTTATTTTGCTTACATGAGTAAGCAGGGTGGGCCCATTGGTTCGATTCCCTGCAAGTGCAATATATTTCCTCATCATCTACATGAGCCCATTGGCATCAGATATTCTTTTTTTTGTTGTAAATAGTCCAAATACCTCATTTCCAGTATTTTCGGAGCCTGCATAGTGCCGGAACACCTTTTTTGAGTTTTGTTTCAAAATGTGGTTGAAAAGGAGGGCGCTTAACATATTTTTTAAAACTAATGAACAACCTTTATTCTACTTCTAAACGCGATTCTAATGCACTTGGTTTCAAGTGATTTGGTGGAGTATTAAGGGAGGAGTTACAGAAACAAAATATGTGCTTGATGAGATGTCGGAAATGTCTGACTTGGACTGTAGTAAAAGTAAAATGGGTGAAAGTGAGCAAACGTGAAGGAATGTGGGAGCAGGATGTTAAGGCTTCAATGGGCCTTGATAGTACAACTTGTACTAAGGGTGAACTGGTGGCAAGTACTTTGAAGGAGTAGAAGTCTCTAGTGTTGCTAGAGACAACTCTGAGTGGCTTATATAAGAGATGAGGGAAAGGGGAGGCACAAGGGGAGCTTTCAAGAACATTGATATTGTTAATCAAGTCAAGCTTAGGGCTTGACTGTTGAAATACTGGGTGCTTATATACAAGTGGGTCTACACACAGGCCATGGTCACTAAGGTAGGTACTTCTGGTCAAGAGGGGTCTGTCTGTATCATATGAAGGTCTGCAGATAAGTGCTGCGGTCTGTATGAGTTGAACAATAGAGAATGAGTGAGAGCGAATGAAGGATCAGGGAATTGCCTAATCTATCCTTAACTGGAGAACAATGGTGGTGGGTCATTCCAAGAAGAGAAGCATTGTCATGATGCGATGATGACCATGAGGTTTGAGGTTGATCTGAGAAGATCTGATCTCCATGTGCCCATTCTGGTCTAATGGGCATCTAGTGTAAGCAGCTACCCTTTATGGTAGTTGGTTTTGATGGAGACCCAATTAAGGGCCATGTCGCTATCCACGTCATCTGCAGAGCTCTGCATGGCTGAGGGATTGTCTGAGGATCCTCCTGAAGAGGTCAACTGGTAGCCCTGACTCTGGGGCAAGGTGCCAGCTATGGGCGATGAGGCTAAAGGGGTGATTGCCTGATAACTGCCTTCACAACTGGTACATTGTCATATGGGCACTGAGGAGGGACTGGTGGGCAATAGGGAGTGCTTGCGGGATACAGGACTGTTGCTACGACTGAGCCATCTCTGCCATGGCTCAATGGGTGACTCTTGGGGAGACAAGGTCTTTGTATGACCTTCAGGGATGTCTGGTTTATAGTAAGTAACTGGTTCTGGCTCTAAGGGTGGCGCATCCTCCATGGGACTGTCTGGATCTTCCAGTGGGTTCTCTACTGGGGGTGGCTCTTGGTATGTCTCCATTGAGGAGTACTCCCATCAATGGATGTTCCAGGGGACAGGGACAAGGGGCTTGACTGGTGGTTGGTCAAGGGGTGATGATGTTATGGATGGTTCACTGGGTAGTAGCAGTGGCAGGTTCTCTAGGGGTGGTGGGTTCAATGGTAATGGTTGCTTGGCCATAGGGTTGGGTGGGGATAGGGTGATGAGGAGGGGATCTGACGACTGAGAGAAAAATGGGGGTGGATCATAACACAGGAGCTGTATGATGGACACTCAGTCTGGGCTCTAGGAAGCACACTGAGGATCCTGTCACATAAGTACTAAAGTATTTAAAGAACTACAGAAATGGATGCTAATTAAGCTATATACTGTATCTAGGCCTGGACCAAGCAGACTGTCTATGAGTAAAGTATGTTAGCATGCTACGCACCAGCAGCACATGCTGTATGGTCTTGATCCAGTGGTCCTGGCTGGCTGCCACTTCTGCAACACTTCCCTCAACAGGAAGAGCTCAGTAAGTAGGGTGTTGTAGGCACCATAAAAAATATCTTCATTCTTTGTTTGTGGGTTCACAATTTTAAACTGCTTGAGTATGTTGTTGTGCCAAACCATAATAGGTTGAGATACTGTATATGCCCATCAAAGGGACCTCTCTTGATCTCATACCACCACCATGTCCAATATTCCCACACCCTCACCAGCACTTAGAGGCCCTGAAAAAGCCTTTGAAAGTCTCCTGATCACTATCATTTGCACTGAACCACACATTAGGTTGGCTAAAGTAAAGCCACACCTCCTTACCTTTATCACCCACCCAGTCATCCAAGAGCTCATTGGCAAGAGCGATGTCCCTGCTCAACCCACTGTTGACACTTCCCCCAATCTGGAGCTTCAGAAGATCCAGGACTCTCTCCTGCAGCTGTCCAAAGCAGTTGATGCCTTGAAAAAGGTTCCCCCCCCCTCCAACAAAGACACCAGTGCAAGCAAAGGCAAGCAAAAGTTGTCTGCCCCCATCAAAACTCCTCCATGCACCTTCTTGGCTATCACCAGAGCCAGGCCCCCTAACCCCAGTCTGTTAGTGGATGTGGCAAAGCTTGGAATGGGCAAGGAAGGCCAGATCAAACTGGAGATACTATGCTCAGCCCTTAACAAGGAACTTGCCACTGTAACCCCCCTACAAGTCTAGCTGGTCACTGTCAGGTGGACAGCTAAGGGCAACTTAGTCATCACTGGGGGTCCAGCTGCAACTCCACACATGCTCCAATTAGCTGCCCCCCACATTAGGGCAGCCCTAACTAACTCCCTTCCCATGCCCTTCCACTCCTCCCTTTCCCAACCACAGCCCAACACCAAATGGTCCAAAATCACAATCAATGGTGTACCTACTGGCATGTCAACAGCTAGGTCCCCCCTCTCCCCTGATAAGTGCCATATGGCACTAGCAGCATCAAACCCCACCTATGCCTCCCTCTCAATCACACAGAAACCTAGCTGGGTTCACCCACCAACCTCATACAAACCAGGTTCTGTCTCCTCCCTCTCAGTGGCTTTTGAGGACCCAGACAGCAGCAAGCTAAAGGTGCTACTGGCCGAACGCTACCTATACACTTATGGCAACAGAGTGTCAGTCCAAAAGTGGAAGTACCACCAGAAGAACTCCAAAGACAACTCCAAATCCACTGCTGGCCAGCATTCCAATGTTGGCGACTCTGATGACAACAAGGACGTTGATCACCTACTCACACAGTCAGTGCCACCTTTCAAGACAGTTTCTCAGGTGTGCCCCCAGGGCAACTAGGGTTCAGGGGTCTTGCATAGCAAGCCAAGCAGAGTCACACATAACCCATCATCCTTTCATTCATCTTTCTGGTCATTACTACACATTTACAAAGTCCTACATAGGGCACTGTTCCCCAACCAGTCTGTTCTCCTGCTTACTTTTTTCTTATATGGGGTCATTTGTACCTTAGGTAGATTACTGTAGGTGTGGTAGATAGATTGTACTTGCAGACAATAAAAGGATTCAAAAAAAAAAAAAAAAAAAGCCCATCAAAAATTGAAGATTTGGCCTAGAAATAACAGACTTATAAGGAGAGGATGTTGCGTTATTCAACCTTTGTCTAACTGCCAACTTGACCATCCAGCAGACTCAACACTCATACATCATAGGTCTTACACTCATATAAATGGTAATATAGATGCCTATTATGGGTCCCCTGACATCACTCACATGCATACCATTGTGGCTTGCAGGGAACAATGTGGTACAGTACATGGAGTTCCTTGCATTGCATCATTGGCAAATTGTTTGGTCTGATGTTGTTTTTTTAAAGAGCTACAACAACATATTCAAGTTGTTGCTCACCCAATTTGTGTATATACACTCCAGGAGCTGAAAACAGGGTCAAACTTTGCAGTGATAGGGTCCAATTATGACCCACAGCCCTTGTTTGAACCTCATTCATTGCACTTTTGGCTACAGCACAGAAAAGTGACAATGTAGGAGACCCAAGCCCTTTCTTTCGTTGACCTTTGGTTGCTCAGAAAACACATCAATGCAATAATATGTGTGATGTCTGAGCATTAAATACCACGTTCTGGCAGAGCTGGAGCCCATATTAAGAGAAGGTACTAAGGCATTCCATCATGCAGGTCATATAACCTGGGAAGACTGAAGACAGAAGGACATGATTGTTCAAAGGGAACTTGTCTGATGAGGATGTAGAACCTAGGTGTTCCATGTCGCCCCTTCACCACCAAATGTACAGATGATTCTTGAAGCATGCTCCTAAGTCACATCACTACCCTTACCTGTTTTCCTGACTTTGCTTCTGATGAGACTGCACTGACAGAGCCCAGGTCTGCATTCCCATCATGATACTGCTCTTTATGCTGGAGCATTCAGCATGCAATGGGTGTTCCATGAGTGGCGGTTGTTGCAGTGCACCACAACTGATCCAATTCCCAAGTGTGTTTCCTACCTAAACATGGTGGCATCAGGGATGTGATGGACCAATTTTGCACCTTAGAAGGATTGCAGTTATGATCTATTTAGCAGATGTCATTAGAAGAGCTGGGAAGGGACACCAGAATTCAGTAAGGGTGAGTGCCACCCTGAACATGGTATGTGGTCATATGCAATACAGTTACAGTTACCCCCCATAACCGTATAGTAGCTTGAAAAATCCTTGATGGTATGGTACATCAGGAAGATGACATGTCACTGGAAGTGCTGGGGCTAGCTCTCCTAGCAGATCCAGCAGTGTAATAGCCCGTCTGGCGCCAGCAGACTTGCATGGATTTAGAGCGATGTACTGGTGCCAGTTGTCCTAGTGCTGGCACATAGAGCCAGATTATTGAGATAGGTCCAGAATATGATGGTAGGGCCAGAACCATGACCTGGTACCAGTGTGAGTTCATAGTTCCAGGATGTTCAATAGGATTGGATTGGTGTATTTGCACAAAATCACACATCGTATTTTTGGACAAAAATAAAATTATATTGATACTAATGGATAATTGCAAAAACTACACCATACTCCTCCATGAGCCACTCGATGAAGTGTGCATCAAGGTAGCTCAGTGGGCTGACCTCAAGCTCAAGCACATCTTGCAGGGCTAGCTGCATGGCCATCTCATCCATGGCTCAGGGAAGGTGCACTCACTTACATGGCAGGACGACCACATCTGCACAGAGCCCCCTGGTACTGTCATCAGTCGACCCTCAATGCCCTCTCCATGTGTGCACATGTGCACAGGGCCACCCACTACTCCATAGTCCTTAGCCTCTGCCCAGCTCTCCTCGAGCTATGGCAGCTATGCCATGGGAGGCCAGTCCAGAGTTCGGTCTCTGCAACACACCTTTCTGGGATTGGGATACACCACGCACCGTCGAGGGTTACTACCGTTACCAAGGCGGCACCCAGTGTGCCATGAACCGCACTGTCACATTCATGCTACACATGGATCTTCTCTGGATAGAGACCAAGCAGCTGATCCTCTCCCAAGCTTGTGAGTTTGCAAGGCATGAAAGCCTACATCGAAATTATCCAGTGGAGGGAGTGCAGGCTTGGCACGCACATGCTCTGATGCAACAAAAAGGTTATGGAATTTGAGAACGTGCGAGTGCGTTTAGGATTGCAGTCTGTGCAAGAATGCAAGTAACAGGATACTCAGTAAACGCGCGAGTGGGCACGAATCTATATGATCTATTCACCTGTGCAAGAATGCAAGTAACAGGATACTATGTATGATAAGCACAGGTAATGAGAGTATAAAGTAACGAACGGATGCTCACCTCAGTAAACGCGCGAGTGGGCACAAATCTGAGGGAGTCGCAAGGTAACTGCTGCGGTATAAATGAATGAGCACAGAGGGCTCGTATGCAAGAAAAGAGGGTACTCGACGGAATCAAAACGAGGGTGATATGGTACTGTCAATGCTAGTGCGTCGGCACTGTAAACTAGGAGATGGTCCATGTGCTATGTGTATTCAAATGATCGTATGCTTTCTGTCTATCTACACGAAGTCCATGTGGGCATGTTGCCCGAGATCTGCTCCTCCGCAACACTCCCCCTCACTTTGTGCACAGTCCAAGGGATGCAGCAAAGTGCTTAACCTTGGCGGAGGGCAATGCCTTGGTGAGGGCGTCAGCCACCATGTCATCCGTGGGGCAGTAGACAAGCCGGATGGAGCCCTTCTCGACGACCCAGCGGATCCAATGGTATCGCACGTCAATGTGCTTCGTGCGCGGGTGGTACTGGTGGTCGTGTGTGAGCGCGATGGCTGCCTGGTTGTCGGAAAACAGGGTGGTGGGGGATGTGATGTCACCAAATACCTCCGAAATGAGGCTGCGAAGCCATAAGGCCTCCTTGCTGCTGTGCGTTGCCGCGACATACTCGCTCTTGGTGGTGGACAAGGAGACGATCTCCTGTCGCTTCGAAGACCACGAGACAGCACCACCGTCGA
>Ga0307510_10003610_pt1 | contig 18060 bp, 14 predicted proteins | sample 12_EM_MG_FD_207224 | JGI IMG/M metagenome (GOLD analysis project Ga0307510, IMG submission 207224) | Populus trichocarpa ectomycorrhiza microbial communities from riparian zone in the Pacific Northwest, United States - 12_EM | ecosystem: Host-associated > Plants > Roots > Unclassified | place...
ACCGCTCCGGCTCGGGCTCTCTGCGGAGAGGAAAATAAAGCCCGACGGTTTTATTCTTTTCGCCTTTCGGATCAAACCAGATGGTCATACCCGATCTCAGCATCCGCAGCTGCGTCGCGGTTTCATGTGATGACACACAGATATAAAGATTCCTGTCGTCGTTGGTGACATTATACTGCAACGTATACCTGCTGTTGCTGAAACGCAGCGGGATCTGCCAGTCATCTGTTTTCCCATCGGCTATCACCGGGGTTGACTGGTAGTGCCCTTCGGGCGCAAGCTTGTGGCTGCAGCTGACAAAGAGAAGACCCGACACCATCGCCGGAAGCCACCATTTGGAAGAGAGAAGAGGAGTTTGCATCAGAGGGAATTTTAAATGCCAATTTACTTCCTGCTCTTCGAACCAAAAGGATAAAATCGGTGAATAAGATGACTTAACAGCTGGTTAACGGATCAGTTCGCGAGGAGCCTCTTCTGCATAGGAGCTTACCGGCTCGCAGGTACAGATAAGGTTTCTGTCGCCAAATGTATTGTTCACACGCGCTATGCTCGGCCAGAACTTGCTATTCTTTACGAAGGGCAGCGGGAAAGCCGCCTGGTTGCGGGAATAAGCATGTTTCCATTCGTCAGCACAAATGACGTGCTGTGTATGAGGCGCATTCTTTAGCGCGTTGTCATTCTTGTCAGCCTTGCCTTCCTCTATCGCCTGGATCTCCTGATAAATGTTGAGCAATGCATCACAGAAACGGTCCAGCTCGGCCTTGTCTTCGCTTTCCGTCGGTTCGATCATGATCGTACCGGGGACGGGGAAGCTAAGGGTAGGAGCGTGAAAGCCGTAATCCATCAGCCGTTTGGCCACGTCCTCTGCTTCAATGCCGGCGCTGGCCTTAAAGGGGCGCAGGTCGACGATGAACTCATGGGCGCAGGTACCATTGGAGCCGCTGTAAAGGATCTTATAGTTCTTTTCCAGCCGGGCCTTCATATAGTTGGCGTTGAGGATAGCATAACGGGTAGCGTTGGTGACACCTTCAGCTCCCAGCAGCTTGATATAGGCATAGCTGATCAGCAGGATGCTGGCCGATCCGAATGGAGCAGCAGATACGGCATGTCCCTGTGTCCCGAAAGCAGCCTTGCCATTGCTGGCAGCCCTCAGCTCCATGTCGGCAGAGTGGACATGGCCGGGCAGATAAGGCTTCAGCTTTTCGTTCACACAGATCGGACCCATGCCGGGACCACCGCCGCCATGCGGAATAGCAAAGGTCTTGTGCAGGTTCAGGTGGCAGACATCCGCTCCGATAAGACCCGGACTGGTCAGTCCTACCTGGGCATTCATGTTGGCGCCATCCATATAGACCAGACCGCCATTGTCATGTATGACCTGGCAGATCTCTTTTATACTTTCTTCAAATACACCGTGGGTAGAAGGATAGGTCACCATTAAACCAGAAAGCTGATCCTTGTACTGGATCGCTTTTTCTTTCAGGTCGGTTACATCGATATGACCGTCATCGTCGCTCTTTACTACTACGACCTTCATTCCGGCCATGACAGCGCTGGCAGGATTGGTGCCGTGGGCAGATATCGGGATAAGCATGACGTCGCGGTGTGCGCCATTGTTAGCAGCGTGATAAGCACGTATCGTCATCAGACCGGCATACTCTCCATTGGCGCCGCTGTTGGGCTGAAGAGAAGTGGCAGCAAAACCGGTGATCTCGCTCAGCCAGTTCTCCAGCTCGATTAGGATCTGGCGATAGCCCTTCCACTGATCTACAGGTGCAAAGGGGTGTAAGCCTCCGAATTCGGGCCAGCTCACGGGGATCAGCTCGGTAGCCGCATTCAGCTTCATCGTGCAGGAACCCAATGAGATCATGGAAGTATTCAGGGACAGATCCTTTACCTCAAGACTTCTCAGGTAACGCATCATCTTTGTCTCGCTGTGATAGGTATTGAAGACGGGGTGCGTAAGGAATTCCGAGGTCCGGGTGACGGAAGAAGGGATGTTTGCCAGCCTGTCGTCCATGTCGAAGGTGGCAGATACCAGGTCGGTATTGGCAGCATGACCAAAGACCGATAGGATATTGACCACATCTTCCTGGGTAGTCGTTTCGTCCAGCGTAATGCTGATGGTATTCCCGGTATAATGGAAGTTCATTGCCCGGGCTTCGGCCGTCGACCTTATCGCCGCTGCGTCTTTGACGGACAGCTGGATAGTGTCGAAGTAATTTTCATTGTTGTTGTCAAAGCCCAGCGCTTTGAGTTCGGATGCAAGGGTTCGTGTCAGCAGGCTGACCCTTTTGGCGATGCGGGTAAGGCCTTCGGGACCATGATAGACGGCATACATGGCCGACATATTCGCCAGCAGGGCCTGGGCCGTACAGATATTGGAAGTTGCTTTTTCGCGTTTGATATGCTGCTCGCGGGTTTGCAGGGCCATCCGCAGCGCACGATTCCCCTGGGCATCGATGCTTACACCGATGATCCGGCCGGGGATACTACGTTTGAAATCATCTTTGGCGGTAAAGAAGGCGGCATGCGGCCCGCCAAAACCCATCTGCACACCAAATCTTTGTGTAGACCCAACGGCAACATCTGCTCCCAGCTCACCGGGCGGCGTCAGCAGGGTCAGGGAAAGCAGGTCTGTGGCCATGACCACATAGGCTCCAGCTTCATGAGCCTGGTTGATAAAAGCCCTGTAATCGTGGACGGCTCCATTGCTGTCAGGATACTGTACGATGGCTCCAAAATAGGACTCGTCAAGCTTGACCTTCCGGAAGTCACCAGTCACCAGCTCGATACCGATCGGCTGGGCGCGTGTTAACAGAAGGTCCCTGGTTTGAGCAAATATGTTAGTATCGACAAAGAACTTTGGCGTGGTAATATGCTCATGGTCCCTGTTCTTCGCATTGAAGAACATCGTCATGGCTTCCGCGGCTGCAGTGCCCTCATCAAGAAGGGAGGCATTGGCCAGCGGTAGAGCTGTCAGGTCGGACACCATGGTTTGGAAGTTCAGGAGGCTTTCAAGACGCCCCTGGGAGATCTCGGCCTGGTAGGGGGTGTACTGTGTATACCAGCCCGGGTTCTCAAAAACGTTCCGGAGGATGACACTTGGAACAATGGTGTCATAATAACCCTGCCCAATATAAGATTTGAATACCTTATTCAGACCCGCCACCTGCCGGAGTGCCGTAAGGTATTGGTGCTCGCTTAGCGGGCCGGAAATATTCAGCTTTTTTTTGCTACGTATCGAGGCCGGGATGGTCCGGTCGATCAGTTCATCAAGAGACTTTACCCCAATGGTTTTCAGCATGTTCGCTGTCTCTTTCTCACTTGGACCGATGTGACGGCCCGCAAATTCATTCGCCTGTTGTTCGAATAGATTCATATTAGAGGTTGACCGATTAAAAAGATGTGCAAAGGTACGAGTATGTACCGATAAATAGTGCAAAAAGGCTGCCTTGTGGATGGGCTGTGGAGTAAAATGTAAAAAGGTCGTCCTGGCGACATTCGACGCCGGTGGGAGGCCGGTTCAAAGACATTAAATGAAAAATGGCCGTCCCTACTTTGACAAATTGGGACTGGCCATTTTTCTTAAAAACCCCTAAACCCTAAAAATTGAATGCTAAACTATTCGTGCGTAGGCATGAATGAATTGCTGCACAAAAATACCAGACATTGCCGGAAAAGGGGTTTATAATATATTAAAAGGAAATTAAAATTGAGGGTCCGGTGCAAAATCCAGAGACTCAAGCGCTTCAGTTTCCCGCATTTGTTCGCTGGTCTGTCGGCTTCCGTCATGACTCCAGCCGGGAGGCCCGAAGACATAATTCCACTTCTCCTTCCATCCGATATCCTGCCGTGCAACATCCTTCCCGATGGCCTGCCATTCGTGGAAGACAATATCAGCCGGACCGGTCTTTTCCATGGGTTTGGTCAGTCCATACCGCGTAGGCTGGTACTCTTCCGGCCCCAGTTCGGGCTGAAAAGTGCCAAACAGCTGGTCCCAGATGATCAGGAACATGCCCATGTTTTTGTCCAGGTAACGCGGATTGGAAGCATGATGAACCCGGTGATGAGAGGGGGTCACCAATATGTACTCCAGCCATCCCATTTTCCCGATCAGCTCCGTATGGACAAAAATGCCCCAGATCTGCGTGGCGGAATACATAAAAACAATATCCAACGGTTTGAACCCCAGCAGTGCAAGGGGGATAAAATATACGAAACGATACAGGGGCTGGAAGACCGAGCTTCGGAATCCGACAGTGAAATTAAGGTGCTCGGACGAATGGTGCGTGACATGCACTGCCCAGAACAGCCGGATCTCATGATCCCAGCGGTGCAGCCAGTAGTAAAGGAAATCCTCTGCCAGCAACAGCAGGAACCAATACGAAAAGACATTCGTGATGGACATCCAGTGATGACGATAGCAAATGTCAAGGACAAGGATATAAAAGCCCCTGAATAAAAGATCGATACCGCCGTTCAGCAGCATCAGATAAAGGTTGGTAAAAGTATCCTTCCAGGAATAGGTCTTGGGTTGAGAGCCGGCAGCTCCATGATGGTGGTGATCGCCATGCCGGTAATTGCTTAATAAGACTTCAAGCCCGATAATGATAAGATAGATCGGACAGCTTACCAGAATAAGTATTTGTTCTCTGAGGTTTTCCACGATATAAAAATAAAGCAAATAACGCATCTTTGTACCCTGGTATTGTTAATGGCTCGATAACTATCTATATATGAGTGATTTGTTGCATAACTGGGCGAAAAAGTCGGGGGACCGCCAAAAGATTTACCGGCGATTTCTCGAAAAAGCCGAGCATCCCCGGCAGAGAAACCGCATTCTCGACCAATTGCCCCAACTGCATGAAGAAGCCTTCGAACGGATCGACTGTCTGAAATGCGCCAATTGCTGCAAGACCTATTCCCCCCGCTTCAAGACTCCTGACATCAAACGTATTTCCCGGCATCTCAAGCTAAAAGAAAGCGAATTTATCGAACGCTATCTTCGCCTCGATGCCGATGGCGACTATGTTGTCAAGTCCACCCCCTGTCCCTTTCTCGGCGCCGACAATTACTGTACGATCTATGAAGTCCGCCCCTCCGACTGCGAACGGTTTCCCTATACCGACGAGGATGTCCTCGTCCGCCGCGCCAGTCTCACACAAAAGAATTCGACCTTTTGCCCTATCGTGTATTATGTGTTGGAAAAGCTTATAGCTGCGGGGGATAAATAATTCAATACTTTCGACCGATTATGAAAAAACTGCCATTCCTCCTCTTTTTTCTGCCTGTTCTGTCCTGTAAGAATGCCACGACCAACCAATTGTCCAATGGAAAGGAGTTCGAAGGAGTCATAACCTATCGGATAACCTATGATGGTTATCCCGAAGACTATAGCTATGGCGATACAATGCGGTTCTGGTACTCGAAAGGGAATTGTATAAAAGAATACAATGGCAAGGCGATACATGGAGTACGAAAAGAGATCTTTTTAATAAAAGGAAACAGGTACTTTGTCCAGATGGTAAACGGAGATAGCCTGCTGACAACGGATGTTACTTCCGATAAATTTATGTCACTGAAGGACTCGCACCACTCTTTCACGGAGACACGCATCCTTGGTCATACCTGTGAGCAGATAGACCAGGATCTGGAATATACGAAGGGCCATCTGCCCTGCTTTGTCAGCTTGCTGTATTCAAAAGAAGTATTGCCGGTGGACAAACAAAACTTTAAAAATGTAAAATTCTCCTGTTTTGACCGGTTTATCGATGAATCTGGCGCATTCTATCTAAGCTACTTTCTCAGGATCCAGGACTCCAATAAAGATGCGCCTTCGTCTTATAAATTCACGGCCATCAACATCCGGGAACAGCCAGTGGACCCTTCCATATTTAATATCGATACTTCCAGGATTAAGCCAATTTTTCAATAAGACAGCTACTCCGTTTTCAAGCTTTTCACCGGATTGGCCAGCGCCGCCCGTATCGTCTGCAGGCAAACAGTAAATAAGGCAATGAACATTGCTGTTACCCCCGCTATTACAAAGACCCACCAGCCGATGCCGATACGATAAGCAAAGCTTTGCAACCATTGATCCATAGCCCACCAGGCGATGGGGAACGCGATCAGGGAAGCGATCAGCACCAGCCTGGCAAAGTCGCGGGAAAGCAGCATGACGATGCCCCCTACAGGAGCACCCAGTACCTTGCGGATGCCGATCTCTTTTGTGCGTTGCTCTGCCGCATAAGTGACCAATCCGAAAAGGCCGAGACAGGCGATCAGGATGGCAAAAAGGGCAAACGTAATAAAGAGCTTACCCGTCCGTTGCTCCGCATGATACAGGTTGTTAAAATCATTGTCCATGAAAGTATAGCTAAAAGGCATACTCGGAGCCATGCTTTTCCATTTGTTCTCTATCTGATCGATAAGCGACGGCATATTCGTGGGACGAACAGCCAGGGCAATACTTCCCCAGCTTTCTTTGTATTCCATCACCAGCGGGCCTATCTTCTCATGCATGTTGCTGAAGTTGAAATCTTTTACTACGCCAATGATATGAGAGGCGACAGGACCGCCCGCACTGCCCCCATCAAAGTTCGGACGATATAATGGTGTATTGATGGGGTCCTTTACTCCAAGCAGACTCGCTGCAGCTTCATTAATGATGATGCCGGAACTGTCTGATTTGAATTCGGTTGAAAAATTCCTCCCCTTCGCCATTTCTATTTTCAGCGTAGGGATATAGTTCTCATCCACGCGGAAATTGGTGAGGATGATGGCTTTTTTTCCATCGAGAGATGCATCCCGGAACCATCCGTTCTGGCTGAAGTCACCGGGGTTTGCGGTTGGAAGATTTCCCGTTATGGTGGCGTTGTTCACACCCGGAAATTTTAATAGTTCCTGCCGGAATGCTTTGATCTTATTGTCCAGGTGATACGTATCGTGCAACACCAGCACCTGTTCGCGGTTAAAACCGGTTTTCCTGCTGCGGATATAATCCAGCTGATTGTATATAACGATCGTGCCGATGATCAGGATGATAGAGATGCTGAACTGGAAAACGACTAGGCTGCTGCGAAGCCAGCTGCTCTTAAATCCGGCAGCCATCTTGCCTTTTAAGACGTGTATGGGTTGGAAAGAAGACAAATAAAACGCAGGATAGCTGCCCGCCATGAAACCGACCAGCACCACCAGGCCAAAGGACACGGTCAGGAACCAGGGGGAGAACAGGGTGCTTGCCAGCAGCTCTTTTCCTGCCAGTTGATTAAATGCCGGAAGCAAAAGGACAGCGACCGCCAAAGCCAGCAGCAGGGAAATAAAACTGATCAGGATCGACTCCGACAGGAATTGCGTTATCAGGTGTATCCTCAAAGAACCGGCCACCTTTCTTATACCTACTTCTTTTGCACGGTTGGCAGAACGCGCGGTAGAAAGGTTCATAAAATTTACACAGGCTATCAGCAGGATCAATGATGCTATAACCGAAAAGATATAGACATAATTGATATTCCCGTTAGCTTCTATTTCATATGATACGTCGGAATGCAAATGAATATCCTTCAGCGGCATCAGGGGATACCGGAAATGGGCTCCCTGGTGTTCCATGTCCCGGGCAGAAGTGTGTAGCAGATCCTCCAGTTGTTTGTAGAGATATCTGCCGATCGTCTCATCGACATGACTCTGGATCGTAGCTTTAGTTACACCCGGCTTGACTAAAATATAGCAGATAGTATTATTGCTCAGCCAGTCGTCTTTGTCTCCCTGATATGAGTCGAGCAGCGGCCGGAGGAAGCTGAAATGGAAATGGGATTGCTGTGGAAAGTCTTTGATCACGCCTGTGATCTTACAGGGAGTGGAATTGTCGACATACAATGTCCTTCCGACAACATCCGTACTGTTGAAATATTTTTTTGCCGTAGTTGCATCGACAACGATGGTATGAGGAGCATTTAATGCCGTCGATGGATCACCCTGGAGCATGGTGACGGTGAACACCTTGAAAAATGTAGAATCGACAAAGGCTGCCCGATGATCCTGTATGGACTCGTTGCCTTTTTTTACCAATATATTGCCCTGAAGGGCGACGCGCACCATCTGCTCTATCTGAGGATAGGTTTTGACCAATGTTGGTCCTAATGGCTTGGGTGCGTTGGCTGAGCTGAACTGTGTATTGTTGAAATAGATATCTGCATCCAGCCGGTAGATCCGATCGGCATTGACATTGTATTTATCATAGCTTACTTCATCAAATACATACAGCACGATCAACAGACAGACTGCAAGGCCCGCCGCCAGCCCGATAATGTTGATGGCGGAGAATGCCTTATTCTTCCAGAGATTGCGCAGCGCAGTTTTGATATAGTTTCTTAGCATGTTACTATGCCAGCTAAAAAAATGCCTGTTTAGCAAAATATTGATGGTCAGCGGCTTAAAATACATATCGGCCACAGAACTGTCCGGTTTTGATACGATCGCTGTTCGCTTTAATATTCCATCTTTCTCAGACTCGGCGCCTTGAACCAGGTGGCGATGACCACCCCGATGGTCATACATCCGCCAAACACAACCGACGGAACAACGCCCATCAATTTCGCCATGAACCCGCTTTCAAACATGCCCAGCTCATTGCTCGAATTAATAAACATCGAATTGACCGCCGACACCCGGCCCCGCATTGCATCCGGTGTCTTTAGCTGAAGTATCGTCCCGCGCACGACCACGCTTACGCCATCCAGCAATCCGCTGCACAGCAGGGCCAGAAAGGAAAGCAGGTACCAGCGGGAAAGACCGAAGACGATGATACAGGCTCCAAAACCGGCTACAACATACATCAGGCGAAGTCCTTGTTTATGATGCAGCGGTCGCAGGGTCAGGATAAGGATAGTCGTCATCGAACCAATGTCCGATGCGGCGTTGAGCCAGCCAAAGCCGATGGCACCTACCTGCAGGATATCCCGGGCGTAAACAGGCACCATCGCAACAGCGCCTCCAAACAACACGGCAAAAAGATCCAGCGCCATGGCGCCAAATACTTCACGCGTCCGCCAGACAAAACGAAGCCCGTCAAATATGCTGTCCCAGGTCTTCCGTTCGGAACTGGTGACCATGATCTGTTTGGGCTTTATCGTAAACAGGAAGTACAATGCGATACAGACATAGATCCCGACTACTATAAAGGACTGCAGATAGCCCGTCTTGGCGATCAGGAAACCACCCGTAGCATGACCTATCACAGAAGCCGTCAGAAAGGCGCTGGAGCTCAATGTAACGGCATTGGGTAACTGTTCTCTCGGTACTATCTGCGCCACGATGGCGTTGAAGGTCGGGCCCGCAAAGGCGCGGATGACCCCCGTGATAAAGATGATGAAATAGGTCAGCCACTGGATCCAGTGTCCGGTGAGGGAGCGGAGCACGGCCCCGGTGGACAGCGTGATCAATCCGCCGACACAGACAAGGTAACAGCAAGTGGTGATCAGGAGCATCGCCCTTTTATCGCTCTTGTCGATGACATGTCCGGCATACAGCGCCAGGCAAAAGGCGGGTAGGAACTCCGATAGCCCGATCAGCCCTATGGCAAAAGGGTTATGCGTGATCTCATAGATCCGCCAGCCGACGATGGTGGTCACCATGCGCAGCGCCATGATGTAAAAGAAACGGGCGATGATAAAATTTCGATATTCGGGGACTTTTAAAACTTCCAGTGCTGTACTTCTTCGCTCTTCCATCGTAAAATGTTATTGAACCGGTTTACGGTAAAGTAAAATAATGCTGTCCTTCACCCACCTCTTTTTCCAGTGCGTCGAGGATGACCTTCAGGTGCGCCTCATTACCCAGGAAATCGGCATTGCTCACGTCTACGAAAAGGGTGCGGATATTATGCTGACGGATATAATGTGTATAGGTCTCCTGGATATCATACAGGTATTCGTCAGAGATGGACTGCTCATAGCTGCGGTTGCGCTTCCGGATATTCGATTGCAGCTTATCCACTGGTGCATGGAGATAGATCAGGATATCCGGCTGGACCATCTGTGCATGAATGATATCGAAAAGTTTCTGATAAAGCAGGAATTCCTGGTCCGGTAAATTGACCCTTGCGAAAAGCAGACATTTAGTGAACAGATAATCGGAGATCGTCACCGACTGAAAAAGGTCTGCAGTGTGCACCAGCTCCTTCAGCTGCTTGTATCGTTCGGCCATAAAGAACAGCTCCAGCGGAAACGCATATTGTCCCGGGTTCTCATAGAACTTAGGCAGGAAGGGATTGTCGGCGAACTGCTCCAGGATCAGCCTTGCATTAAAATGCCTTGCCAGCATATGTGCCAGTGTCGTCTTTCCCGCTCCGATATTCCCTTCTATTGTAATAAAGTGATACTTCATTTATTCAGTTTGTGTTCAGTCTCATCATTGGTCGTCAATCGTTGTACTGCCAGCGGGTCAGGACAGGCTTCCAGCAATTCCTGTATGTTCCGGCCCAGGACCGGATGGATAAGTAATGGCGCGATCTCCGCCATCGGTGCCAGGGCAAAACGCCGGTTTTGAATTTCCGGGTGCGGGATCACCAGATTAGGTAGCCGAAGGATCGCATCATTAAAAAAAAGTATATCTATGTCGATGATCCTGGAACCATATTTTTCCAGTCGCTGCCGCCCCATTTGCTCCTCTATGTCCAATAGGATGTCGATCAGTACGGTTGCTTCCAACCTGGTCTCCAGTTCCAGCGCCTGGTTCAGAAAGCTGGCCTGATCCGTCTTCCCCCATGCCGCAGTCTCATACAGGGATGAGACACGGAGTAATCTCCCGGCCTGCGCCGCGATCTTTTCCCTTGCCAGCCCCAGTTGGGCCGTCCTTTCTCCCTGATTGCCACCTATCAATAAATAGGATATGTTCATAGATTCGTTACTTTCGGGGGCCCAAATATCTTTATTTTTACAGATAGCTTAAAAATATAGTTTACACATGCGAGGCTTTTTTAAATCATTTTTTGCAGCACTGGTGGCTTTGATCGTATTCACGGTGATTGTCGTGTTCGTGCTGGCCGGAGTAGTGGGTGGCATGCTTTCTCCAGGAAAACCCGAAGTGGGTGCTAAAGCTGTCCTGGTGGTCGACCTGAGCCAGACCTTCAAGGAACAGTCCGTGGACAACCCCTTGTCCGATCTTGGTTCGGACGACCAATATGACGTGCCTGGACTCTATGACGTAGTCCGGCTTTTGCGGCATGCGAAAGAAGACAGCGCCATCAAGGGTATCTACCTCAAATGCAATAACAATCCCAACGGCTTTGCTTCCAATGAAGAGCTCCGGTATGCCCTTGCGGACTTTAAGAAGAGCGGAAAATTTATCTATGCATATGGAGATATGATCTCTCAGAAAGCCTATTATGTAGCTACTGTAGCCGATAAGATCTACTGTAACCCCAAAGGTGATGTAGAATGGAAAGGATTTGCTACACAGATGATGTTCCTGAAGGGCGCATTGCAAAAGCTGGAGATCGAACCCCAGATCTTTTACGCTGGTAAATTCAAGAGTGCCACCGAACCCTTGCGGGAAGAAAAGATGACGGATGCCAATCGCCTTCAGCTGACCGAGCTGCTTGGAGACTTCTACAACCGCTTCCTGAACAGTACGGCTCAGTCGCGTGGTGTAGACACGACAATCCTTCGGAAATGCGTCAACGAGAGCCTGATCCGTCGTGCAAAGGACGCTCTTGACTACAAGCTCGTGGACGGACTGAAATATGATGATGAGGTAAAGGATGAGCTAAGGACCCGGCTCAATGTGGACAAACATGACTGGCTCAATTTTGTGAGTCTTGGAAAATATGCAAAGGGTATAAATTTTAAACAAACCGGGAAAGAAAAGATCGCGCTCATATATGCCGAAGGAGAAGTGGTGGACGGGAAAGGTGAGCGGGAAGAGATCGGCTCCGAGACTTATCGCTGGCTGATCCGCAAGGCCCGTTTTGACAAGGACATCAAGGCCATTGTGCTTCGGGTCAACTCAGGCGGAGGCAGCTCTCTTGCCAGCGAGAACATCTGGCGCGAACTATCCCTGGCCCGCAAGGAAAAACCAGTCGTGGTCAGCTTTGGTGATGTAGCCGCATCCGGCGCATACTATCTTTCCTGTAATGCGGACAGCATCTTCGCGCTGCCCGGAACCATCACCGGCTCCATTGGTGTGTTCGCTGTCATCCCCAACCTGCAGTCCTTTTTCAAAAACAAATTAGGAGTGACCTTTGACGGGGTAAAGACAGCTCCCGAAGCAGACATGTTATCGATAGCCAAACCGCTGACGCCTGTCGAGCGCCTCTATATTCAGAACGAGATCGATACCATCTATCACGACTTTAAAGGCCGGGTGGCCGACGGTCGCAAAAAAGATATTGGATTCATCGACAGCATTGCGCAGGGCAGGGTATGGAGCGGTACGTCGGGACTTTCCCTGGGATTGGTGGATCGGCTCGGCACCTTACAGGATGCCATCGACTGCGCCGCACGGATGGCAAAGACCAGCGACTATCGCCTGGTGGAATCACCTGAACCCAAAAGTTTCCTCGACCGGATCCTCGGTGGCTACAAAAAGTCGGCCGGCATGAAGGCGGTGAAAGAGGAAATAGGAGAGGAGGGCTATCGCACCTATATCATGCTCAAAAAGGTCAGAGGCATGGTTGGCAACACGGAGACAAGGCTGCCTTTTGATCTCGTTATTGAATAATAGAATTCGGGTATCTTAAAGATCATATGTCACAAAATTACAATCAGCTTCGGGCCATGCTGGCGATAACAAAAGGCAGCCTGAAAGCGATCTTCAGAAGTCCTTCTTCCGTAGCCTTCAGCTTTGGTTTTCCCCTGGTCTTTATATTGGTTTTTGGATTTATAGGCGGGGGCGGGCCCTCTGTCTCTTTTGCGCTGGCCAACCGGACCGATACTTCGAATTATGTTATCAGGGGATTGCTGCGTTCCCCATTGCTGCGCCTGGCTGACGAAAAAGACACTACGACTATCCGCCAGGACCTTGAAAAAGGACGGCTTGCAGCTGTCGTTTATCTTGACTCTACACGTTCCCCTGCCGGGTTTACCCAATATATCGTTCGTACACAGACTTCTTCTGCCAGCGCCGATAAATATCCTATTCTCAAACTAACCCTGGCCCAGGTACTGGCGACCGCAGTAGAGAAAGGAATGCCTGAACAGTACCGGCCCATCGTAATAAAGGAGCTGCCGCCCGTTACCGGCAGGGCCTATTCGATGATCGACTTCATCCTGCCCGGGATGCTTGGCTTTTCCCTGCTGAGTGCTGCTGTTTTTGGCGTGGCCTTTTTGTTCTTCAGTCTCCGGCAGCAGCTGGTCCTCAAACGTTTTTTTGCAACCCCCATCAGCAAGACTTACATCGTCTTTGGCGAAGGTCTTGCCAGGGTGCTGTTCCAACTCATCACCGCGGTCGTCATCATCCTGATCGGCAAATTCGCTTTCCATTTTACCCTGGTCCATGGATGGATCACCTTTTTCGAAATGCTATTCCTCAGCTTGTTCGGACTTGTTGTCTTTATGGGCTTTGGTTTTATTATCAGCAGCGTGGCGAAAAGCGAAAGCACGATCCCGCCCTTTGCCAATCTTTTTACCCTTCCACAATTCCTTCTGGGAGGGACTTTTTTTTCAACCAAGGCCTTCCCGGACTGGCTGCAAAAGATCTGTGAGATCCTTCCCCTCAAACAGCTCAACGACGCTATGCGCAACGTAGCTTTCGAAGGGGCGCATCTCTCCGACTGCTGGAAACAATTGGGTATTCTCGCCCTCTGGGGGATTGTCACCTATGCTATCGCTGTGAAAGTATTTAAATGGGAGTAATACTATGAAACTCATCAAATTTGCTATTCTGGGTCTGGTTGTTCTTTTCCTGGTCCTGACAGCCCTATCGCTTTTATTCCCTTCCCACCTGCGCGTAGCCCGCGTTGTCAACATCGCCGCGCCAAAAGAAAAGGTGTTTGGCGCCATCAGCGATCTTCGCGCCTGGAAGGATTGGAATCAGTTCCTCCGGCCCAATACCCTGACCAATGTCCGTTATTCTTCACCCTCCGCGGGGAAGGGCGCTACTCTTACAGCCGACGAGCTGACGATCCGGGAGACGGCGGCTGACTCGGAGGGTATAGAGCTACACTGGAATCTCAGGGGCGGTAAAGAAGTGGACGGCGGTATCGGTTTTGGCTCGACGAATAAAGACAGCCTCACGGTGATGTGGTATTTTGACCTGCATTTTCGCTGGTATCCCTGGGAAAAGCTGGGTATCTTCGTCTATGACCGGAAGCTGGGCCCCATCATGGAAGAATCTTTGGCCGGTCTTAAGCAATTTGTCGAAAACTCTCATTAACTTTAAATCCCCCCGCTGCCGTAGCAACACTGTCATTATTAAAAAACCACCAATATGCGAGTACGTAACGCAATGCTAAGCTTGTTTGCTATTCTGCTGACCGCGTCAGTCTCTTATGCTCAGCCCACTCATCCTAAAAGTCCGCATGATACCGTTAAGACAAAGGACATAACGGTAACCTATGGCCGGCCTTACAAAAAAGGACGTGAGATCTTTGGCAAGCTCGAACCCTATGGAAAGGTTTATCGTGTCGGAGCCGATGAAGCTACCACTATCACTTTTGCAAAAGACGGTACCTTCGGCGGCAAGTCAGTGAAAGCCGGCACCTACACTTTATGCGCCATCCCCAATGAAAAACAATGGACGGTGATCCTCAACTCCCAACTGGGTCAATGGGGCGCCTTTAAGTACGACCAGTACAAGGACAAGGACGTATTACACGTCGATGTTCCGGTGACGACACTCAGTACACCGGTGGAGCAGCTGACGATCAAGCCCGGCAGCAAGGACCTCACCATCGCCTGGGACGTAGTCGAGGTGTCTGTGCCCGTCAAGTTCTAAACGGCTTTTTCGGAATAAGAAGTTATGCAATGGACCAGGAATTCATACACCTGGTCCATTTCTTTTTCGGTGATGCAGTAGGGTGGCATTATATACACCGTGTTCCCCAATGGACGAAGATAAATACCGCGGGCCAGGGCCTCCTTTGTGATGGCTGGGCCGATGGAATTGATATATCCATTCGGACCGGCATTGAGCTCAAAAGCCAGGATCGTCCCTATTGCCCGGGCGTCTCTTACGATGGGGTAGAGGGCCAGTATCTCCAGGAAGGCCTCGTGCCGATATGTTATATGCCGGATGCGCTGAAGACAACTCTCTTCCAGCAGCAGGTCGAGACTGGCCAGCGAGGCAGCGCAGGCGATGGGGTTGGCGGTAAAGGAATGTCCGTGGAAAAGAGTCTTTCTTTTGTCATCGCTGAGAAAGGCTTCGAAAAGGCGTTCGGTAACCGCGGTGACACCCAGGGCCATCGTGCCACCTGTCAACCCCTTGCTCAGACAAATGATGTCGGCTTTTGACCGGAGGTATTCTCCCGCAAATAACCGGCCCGTCCTGCCAAAACCGGTCAGCACCTCGTCGGCTATGCAGAGAATGCCCTGTCCGGCTACTTCTGACAGCAGCTCGTCCATCAGCTGCGCCTCGTAGATGCGCATTCCTCCTGCCGCCTGTAACAGCGGTTCATAGATAAAACAGGCGATCCCGCTGCCTTCTTTTCGCACCAGTGACAGCAGCTCATATATATTTTCCCGGGTCGGGGTGTCTATAAAGACCACTTCGAAAAGGTAGTCGGAGAAGGGGGCTGTGAATACGCTTCTCTCGCTTACGCTCATTGCTCCGAAGGTGTCACCGTGGTAGGAATGCCGGAATGCAAGGATCTTTGTGCGTGCTGGTGTGGCTCCGGTGCCCGACCTGGCCGCGCTGCCATCACCCCCTTTATTCCCCCAATACTGGATCGCCATTTTGATCGCTACCTCCACCGCGGTAGACCCGTTGTCGGAATAAAAGACCCTGGAAAAGTCCCCGGGCAGGAGGGGTAGCAGTCGCTCCGCCAGCTCCACAGCCGGTTCGTGCGTAAACCCCGTAAAGATGACATGCTCCAGCTCACCCGCTTGTTTATAGATCTTTTCGGCAATTTGGGGGTGCCCATGCCCATGGATATTGACCCACCAGCTGCTGATCGCATCGATATAGGCCTGGCCCTTGTCATCAAATAACAGAGTACCTTTGCCCTTTACGACCGGAATGGGCGGGAGAATGTCTTTATGTTGGGTGTAGGGGTGCCAGATGACCCGACTGTCTCTTTCGGTAAGTGAAGCTGCCATGGGCACGAAGTTAGGAATTGCGCCGCTTTGCGACGTAATGTTCTCATTTATTGGCCGCCTACCGGCGGTCGTGCAACGGTCTGACTTCTTTAATTGTCAAGTATTGTAACAAAGGACGAATGGATTATCACCAGCTGGTAAAAGACTGTCTAAGGGGTGAGACTGCGGCCCAGAAGCAGCTGTACGAGCATTTCGCAAGCGGGATGCTTGGGGTGTGCTATCGGTACACTAAGTCCATGGTCGACGCGGAAGACGTTCTACAGGAAGGATTTATTATGGTTTTCAGGAACTTACATCAGTTCAGCTTCTCGGGTGAGCTGGGTGGATGGGTGCGCCGTATCATGGTCAACACGGCCATCAACTACCTGAAAAAGAACAGTAGGTATCAGACAGAGCTACTTTTCACAGAAACGGTCCTCCATCCTGTCTCGGATGATGACCCCGAGGTAGCCCTCAGTACGAAGGAGCTGGCAGAGATGATCCGGCAATTGCCGCCGGGATACCAGGCTATTTTCAACTTACATGCAGTGGAAGGTTATACTCATGTGGAGATCGGAAAAATATTGGGCATCAAAGAAGGTACTTCCCGGTCGCAGTATGCGCGGGCAAGGGCCCTGCTGATCAGCTGGATAAGCAAATATTCAGCGGCTAACAAAAATGAAACTAACTATGCACGACCCTAAATTCGAAAAAGAAGTGCAGCAGAAGATGGCGGAGCTCGAATTTAGCCCCTCAGAATCCGTATGGGCTAATGTGGAAAAGGAGCTTAATCAACCGCACACCCGCCGGAGCTTCCCCTTCTTCTGGCGCCTCACGCTGCCAGCCCTGCTGCTGCTGGCCGGCGGCGGATATTACTTCCTTCGGTCAAAGCCGGTCGCGGTTGCTCCGGCTCATTCCGTAGCTGTCACGGCCACACCGGCGACAACACCGGTTGCAGCACCTTCCGCAACACCTGCAGCAACGGCCACAACACCTGCAGCAACATCCGTAACACCTGCACCGACCGCCTCACCATCAGCCACATCTGCCCTGGCACCTGCACCGACAACAGCCGCGTCATCAAATTCTTCCAGACCCGGCGCCGGCGAGCCCACAACGGTAGCCGCTGCATCTGATAATGCCACAACATCAACCCACACTGCTCACCCCGCCGCCGGGGCCAACACCAGTGAAGGCAACGCTATATCTTCCACCCTTACCGCGGCAGGAACCGGGACCCGTCCTACCCATTCCCGGAATCCTTTTGCGGCAGTCTCCAATCCTCATCGCGTCAACAGGACAACGAAACAACCGGCCGGTCAATCCATCCCCCCGGCTCAATCCGATGACTTTGCCACCACGTCCGGATCCGGCACAGGCAGAGTCACGACGGAACCAGTCACAAAGAGCGGCCTGGTCGCTGCAACAACCGGCAGTGCCACTTCCAACAACGTCGCTGCCACCACTAACAACGTTACTACCATCACCAACAACAGCACTGCTACTCCTAACAATATCGCATCCTCCAGCGCAATCAGACAACCTTTTTTGTTTAATCCTGTATTAGCAAATCTAAATACTGCTGCGACGGCTGTCCATGCCAGCAAACTGGCCACAAAAAACACCATCGCCATCAAAACATTGCAGTCCCCCCACAGGCCCTGGGAAGCTGCCTTTGCCGGTGGCATAGGCGTCTCCTCCCTGCACCAGGTACAGATCAGCAATGTCACATTAAATAATGCTGTCAGCAGCTTCAGCAGGGACTCCACGTCCAACACTGTTACCTACGCTGCTGCCAGACCCAGCAAACAATACATATCCACCGTCA
>Ga0307510_10003611_pt1 | contig 18058 bp, 11 predicted proteins | sample 12_EM_MG_FD_207224 | JGI IMG/M metagenome (GOLD analysis project Ga0307510, IMG submission 207224) | Populus trichocarpa ectomycorrhiza microbial communities from riparian zone in the Pacific Northwest, United States - 12_EM | ecosystem: Host-associated > Plants > Roots > Unclassified | place...
CTGAATCTTTGGGCATGAAGTTCGGTTGCCCATTGGCAATGCTCTTGACATCTCTCCTTGGGGACCTCTGACTTGAATACGATGATGTACTGGTTGGGGACGATGTGTTCGGCCATTGTATTTTAGGTTTTGAGAAGATTGTAGTTTTAAAGTATCAAAAGTTTTAGATTCTTGCTCGGTGTGTAGTCTCGAATTTTTGTTGTGGTGATTGAATCCGAAGGGGTGGAATGTCGAGGAGGTTATATAGTCATTTGGGGGGGGGGGGGGGTGGGAATTTATTTCGTTTTTCTTAGGTTCCTTTTTATTGTGCTGTGTAAAACTAGTTTCTTAATTTGGCCGCTTAAAGAATCTCGGCGCAGCGACGCTTGGTCGAGCAGCGTCATCGTGTGTGCTCCATAGTAAGTAAGATCAATGATTGATGCTAGGTGTGGCTGTTTCATTTGTAGGGAGATCAGTCATTGTTGAGGTTTGAGGGTAAATCGGTGAACTATGGCAGGTGGATGTTGTATCCTATGCTGGCTAACGCGGTGTATTCGAGAATAGTAAGGCTAAAGGAGCTTCTTTGGCAGGCATACCCTTGCACTCTAGGTTCGTTCACGCAAGCTTGGTATGCCTAGTACGAGAGTGCTTGGCGGTTGTTTTAACACGACAACATCCTCTATTGGACGCATAGTTGATCGACCATATATGACGTCATTGATCGCAGCTAATCTATATATTTCCATATGACTGCCGACTCGCTCTACAGTCTGGGCCTTAAAGGGGAGGCATGTTGCATCTGTTAGATGTGAGCATATGCAAGTGCATGTCGGTTACTACCAGACTTAGCACCCGAAGGGTTAGCAACGGGAGGCCCCGCTGTGGCTGGAGCGCGGCAATCCAGTAGACTACCAGGTATCGATCTTAAGCGAGGGTGGGGCCTTGAGGCTGTCTGGTCTTAATGGAGATATGGCTTACGCTTATACGCCATTTTCTTGGCTCTTCCTTCTCTTACATTCAGCCCAGCTGATATTGCACCTTTCACCGTATTTTACCGCACTTGTAGGATGCGGTGTTCAGCCTACCCGTATTCGAGTACACTTTCTCCATGTTGGTGATATTTCCACATCAGGAATTTAAGTTGTCTTACATCGCGTCAGTGGATCCTGGTGCGACCCGAATCCATGAACCAGTTCCCGCTGCTTCAAAACAGACGACTGGGTTTTGCGGGGCAGCCAAGTTGGGTATCCCGGCAGGCCGGATCCAGGCCACATCTTTTCCCAACTTACCCCTCCAAGGAAAGGGAGTACCCGAGCATTGAAGGGAGGCCATAATTTCGCACTCACGGATACGCATATATGGTTGGCAAGATGTTTCTCTAATCCCTGTCTTTGGGCACTTCTTGCCTGAAACGAGTGTTATTTCATCTGAAGGCAACCACTCTGGAGGATATCCGCTCTCGTGACGGTCCTGTGTTTCGTTGCACTCAACCTACCGGTAACCTCCGCTAATGTTTGATGTCCGGTACTGTACTTGGAATTTTCTGACGTTTGTAAACACGACAGCTATTGAATAGCACCAAAATCTTGAGGCTCTGGTCGATTTTTTGCCCATATAAAATAGCAGTCGTTTTTACAAAAGTCAGAAAATTACGAGTAGAGTAGGGGATTGCTCCACGAGGCCTTACGATTGTTTAATTTAGTGCGTTTTGCTCTAAAAGGCCCTTTCTAGATGCTTACAGCCAGGCAGTGATAAAAGCTGCTATGTGGTGGGGCGGATGATACCTGTATTTGTGGAGAGGTGAAGGGCATTAAACTAACTTTCGTTAAACATAGTTGGTTCTCGTTCGCCTCAACTTTTGCCATCAATCTTTGCCTTAACGTCCAACACATGTGAGCTCCTCCCTCGGGTCTAGAATATGATATCTCAGCGAGGTTGAACTTAACTTAACGGCTTTAAACTCCGCTCGTATCACTTGGGGTCGGTCCTTGGTGGCGTCGAATGAGAAAAGTGATTCATCTTTCCGATGGAAATGTGGTGCGGGGGGAGCTCAGCCCTACGCAGTGATCTACCGGCCTGTTCGCCTAGATCGCGTACTCGAGTACCGTAAAAACTCAGTAAATCCACCATCGGCGGTCGGGCCTATAGCCCCCGGAATCTTAGATGAAACACCCCGAAAGGGAATAGAATTTTCCAGGCAGGGTATAGCCTATTTAAGTTGAGCCAGCTGGATCTCATTAACTGGTATTCGCAATTTCGCTAACCTGGTTTGTTAAGCCCATTGCGGTTTAGTACAGCGATTGCCGATGGTGGATTTACTGAGTTTTTACGGTACAGGAATTATAGCCGGGCCCGCGGAGGCTTCCTTTGCGATGGAATTTTGGTTTTTATATCGCTGTTGGTATCGAGGTTGGGGTTGCAGGGCCGGTGCTAGACCTAATGGATCAAGGGCTTATTGCGCCTCATTGAGGGTTTGTTTCCCACCCATTGAATGTTTGAGACATCAACCACGCACTTTGCAAGCGGCGAATCCTGGGGCTATGATGCGTTGCCTTAGCTCTTCGCAAATAAATATACCGTATGTGGGAGTGCGAATCTAGGAGAAGGGGAGAGAAACTGGCGGTGCGCATCTCGTCATGGTCTACTGGTAAGTTACTGTCCTTTCGTCCATTGAGGCAACTCCGGAGTCTGAGTACACACCGCCTGATGGGATGAGGATAGAACCCCCAAGAAGGTGGAGTGGTCATCTTGTTAATCTTGCTGGCTGGAACATATCTTGGCATAAATTAAGAATTATCTAGTGATCGCTGGTGGGTGGGGGGGCAACCATGCATACTGTGGTTTGCAACGTTTTAAGAGGCTGTGGGTTCAAAAATATCTAGGATATTCCAGAAGCGAAGGGAGTCGCCTGGGATGGCGGGCAAGGCTCTGTCGGGGCCGCTGAAATCCGGATGCGCCATCAACCCGTGCTTGCTTCTGATGTTGCTTGTCCACAGGAGTGTCTCTGGGGTTGTTTTGGGGCGACCCGGTTAGATGACGAGTAACCAATCATCGATCTAGATCTAAGGGGGTGGAAAATTTCGTACAAGAGGGTTTTGACTGGTATAGGGAGAGCTCCTTTACCGGAAGTGGAAATGACCCACCGTTAATCCTACCGCTATTCGTCTGACTATCGCAGTCTAATAGAGTGATCACCTGAGTGGAGTAGCGAGTAAGCTGACTGGCTTCGTCGCTTAGCAGTAGTGCGTAGTACGAACGCAGTAGAGGAAAGAGTGAGGAAAGTGCAACTTTATGTTCGCGTTCCTTTCATTGACCCCTCCAATGGGGTTTTGTCGCTTCACGAATCATAGGGCGCCGTCACATATACAGCTGAATGGCGTTAAGGCAGTGTTTGATGGAGGTTTTCCAGCAAACTGATTACGATCAAGAGAGCCTTGCATCAGTCACTCTGAAGTCTTCAATAGGGATTTCCATCCTTGTCGGTTTGCCGGAGCCGTGATCCACTGTATGGGGCTCATGAGCGACACTTGAGAGTGTATACTTTACAATTTTCTATTCGTACATTTTTTAAAACGATAACAGTCGGCCACTTCAATCTAACCGAGTTTTTCTTCTTCTCTCGTAATACTAGTAGCTTACCGGCGGCCCCTCAGATGATGCCCCCGCCTGGATATGCCCTTCGGATAACACCTTCCTTGTCAAGCGGTCCTCCCGGCTTCTGCGGTACAGCCCGACGGCACCTTCGGCTAACCTAGGCCCCAATGTGATCCGTGTGATGGTGTTTTCCCGGGGAGAAGACGCGCCATCTAGTTTCTTGCTGATGGACCCTTGTACTCATGTCTCCGCGCCAAGAATGGGCACCTCTTTTGGAATAGACTCTCCGGACCCATATGGGGGGTAGAGTTGAGGCCGCTTTTCTCGATGGGAATCATGGGGTAAAACTTATTAGCCTTGATATCCTCTTGTGAATCAGATATTGTTTTCCTTGCTGTTATCCGCTCATAGGTTATGCGTACGGTGTCTCGTGGAATATTCAAAACCAATCCAATTTCTACAAAAGACATCGTATTGTATTTATATAGTGCGAGAATTGGCCCCTCTTGTAGCCTCGGAGAGGCTTCTTCCCTTTGTCATTCTGTTTTTTATATTAATTTAAACTCTTGGGTTTCTCACAACGCAGAAGACTTAGTTCCTAAGAATAATCAATATCGGTCCACGGGAGTTTACAAAATGTCCAACCCGGTGGTTCGTCGTGGGGTCGTTTTGGTATGTGGCCTTTCCGGCTACCGGAACTTTTCCTCACACTTTTTCAAACAGCCCGAACACCATCTTTTATGGGCTAGTGGGCGCTATTCCGGAAGAGGTGCCTATTCTTGGCGCGGAGACACCAGTAGAGTGAATGCTTGCAGCGGATTCGAGACTCTTTGGTGGTCGCTGGGCATTCCCGGTGCTACCGGATCATTAGCTGTGTAAATGGAAGGGCTACTGGTAGAGAGCTAAAAAAGGAAGTACCTCGGTCAAACCCCTATTAGGTATTGTCCCTCAGGCTCTCTACGATTGTAGATGCTAATAGTGAGGTTTGTTTCCAGCTGACTCATGATTGATTGGCTGAAAATTAGGAAGTTAAGCTGACTTTCTGATTTCAATAGAGACTCAAAATTCAAATACAAGGACGGATTGGAGTGTTTGTAAATATCTTGAAAACAAATAATAGTTTGGGAGATAGTAGAAACTTATATCGCAGATCATTATGTCCGTCTAGCAACTAAGTGGGGTTGTTTCATGTCATGACTGCCTGGTCACATGATGAGAAACAATTCACACCTTTGTGATGCCTACAAGTACTGATAAGATTCACACTATTCAAGAAATTGTTCAACCAACCACACCCAGACACTTACCACCCACATCTTCACAGCCCACACTCTGACAGCTCACTTTCTTCTCACCGATAGTGTACACATAACCAAGAACAGAAACTGCCATGAATTGCACCACACGATCCACTGGCACAGGGTTAATTGACAGGCGGCTTAGAGGGGCCAATGTTCATGTAACATTTCAGAGTCTTGGAGCAGGGATGCACAGGACCATCTATATTTCTGTACAGAGAAGTGAGGATGCAATCCTAATTACCACCCCCATGATCAGTACTCCTGACACAATTACCACAGATGCCAGAAATTCCATGCAGTATGCTTTGAATTTTGAACCATTACATATCCATCAAGCAGGGGGTCAAATTTCATTTGGAAATCAGTGTGGCTTGGGAACACCAAAACAGTTTGGCGACCTCCAACAAAAGATTATCAAGATACCAGCAAAGGTTTCCTCCCACAATCAGAGTATCTCTGTCACAAATCGTGACTAAGGAATGCAAATTTCACCTGACTAATACTAATTACTAGTAGGTAGGTTAGGTTTTATGCTATGAGATCAGTTGACTTATAGTATTTCGCATTACTACCCCACAGTGACTCATTAATAGGTTATAATTGAGTAAGTTTTGTATCACAATTGTGATGTCAGATGATGTAACGACTTTTGTGCATGACTCACATAATGAGTTATGGGTTTAACTCATGTGACTCATTTGAGCACATGACTTGTTTTATGAGTCGTTATTGATTAAAGATTGTTTTACAGATGACTCATATGAGTAGGCTAATGGATTTGATATTATGACACATTATGAGTGATAAGAGCGGGATAACTAATAAAGATAAGTCATCAGGGTAAGGATAAAGTGAAGATCAGATATAAATAGGATGCTTTTCACTTTAGAAAGGAGAGCTTCATACCACCATCTAAGTACATTCCTACATACAAGTTTTATAAATAAATAATAACTTGAGTGTAATACAACACTTGGGTGCTGGGTTATGGGCCCTGCCCTTTGACAATAATCTTCCCATGGTACAAGATATATAACATTTCTACAGCACTCTTTACACATGATCCTGGCTCAAATGCAAGCCCTGAGTTCACTTGTGATTGAACTTCGTACATCAGTGTCTCTCTGAGATGAGATCACCAGCTAACGAGACTATTGTGATAACACAATCCTTTGATATGCAAGAAGCAATTGGTCATTCCCAGTTAGCAAGCATTAGGAGAACTGTGTTACAAGAGCTTAGTGACAGCATCCAAGAGGCCAAATCCAACCGGTCCCCTATTGAAATGAAAGATATCTATGTGTGCGAAACAGATATATAAGTAGATATCAACCAGAGTTCCTGCACTGCAATACCCACACCGATCAAAAGATTATCAACACTGGCAACTATATAGTACCTCAGAGAGGGATGCAGCAGTGGACGCCAACCTCTATGCAAACCTGCGGGGAACAACAGATTTTTCTGTGTTCTCGAGATTATATGGATTGTCACTCCAGAATGTTGGAAGCCTGAGTAAGTGATCATATTGTCTTATTTCATTCTTGATATCATCAGCCAATATACTGAAGAGAACCAAGAAACATTTAACCTCCTGAATGGCCATGCTAATATTGTTAGCTCCAAATTGGAAAAAGAGAGCAAGATGTTCGAGAAGCTCTTTGAGAACTGGATTCATATCTTAGAGGCATTAAGATTCAATGAAAGCTATCTCCCCTCCACTGATCTAGCTCAGGCATACGAGGGATTCACTAATTGCCTGTCAGTTGAGGGTAAAATTTCCCCTCCCCTCATGTGAGGGGAGAGTTGAACCCTGCTATCTATCTAGTCATCTGGTTCACACTTGATACAATAGAGTTTATGATCTTCTTCCCCAGGAATCGCTGTTGATATAAGTTCACATGAATTCGTTTCTGTAGTATCCCCATTAAAGTCCCCCATGCTTTAGTTTTCGTTCTGTCCTCTATTGTACATAGCCATTTTGAGGTTTCTTTGATATGTTAACTTTTTCCTTATCCTCAGGCCATGCCACCTTCCGCTCAGCAATAGCATAGATGAATTAGAGGCATATTATTAGTATGATTCAAGGCACAAGGTATGAGATCACTCTAGGAAGGGGTTGGTTCTCAGCAAGTGCATCCTTATATGTTAAAGGCTTTTGTAATCTCAAAAACTGTTGTTACCATACCTATAGACTATAAAAATATCCACCTCTTCAACGCACCCCTGAATGAGCTCACAATAATAGTATTTAAAAAAATATGGTCTGTGATAAATCATTATAGTCTAATCCATTCTACCCTATGCGAACACGATATAAACAAATAAAGAGATATCGTATTGTACAGAACTGAGACAGCGATTACCCAAGACAAAAATCCCGATATGCACTCTATTAAAATCCAATTGTCGTTATTAAAAACAGTGTGATTAATACTAACCTATCCATCCAACACAATACTAGGATTCAGGAGCTGTCCTTAGTGCACCCATCCTCTAGTTTTAATGCAATTGTATTAGCAGTTTTGGTATTTCCCTTTCAATCAAATATAAGGTAATTATAAGAGATATAGCTAGCTAGTAGGATAGTTTGTGGGATGAAGTGAGAAGAGGGCAGAGGGCCTGTCTGAAGCTGAACATTGAGCTTGGTTTAACAAGCTTCCAGTAGCTCTTGAATGTGGAAGGTTGGAGTAATGGGGGGGGGGTACTCTCTCAAAGTGTGGTGGACAGGCCCAGGGTAGGCAGAGATGTCTCAGTGTGATGAACTAGAGTGGAAATGGTAAAAGTCTTTCTACCAGAGGAATATAAGACAGTGGTGTAATAAGTCTCTAACTTTCTGCTTTCGCTATCTTATCAAAATTTGTTGATCTCCAGTACCCTGTAATGTCGCCTGATAATGTATCAACACTTTAGGGAATAGGAGGGATACTAAACACTAGCATTAGTAACACATACCCAGTACTTGTATTAGCCACTTGAATGTATTGAACATTACTTCTCATGTCCCCACAATTTCCTCCCAAATGATGCTCACAATATCGACCCTCACTTTATTTCTCATTTAATCAGTATTGGTACAACTATCTATACCTAGCTTGAGATACTTCTAATATGGGTATATGTAGGTCTGGTGGGTATCCTAACCACCTTACTAACACCTCCTGCAATTCTGTTATTGATATAGGGTCTCCTGGTGAGTGGTGCTGGGATGTTTGGTGATACTTAGGTGATATCGGGCAGTAACCTTTGGCCCTCAAGTTGGGAGTTAGGGAAGAGCATCACCAAAAAAAATCAGTTTACATTATTTGCATTGTGTCGCACCCTTCATCTTCTGGCTGCGTTCTGTGGGAGCATTTTTTTGCACTTATGTAATCAAAAAACCCGTTTCTTTTTAAGATTAATCTAATAATCAAGTAGACAAACATGAAATTTCAGCCCTAATAGACAATATTTACATGTTCATTTTAGCTCCTAAAGTTGAAAACATGATTGATAGGATATACCGGATACTGACAGGATGCAAACTCCACTACAGGGTGCATTCAGATGCGTGTGGACGCAAAATCCGGTTTTTTTACTTATGAGGGTTGTTCTCAAAAGTCAACAAATAAATACCCCTAGAAATAATATAATTGGCTTGCAGAGAATTTCCCGTATTAGAAAGTAGGCAACCTCACCTACCAAACTCGGTTTTGCCATTCTCAGAATCCTTCTACATATTGCCCAGGATTTATCCTCTGTTAGCCGGTTGCTTAAATATGCCACTCAGCATACTAGCTTTAGGCCATTCGAGTTTAGCAATAAGAGCAGAGTGTAGTCCAGTGACGGCACTGTCTTTTCTCTAGCCTGATTGCACTGCCTCTCTTCATCCCCTGAATTATTCACTAATTTTCAGCACTATTTGGATCATATTTACTCAGACAAAAGTTCCTCTTACCTGAATAGTATTTCCTCACACCTGGATTCTCGCACCTAACAACACTGGCTTAACACAACTATCTTCTGCATTATGCCTTTCACCTTCTAGTATCCAGTTGTCCACTCTAACAAGTTACTCACCTGGATTGCTTTGGAGTCATTACTGTAATCCAAATGGCAATAGCTGTCTTAGAATTTGATTCTTCCAGGATCCTTCTTCTGTACCAAAGTTGATAATATTGTTGAAGAAGTTAATACTATCTAATAGGTTGAAATTACTGGTGATCGACTGCTCCCCCAATCTAAATTCTTGTCCCCTGCCAGAGTTGGTGACAGTTTGTTTCTAGTGAGAATCTGATATCTACCGCAGTACCATAAAAGCTGTATGATTAGAAGAAAGATGGGGTTGTAACTCCTGAGGCTCTGGTATTGTGCAAGTTTGCGCCAGCCCAACCATTACAGGTGGTGGTTCAGAACAACCTGGGAACTCACTAGATACTCAACCACAAATCGATTCTCCCAACAAGCCTCTGATATCAAAAAATGTAATCAAGTTAGCTTGCTTTGCACCAAACATTTGAATGAAATATGTCTTTTACTCTCATTGGATCGGGGGCACGTAATTCCAATATTCAGGATAGGATGTCTACTCACAATACATCTACTTGACGATTCATAAAGTATTCGGATGAATTGGTGCCAAGATTCGGGCTTTTAGGTGTTGCCAAGCACTCCAGTATTAAGAAAATGTACCCCACGGTGAGCCATGACATACGGTGACACGAATTGAGTGGCAACTTCAGCTCGCTTTTGCTTACTAAGGGTACCTTTTACTTTGGTTGTTTCGCGTCACCGTGTGTTTCGGCCCACCGTGGCCTACGTTAAGTGGTGGAGGGAAAGTGTAACCCCCCACTTAGCTTTATTTTTTAAGAGAGAAGGCAGCAACATATGGGCTGGATATTTGCATGGAAGCAGCTCTGGAACCACAGGGGTTACTCACTTCTCCAATATCGCTGCTGCTGGCACTGTAAGCAACCGGTGCTCAAAGAGAGCTTGCCTTTTTTTTCTTTCCTCTGGCCTGTCCAAGTCAATTGTTCACCTACCCAGGGATCCAGACGATATTCCCACCACAAGCGCTTGAACTACCGCATCTTCTGTACCAACAGGGAACAAAAAAAATCCCCCTTAGCCTTTTCCCCTCCTACATCTATATAGAATATAATAGATGGAATTACCATGATTAGATTACACCATGATATCTTCTATTGTACTAGATCTTTTATAATCATAGTACGGTCTAACGGAGGTCTACTTTATCAAAGGGCACTCCCTTGAACGAGGGATAAGCCGCAGGAGGTTGGTAATATTTCGATATATATACTCGGGGATCGCTTAATTTTTTTGCTCCAGTTCCCACCTACCACGATAGCTCAAAAATACCGTAAACCCCCAAATTAAAGAAAAATGTGCTAGGGGAAAACACAGCAAACTCAGCCTTCAGTTGAGACAACTCAGAGGAAATATCCACCGCGCGTTGTGGGGGGACGCAACTACAACGTCCTAGCACATTTTTCTTCAGCTTGTTTTTGAAAAAAATGCGCAGTGCCATTCACAATGTAACAAGAGTTGCGTTAAGAACGGTGGGAGAAATTGCGATACTGACATCTCAGGACTCTGTACAGGGGGATCGCTGGGGCTGAATGGATTCATGCTATTGCGACATGCTCCGGGATGGAGGTCGATTTTTAGAGGGTGGCTGGCCGCTATCGGTGCGCACTACAGGTACGGTGACCAGAAATTTCTTGCGATTTGGGATTGACCCTACCCCGCTCAGGAAGCAGCCTTACTATCCCTTGCTCGCTCTGCCCCCGCCGGACAGCCCAGAAGAACGGTGTTCGGCCATAGTCATCAGGCGATTCGGGATCAACTTCTTCCCGTTCCAGAAGCAGCTTGACTATCTCCTCACTCCCAAATTCGGCTGCGTGGGAGAGTGGTGTCCGGCCATAATTGTCTCGCGATTCGGGATTGACCTCACCTTGTGCTAGAAGGAGTTTCACCACTCCCGCTTGCCCACACCGAGCTGCCAAAGAGAGAGCTGTTTGGCTGTCCTTGGTGTTTTTTGCGTTAGGGTTGGCCCCCGCGTTTTCTAAGAGCAGCCTTGTAATGTCTTCATACCCATTCTTGGAAGCCCATATCAGCGGTGTATGACCCACGAAATCGGCCTGATCAACATCCCAATCTTTCATATCCAATAAAACCCCGGCAATCCCGCTAATACCCAGATATGCTACACAGTGTAGCCCCGCAAATCCCTCGGCCAGCTCTACGAACCCAACCGCCAGTTCCAAGACATGGGGGCGTAAGAGAAGCTTTGCTGATATATGGCTATCGAATTCTTCCAGGAGTTGTAATGCAAGTGATTTCACCCCCTCTGTGGTTTCGTTTCTCGCGTAGTGTCCCCAGTAGCTGGAAGCATATTGGAGGAAGGGGCTCTCTTGTGGGGCAGCGTTCAGGGTGCGCGGAAGTTTCCTAATGGAATCGAAATTAAGATATGTCAGGCAAACCTCCGCCATCACCGCGTAGGGGTTCCGGAACATCTTGGGGTGGTTGTTGAGATATTCATGAAGTGTGAAGTGCACTAAGCGGACAATCGGTTCTTCTCTATCGACGACAACAAGCCCAAGGCAAGAGGCTGACAGTGATTGCATCGAGGGGATATTATCAAGGTTGGAGTCAGTAGACCCTATTTGTACCCCAAGGGCGTGAGATAGCTCGTCCTCATTGGTTGTTCCGATCGAGATATCCACATTAAAGCCTCCACTCCTAGTCTTGACTTCCCCCGGCTTTGGGCCTTAATTCTATCCAGTGCCACACGATAGGCGTCTCCCAAACCACGGCCGTTGGTCATCCTTTCGAGTTGCTCGCCCCTCTGGTAGATTGTTGTCTCATCCAATGTTGCCGCGATGCTCAAAGAAACTAGCAGAAACCCAGGTGCTACAATCAGCGACTGGCCAATAAATGAACTAGAAACCGAGGCTACATACACATCCGATATTGTCTCCGAAATCCGGTTTATGATTCCCGCTCGAAGATCGGTGTTCATTGCCGCAGGGTTGGGATCGTCATCCAGCATCATCTCCACATATCCAATGATGTCTTCCCTCGTTGGCTTCATCCGCAGAAATCGCGGGCCTCCGGGGAAATATTCCTCAAACTCGACAGTAACATGGGACCGAGTTGTGAAGAAAAGACGAATCCCCGGACACGACTGGTGAATAGCGTGCAATGAGCGTAGAAGTTTGGGGAGGAGCTTCCCTAGGAGCTCATCCAAGGCGTCAATACAGATGAAGGCCCGGTCTAACGGAGCAAGGGCGGCCCTGAGGAGCTCAAGAGCCTCAGGAACCCGGAGACCCCGACACCCAACATGACCCTTTGCTTTCTAAAATACCGCAGCGATCTCGGTAGGGATCATGTCTGGCCTACGCACAATTTGCTTGACGAGGGCACCTAACACGTTCTCGGGAGTTTGTATCTTTTGACTCTGAAAGTCGCAGTATAAAAACACGCAACGGCAATTTTCCGACCGGCGGCTCGATCGCATAACTCATCGATCACTATGGAACTGATTCCGTCAGTTAGCATTGGTTTCCAATTTGCGCATGGGTTACTGCTGTGCCTTCCTACGTGAGGTACGTTTTCCCGGCCCCCGGGACACCAGAGCACAAGATCGCCAGGAAAGATCCATCCTTGCCATCACACCAGTTAACAAAATCGTCTGTCCGTAAAAACCAATCTCCTAAACCATCCAGCCGGCGGGTGCGCACATCCTGATGGCGTAGGCGAGGTTCTAGCGGCGATAACCACTCTAGGAGCTGGGTATTCTCATCCACATTTGTGGTGTTGTAGCTATTGGTAACGTTGAAGCTGTCTTTGTAGCACGTGGCAGTAACAACGAGTTGGAGATGGGTTGACGGATTCATGTTATTTCGTACGGAACCCAGCAGAGGAGGAGTGGAGGTTGAAGCGCGAAAGTTATGGATAGAATATCTCCGGGCTGAGCCTCATGGAAAGCGGGGCCCGCCAAAAAAAAATCCCGGCATTTCTAATAGAAAGTATTGGACGAATCCCGTAGTGTTACACACATACAATTGATCAAAGCGCCGCTAACCGAAGCTATTACCTCCAAGAAGATGTTTCACGGTGAAGTAGCTATCACAAGGGCCCGAGAAAAATTCCGAGTGAAGCTAGTAGTGGTGGAAAGTAGAACCAAGGCATCTTCTTATTAATAGTGATTATACTTGTATTAGCCTTTTGTCTTCAGTAATCACACCCCATCAAGAGTGCGATGGACGGGGCGCAGAAGGAAACTCAGATGAAGGTGAAAGGTACCGGGGCTGGTACTCGGGTATGGAAGAGGGTTATCAGACAGACAGGGATTAGAAAACCCATGCATCGCCATAGGTTTTCTAATCCCTGTCTGTCCGATCACTGATGCTCATAGTAGGGGTACACGTGTGAAGAAAAATGGAGGCAAGGTGGGATGTGCTAGGGGGATGAGCAAACGAACGGCGAACCCATTTTTGCGAATTATTCCAAAGGCCTACTCTTGGTATCGATTACCTAGCGGAAAAAAGGTGAATTAGAGAATCTGTTTTGGTACCCGGCAATGTTTCAACTGGGGGGTGGGAGAATTCGTTTGGGTGAAACGTGAGAGCGGGGCCGGAGGGGGGTAGATTTTTTTATCTGATATTTTCAATAGAGGAATTTAGCTGGTTCGGTGCACGTGGCCAAGAAGCACTCTGTAAAGAGCCTATTGTGGATACCTGAATACCTTTTGTTCACCGCTACGGTAGGCGACGGGTATTTACCAGCCTAAACCGTGCCTTAACTTTGAATACTTCTCAGAAGACAGAAAATGATCCGGTAATAGGTAAAGTTATCTCCAGTGGAATATAAAGCCAACAACCCAAGCTATTTATTGAAGCAGATTTGGTGAGAAGGTATGAGATATTGATAAAGTTGAAAGGGAAAAAGAGAAGACTAAAAGTTTTGTTAAGAGACTAATTGAGATTGGGGTGGTCGCCGCGATATGGGTTGCGGGAGCCCTTCGTAATTGGTTCGATCATGCATGAAGAAAAACTTATTGATCATAACCCGAACCACGCAAATGAACCATGGTTGCTAAATCCGCATGGAGCCATACTCGGGCACCATTCCACTTTTCGCTACCCTAGCGGCTCTCTTGCCGAACAAGCGAAACCTCCAGCTACCCCCCCCCGATGGGATCTCTTATCAAGATGCTATTAGATCATGGTGTTGAAGATCTTGGTTAGATCTGTCACACGTTGGAGCACCGCAAGAAGCGAGCACTACTGCATTGGGTCATCACTAGTCATAAGTCTAGGACCCAGGATATAACCGACGGTCTAACTAGTTTCGGGAATGGCAGCCTCCTGGGTACCTCCCAACATGCTGCTGTTGATACTTTCCCCATGCATTGGGCATGAGATGTGCTTCATATCGAGGTTATTCCTGCAGTATGGAAACGACAACTTGTCACTGGGGTAAGATAAGCTTCGGAATGGGAGCTAGGATAAGTAGCTAGTTATATACTCGCGCTTCCTCTGGATATATTATAATCAATTATAGAAGATATGATTTTCGGGGATGCCCTGTAAAAACCCATTTCACACGGTAATCTTCTAGCAACAACTCCAGAGCGGTTACTCTATTTAACCCGTGTTATGATCATATATACGCTATAGACTATACATCCGATATCGCAAGACAACAAACAAACTCCAGCATGAATTCTTCGCATTTCGCATGAAAATATACTATACAAGTGAGCGATGAAACCCTGGCAAAAAACCCTAGCCAATATGCGGCAACGAAAACCTTTGCGGAGGGACACGGTAAATCCCCGGATCCGCAGCCCACACAACCTGCATGATGGCTATGGAGAAGACCATGAGTCTACTACCCACTATAACCATAATCCCGATCGACCAAGGAATCCATCTTAAGAGGTACAGCTTGGTGTCTTCGAATTTTCTGGCAACCATAAGCCCGATAAAGCCCCAGATTGCAGCCGATAAATACATCCCCCCGGCGGCAAGGCAAACTGCAGGCTCGGGCCCGTGGGCTCCCACCTCAGGTCCATCGTCGTCATATCCTCCTAAGAAGCTCCCGTAAAGCATCATGTAGACCGGGAAAGCAAGGAATAAGAGCGCTGGCACGACAATGCCCAGCTCTGACAGCGTTCGGACACCACATGTATTGGTGTGCTGTGGGACGACGGAGGGAGGCGGCCTAAGGGAAACACAATGCTGATCCCAAGCCGGTTTGTTGAGTCGGGTGAGAAGCCTCTCGAAGATGAAGGCGGCGAGGGAGTATAAGCTATAGAGTTCGACGAGGGAGACCCGGTACCCGCGGGAGAGGCGAATGGCTATGGTCGTAATCAGCCAGGCCCATTGGACCGTAAGGACAACCAAGGCAAAATCCGGCAGTCCGATACCCTTCCACGTTCTCCTGCCCGTCGGGAGACCCTTGAGCAAGCCGGCATAAGCTGCTATATCATCAATCCCCAACGGGATGGCCGAGTCCGGCTCCTCCGAGCACCACCGAAACTGTGACCAATTACCCTGATCCGCACTGAGAACGAGGGTTGTGAGATCGTTCTCTAGGTAGAGCCGACCAGCCTGGATCGCCATCAATTGCTGCCGAGTCACTCCATCGATCCCCTGCGAGCGTAAAACTTTCAAGACCCGCGATCGGTGGGCCTCTTCCTTCTGCACTTTATACAGTCCAATCTCGGGAAAGATGATCCGGAGCACGACATCCTTGCAGCGTCTCGAAAACTGCCTTCGCGGCCGCATGTAAACGGATTGGGTTGCGGCCGAGAGGACAGGAACGATGGTCGCTAGCAGGAGGCCGAGAGTGCTTCGAAAGCCGGTATCCGGGAGATAACCGCACCCTCCTTCGCCGTGGCATTTTAGCGATGTTGTGAGGTTCGCATGGCTTGTTAGGACAACTTGTGTTACCGTAAGGTTGGATATTGTAGCACCGTCGCCCACCTCGGACATGACCCTTGTTCTTTAAGAGAGAAGAGAGGAGTTTAAGTGAACTTGGAGTAGATTATTCGCCGGGGAGAAATTTTCTTCGCGGTGACCATGGGGCAATGGGCCGGGTGTCGTGAGAATACTTGGAGGGGTGGGAATTGCTGGGTGAGCTTTTGCTGTAATGGTATAGTGCTGGTAGTGCATCGGTGATGGATTTTATCTTGTTATCATGCGTTTTTAAGTCAGGGGGAAGGACAGTTCCGGGAGCCTAGTGCACGGAGCTAGGATATGCTTTTTCGATCCGAGGGTACAGTTGTGGCCTCCATCCGCGGCCCCCTACTGGGCGGATGTTTTGTTTTTGTTCTGATTTTCTAGTATCCCACCGATTTAGACACAAGCTTTGTTGACACTCCAGATTTTTTGCGGATACCAACAACATCAACAAAAGATCGGTAACTTACCCACGGCGTAACATGCAGTGCTCGGGTATGGACGTGGGAGACCGGACAGCCAGGGATTAGGAGCTCGCGGCCAATGCCCGCCTCGCTAATCCCTGGCTGTCCGGTCACCTCGTGAATACCTGAGTGCTTCGCAATTATCATACTGTATGACCTAATGGCCACCCTCCCCTACCGTATAGTCTTTCCTGACACTCCCGATGCTGGCTATTTCCTTTCATAGAATACCGTATCGTACGGAATTATCGGCGGTCAATTGCAATTCCGCAGAGCAGTTTGTTACCAGCAAATGGCGCAAGTTCAGATAGTAGCAGATCTCCTACAGGTTGTGAAAACTGGGCAGGGCTGAGAACCCTTTGTCCCTCACCTTATTTATTTTTTAGCTTTCTGTTTGTAGTATGATAGCACTCTGCAAGCCACTGAACTTGAGAATTCACCGTATCATGTAACTTACTCGTATGTAATTCTTTACTCGAGCAACTCAGAGGGAATTTGTAAGAAGCCATGGGTGACAGGGGTCAACTGACAGGATACAATCGCCGACCATCGAAACGGAATTGGACTTTGCCTACGGTACGCTAAGGCATTGTCTCCCCGACACCGAAACAAGCCAGTGGTACAAGTACTGTACGTGGAAAACTCAAAGGAAAACATGCAAGTACCCGGGAATATGTTTTCGCACTCCTCGTAGGTCGACCTGCGAAATAATCCCTGTCCTGTACGAAAACAAGACCCCCCGGCACCCTTACCGGAAGTAAGATAAATAATTTTAAGGATTCCTCTTTTTTTTCCGATTTTTTTTGATGTCTTTACCTCAATTATTGTTACTACTATAAGTGTTATATTGTTGACTGAAAGAATCATCATGGTCTCTATTGAGCAAAGGCAATTGCTAAAAAAGAAGGGGAAAAAATCAAAGTCCCGATCCCTCGCTTAACGCTGAGGCGAAGTTTTTTTTTGGGGAGAAGCTTCTATTACTTCTTTTTCCCTCTCCTCACCAGCCTGGGGCGATTTAAGGGGGGTGGCCAAAAAAAACACATTCTCAATGGCAGATGTGTCCTGGTGGCGGGGGCCATCGATTCTACGAGTAAAGAGCGGAACTTTCAGCACGGGTCCTAGCGAAAGCCATTGCTGGACGACAAAACCAACCGGAGGGGCTTTGAGTTCTCCGCTCAGCCTCGTGGTACTCGGGTAGATTTACAAGGCCAACTTACAACAGCGCAACCCACAGCCACGGCTTTAGTGGCGTAGATTTGATCAATGAGAAGTGGGCAGCGAGACTCGGTTGGGGAAAAGAAGCGATCGGGCCGACATTTGAACTAAATTAAACTTTGGGGGCGCTGTTCTCGTACGGTACCTGAGAATCAGACACTGCGAATCAATGTTGCAATGAAGGGGGGGGTTCGATCAAAAAATGATTGAAGGCGAGGAACCCGCTTTTTCAAACCGGGGGGTTATAAGATAGAACCCCTTCTAAAAAATCGGTAAACAATGATATTTGAAGGCAGTTGGAGGCAAAGAAACAAATGAAATGATAGGAAAAGGGAGCAAAATGTAGTAGAAAAGGCAAATAAACTAGCACTGGTAGTCCACTTCCCCGGCTTCTGAGCAATAAATACTCACATATCTGGGATAAAGGTAGAAATTCGCATCAGAGTACCTGCTATTTTTGCTTACTAAGAAATTAAAGAACCCCCCCCCCTTCAATCCCTATTTTCAGAAGCCCCGATTCAAACCCCTCCCCTTC
>Ga0307510_10003612_pt1 | contig 18058 bp, 15 predicted proteins | sample 12_EM_MG_FD_207224 | JGI IMG/M metagenome (GOLD analysis project Ga0307510, IMG submission 207224) | Populus trichocarpa ectomycorrhiza microbial communities from riparian zone in the Pacific Northwest, United States - 12_EM | ecosystem: Host-associated > Plants > Roots > Unclassified | place...
AAATTCAAATTCATAATACTCACTGTCAATCAGTGTAAAGATGAGTTTATATAGGCCCAGGGTAGTGTATGCCTGTACAAGTATCAGGATAAAGGATACCAGCATGGTGCCCGCAAAAGCTTCCGGCGCAATTATGAGCTGCACCATTATCCCTAATGAGGATAACAGGATGAAAGATATAACCGAAAAAACTATGATCGTAACAAAATTCCTTTTAAACAGGTACCAAGAAGTTTTAAGAATGTCTGAAACAGAAAAGGGGTGATACATGCTTAGCTTATGATCTTTTTAATACAACGCGCTTCCAAAAGTCCTGCATAAATCCTAACCCATAGGCAGTTAATTGAGTAAAGGCTGCAATAATGCTCAAAAATGCAACTTTTGCCGATTTGTTTCGCCACAGGGAGTGAAAAAATATCAACAAAATGAACAGGATATATACAAAGTTACACAATTCAGCTATGCGCCATCTCAAAATATTGGCAATCAAGGTAAAGAAAACACCAAGGGTGAAAATAGCCGGGAAAAAATGTACGGCTTTCAACTCAGAAGGGAAAAACTTATATACGTTAATGCGTGCACGTCCAAAGAAATGGAGCTGTTTATAAAACTGTAAGAAATCGGTGCGGCGCTTGTGGTAAACCTTTGCATCGGGTATCAATCCAATCTTAAATCCGGCAGAGTGGATACGGATACTGTACTCAATATCTTCACCCGAGCGGGTAATAATAAAGCCACCAACCGTTTCCCAAACCTTGCGCGATACACCCATATTAAAACTGCGCGGGTGGAATTGCCCTATGCCTTTCTTATTTCCGCGGATACCCCCGGTTGTGAAGGGAGAGGTCATGGAATAACTAATAGCTTTTTGTACCGGGGTAAATGATGGATGTGCATCATCCGGGCCACCGTAAGCATCCAGCCAGTTTGTTTGCAGGTGATCATTTACTATCTGTAAATAATTGGCAGGGATCAGGCAATCTGAATCAAAAATAATAAAGTAATCGCCTTTAGCACGTTCAAAACCATAGTTACGGGTAAAACCCTGGCCCTCATTTTTCTTTACAAAATAGCGGACATCAAGTTTGCCTTCAAAGCTTTTAACTATGTCTGCTGCATCATTTACCGAGCCATCCTCCAGTACCAAAACCTCAAACTGCCTGTAAGTTTGATGAGTCAGCGACTCCAGCAATTCTTTTATTTCTTGTGGACGGTTGTATAGGGGGATGATGATGGAAAAAAGCATTCTTCTTTAGATGTGCAAATATGCAGATGTGCAAATGTGCGGATTAATGTGCAAATGTGTAAATATGAAGGCGTGCAAATTGTTTGATTTCAAGCAATAAATATTGAGTTTTTCTATCATCTGCACATTCGCACATTTGAAATTTACACATTAAATTGTATCCTCTACCTGGTAATTGTTACGGTCATGCGAACTCCGCGAAACCAACTCAGCAACAAAGCCGGTTAAAAAAAGTTGTGATCCTATTATGATAGCAACCAATGCTATGTAAAACAGCGGCTGTGCGGTGATGTCACGATTGATCTTTATTCCGTGAGCAATATCATATAATTTTTGCCATATCATCCAGATAGCGATGATCAAACCAGTGAAGAAACTCAGTACGCCCAGACTACCAAAAAAGTGCATCGGGCGCTTGCCAAATTTGCCGACAAAGAATATAGACAACAAATCCAGGAAACCATTCACAAAACGGCTCATCCCAAATTTGGTTTTGCCGTATTTACGCGGGCGGTGTTCCACTATCTGTTCGCCAATTTTTGAGAAGCCCGCCCATTTGGCAAGTACAGGGATATAACGATGCATCTCGCCATAAACCTCGATGTTTTTTACTACTGTATGGCGGTAGGCTTTTAAACCACAATTAAAATCATGCAGGTTTTTTATGCCCGACATTCGGCGCGTGGCTGCGTTAAAAAACTTGGTAGGGATGGTTTTGGTGATTGGATCATACCGTTTAGCTTTCCAACCGGATATCAGGTCGTACTTATCTTCGGTGATACGGCGGTAAAGTTGGGGGATCTCGTCAGGGCTGTCTTGCAGATCGGCATCCATCGTGATCACCACCTTGCCTTTGGTAGCTGCAAAGCCTACGTTCAGCGCTGCCGATTTACCATAATTACGCCTGAATTTAATGCCCCTGATAAAAGGGTTGCCCTCCTGCAGTCTAGTGATCATATCCCATGATCCGTCGTTACTGCCGTCATCAACCAGGATAATCTCGTAGGTAAAGCGGTTTTCAAGCATTACACGGCTTATCCACGATGTCAATTCCGGTAATGATTCTACTTCATTATATAAAGGTACTACTACAGATATATCCATTGATCAGGGATGCGATTGGAGGTATGATGTATCAAGGTATTCCAAATCAACTGCAAAAATATAAAAAAATCGGGTATGGTTTGATATGGGCAAAGCATTCGTAAAAATGCGGCTGATTTTTTATCTTGCATGCTTTATCTATAACCATGAGATTTTACAAAATCATTCTTGCCATACTGGCAATTGGCTGCGCAGGTCACGTTAAAGCACAAAATACAGAAGAAGCTACCCCTCCAAAGTATGACCAGCACAAAGTTTTTGATCCGTTATTCTATCCTCAAAAAGGAAGTGAACAGCGTTCGCAGAGTGGTGCGCCGGGTGCAAAATACTGGCAAAACCGTGCTGATTACAAATTAAATGTCACGCTTGATACAACAAAACACCGCGTAACAGGTACCGACATTATCACCTACACTAATAATAGTCCTGATCATCTCCCTTTCCTTTGGCTGCAGGTGGATCAGAACATTTATAAAGAAGACTCACGCGGCCAGGCTACCAGCCCGATAGAAGGTGGACGTTTTAATAATAAATCGTTTACCAATGGTGATGAGATCAAATCGGTTTCTATTATTGGTAAAGATGGTAAAGCTGAGAAGGCGGATTACCTGGTAACGGATACCCGTTTACAGATCAAGCTGAAAAATGCACTGGCTTCCGGCGGTGGTCAGGTACAGATCAAAATTGAATATGCTTTTGATGTACCTGAATATGGTACCGACCGCATGGGACGGATGAAAACCAAAAACGGCTGGATATACGAAATTGCCCAATGGTACCCACGTATGGAAGTGTATGACGATATCTCAGGGTGGAATGTGATCCCGTATATGGGTGCATCTGAGTTTTACCTGGAATATGGCGATATCGATTATACGGTTACTGCACCGGCCAGCCTGGTTGTGGGAGGATCGGGTGAATTGCTTAACCCGGCCGAAGTTTTGACACCAAAAACAATAAGCCGCTTAGCTGCCGCAAAAAACAGTGATAAAACGGTGTTTATTAAAGATTCTACAGATGTGGCGGGTACAAGTTTTTATCCTAAAAAAGCGAACCTTACCTGGCATTTTTTCTGTAAAAATACCCGTGATGTATCATGGGCGGCCTCAAAAGCATTTATATGGGATGCTGCAAGGATCAACCTGCCAAGTGGTAAAAAAGCATTGGCACAATCTGTATACCCAATTGAATGTGCAGGGAACCCTGCTTGGGGACGCTCGACAGAGTATGTAAAAGGTTGTATCGAATTGTATTCTAATGAATGGTTTGAATACACTTACCCGGTAGCAACTAACGTGGCCGGCAATGTAGGTGGAATGGAATACCCGGGAATTGTTTTCTGCGGATCGAATAATAAAGGCGGAGCGTTGTGGGAGGTGACGAATCACGAATTTGGCCATAACTGGTTCCCGATGATCGTCGGTTCAAACGAGCGCAAATATGCCTGGATGGATGAGGGTTTTAATACTTTTATTAATAAGGTTGATACCAAAGTATTTAACAACGGCGAATATTATGAAAATTCGGATGTCGAAAAAGTCGCTCCGGCTATGTTCCCGCAGGACGCCGAAGCTATTATGAATACCCCGGATGTATTGCAGGCTGATTACCTGGGCTATGCCGCTTATGACAAACCTGCACTTGGGCTTACAATCTTACGCGAACAGATATTAGGCGAAGAACGATTTGATTATGCGTTCCGCACTTATATCAAGCGCTGGGCGTTTAAGCACCCAACACCATGGGATTTCTTTCACAGTATGGATAACGCAGCAGGTGAGGACCTGAGTTGGTTCTGGAAAGAATGGTTTACCACGACATGGAAGCTTGACCAGTCTGTGAAAAATATTGATTATATAGAGAAAGACCCGTCAAAAGGCTCGTTAATCACCATCGAGAATTTAGAGGAGATGGCATTGCCTGTTACTGCATTAATAAAAGAAGAGAACGGTACAACCGGCACAGTGAAATTGCCTGCCGAAATTTGGCAGCGCGGCAGCACCTGGACATTTGCCTATAAATCCACCTCGAAAGTGCTTTATGTGATACTTGACCCTGATCATAAACTGCCTGATATTGATCCTGATAATAATTCATTCAGCAGCGCAGTTGTGCCACAGGATGTTACTGCAAGCGCAGTGGTGAAAAAATACTTTGATGCTATTGGTGGCGAAAGTAAAGTAAAAGGTATCGATGATCTTACTATAACATCCGAAGGGGACATCCAGGGAGTGCCTATAAAAAAGGTTGGTAAATATAAATCATCGGGCAAGGTTTACCTGGACCTGATCGCACCTTCATACAACAATCTTGTAGTGAACCGTATAGTTGTTAATGCGGACAGCATTCAGTTAAGGCAAATGAACAACAAGGTGCCTTTGGATACTTTAAGCAAAAAATACCTGAAGGCGCGTACCCGGCTTTTCCCCGAACTGGAGTTTAATAAAAATGGTTACACCGTTCAGTTAGACCCAAGATTGCAGGTAGTAGATGGCGAACTGGCTTACCTGCTTTATGTGACCCAGCCTGATGGTGTAAAAATGAGGTATTATTACAATGCTCAAACCAACTTAAAGATCAAACAATATATAGATATTTCCGGTGGAAGTACAGTTTATGAATGGTCAGATTATAAAGATGTAAACGGCGGTATCAAAATACCATTCACGGAGAAAACAACTGTTGTTGGACAGCCAATTGAATTTAAGGTGAAAGATGTAGTCGTAAACGGTGGTATACCGGACGATACCTTTAAGGACGAATAATATAACTCTTAAGCTATAAGTCTTGAGTTCTGAGTCAATAAAATAACTTTTGACTTAGAGCTTAAGACTTTCGGCTTTATTCATATCTGAGTGCCTCAATTGGGTCGAGTCTAGCGGCTTTTTGAGCGGGGTAGTATCCGAAGAATATGCCTGTCATAGCGCAAACAACAAAGGATAACAGAACCGATGATTCGGATATAATAGTCGGCCATTTCAAGGTGAGTGTAACGATCTGAGTAGATAAGAACCCGACAAATACACCTATTACTCCACCTGTTATACTGATCAGTACGGCTTCCATCAGGAACTGCATCATGATGTCTTTTCCACGCGCGCCGATGGACATGCGCAGGCCGATCTCTTTTGTACGTTCTGTTACCGAAACATACATAATGTTCATGATGCCGATACCACCAATCACCAATGAAATTCCAGCAACGACCGTTAACAGAACAGTGAGCAAACCGCTGGTAGAACTTAGGGTTGCAATCAGCTCTTGCTGGGTACGAACAGTGAAATCATTGTCCTCAGTTGAACGTAAACGATGCGAATCCCTGAGTATACTTGTCATTTCGGTAACGGCCGCATCAGTTACCTGTTCATTAGCTGCAGAGGCATAGATGTTTGAATAATAGATAGTCGCTAATATTCTTTTTTGTACTGTAGTATATGGGGCAATTATCAGATCGTCCTGGTCCTGTCCAAAAGCATTGAACCCCTTGGGTGCAAGAACGCCAATAATCTGGAAAGGTATATTGCCAAACCTGATCACTTTGCCTATTGGGTTTTCGCCGTTTGGAAACAGGTTATCAATCACGGTCTGCCCGATAAGGCATACCTTGGCTGATGTTCGGACGTCATTTTGGGTAAATGCAATGCCATCTCTAAGCGTTAATTTGCGTATATCAAGATATTCAGGTGATACTCCGGACATCTGTGTTGGCCAGTTTAGCGCACCATTAATAGCCTGTCCTCTTGAAGTTACGGCAGGGGACAATTCGGTAATATATTGGGCGCCGGCTTTTAAAGCAGTAATATCTTTGGCAGTAAGCGTCTGAAAACTGGTTCCGGCAATGCGCACACCACCGTTCAGGTTACTGGCCGGTTGTACGGTAATCATATTGGTACCCATATTGGATAGCTGATCATGTATGCTTTGTTTGGAACCCTGCCCAATGGCCACCATCGCGATAACGGAGCCCACACCTATGATAATACCGAGCATAGTTAGAAATGCCCTCAGCTTATTTCGTTGCAGTGCCTTTAGTGCTATTCGTATCAGGTTAATTAAGCTCATCGCAAATTTTTAATAGTCATCTGTTACAGGCAGGTTGTCCAATACTTCCCTTGCCGAACGTTTATTTTCATTCTCGGTATCTTTCTGAATATGCCCATCACGTAATTGTATAGTTCGGCTGCTAAAGGAAGCAATGTCAGGCTCATGCGTTACAAATACGATGGTTTTTCCCTGTTGCGAGTTAAGCTCCTGCATTAGCGCCATGATCTCGTAAGATGTGCGGCTGTCCAGGTTGCCGGTGGCCTCATCCGCAAGGATCATTACCGGTTGATTGACGAGCGCCCTTGCAATAGCTACCCGCTGCTGCTGTCCGCCGGATAGCTGGCTTGGTGTGTGGTCAAACCTGTCGGCCAGTTTTACCGCTTCCAGGGAGTGGATCGCTCTTTCACGTCTTTCGGCTGCGCTTATGTCTTTGTTATAAAGTAGAGGCAGTTCCACATTTTCAAGCGCCGTAGTGCGTGGCAGCAGGTTATAAGCCTGGAAAACAAAACCGATCTTGTGGTTGCGTAATTGTGCAAGCTCATCGCGGGACAAACTTTTTACATCAACGCCATCCAGGAAATAGTTCCCGATAGAGGGTTTATCCAGGCAACCCAAAATATTCAGTAATGTTGTTTTACCTGATCCACTGCTGCCCATTATCGTTACAAATTCGCCGGCATTTACATCAAATGAGATGCCCCTGAGCGCGTGAACAGTTTCGCTGCCCATAATAAAATCGCGCTTCAGGTCTTTTATTTCTAATGTTTTTTTGCTCATCGGGTTCGGCCTCCTCCGCCACCACCACCGCCGCCTCCGCCTCTCCTTTGAGGTAAGAACGGACTGCCACCAGGGGTAGTTGCAACAGTTCCGTTAGGGCCTCCTGTTATACCGGTTGCAACCAAATCATCTGCTGTTAAACCTTTCAATACTTCAACGTGTGTATTATCATTTAAGCCGATCTCAATACGCTTTTGTACTAATTTCTTACCCTGTAACACCCATACAGATGCTCTTTGTTTTGTTATGCCTGAAGTATCGTTACGACTTTTTGCTGTATGCGATACCTGGTTGGCCGTAGGACTGCCGCCACTTGTTCCACCAGCAGCTTTACGTTTGCCTTTACGACTTACTTTTCCCTCTATCTGGTAATCTTTCATTAACGATGAATCAGGAGTAAATGCCAGGGCCTTTGCGGGAATCAGCAGGGCGTTATTTACCTCTTTGGTATAAATAACAATGTTAGCGGTCATGCCCGGTTTAAGCTTCATGTCGTCATTGGGGGCATTGATAATAGTCGTATAGGTTACCACATTTGAGGATACTGTTGGATGAAGGCGTATATCTTCTACTGTCCCGCTAAACTGATCATTTATAAAAGCATCTACAGTAAATGAGGAGCGGTCACCCGCCTTTACATCCCCAATATCGGCTTCATCCACATTAGCCTGTACCTCCATTTTGGTAATGTCTTTGGCGATCACAAAAAGGGTAGGAGTGCTAAAGCTGGCCGCTACAGTTTGACCAACGCTTATATTCCGGTTTAGAACCACTCCATCTATTGGTGAATAAATTTCAGCATATGATAGATTCTTCTCTGCAGATCGTATTTGCGCCTGCACACTTGCTACAGCGCCCTTGGAAGCATTGTAGGTATTCAGGGCGTTGTCATAATCTGCTTTACTTATCGCGTCAGTTTTATAAAGTAAGTTTTGCCGGTCAAAATTATTTTTTGCATAAACCAACTGGCTTTGTGCATTTACCAGGTTGCCTTTATACTGATCGACTGTAGCCTGTAATAATGATTTATCCAATTCCGCCAGCAATTCCCCCTTTTTAACCTTTGAATTGAAATCAGCGTGGAGGGTCTTAATGATACCGGACACCTGTGTGCCAACGGTTACGGTATCCACCGGTTCAATTTTACCCGTAGCTGTAACGCTTTGTGCTATATATCCTTTTGTAGGCTTTTCGGCTTGTACTGTAACAGGCTCTTCTTTTTTATGAAAGAATATAAACCAAACAAGCACAGCGGCTATCAGTACGGCAGCTATAACTAATATTCTTTTTACGTTAGGTTTCATGCTCGCTTGCTTTATAATTTAATGGGGATGCCCCTGTAAAAATCATATATTTTCAAGGTTAGTAATTCGTTGTATTTGGCCTGGATAAAAGCTTGCTGTGCCTGCACAAACAATGTTTTTTGCAAGAGGTAGTCTACCGTATTGGCCACACCGACTTTTAATTGCTCGCTCGCAATGCGGTAGCTTTCTTTATTGTAATTGTATTGTTCAAGCGCAGCATCATACTGGCTTTTTGAATTTTCGACATTAATATATGCACGCTCTACTTCCTGTGAGAGGGTGATCTTAGTGTTTTTTAGATCCAACTGAGCCTGATTAACCTGTATTTTTGCTTCCTCCACTTGTGTTTTTACCACGCGTTTGGTAAAAATGGGTACCGATAAGGTGAGGCCTACCTGTTGATTGAAATTATTATTCAATTGGGTTGGGAAACTGCCGTTACCTGAAGCATAATTTGAATTAAGGGATGCTCCGGCAGTTAGCGTAGGTTTATAACCTGCCCGCGCCTTATCAACATCATACTGCGCGATTTTAACACCTAATTCGCCATTTTTTACTTCTGGTCGTGTATCAAGCGCAATTTTTTCAGTTTCATGAAATGATCTAACACTATAAGTACGGGTAATGCTATCCGGTCTTACAATATCTAAATCGACATCGCTTGGCAAAACCAAAAGATTTTTAAGTGTGAGCAGATCACCCCTCTCCGCATTTTTTGCATTAACCAATGTGTACTGATCAGTGGCTTGCTGCGCCTGTAATTGTATCAGGGCGCTGCGTGCAACACTGCCAACATTATACCGCTGCTGTTCCAGTTTTACCTGTGCCTGGGCGGTGTTTACCTGGTCGGTATCAAAAATGATGTTTTCCTTGTCCAATAATATGGCAAGGTAAGCCTGTGTTATTTGCAGGGTGATATCGTTTTCCTGCTGTATAATGCTAAGGTTTGCCGATTGAACGGAAAGGTTTTTTTGAAGGATGGTATTGCTGATGTAATTACCATTATATAAAGTTACCGATGAGTTTAATCCGTATGAACCGAACGCGGTAAAGCCTGATCCGCCGCCTCCAATTACATTGCCGTTGGCATCAACCTTGCTGTTCTGGCTTTTTGAGTGTTCGAAATTTTGAGTTGCAGAACCCGAAAGACTAGGTAAGCGAGCGGCTTTAGCCAGTAAATATTCCTGCTGGCTGGTTAACTGCGAAAGCCTGAGCGAATTGATCTGGATATTATTTTTCTTGGCGTAATCAATACATTGCTCCAGGTTCCATTTTATCGTTTTGCCCATCAGTGTACTGTCTTGCGCCTGCAATTTTAAACAGCAAAAAAAGGATAATATGAATAATATATTGACTTTCTTATAAAACATAATTCATACAATTTGCTGCTATTTTAACCAACACCTTAAGCGATATGTAATTGGCTTAAAGCTGAAAACGCTAAAATTGTTTGAAAAAGCGCACGATATGATTGTAATATTTTAATTACCTGTCGATATATTAATATATTGAACTATAAATAAAATCTAAGCTATTTAGATATTTGAAATCATTATTGTCCCTGTATTTGGAGTAGCCTGGTAAAGTACATAATTCCCTTTTTCATCCTTTTTTACTGATAATTGGTGCGTGCTTTTACCTTGAACTAACTTTACTTTTTTCCATCCGGCAGGTACATAGGTCTTAAGTGTTAAAGGCAAATAATACATGCTTTTATCCAGTGAATGGTTTAGCGTTACTATAATTTTGCTGCCTTTCGCCTCCCCGTTTACTTTAGCTGCTTCGCGCTCACGCATGTAACGGGTCACATCGCCAAATGTGGCTACCCAAAGATTATCTTCTTTGCTTCTGATGTAATGAAAATATTCATCTAACATAGTACTGGAAAGGGCCTCGTATCCCATCCCGTCAATTCCATGAAATACCAATACCAACCAGGTGTCTTTTCTGCCCGCGGTAGTATCCACCCATGATTTCATTAACGGGAGCGGGGTTTTTGTGGTACCACCGCGCTGCCATTGTATATAATCTTTGTCGGCTGCTCCGGGCGTTTGTTTGCTGGCGCGATCGATCTCTTTTAGCCATGGCTCAGGCATCCGGTTTCGCAAGGCAGGGTAGATCTTATAGGCGATCTGCATCACCCTTTCGTTTTCGTAACCATAAGGGACCTCAGCCGAGAAGGTATATTTTGGCCCCATCTCTCTCAATATCTCTTCTTTACTCTTTTCCAGCTCATATTTAATATTGGCCTCATCCATTCCCGGCATTGTAGCATGGGTGATGGAATGGCTGGCAATTTCGTAACCTTCAGTTGCATCTTTCCTGAAATCGTCCCATGTTGAACCTACGGCTTGTGTATATTCAGGGCAAGGTTCGTATCCCGGAGGGAAATCACCGTGGCGCACTTTGGCATACAATTCGTCCATCAGTTTAAATGCCTGTTCTTTTTTGCCGGAATCATACATCCCGCCTGCTTTGGTGTGGTAAGAGATAGTACCCTTATAACCCAGGTAGCCAGCGGCCGAGCATCGCTCTAAAAAATTCTGATCGTCTGTTGGTATAGTGGATGACTCTTTGATTATTTCAGCCATCGGTCTGCCGATGAATTTGCCCTGGTATTTTGAGCCTTTAATTGGTTCGGTTATCACAAAAAAAGTAGCGGGCATTTTCAGTTTTTCCATTACGGGTAAAGCTTTCAGGAATTGATTTCTGGAAGCATCATCATAAGTAATAGATACTGCGCCGTTTTTTCCGTATTGCCATTTGGTAACTGTTGTTGCACCAACGGTGGATGACTGAGCTTTGCAGAAAATTGCCTGGCAACTAATGATCGGGACAAGAAGCAGGCATTTCAGGTTTACTTGTTTGAGCGAATGCATATCCAAATATAATTATATATGGTTACGCAAAAAATAACGCACATAATTGTTACCTGCGTAGTCTGAAAAACAAGTGAAGGATTTTACAGATTGATTACCGTTCCTACCCGGCGGCCGTCAAATGAAATAGGATGTTTTTCGAGAAAATTCCTCAGCCTGGTACCGTTACCCTTTTCTGCATGGTACATCAAACCGTCGAAGATCAGCAAAAAGCCCCCTTGCATCAATATGGATTCTCCATATCCTTTCATAATCGGCGACTTTCGTGAATCACCAACCAATTTTAAATAAGTACCGGTACCTAAATAGGCAATATCCAGGTATGCATTTATACGGAATATTTTTTCAATTCTTTTTTGTTGCTCCAGCGCTTCAGCAGCGGTAAGCGTTTTCTTCCGATACTTTTGAATATTGGCATACCCTAGTAACCCGGTCCCGAAATTGACAGCCCCCCAGATGGTGTTCATCTGGAAAAAATATTGACCTTCTCGACTAATCCCTTTAGAAGTAGCAACCTGGGTTCCACCCAAATTTGAATAAACTGTAGTATTTTTGCTATTCCAGCCCCATATTGCCCCCGTACCTAAATTTACAATACCCCAAGCGCCCAATACTTTCATCCCGGATGAGGTTGTATTGATGCGAAGATTGTTGAAATATTTGAGTGAGTCCTGCGCAAAAGCATGTGTACAAAACAGTATCAATATTATAGTAAATATTTTTTTCATCAATAGTATTGGGATTGTATAAAATTAAAATAAAATAATGATAAATAGGGTTGATTACCAGTTAAACGATAATTTGTTAAAAGGGTTCTGATAAACGTTTTATTACATCCGCCTCAGTTCCGGTAAATGGCCCTGGGGACTCCATTTTAAGGCTGGATATGGCAGCTGCAAACTCTCCGGATTCCTGAATGCCTTTGCCTTTTACTCTTTGATACAGGTAACCGCCCATGTAGGTGTCACCACAGCCTGTAGCATCAACAACTACTTTGGGCATGTATGCAGGAATTTTATAAAAAACGCCATCGTTATAAATGGTAGAACCCATGCTGCCATTAGTGATCACTACTTCTTTTACGCCCCAGTCGGCTAAAAGCTTTGCGCCTTTGCTCACATCCTTATAACCGGTCAAGACAGCCATTTCGGTTTCGTCTGCCTTTAAAATATCTACATATTGCAATGCTTTTGTTTTGTCCGGCCAGTCTACGGCAAGTACCTTTTGGTTTTCCACTTTACGCAGGTAACCTTGCACATCCAGGGAAACACGGCCTTTTTTAGCTAATTCCCTGATCAGGTCTGTTGATATATCATCGGCTAGCAGCGGCCCCAAATGGAATATCTCTGCGTTTATATTTTGTAATTGCTCAATTTCAAACGGATCGGCCTTATCCAGTACATTTTGTGTCCTTATATCTGGATTATCACCGTAAATATTTTCAAAAAAGACAGTGTGCGTACTCGGCTGTACTTTTACTTCAATACCTTTACCCTTAAGGCGGTCTACATACTGCATCTCACTTTCGGCTAATGCAGTCATCAAAAGATAGTTAACATCCAGTTGGCAAACAGCATAAGAGAAATAAAAAGCAGTGCCACCGGCCATGTATATGGTCGTTTTGGGTGTAACTATCTTATCAGAAGTAATGTGGCCTACGCAGCAGATATCGTACATGGGTAAAATTTAAAACGGGCAAGATAGCAATTTGGCGAAAGATGCTTGCACCTTACCCGTAAATATTATGATCCAGGAAGCCATTCCTGAATTTTCCATGCGGATCATATTCGGCCACCAGTTTTTTAAAATCAGCCAGTTTCTCGTAGCGTGATTCCAGTACTTTAGGCGACAGGGTGAATATCTTACCCCAATGCGGACGCGGGTTAAATGGCGCCAGTTCTTTTTCAATTAATGGCAGCAATTTTATCACCGCTTCTGTTTCCTGTTTCCAGGTAAAGTGAATGGTGACGGATGTTTGGTTATGGCAGGGACTCATCCATAAATTATCAGCAGCAATGGTGCGTATCTCGGTAATAAAAAGGTGCGGGCCAATTTGCTTGCCCAATCGGGAAACAGCTTCTATTGCCTCAATAGCATGATGCAGCGGTACAAAATATTCCGATTGCAATTCCTTGCCGCTGCTGGGCGTAAACCCCATTTTAAAATGTGGCAGGCGCTCATACCATGGACCGGGTACGCCCATTTGATCGGTGCAGCTTTCGGCAGAATGATCTATTATCGGGTGAAGGTTTTTGGTAGCCGCTTTTGCGCCATAAAATTCAGGCTGGTTATGATCTTTTTCATTCATCCGGCTTTTTATCCAGACTTCGTTGATGCTGTCGCTTTGCCAGTCGGTAAACAGGCTGACACTGTATCCGGCCGAAACTATATCTTCAAAATGTGCCTTCAATTGCGACATGGGCAACTTTAAAAATACCCGCTGGCGCATATTATAAGTCGGCTCAATTTGCAGGGTGACTTTGGTAACAACACCCAATGCGCCTAATCCAACCACAGCAGCATTCAGCTTTTCAGGATCAGAAGCTTTTGAAAGATGCACTATACTGCCGTCGGCAATCACAATTTCCAGACCAGTTACAGCAGAAGCCAGGTTGCCATTTTTGATACCCGAACCGTGCGTAGCTGTAGTAACCGATCCTGCAACGGAAATATGCGGCAGCGAAGCCAGGTTGTGCAAAGCGTAACCATGCTGATGCAGGTAAGGAGCTAGTTCGCCATACTTGATGCCGCCTTCAACAGTGACGGTATGTGCTTTGGCATCCAGCGAAACAACTTTATTCAACTCTTTGGTCGAAATCAAATTGTCTTTGCTGTCAGCAATGGTATTAAAGCAGTGTCTGGTCCCTAATGCTTTCACTTTAGGTAATTTTTTTACCAGTTGCTGTACCTCAGCTACTGACTTTGGATATTGAACATTATCTGTACTGTAAGTAAGGTTGCCGGCCCAGTTTTTTAATCTCGGGGCCTGCGCCCAGCCGCTAAGTGGCGATATTAAAGGAGTAGCCATTAAGGTAGTGCTTAGTTGTATAAATGTTTTTCTTTTCATGGTCAAATTGGTTACTACAAGGTAGTATTAATTTGATTATTGAGAAAGAGCGCCTATTATGAATTGAATTAGTAATCTGCCCATTTTTGAACTTTGAACTCATAGTTCAATAGAGCTTTTAAATTGATGCTGTCAACAATTTTCCAATTTGTTAGCTCATGAACAAATTCAGGTGCTTCGTATGCTCCTTTTAAGGAAACCGCCTTATAAAAATTCTCTTTTGCGGGATGATCTGGTGAGCAGGCATTAAACAGATGGCCAAAAGCATTTTGTTCGATGATGGCAATACTGATACCGATACAATCATCCAGATGGATCAAATTAACAGGTGCCATGCCATTTGGGATATCTTTTTTCCCTGCAAAGAAACGCCCTGGGTGGCGTCCAGGCCCAACTAATCCGCCAAAACGGACGATGGTTGTTTTGAAAGATTTTTCTTGCCAGAAAAGTTTTTCAGCTTCTAATAATGTTTTGCCGGACTCAGTATCAGGCATCGGACCATCCAACTCTGTTACTGTTTTATTGTGATCGCCATAAACGCCCGTCGAACTGATATAAATTACCTTTTGTATGTTGAAATATAAAATGGTTTGTATGATGCGTCGTACCTTAGGCAGATAAGCTGATGTCTCACCTTTTTTGAGTTTTGGTGGAATACTGATGATTAACACATCGCATTCAAAAAAATCAGAATCAAAGTTCTGGCTGTCGGCCTCAAATTGAACAACATAGGGGATAATGCCGGATTCAGTTAAGTGATTTAGTTTTTCCTGTGAGGTAGCAGAACCTTTAACGGTCACATCCTTTTGTATAAGGGCTTGCGCTAATGCCTTGCCATACCAACCGCAGCCTAAAATGCTAACCACCATTTCTTTTCAACAATAAAATTGATTTGCGGTAAACCTAATGCGTTTTTTCCTAATTTTCGCAATTAATAATTTGATCCTGCTTATGAAATGTTTTTTGACGACAATCGGTCTATCTCTCTTAATCTCCTGTAATCTTTTTGCCCAGAAAAACCCGGTGATCGATGGCTGGTACGCGGATCCGGAAGGGATCAAATATGGCAGCACTTACTGGATATTCCCGACCTATTCGGCAGAATATAATAAGCAGGTGTTTTTTGATGGCTTTTCTTCTAAAGACCTTGTTCATTGGGAAAAGCATCACGATATACTGGATACATCAGCGATAAAATGGGCCAAAAGGGCGATGTGGGCGCCTGCTGTGTTGGAAAAAGGCGGGAAATATTATTTCTTCTTCGGTGCCAATGATGTGCATAAAGGAGAAGTTGGTGGAATAGGTGTAGCCGTAGCTGATAAACCGGAAGGTCCATACCAAGACCTGCTGGGTAAACCGCTGATCAATGATATCGCCAATGGCGCTCAGCCAATTGATCAGTATGTGTTTAAAGACAAAGACGGCGCTTACTATACGTATTACGGGGGTTGGGGACACTGCAATGTGGTGAAACTAAAGGATGATTTCAGCGGAATAGTACCTTTTCCTGATGGGAAACTATATAAAGAGATCACGCCTGAAGGGTATGTAGAAGGTCCTTACATGCTGTACCGCAACGGGTATTATTACTTTATGTGGTCTGAAGGCGGATGGGGCGGACCTGATTACAAGGTAGCCTATGCCATGTCGAAATCACCGCTCGGGCCATTTAAACGCCTGGCGACGGTATTGCAGCAGGATCCTAATGTAGCCACAGGTGCGGGTCATCATTCGGTTATCCATTCAGTTAGTGATGATAAATATTACATCGTTTACCATCGTCGCCCGCTTGGCGAAACGAGTGCCAACCACCGGGCGGTATGTGTTGATGAATTATTTTTTGATAAAGATGGGCATATTTTACCCGTGAAGATGACCAAATAATCTCAGTTTTGCAGGAATGACTGCCTGAACGCGACAGGCGATTGGTTGGTTTTTTGTTTGAAGAGTTTGTTGAATGATTGCGGATGTTCAAAACCTAATTGATAAGCGATCTCCGCAACAGAAAGATTGCTGGAACTCAATATTTCCTTAGCTTTCTCAATAAGTTTATTGTGTATATGCTGTTGTGCATTCTGGCCCGTCAGCGAGCGCAGCATATCGCTCAGGTACCGTTGGGATACCTGTAATTGCCCAGCTACATCCTGTACTGTAGGTAAGCCGTTTTCCATCGCCTTTCGGGTATCAAAGTGCTCGGTCAGCAATATTTCCAGTCGCGTTAACAGATCGTGATTGGCGGCCTTGCGGGTAATAAACTGCCTGTTATAATAACGGTTGCTGTAATGCAGCAATAATTCGATCTGCGCAACCATCACGTCCTGGCTCAATTGATCTATAGGTAATTCCAATTCATCCTGGATCATTTTGATCACGCCAAAGATGGTTTCTTTTTCTTTTTCTGAAAGGTGCAGGGCCTCTGCGGACGTGTAGGAAAAGAAGCCATAGTTTTTGATCAGTTTTCCCAATGAATAATTCCTCAGAAAGTCTGGATGTATCATTAAGGAAAAACCTCCATAGTCTTGTTCACCCTCATCTATAAGCATTACCTGGTTGGGGGATACAAAGCACATACCGCCCTCATTAAAATCATAAAAATGCTGGCCATACTTAAACCTGCCGGTAAAATTACTTTTATAAGAGATCTTATATAAGTTCATGATCATTCCACCCTCAAATCTGCTCCAGTCGGGTTTCATATCCTTGTAGTAATTAAGGCTTACAAGCGGGTGCAGCGGCTTGGGTAAACCCAGCGCCTGGTTCAACTCCGAAATGGAATTGAACACACGCGGCTGTTTGGTTTCTTTTTTCATTGATTTAAAATGGTAATAAAAGCTTATTTCAGGGTTGCCATATCAATCACGAAGCGATATCGCACGTCACCTTTTTCCATACGCTCGAAAGCAGTGGTGATATCTTTGATGTCGATCAATTCGATGTCTGACACGATATTATGCTCAGCGCAGAAATCCAGCATTTCCTGGGTTTCTTTTATACCACCTATGGCCGAACCGGCTACGCTTTTCCGGCCCATCAACAAACTGAAGGCTGATATATCAGCAGGATCAGAAGGAGCACCTACGCATATCATAGTACCATTGGTTTTGAGCAATGACAGGTACATGTTAAAGTCATGCTTAGCCGAAACGGTATCAAGGATAAAATCAAAAGTGCCTTGCGCTGCTTTTACCTGTTCCGGATCAGAAGTAACTACGAAGTGATGGGCGCCTAACTTTCTTGCATCGGCCTCTTTTTTAGGAGAGGTGCTCAATACTGTCACTTCGGCACCAAAAGCTACACCGAATTTAACAGCCATGTGACCCAGTCCGCCAAGACCTAATACTGCCAGCTTGTGGCCTTTGCCCACTTCCCAGTGACGCAATGGTGAATAGGTAGTAATCCCGGCGCACAGAAGGGGTGCCGTAGCTGCCAGGTCAAGCTTGTCTGAAAGGTGAAGAACAAACTCTTCCTTCACAACGATAGTATTTGAATAACCACCGTAAGTTGGCATCGATCCATCACGCTCCATACTATTATAAGTAAACGTAGGGCCTTCCTGGCAGTATTGCTCCAGGTCGTGCTTGCAGTTTTCGCAATGACCGCATGAATCAACCATACAGCCGGTTGCTGCCAGGTCGCC
>Ga0307510_10003613_pt1 | contig 18056 bp, 16 predicted proteins | sample 12_EM_MG_FD_207224 | JGI IMG/M metagenome (GOLD analysis project Ga0307510, IMG submission 207224) | Populus trichocarpa ectomycorrhiza microbial communities from riparian zone in the Pacific Northwest, United States - 12_EM | ecosystem: Host-associated > Plants > Roots > Unclassified | place...
GCACTCGAGAGAAAAAATCCCGGTTATGAATCTGCGGATCCCACGAATTTGGTCCGTTTATTTCAACCTCAGCTCTTTCAAGCAAAGCTCGGATTCCGCGTTCTGCATTCATTGGTATGAGCCCCAGAAGACGTGATCATGCTTATATCTAGTTGGTCATTACCTCATAACGATAACCAAGGGTCACGATAACCAAGCGTCACGATAACCAAGCGTCTTGGGCGAAAGCTCGCGGTTGATGGGCTTGCCCGTCCCAATGTCGCCAAAAGCAACACGACGCCGTCGATTTCAAATCACAACTACACCCGAAAGACCTTGTCGCGAGCAGCGCCAACGTGTTCATGTTACGTCAGCTTGGCGTGGCTCACGGACCAACTACAACGGAAGATAGATTTCTTGATAACACTATGCAAGGAGCACTGATCAAGGTGTTGTTCAACGTCTCGGCGTATCATGAGTAGCGAACGCGAGTATCGTTTGAAGGCCGCCCGATCCCCGCTGGTTGCATCGCGCGCCAGATCCCTTCTGAAACGCCTTGAAAAAACAACGAGGCGCTTTTTACCCAAAGAATTTTCTTAAACCATTGAATCCATTGCTTTGTCTCACTCCCCTAGGGCGCGCCAGTTGCTCCTTGCGAAAGCCAATCATTTCATCTCCTCCAGCAGCTTCCGCGCTTCACCCAGCAACGCCTGAATCTGCCTTCGCTCGGCGATCGCATCCCTGGTGAACAGGCCGTGCCTGCGCGCGTTCTGGTTTGCTCTTGGCGCGCCGGATCCCGGTGCGCCGCCGTGCATGCGGCATCGCTTCCTGCCGCTCACGGCCGGTGAGCGGTATGCGCCGCCGCAGCGGGTTTTGGCGCCACAACGTCGGCTCGCCAGCATCGGGCCGGTGTTGCTGATGTGATCGCTCATGTCTGTGCTTCCCGCTTGGCCTCGGCGGAATCGCGCCTTCGGCTGGAGCCCGGGCCCTTCGGCGCATTCCGCGCCGCGGGTGCCGGGTTCTTTTCGGAAACGATCACGCGTGCATGCTGCGTGACGTTGCCGACAATGGCCTTGCCGCCGTCGCCCACCGACACGTTCTGCACAGTGATGGCCGGCTCGCCATGGCTCCGGTAGCGGTTCAGTGCCTCGATCTGGACGGGAAACGTGCGGGCGAGCCTGCCCAATGCGCGGGCGGCACTGTCATGCTGAGCGAGATCGTCCGCACTCGCGAGGTGATGGGCACATCGCATCGCCATCACATGAACCGAAACCATCTGCGCCACCAGCATGGCTTCGATGGAATCCCGGGGCTTGATGCTCTTCACCATCGAAATCATGAAAGAGAGGTTGACCTCGTCGGGACTCTCGCCGCTCACGCTGGCCTTTACCAATTGCCTGATAATGCCATGCATCGCTTCGCGGTCAGTGACCCCCAGTGTATCAGCCATGAGCTGTTCGCCGATTTCAGGATCTGGATGGTCGATAGAGAATCCGTGCGACAGCAGCTTGATCCGCGGGGCTGTGGCAGTTGTGGCCGGGCCGGTTGCCGCTGGTGTCGTCGTGATCGTGTGGTCGGGTGCGGTGTTCATGTCGGGATTCCCTTGGGGTGGCGCGCGTGGCAAGCGCGCGCGAGTTAGTCACGCGCGGGCGATCGCTCGGCGTGGCTGTCCGGTACCATTCCAGTTGAGGGGAGGGTTGAGCCGCAATCGTGCGGGTCCGCTATAGCGGAACGACGTGCACATACAGGCTTTCGGGATGATGAAGGAGTGCCGCTGATTTGCCCGACGTGTCAAGTTGCATTCGAGCGGCGCGGCGTATCGGCGCCGTGCCGCGTCGAGGCCTACGCAAACGCCTACGCTCCGTTTCTGGTCAGATGCTGAAATTTCATGATCGTCTGCTGAAACTTGGCCAGATCGCTGTTGGGAGAAGTCTGAACGCGAATGGATCGCATTCCGACTTGCTGGGCTATCAGCGTGTCCACGATGTCTTCCGAACAGAACAGGCACTGGTTCGCCGGTACGCCGGCACGTGCCACCGCGTCCTCGAAAATCAAGGGATCCGGCTTTTCCTTTTTCACTTCCGATGAAAAAAGAACAAGCTTCGCCTCGAAGACGCCAAGATCGAAGTCGGTCGGCAGCACGTTGAGAATGGCGGCGCGCGTGTCGAGGCCGGAAGTATTAGAAATGATTCCGAGGCGGAAGTCTGCCTCCTGCAGGCGTTTCAGCAACGCCTGTGCCCCCGGCAGCCAACTGCGCGTGGAGGTGGCGACCAAGGTGTCCCCGAGGTCGAAGAAGATAACGCTGATGGCCATAGCGGTTGCTCCCCTTCGCGGCGTGGCCGGTGAGCCAGCGCCGCTAGTTGATTCCGACGGCGCTGAAGCCGGTCTGGATCGCCGAGATTCGATCGTTCAGGCCGGCCGGCGGAAGATTGCGGAATAGGGTTCGGGCGCTGTCGAGAACCGCCGTGCGGCTATCCGTGAATTGCGAGGTTCGCGACAGACGCTGGGTCAGCGCGATGTAGAAGAAGGCGGCAACTTCGCCCGGCGTGAACACCAGCGCGCCGCCCTTCACGGCGGTGAAGATGTTGAACGCCGCCTTGTTGTGGATGCCGCTGTTGATGTGGACACCGCCATAGTCGCCCTCGCGCGTGTTCGGCAGCACCCGGAATTTACTCATATGATCCGGCTGGCCATGCAGCTTCGGGGCGGACATGTCGCGGAACGGCTGGCCATTGGCCAGCAATCCCGCCCCCAGTTTCCAATTCCAGTTCCTCGGATCGGGGTTCGGCTGGTTGGCGATGATGACGCCAAAGATGTCGGAATAGGATTCGTTCAGCGCGCCCGACTGAAAGGCATATTCCAGCCGCGACGTCATGTCGGTGACGCCGTGGAACATCTCGTGACCGACGACGTCGAGCGCAACGGCCATCGACAGGAATCCGGCGCCATTGCGCCGCTGCCCATAGACCATCTGCCTGCCATTCCAGAAGGCATTGATCCATACGTTCCCGCCGGGGCTGTCACCAACGACGACGCAGTTGATGCTCGATCGCATCACTCCGCCCTGGTTGTCGATGTTGTTGCGCTTGAGCACGGTGCGCAGGAACGTGGAGACGGCCGCCGCATTCGCATGCGCGCTGACCGCCGCCGGCGAAAACGTGGGGGGATTCTTGATCGCCGTGCCGGGCAGCGACTGTGATTGCTGAGCCGGATCCTTGAACTTGAAGTCGAACGTCTGAATGTTCAGCGTCGCGTCATTCAAGGTCTCCGTGCCTCCGGTTTTGTCCACTTGGAACGTACGGTTCGTGCCCAAGCCGTCCGTACCGGTCTTTTGCGCGGCGACCGTTGGCGTGCGCGGAATTTCGGTGACGACCTTGCCCGTATTGGCGTCAACGATGTAATCCATCAGGACCGGGGAGTGCATTTCTGCCCGGTCTGTGTCGTTCACGTCTCCGGCGCGCCTTTTCGTTTTGCCTACGACCGGCACGTCTTCGAGAATGAACACCAGCCGCCATTTCGAGGCGACGCGGTCATAATAATAGTTGAGGCGGGGCACGATCTTGTCGAGATCCTTGGTGTGCCCGGGAAATGCCTTCACCGCCTTGACCGCATCGGCTGGCGAGATTTTTGCGACCGGGCTCACCGATTCAGGCGAGCCGAGCGCCGAATTGATGCCGAGCAATTTATTCGCGTCGTCGAGTTCGACGGTCACCAGCGAGCCGTAGACGGGAATCTTACTGAAATACTGCCTGAACTTCACCATCGTCGTGCCGGTGAGCGGAACGGTTTCGGTGTCGAGGCTCTTGAACTCGCTGGGCACTTCGTCCGCGACCGGCGCGGTGAAGCTGCTGACGGCGGGACTGCGAAGGGCGAGGTCGAGATAGCGCCGCGCCGCGGTCTCGGGATCGACCGGCGTCTCGCTGGCGGCCGCCGCGAAAGAGGGATGCGCGGACTCGGCAGCGGCCAATGCCGTCATGTTCCGATACGAGGCTTCGTCCCGGCTGTGCATCGAGAACGTTCGCAGGCCGTTTCCCGCGGGCTTGGCTGTTTTCTTAACTGTCTTCTTGGCTGTCTTTTTCGGAGTTTTCTTCTTCGAGGTTTTCTTCGCCATGATCTAATACTCCGGTTTAGACAAGGACGTGATCTCGTTGAGCGGGTATCAAGGCAACAGCACCGTTGCCTACCGCCGCTTCAGGAAATATCGCGGTAGCAAAGCAAGGAGCAGGATTGGTGTGCGCACCTGTCGTGCATCTATGTGCCAACCATCACAGTGCGGTATTGTCCGCCATCGGCCCGGAAATAGCTCCGCCACTGAAGCCCCAACGGGCCCGTCAATCCTGGCAGTGCGTCTTTATCTTTTGCAATCAGAGATTAAGGTATAATGGTTGAGGCAGGAGTCAAGAGAGTGCGTGCGCCGTTTGTGGCGGACCGTTTCCTTGAGCTTTATCCGAGTGCTTCTGAATTTGGGTGACAGTGCATAAAGCCTAATGCCCGGAGTTTGAGTGCACTGTCACCGTGACCCCCATTCTCGACTGACGCGGCTGTACCATTTCGGATGCAGCCGCGTCGCCGGACTGTCATCGCCTTGGTCGCGGAATAACGAAATCTACGATGGTTTGTGACTGACGCAGGCCGAGCCGTTTTCGTGCGGCCGTCGTGACGACGGGAGTTTCACATTCCTTTGGCGTCGGTGGCCGCTCCCATAGACTCAAAGCGTATTTGGTGCGGACGGCCCAAACGATTTCCTCAAGCTTGTTGTCTTTGATCAGGCCCGCATCCACCAGCGATTTTCCTACCTCCGCCAATATCTGTGCTGACTGGTCGAAGGTGATTGCTTTTACCTCCGACGGTGCAGGCAAATCACACCGATGAACCAGAAAAATCCAGTCATGGATGATGTACGCCGGTCCCAATGCCCAGGGAGACAGTCCCGGAATACCCCAGAATATCTGGGGAACGGATCCGCCGTCGGTGTACATCGTTTCAGGAACGATGTTGTCCCTGCCCTTGAAGAACGATGGCCGGAAACTGACAGGGTTCGATCCCTTGATATAAATGAACTCGTCTTGCCGGTCCCACAGGACAAGCACACGCCCCTTTAGTATACCGTCGCCGTAAGTCGTGAATGAAGCGCAGCCGGCCGCAAAGATGGCCGTGAGCAGGCCAAGCATCGAGAGATGCCTGCCGCGAATTGAAAATGACATAGGGTCCCCCTGGCGCGTCGCCCGCCAGCCCTGAGATCAAGTTATCGCACGTCTTCTTAACGTACTTCTAAGACACGTCAGCGCCACCCCAAGGCAGGCGCGATGTGGGTCAGGATGGCTTCGATCGCATGCACGTTGTAGGCAACGCCCAGTTGGTTGGGCACGGTCAGCAGCAAGGTGTCGGCCTCGGCGATCGCTTCGTCCTCCCTTAGCTGTTCGATCAGCACGTCAGGCTCGGCGGCATAGCTTCGGCCGAAGATCGCCCGGGTGCGCGGGTCGATGAATCCGACCTGATCTTCACTTTCGCCCCCATCGCCGAAATAGGCGCGATCGCGATCGTCGATGAGCGCGAAAATGCTGCGGCTGACCGAGACCCGGGGCTTGCGCGTGTGGCCCGCCTCTTTCCAGGCGGCGCGGTACGCCCGGATTTGGGTGGCCTGCTGCAGATGGAAGGGCTCGCCGGTTTCATCGTTCTTGAGCGTCGAGCTTTGCAGGTTCATCCCGAGCTTTGCCGCCCAGACCGCGGTGGCGTTCGAGCCGGCGCCCCACCAGATCCGCTCACGCAAGCCTTCCGAATGCGGCTCGAGGCGAAGCAACCCGGGTGGATTGGGAAACATCGGCTGCGGGTTCGGTTGCGCAAAGCCTTCGCCGCGCAACAGGTCGAGAAAGATTTCCGCATGGCGACGTCCCATGTCGCCGTCGGTTTGGCCCTCGGCGGGGCCATAGCCGAAATACCGCCACCCATCGATCACCTGCTCGGGCGAACCGCGGCTGATGCCGAGCTGCAGCCGTCCGCCGGCGATGAGATCTGCAGCCCCCGCATCCTCGACCATGTAGAGTGGGTTCTCGTATCGCATATCGATCACGGCCGTGCCGATCTCGATACGACTTGTCTTGGCGCCGACGGCGGCCAGCAGCGGAAAAGGCGAGGCAAGCTGACGGGCGAAGTGATGGACCCGGAAGTAGGCTCCGTCCGCGCCCAGTTCCTCGGCGGCGACGGCGAGGTCGATCGATTGCAGCAATGTGTCCGCGGCCGAACGAGTCTGCGATTGCGGCGAAGGTGTCCAATGTCCGAACGAGAGAAAGCCGATCTTCTTCATGCCGCGTGTCTATCCGTAGATGTCGCTGTTGACGTGTCCTCGCACCGTCAAGCCGCGGAGCGAGCTTCTTTCCGGGCTGAGCAACCTGGCATCGGATGGACGCGATGCCGGCTCCAACGCAGAAGGCTCGCTGGGGCGGCAGGCCATTGTCGGACAGGGCCGCAGCCAGTTCTGTGAGTGGTGCGATGATGGAATACTGCCGCTGATTTGCCCGACATGTCAAAAAAGGTCCTGGAGGCCGCCGTCAGTATGCAGGCCGTCGACCCCGGGGCTACTTTGCATGGGGTTGTTTTCGATATTTTAATCGGGACACTGCCGCGTCGGCCTTTCGGCCCGGTGCCTGGGGCCGGGAAGGGCATGTTCTATGCATGATCTACCGATGCGTTTGCAGGCCTGAAGGCCCTGTGTGGAGAGTAGTGACATGACTAACGTGATAATCAGCGGCGGCCGGGTGGTGGATCCGGCAAGCGGGATGGATGCCATTGGCGATGTGGCGGTGGTAGATGGCCGGATCTCCGCCGTCGGCACCGGGCTTGGCAGTGCTGAACGCGTAATCGATGCGGCCGGGCTGGTGGTGGCGCCCGGCTTCATCGACCTGCACGCGCACGGCCAGTCGCTCCCGGCTGACCGCATGCAGGCGTTCGACGGGGTGACGACGACGCTTGACCTCGAGGCGGGCGTATTGCCGGTCGCATCCTGGTACAAGCGGCAGGCTGACAAGGGACGCGTGCTGAACTACGGCGCCGCCGCCAACTGGGCGTTTGCGCGCATCGGCGCGATGACCGGCTCCAACGCCGAAAGCTCGCTGGAGGCGTTCGGCAATGCCATGCGCGATCGCCGCTGGATCGACAACGTGGCCAGTGACACCGAGGTGGCCGGCATCCTGGACCGCCTTGCCATCGGACTGAACGAGGGCGGCATCGGCATCGGCATTCTCAACGCCTATGCGCCTGGCGCCGGCGTCCAGGAGCTGACCGCGGTGTGCCAACTGGCGGCGGCGCATGATGTCGCGACCTTCACCCACGTCGCCTACATGTCCCGCATCGACCCGGAAAGCGCCGCGGAAGCCTATATCCGCCTGATCGGCTATGCCGGCGCCACCGGCGCGCATATGCACATCTGCCACTTCAATTCTTCCAGCAAGACGGACGTGGAGCGTTGCGCGGTGCTGATCGCCAAGGCGCAGGCGCAGGGCCTGCCGATCACGGTGGAGGCCTATCCGTACGGCACCGGTTCGACGGTGCTGGCGGCGGCCTTCTTCAGCGATCCGGAGTTCGAGGCGCGCAATGGACTCGGTTACGATTCAGTGCAGCGCGTGACCGACGGGCGGCGCTTCCGCGATCGCAAGGAATTGCTGGCGGCGCAGGCGGAGGAGCCCTCCACGCTGGTGCTGTGGCATATCCTGGATACCGAGAACAATCCGCACCACCGTGACTTGCTGGATATCTCGGTGCTGTATCCCGGCGGCGCGATCGCCTCCGACGCGATGCCCTGGACGCTGTCGGACGGCAGCCCTTACACCGGCGACGCCTGGCCGCTGCCAAAGGACGCGACCTCGCATCCGCGTTCGGCGGGTTGCTTCACCCGTTTCATCCGCGAGTGGGTGCGGGAGCGCAAGAAGCTGTCGCTGCTGGAAGGCGTCCGCAAATGCGCCCTGATCCCGGCGGAGATTCTTTCCCACAGCACGCCCGCCATGCGCACCAAGGGCAGGCTGCAGCCCGGCGCGGATGCCGATATTGTCGTGTTCGATTTCGACACGCTGACCGACCGGGCGACGTTCTCGGCGATGAACCGCCCGTCGGAAGGCGTCCGGCATCTGGTGGTCAGCGGCCATCCGCTGATATCAGATGGCGTGCTTGATGTGGCGGCGAGGCCCGGCCGGCCGGTGCGCCGGCCCGTTATTGAGGGCTGATGGTGCCGGTCCCGATCCTGCTGGTGACCGGTTTCCTCGGGGCGGGCAAGACCACGGTCGTGAACCATTTGCTGGCGCATGCGGAGGGGCGGCGGATTGCCGCCGTGGTCAACGATTTCGGCGCGATCAACATCGACGCGGAGCTGATCGCGGGCGCCAGCGATGGCGTGGTCAGCCTGAGCAACGGCTGCATCTGCTGCTCGCTGGAAGGCGATCTCTTGCGCACGCTCGCCACTCTGCTGCGGCGCGATCCGCGGCCGGAGTTCATCGTGATCGAAACCAGCGGGATCGCCGATCCCTCGGACATCGTGCGCAACCTGATGGACCCCGTGATCTGGCAGGAGGCGCCGCTGGAAACGGTGCTGTGCGTGGTGGACGCGACGACAACGGAAGAAGCATTGAACGACGCGTTGCTGCGGTCTCAATTGCGTGCGGCCGACGTGGTGGCGCTGAGCAAAGTGGACCTGGTGGACGCAGCAGGCCGCGCACAGCTGTGCGATGTCGTCCGGGCGCTGCGTCCGGGTGCGGTGGTGGTCGATGCCCTGCATGGCGAAGTCCCGGCAGCGCTGCTGTTTCCCGCGGATTTGGACCGCGTGCCGGCGCCGCGCGAGGTAGGGCCGCGACGGCCGGCGTCTGACCGGTTCGAGACGCTGAGCTGGACATCGGAACGGCCGGTATCGCTGCCCCGGTTGCAGCAAGCAATCGGCCGGCTGGCGCCCAAACTCGCGCGGGCGAAGGGCTTGTTCGAGACGGTAGAGCAGCCCGGGCGGTCGATGGTGTTTCAGCTCGCCGGCGGGCGCGCGACGTTGGCGCCGGGCGGGGCGCTCGCGGCCGGGGTGCCGCGGGCACGGATCGTCTTCATTGCCGAGATCGGGGTTCTCTCGACCGCCGAGATCGACAGCGTCATGGCTTCGTGTGTCGAAGCCGGGCGATGTGAGCACTAGCGTCCGTCAACCGAATGCCAGACGCCAGTGGTAGCAACGATCGTCTTACTTCTTGTAGGCGGCGATCACAGCTTCACCATCGGGGCCGGCCTTCTTGAGCCAATCGGCCGTCAACTGCTCCCCGACTTTCTCCAGGCCCGTCTTCAGCGCAGCCGGCGGCGGCAGCACCTTCATCTTGTTGGCCTGAAGCTGTTCGAGGTACCACTTCGCCTTTTCTTCCGCGAGCTTCCAGCCGCGCTCTTCGGCGACCGCCGCCGCCTTGAGGATCGCGTCCTGGGTCGGCTTGTCGAGCGCGTCAAACGCCGCCTTGTTCACGAAGGTTACGTTCTTCGGAATCCAGGCTTGCGTATCGTAGAAATGCGTCATGCTTTCCCAGGCCTTGCTGTCGTAGCCGGTCGAGCCCGAGGTCATGAACGCATTCACAACGCCGGTAGCCAGCGCCTGCGGCAGTTCCGCCGCCTGGATGGTGACGGGCTGCGCGCCGACGAGCTCGGCGATGCGCGAGGTACCGACATTATAGGCGCGCCACTTCAGGCCTTTCATGTCGTCAAGGCTGTTGATGTCTTTCTTGGCATAAATGCCCTGCGGACCCCACGGCACCGCGAACAGCAGCATCAAGCCTTGCGATGCGAGCTTCTTTTCGACGGCGGGTTTCGAGGCGAGCCACAGCTTCTTGGCCGCCGGATAGCTCGTCGCCACGAACGGGACGACATCGATGCCGAACATCGGATCCTCGTTCTCATGCAGCGAGATCAGAACCTCACCCGCCTGGGCCTGTCCGGTGGCGACCGCGCGCTTGATCTCCGGCGCCTTGAACAGCGAGGCAGCGGCATGCACGGTGATCTGCAACTTGCCGCCGGTGGTGTCGCCGACATCCTTGGCGAATGCGGTCAGGTTCACCGAATGCGGATTGTCCGCCGGATAGGCTGCCGGGAGATTCCATTTGGTCTGCGCCATTGCTGGAACAACAAGTGCGGGAACGGCAAGCGCCGCGACGCAAGCGGCCATGGCGCACGTCTTAATAAGCCTGAACATGACAATACCTTTCTTTAGCCAGGGAACGCTATTTGCGGCAGCACCATCACGATAGCAGGAAAGACCGTGATGATGGCAACCGCCAGAACGAGCAAGAAGAAGAACGGCAGGGCCGCCTTGGCGACCGTATTGGAATCCTTGCCGCTCATGGTCTGCAGGACGAACAGGTTGAAGCCGACGGGCGGAGAGACTTCCGCCATCTCCACCACCAGCACCAGGAAAATGCCGAACCAGACCAGATCGAAGCCGGCTTGCTTCACCATCGGAATGACGATGGCGGTGGTCAGCACGATCATGGAAATGCCATCGAGCGCCGTGCCGAGCACGATGTACATGACGGTCAGCGCCGCGATCAGCGCATAGGGACTGAGCTGCAGGCTGTTGACCCAGGTTGCGAGCGCCAACGGGATGCCGGTATAGGCCATCGACGTGCCCATGTAGGAGGCGCCGGCCAGGATCAAGAGGATCATGCAATTGACCCGCGTCGCGCCCATGACGCTCGCCCAGAAGGATTCCCAGCTCAGCGCGCCCTGCCACCATGCGATCGCAAGCGAACCCAGCACGCCCCAGGCTGCGCATTCCGTCGCCGTCGCCCAGCCCATCAGCAGAGATAGAAAGACGAACACGATCAGCAGCAGACAGGGAATGAGATTAAGCGACTCTGAAATGCGCTTGCGAAGGCTCATCGGCGGTTCGGCCGGCGGCGTGCGTTCTGGATTGGCGAGCGACCAGATCGCGATGTAGCCGGAATAGAGCACCATCACCAGCAGGCCCGGCAGAAATCCGGCGAGGAAAACCTGAATGATGGAGACGTTCGCCTGCACGGCGTAGACCACCATGGTGATCGACGGCGGGATAAGAATGCCGAGCGTGCCGGCACCGGCCAGCGAGCCCAGACTTAAGTCTTCGTCGTAGCCGCGCTTCTTCAACTCGGGCAGCGCAATCTTGGCAACCGTGGCGCAGGTCGCGGCCGATGATCCCGACACTGAGCCGAATACGCCGCAGGCGAGCACGTTGACGTGCATGAGCCGGCCCGGCAGCCAGTTCAGCCAGGGCGCAAATCCACGAAACATTTCCTCCGACAGGCGCGTGCGGAACAGGATTTCGCCCATCCATATGAAGAGCGGCAAGGCCGCGAGCGACCACGACGCGCTGTTGCCCCATACCGTTGTCGCCAGCACGCTGCCCGCCGGAATGCCGTCACCGGCGAATTGCATGCCCGCCCATCCCGTCGCCATCAAGGCGACGGCAATCCAAACGCCGGCACCGAGCAGCAGCGCAAGGAATCCGAGCAGGATGGCGGCGATGGAGAGAAGCTCCATGTCAGACCCCGCTCTGCATGGCGCGTTCGACGACTTCCTCGGCGCTCTGCGGCTTCGGCAATTCGTAGCGCGGCGCGAAGCCGCGCAGGACATGGACCAGTTCATCGACAAAAGCGATGAATAGAATCACGAGGCCGCCGCTGTAGCCGAGCTGCGGAATCCACAGCGGCACCGCGATCACGCCCTGCGAGATGTCGGAAAATTTAAGCGATTGCCAGGTCATGACCGAGGCATGCCACGCGAAGAAGCCGATGAAGCCAACGCCGACGAGAAGCGCTGCGATCTCGACATAATGGCGGACGCGGTCACTGAGGCGGTCGATCAAGAGCCCGACGCGGATCATCTCGCCATGTTTGAACGTGTGTGCGAGCCCGAGAAAGGCCGTTGCCGCCATGCACCAGGAGATGAAATCGTCGCCCGCCGGAATATTGATGCCGAGCGGCCGGCCACCGGACAGCAGCATCATCAGCACGAAAATGGCAATGAGGAAAAGTCCGGCGAGATAGCCGGAGAATAGGTAGATTCGATCAAGAAACACGCGGATCATACTGTGTCCTTCCCCTCGCACGCCTATTGCCCGCAAGCAATAGTGGTGCCACTTCCGACAGCCGTCTGCTTCCGGAAAGAGTCTATCGATCCTGGCCGTAGGCGAAAGCGGACCACTGAAATCAGTCCCCGGAAGAGGGTGACAGGGTTTCGGAATTGCTTTGGGCCGTCAAGGCCAGGCCCGCGCCGCACACGGTAAAGCATAGCCTCTATTGCTGCAGCGACGAGACACTTGCGGCGATGTTATCGGCGAGGGCTTTGACAAGCGGCACGTAGCGCTGGACGACGTCCGCGCGGTCGAGCGCCGAGGTGAAATAGGTCATGCCGACGGTGGCGAGCACGCGCTGGTTGACGATGATGGGAACTGCGATCGTGCCGGACGAGCGCGGCTCGACCATCGGGTCGCGTTCGGCGAAGCCCTGCTTGCGGATGGTGCCCAGCAAAGCCAGCGCCCGCTTGCGTTCAGTGGCGAGTTTGTCTTCGCCCTCCTGCGACCGTGTCAGCATGTCGAGCAGCATCGACCGCTCGCTCATCGGGCAGAACGCCAGGTAGGCGCGCCCCAGCGCCCGCCCGAGCAGGCTGAGGTGCATGTTGAGGGTGCCGTGAAATGGCGAGACCGGGCTGTCGGGAATGGTGCTGAAGCGGACCACGACAGAACTCCGGTCGAGGACGGCGATGGCGATCGGCCACTGATACTGCCGCGTGAAGGCGAGCGCCCAAGCGCGCGCGGCCTCCACCACCAGCGGATCGCCGTGAAAGCCGTTGCTCAGCGATTTGACCCGCGAGGCTACCGCGTAGCCGCCCTGCCGCCGGTCGTTGGCGGCATAGCCCATTGCGCATAGCGACTTCATCAATCGCACCACCGTCGATTTCGGCAGCCCGGTCGCTTTGTGCAGGCGATCGATCGAGGTGACGCGGTGGCGGTTGAGCTCCTCCAGCAGCAGCAGCGTGCGGGAGGCGGCTTCGACGGTGTCGGATTTGAGCGGCATGCAATGGAATTCCACCTGGTGGAACGCGATGGATTAGCTATGGCCCACCGGGGCTCGCCCTGCAATGGTTTTCGCCAAGCCACGTCGGAGTCCGTCTTCCAAGGACGGCCCGGACAGATGGCGGGGAGGAACAGCCGTGTCCGGAGACGTCGTCAGGCCGCATTTTTCGTCATTCCGCCGCCGCTTCTCGGCGCGGCAAACCGTCGTCGGCTCGTTCATCAAGACGCCCACCACACACGCGACCGAGATATTCGGCGCGCTCGGCTATGATTTCGTCGTGATCGACGAGGAACACGCGCCGATCGATCGCGCGATGACCGACGTCATGCTGCTGGCCGCGCGCGCCAGCAACCTCGCTGGCATCGTGCGGGTGTCGTCGGACGATCCGGCGAAGATTCTGTCTTGCCTGGACTGCGGCGCAACCGGTGTGCTGGTGCCCCATGTCGCAACTGTCGAAAAGGCGCGCGCGGTTGCGGCCACCGCGCGCTATCGCGGCGGACGGCGGGGCTATTCCGGTTCGGCCCGCGCCGGCGCCTATGGCGGCACGCCGATGTGGAGCCTTGTCGATGAACAGGATGCGTCGGTCTGCGCGATTGCAATGATCGAGGATCCCGAGGCGCTGGATCAGATCGACGGCATCGCCGCCGTCGACGGAATCCATGGGTTCTTCATTGGCCGTGGCGATCTCACCGTCGCGCTTGGCGCCAAATCGTCGGCGGATGCGTCCGTGAAGGATGCGGTTATCAGGATCATTGCGGCGGCGAAGAAAGCCGCCAAGCCGGTCTGCGTGATGGTCGCGAGCGCGGCGGAAGCCAAGGATTTCGCCGGCCTCGGCGCCAGCGCCTTCATCATCTCGTCGGATCAGGGCCAGATGCGCCGCGCCGCGGCGCAAACGCTCACCGATTTCAAGACCCTCGTTTAAACCACGGATGGCTGACATGTATCACAGCTCTGATCCCCGCGCCGCGCTCGCTGCCGTTCCCGTCGGCGCAAAACCCGCGGCCACCCATTTCGCGGGCGCCGAATATGCGAAATTCTACGAAACGCCGCCGGCCGAAAATCAGAATGGCGCGCGCACCTGGTACGCCCGCGGCCAGAACTTCATCATCGCCTATAGCGACGCCGACAAGGGCGCCGTGCTGAGCCGGGCCAACCAACCCGACGAATACGTCGTGCTGCTTCCCGATCCCGGCGCGGGCGCCGAAATCGTGTGGGGCAACGAGCGCAAGGTCGTCAGCGGGCACTCGATCAGTTTCGTGCCGGCGGGCGCAAGCTCCGTCACGCTAAAGGGTGCAGCCAAGGTGGTGCGCATGATGACGACGAGGTCGGAAGATCTTGCTAAGCTGTGCTCAAACGCCGCGTCTTACGCGACGCCGCATCCCAATCTGCCGCCGTTCGAGCCGTGGCCGGAGGCGGCCGCGGGTGCGAAGATCCGTACCTACAGTCTCGACGTCGCGGCAACGCCGGGCCGATTCGGCCGGATCTTCCGCTGCTCGACCTTCATGGTGAATTTCCTCGAGCCGAAAAACGGTCCGCGCGACCCGAGCAAGATGTCGCCGCACCACCACGACGATTTCGAGCAATGCTCGCTGGCGCTGGCCGGCACCTTCATTCATCACCTGCGCTGGCCATGGACGACCGACATGGCGCAGTGGCGCGACGACGACCACGAAAGCTGCGGATCGCCTTCAATCGCCGTGATCCCGCCGCCCTCCATTCACACCTCGCAGGCCATGGATCCCAAGCTCAACGTCCTCGTCGACATCTTCTGCCCGCCGCGCATGGATTTTTCGGCCAAGCCGGGCTGGGTGCTGAACGAAGACGATTATCCGATGCCCGCGCAAACCCCCGCCGGCAAGTCCGCCGCCTGACACGCAATCGAAAGGGTCCTGACCATGGCCGACAAACAAGTGTCCTATCCGACCACCGTACCATTGCCGCCGCTGTCGCGGGCGGCTGAGGTCGCTGAGCTTCTGGTCGGCGCGATCGACCTGCACTGCCACAGCGGTCCGGCGGCCATGCCGCGCATTCTCGATCATCACGAGGAACTGCTGGATGCGGCGGCCGCGAAATTCCGTGCCGTGCTCTACAAGGATCACTTCTACGCCGGCATGGCCCACGCGATCCTGCTGGAAAAGCTCTTCCCCGAATGCAATGTGCAGCTGTTCTCGGGTGTTGCGCTCAACAATGCGTCGGGGGGCATCAACCCCCACGCCGTCGACCACACGATCAAGCTTGGTGGCAAGATCGTCTGGATGCCGACATTGTCCGCTGCGAACCACATTACCCAACAGGCCAGCGGACAAGCCAAAAGCTTTCCCAAGACGTCGCAGAAAATGCTTAATCCCATACCGCTCACGGGGCTCGACGCCAACGGAAAGCTCAAGGACGAGGTCAAGCAGGTGATCGACCTGATTGCCGAGGCGGACATCATCCTGGCCGGCGGGCATCTACATGCCAGCGAACTGCATATCCTGTTCGACGAGGCGGCGCGGCGCGGCGTCAAGAAGATGATGGTCAACCATCCGACCTACATCGTCGGCTGCAACGACACCGATATCCGTCAGCTGGTCGCGCGCGGCGTCAAGATGGAACACTCGATCTGCATGTTCATCGAAGGCAAATCCCTGAAGTACAGCCCGGATGATCTCGCGCACCTGATAGAGGTGGCCGGCGTCGACAACACGATCCTGTCGTCCGACCTCGGGCTGCAGGGCTCGCAGCGTCCGGTCGACGGCTTCCGCAGCATCACGCAGATCCTGCTCGACCTGCAGATGCCGCGCGCCGCCATCAAAAAGCTCATCAGCGACAACGCCGCGCGGTTCCTGAACCTTCCGGTGGTGCAGTCGGCGGCGCAGGACGCCGCCTAGCAAGACAAGCGCAAAGACCGCGAAAAGCGGCGTGCGCCCAGGGGAGGAAGTCACCATGGATCGTGTAGATCGCGACGGCGACGAACTGATGTACCGCATCATGTGGCGGATTATGCCATTGATGGTGGCCTTGATGATGTTGTCGGTGATCGACCGGTCAAACGTCAGCTACGCCAAGCTGCAGATGGTCTCCGGCCTCGGCATGTCGGAGACGGCCTACGGCCTCGCCTCGTCGCTGTTCTTCATCGGCTCGCTGGTGTTCGAGGTGCCGAGCGCACTCGCCGCGCATCGGTTCGGTGCGCGGATATGGTTCGCGCGCATCCTGTTGACGTGGGGACTGCTCACTGTCCTGCTTGGCTTCACCTTCAGCGGCTCGCTCTTCGCCGCCGCCCGCTTTCTGATTGGCGCTGCGGAAGCCGGTGCCTATCCCGGCATCATCTTCTATCTGACGCTGTGGTTTCCGAAGCGTTATCGTGTGCAGGCCGTCGCGCTGATGACGATCGGCAGCCCGCTTGGGAACATGTTTGGCTCGCTGTTTGGAGGGCTGCTGCTCAATCTCGACGGCGCACTCGGTCTCGCCGGCTGGCAGTGGGTGTTCATCGCCACCGGCATGCCTGCGGTGCTGTTGTTCGTGCTGATCCTGAAATACCTGCCCAACGGACCACAGGACGCCGGGTTCATCAGCGACCGTGAAAAATCCTGGCTCGCCAACGAACTGGCGCGTGGGGAAATCTCGCAGGTGCTGCATACCAATCCGCTTCGGGTTCTGTTCGACTGGCGGGTCTGGGCGTTCTCGCTGGTGTATTCGATGATCACGCTTGCGCTCTATTGCGTGATTTACTGGTTGCCCACGGTGGTGAAGGGTTTTGGCGCGACCAGCACGCAGAACGGTTTGTTGAACTCGTTGCCCTGGGCCATGGTCGCGCTGACGCTGCTGTGGATTCCGCGGCATCTGCGCGAGCATCGCAGCGTTCTCATCGGCATGGCGCTGATCGCGCTGTGCGGCGCGACGGCCTTCCTGATGTCGACGGTGCTGCCGGAAAACTGGATGCGCTATGTCGCGTTTGTGCTCGGTACGCCCTGCATCTCGCTGATGTTTCCCTGCTTCTGGTATCTGCCGTCGCAGATATTCAAGGGCGCCCACGCCGCAGCCGCCATGGCGGCCATTACGACGCTTGGCAGCCTCGGCGGCTTCCTGTCGCAGAACCTGATGCCCTGGGTCGCGCATTGGTCCGGCAGTGCGCTGGCCGCAATGATCGTTCCGGCCATCAGTCTGGCTCTGCTTTCCCTCAGCGCAATGGTCATGCTGGCGGCGTGGCGTTCACCTCCCAATGTGGGCTTTGACTTTGGGGCGTCGCCCTCGACGGATTCGGAGCGCCCGCAACCCGTGTCGTAACAACGTTTAGGAGCCTCACACCTTCGAGGGTTTGCCCATCGCAAGAAGCACCCTTAGCGGTTCGATCCCTGGAGGCGAAAACACTATTTGTGGAGAAGGCCGATCATGAATTGCGATAGAAGCCATTTGAAGGGCTGGAAGCAGTTGCAGCCGTTTGCCGCGGCATTGTTGTTTGCTGGGCTTGGCCATGCGGCCCTCGCGGAAGACGGGCGCAAACCACAGAAGCCGCCGATTATCCTGGAATCGACCGGCGCGTATGAAGTGGGTGGCAAGGTGATTGCCAAGCCCGGCGATCCCAGCCAGACGCTTTCCTGCGACCATGGTTACGTCGAGTATTTTATCCCTGCGAAAAGGCGCAGTGTCGGCCTGATCATGTGGCACAGTTCCAGCACCAAGGTGTGGGAAAACCGCTGGGACGGCGGCGAAGGCTACAAGAGCATTTTCCTGCGCAGGGGATATCCGGTTTACCTGTGGGACGGCCCGCGCATCGGTCGCGCGAACTGGAGCTGCGAGCCGATCACCTACACGCCTGACTATTTCGATCAACGCAACTTTGCCGCCTGGCGTTTCGGCCTGACCTATCTCAACTGGCATCCGGGCCTGCAGTTTCCGACCGCCGACAAGGAAGCCTGGAATCAGGCGACGCGCGCCCGTTACGACGAGTTCGATACGCTCGAGAACGCGTTGCTGCAGGCGGAGGCCGGTGGCCAGGCCATCGACAAGATCGGCCCCGTCATCGCCGTCACCAATTCCGCGGGC
>Ga0307510_10003614_pt1 | contig 18055 bp, 20 predicted proteins | sample 12_EM_MG_FD_207224 | JGI IMG/M metagenome (GOLD analysis project Ga0307510, IMG submission 207224) | Populus trichocarpa ectomycorrhiza microbial communities from riparian zone in the Pacific Northwest, United States - 12_EM | ecosystem: Host-associated > Plants > Roots > Unclassified | place...
GCGCTCCGCGGGGCGACCCGCGCGGTCGATTGCGCCGAAATGAAATATGTCGGTCGCGAGACATATGTGAATGCCGGCGGCCGGATCGAGTCCGAGATGTTCATGGGCACCGACGGCAATGAGCGCGTGCTCGACGGCACGCTGCTCGACAAGCTGGTCGCGGAAAAGGGTGACGTCGAATTGCCCGGCCTGGTCAAGGCCGCGGGCTATCAGAGCGGCCTGCTTGGCAAGGGTGCGGGATGGCAGTGGCGCTGGCCGAAGGCGCCGAAGGATTTCGTGCAGCCGGGTTATAATGACGATCCGAGCAAGGCGCAGAAGAAGAAATCGATCGGGGTCTTCAAGCTGAAGGCGGATGGCAGCGGCCTCGAGCTCGGCGGCCGGTTCAAGCCGACCAGCGAGCCCGGCAAGGTATATCGCGGGTACCAGCCGCCATCGCCCGAGGAAGTCGCAGCGCAGCGCCGTGCGGAGGGCATCGAACTGCTCGCCGCGCGGATGGCCTGCCCCAAGGTTGCGGGTACGCCGCTGGAAGGCAAGGCATTCTGGCCGTCGCATGGTCGCTGGATCGAGCCCATTGTCGTCGTTTCCGACGACCAGATCATGGTCGTGCAGCAGCTGCTGATCACGCGTGCCGAGTGGGATGCACAACGTGAAGCGGCGGCGATCGAATATGACGTCCGGCTGGCGGCGAAGGAGGCCGAGGCCGCGCGCAAGGCAGAGGAAGCGGAGCAGCCGCTCGGCGACGTCGTCGGCCAGATCGCCGCGCTCGACGAGGACGAGGAGTCGATCGAGGACGCCTCGCAAGTCGAGCCGGCCTGATGGCGCAGCGCAAGGCACCGCCCTGGTCGCGTCAGGAGATCGCCATCCTCGACGACGTGTTCCCGCGCGAGGGAATCAATGGCGCGGCCGAGGCGCTGGCAGACCGGTCGTGGCAGGCGATCAATGTCATGGCGTCGAAGCGCGGTCTGCGCTCGCCGGTCGTCGGCAACGCGCCCGAGGCCAAGCTGCAGGGTGATCGTCTCGAGGCAGCGATTCGGATGCGCGAGGTCGACGGCTGGTCGTTCGCGCGTATCGGCGCGACGCTGGGCGTGTGCGAGGCGTCGGCGTGCAATTCCGTGCTGATCGCCATGTGCCCGCGCAAGGGTTTCACCCCGGCACAGCGGGATGAACACGGCCATCTGACGGTAGCGGGCCTGGACCGGCTGCGGTTGATGCTGCGCAAGGGGATGAAGGGTGTCGACATCCAGCTGCAGCTCGGCGTGAGCGCGGCGTGCGTGGCGGAACAGCGGCGCCGGTACCGTGCCGATCTGAAGGCGCGGGGCATGCGCCCGTTGCCGCCGCCTGGGGGGGGGCAACGCTATTCGGGCGTGCTGCTGTCGCGCGACGAGAAGCGCGAGGTGGAGCGCCTGCTGCTCGAGGGGTTCGGCGCGAAGAAGGTCACGCAGCAATCCGGTGTCAGCAACACCAGCGTCGGCAGAATCCGCAACCGGCTGATCAAGCGCCTTGCCCGCAAGGGCGAATGCCTGCCCGGGTGCGACAAGGCCGGCCGGCGCATCGGCGCGCCGAAGGCGAGCGACCATTTCGTGCCCGACGTGCTGCGCGTGGCGCTGAAGGAGCGGCTTATGGCGCGTGAGCCGGTTTCGCGCGCGGCACGATCGCTGGGGATCAGCGGGTCGACGGCCTATGATATCCGCGACGAGCTGGTCGCCGAACTTGCCGGCCGCGGCGAGCAGCTGCAACCGCGCCTGCGCCTGACGCGCCATGCCACGCGGATCGAGGAAGCGAAGGCGGCGTGGCTGCCGGCGGCGTCGATCGCGCGGTTCCGCCTGCTGGCGATCGAGCACGGCATCGACCAGGGCAAGGCTATCCTGATGCGCGAGATGGCCGAAGCGCGCGCGATCGAGCGGGCCCGGCCGAAGACATTTGAGGATCAGCTGGCCGCGGTGCGTGCCGGTGCCGGCCTTGTGAGGGTGATCCCGATGCGTCGCCCGGATCCGACGATGACGCTCGGCGGCATCGCGAGCGCGGCGATATGACGAAGCGGCCGACCAGCCATGAATGCCCGGTGCCGGGATGCCGCGAGACGCGGCCGCACGGCAGGGCGCTGTGCGGGGTGTGCTGGTCGCGGCTGCCCGAGACGCATCGCGCGGCGATCATGTCGGCCAATGCCGCGCGCGCCCGGCACCGCCAGGCCGCGGCGTCGATCGAGGCGACCAGCTGGCTGGTGCGCAACCCGATCGGCGCGGCCGACGGGCGGCGCTTTGGCGAGGGTGATTCCATGCGGGAGAGTTTGTGATGGCCGAGGCAGCGATGACACCATGGGTGACCGGGTTCGGCGACGACCCGCATAGCTGGAACCTGCACCGCGACGAGGCCGAGCAGGACGGCGAGGGCAGCGGCTTGCCGGGTGTCGAGCTGATCGCCAGCGTGATCGGCACCTGGCGCTGGCTGACCGACGACGTGCTGACGACCGAGCGGGTCGCGACCGTGCTGAACCTGCCCGTCGATCTGGCCGGGCTGGCGCTGGTCGCCGCACCGCTCATCATGCGGCATTCCGATGAGGATCCGACCGACGTCGCGCTTTCCGATCTCGCCAGCCTGCTCGGCGCATGGTCGCATCTGCGGGGCGTCGACAGCAGCGTGGCGCTCGCGGCGGCGACGTTCGGCGTCCATCCGACACACGTGATCGAGGCCGTGGGGGCGGGGTTCTTCATGTACCTCACCGGCGATCGCGACGACCTGACCAAGCTGATGATCGAACTGGACGGGGAGTGATGACAACGCTCGGTCCCTGCCAGCACAGCGGTTGCCCGCGCAACGGCACTCATTATGCCGTCATCCGCATTCCCGCGCTCGGCGCGTCGATGCAGCACGCGCTGGAACTGGTAGTCGGTCTGGAAGTCTGCCGTGACCATCTCGCGCCGATCGACCCGGTCGAGTTCCTCACGCCTGAATCGAAGGCACGCATCCGTGTCGCGCTGATGGAGCGCAACAAAGCGATGCCTGATTTCAAGCGCGCCGAGCGCTCGCATGGGCGCGTCGGTGATGCCCGTTGGGTGTCGTTCAAGGCCGCGCCGCCCGGCTGACACGTCCCCGCCGACCATCTCACTCTCATCTCGAAAAGGACAAGTCCCATGGCCACGCTCAACCTCGGCGATCTCGCCAAGCATGTTATCACCGGTTTCTCCGGCATCGTCGTCGCGCGCGTCTCGTACCTCACCGGGTGCGACCAGGTGGGGCTGCAGCCTCAGGGCATCGACGACAAGGGCGCACCGTTCGACAGCCGCTATTTCGATGAACCCTATGTCGATCTCGTCACGCCCAATGTCGTGGCGGATCGCACGCCCGGCCGCGTGACCGGTTGCGACACCGCGCCGCCTTCCCGACGCGGCTGAGACCGCCCTGATCCGGCCGCGCGGGGCGGTCGTCCTGTTATAGTTTTTGCCCGTTTTCGGGGGTGGTGTTTCTTGGCTTTGTCTCCGCAATTTCTGGACCAGCTGCGTGATCGCACGACGCTGTCCGCGCTGATCGGCGCCAAGGTCAAGCTGACCAAGGCGGGGCGGGAGCATAAGGGGTGCTGCCCGTTTCACAGCGAGAAGTCGGCGTCGTTCTTCGTCAACGACGACAAGGCGTTCTACCATTGCTTTGGTTGCGGGGCGCATGGCGACGCGATCCGCTGGATGACCGACCAGATCGGGCTCGATTTCATCGACGCGGTGAAGGAGCTCGCCGCGGCGGCGGGGATGGAGGTGCCGGCGCCCTCGCCCGAGATGGCGGCGCGGCAGCAGCTGGTCAGCGACGTCGCCGGCGTGCTCGAGCGGGCATCGACCTGGTTCGGCAAGCAACTCGCCGGGGATGCGCGGGCATCGCGGATGCTGGACGAGCGCGGCGTCACACCCCAGATGGCGGCGAAGTTCGGGCTGGGGCTGGCGCCGCGCTCGTCCAGCGTGATCGGGTGCGGCGTGCCGGCCCAGGCGCTGGCCGATGCCGGGCTGATGATCTCCACCTCAGACGGGTTTCGCGAGCGTTTCCAGCAACGGCTGATGATTCCGATCCACGATGCGCGCGGGCGCATGATCGGCTTTGGCGGGCGGGCACTGTCGGACCAGCAGGACGCCAAATACGTCAATTCGCCGGAAGGGGAGCATTTCGACAAGGGGCGCACGCTGTACAATCTGCACCGGGCGGCGCCGGCGTCTCGCGCGGCGCGGCGGCTGGTGGTGGTCGAGGGGTATTTCGATTGCGTCGCGCTGGACGGCGCCGGCGTGTGTGAGGTCGTCGCGCCGATGGGCACGGCGATGACCGAGGCGCAGATGGCGCGCGCCTGGCGGGTGCACCATTGCCCGATCCTGCTGTTCGACGGCGATCCGGCCGGACGCAAGGCGGCGGTGCGCGCGTGCGAGCGGGCGATGCCGATGGTCGGGGCGCAAGGCTGCAGCCTGGCGGTCGCGCTGCTGCCCGAGGGCGCGGATCCCGACAGCTTCGTGCGGGAGCAGGGGCGCGACGCGCTCGAGGCGGTGCTGGATGCGGCCGCGCCGCTGGCGACTTTCCTGTTCGACACGTTGATGGCGGAGGCGGCCTGATGGCGGACCAACCGCGCGAGCGCTGCGCGTGCGGCCTGTGGCCGCGCTTTGCCTGCATGCAGGTTGCTGAGGATGCGGTGGAAAGCTGGTTTCACTGCACCGGTAATTTTGGCTGCGGGAAGGCGGCGCCGGTCGTTGAGGATGCCTGGGCCGATCGGCCGACGGCTGTCGCCAATTGGGACGCTATGCGCCGGGCCGAGAAGAAGGCGGAGGCAGCATGATCGCGCCGCCACTCTTCACCGCCGAGGATTTCGGCCGCGCGAACGACGTATGGGGCGCGAATTGCGGGCCCGGGGCGATCGCCGCGATCATGGGCCTGACGCTCGACCAGGTGCGGCCGCACATGGGCGATTTCGAGCGCAAGGGATACACCAACCCGACGCTGATGCTCGAGGCGTTGCGCAGCATCGGCCGGCCGTGGCGGCTGAGCTCGGCGAGCTGGCCGCGCCATGGGCTGGTGCGCATTCAATGGCACGGGCCGTGGATGAAGCCGGCCGTGCCGATCGGCGTGCGTTACCGGCATAGTCACTGGATCGCGGCGGCGAACGACCTGCGCTTCGGTTACGGCGTGTTCGACATAAACGCGATGGGCAACGGCTCGGGCTGGTGCCGGCGGGAAGATTGGGAAGTGATCGTCGCGCCCTGGATCATCAAGGAATGCGTGCCGCGCGGCGATGGCGGGTGGAGCATCACGCACGGCATCGAGGTGGGCGCTTGACCGTCCCCCGCACCCCCGATGTGCTGTTCGTCGACCCGGTCCAGCCGACATGGCACCGGCCGAAGGGGCGCGGTGCGTGTGGGCGTGATCCCGCGGCCGGGTCGGGCTCGTGCTTCTATTGGTGGGAAGGCTGCCCCGAAGGCGAGAAACGCGGCTGCTATGGGCTGTGGCTCGAGTCGATCCGTCCGTCGCGCCGAGTCGCGCAAGCATGACCGCCACCACGCCCGAATCGCGCGCCGCGACGTGGAAGCGCCTGGGGCAGCTCGCCGGCAGCATCCGCGATGCGGAGACGCGGGCGCAGTATCTGGCCGAGTGGCGGGGCCGCTTCGACGCGGCCTTCCCCCCCGCACCCCCGGGGCTTGAAGAGAATGACATGCTTCCGGATGGAAGCGTGGGGGCCTCTCTCATGCAACAGGGGGCGGGGGTGCAGGCCTCGCTCAGGCGGCTCCACGCGGCGTGGATCGAGCGCGAGATGTGGCGCGCGGGGGTGCTGGCGCCCAAGCAGCTGAACGGGCTGGCGCATGCCATCGGGCGGCGCATGGCGGCCGGGCTGATCGACCAGGCGCAGGGTGAGCCGCTGCTCGCCCGGGCGCGCGACCGGTGCGATGCGCTGGTCGAGGAGGACGTGGTCAAGTCGTTCTGGTCGGGTGCGCGGCGCCCCTGGGATATCGGACCCGACCTGCTCGACCTGCAATGTGGCGGGTTCGAGCGCACCGATCTGGGCAATGCCGAGCGCTTTCGCGCGCGGTTCGGGCGGGACTTCCTCTATACCACGGCCAAGGGCTGGCTCGGCTATGACGGGCGGCGATACCGGGTGCTGGTGCAGGAAAAGGACGTCACGCCGGCCGAGGTGCTGGGCGCGGTGTTTTCGACCGTGCGGGCGATTCAGGACGAGGCGCGGCTGGTCAGGGCGACGGGGGTGTCGACCGAGGGCATGGTGCTCGGCGACAAGGCGTGGGAGAATTTTCAGGAGCTGCACGACCTGACTGCCGCGGGGATCGACCAGCCGGGGGCGCTCGACCGCGTCATCACCAGCGGGAGCAAGCCCGATTTGCTGTCGGCCAAGGTGGCGAGCTGGGGGCGGACGTCGGAAAGCTCGGGGCGGCTGGGGTGCATCGCCAATCTCGCCAAGCGCTGGCTGACGGTCGAGATCACCGATTTCGACACCAATGCGATGTTGATGAACTGCCATAACGGGACGCTGGTGTTTCATCGGCCGGATGACGAGGGGCCGGCGCGGGTCGAGTTGCGGGCGCATGACCGGGCGGACCTGATCACCAAGCTGGCGGCGTGCGCGTACGATCCCGAGGCGGATGCGCCCGAATGGCAGACGCTGGTCAAATGGGCGCAGCCGACCAAGGGGCGCAGGCGGTATCTGCGCCAGTGGCTGGGCTATTGCCTGACCGGCGATATGGGCGAGCAGATCTTCCATATCTGGTGGGGCCCGACGGCGGCGAACGGCAAGTCGACCGTGGGCAATGCGGCGCGCGAGGCCGCTGGCGATTATGGCGACATCACCAATGTCGAGACGTTCCTCGACGAGGGGATGAAGAAACGCGGCGACCAGGCGACGCCCGATATCGTGCGGCTGCCCGGGGTGCGGTTCCTTACGTCCGGCGAGCCGGGGGCGGGATCGAAGTTCAACGAGCCGTTGATCAACAGCGTGACGGGTGGCGACCCGATGCTGGCGCGCGACAATTTCCGGTCGTTCTTCCGTTTCACGCCGTCGTTCAAATGGACGGTGTGGTGCAACAAGAAGCCCGACATCGTGCAGGGGACCGAGGGCATCTGGCGGCGCGCCAAGGTGCTGTTGTGGGAAAGCCATCTCGAGGAGCATGAGAAGGATCGCGGGCTGCCTGAGCGGCTCAAGCGCGAATATGCCGGCATCCTCGCCTGGATGGTGCGGGGCACGATCGACTGGATGCAGCACGGCTTCATCGAGCCGGAGGACGTGAAGGTGCAGTCGGCCGCGTATCGCGACGACAGCGACCCGCTGGCCAGCTTTCTGCGCATGTGCACCGTCGATGATCCGGCGTCGCGGGTGCAGTCGTCGAAGCTCTACGACCTGTTCTGCGCCTGGGCCAAGGCCGCTGGCGAAATGGAGTGGAAACAGAAGGGGTTCAGCCGGGCGATGAAGGATCGCGGGTTCGACAACAAACAGTCGAACGGGATGCAGTGGCTGGGGCTGCGGACGGTCAAGGAGACGTGGGATTTCGTCGATGAGAAGGGCCATGTGGTCGATCTCGATGCCGAAGCCTCGGCGCGGGCACCGCCTGCCGCTGGCCCGCCTGTCGACGACTATGACGGGCCGTTGTGATGATCGACGGTTCCACAGTGGAAGGGTGGTGGAAGGGTCTGCGGAAGGCGGGAAGGGCGGATTACTGCGGGTGTGGAAGGGTCGGAAGGGTTTTGCGGACGGTGTGACAGGCGCGGGTGCGCGCGCGCTCAGGCATGCGCACCCATGGTTTCAATAACCCTTCCAATCCTTCCAATGGTTCCAGTTGTATATGAATTAATGTGTTTTCTCTGTTGGTTAGCCTGCTCGGCGAGAGCGGAAGGGTGGCGTTATGACGGTTCCACACACGGAAGGGTCGGTTATGCCGGACGGTAGCGAGGTCGAGGTGCCGCTGGTCAGCGTGGCTGGCGAAGTGGGGGCGACGGTGCGGCGCCTGCGTGGGTCGACGCATTCGGTGCGTGATCAGGGCGGGCCTGTCGCCCGGCCATGGGCGGCGACGGGGTGTATGGAGGTCGAGGCGCTGGCGGTGTGGGCCTATCGCGACCAGCGGGTGGGGCGGGACGCCAATGCGGGGATGCATACGATCGAGGTCGAGGCATCGGGTGGGTTCCGCTCGTCATGGTCGACCGATGGGTGCGCAGCGCTGGGCGAGATCGCGCATATGGGGTGCAGGGTCGAGACCTATGGTCGCGTGCTGTTCCATGACGTGCATCCTGCGGCTGAGGCGGTGGCATGGGCCGTCGAGAGGATCGACCATGGTCGTGACGTGGCGTTCTGGGCTCGGCAGGGCGGACGCCCGACCGGCTGGCGGATGCCTAGGCGCCAGTTCTGCGCGGTGCAGTGGGTCGAGCCATGGGTCGAGGCGAGCCCGATCACGGTGCGCGGCAAGCCGCACCACTGCGAGATCATCCGCACGGCCTCGACGGAAGGGGTCGAGGATCGGCGCCGCGACTATGTCCAGTGGTGGGATGCCCTCGACACGCTGGCCTGGGAGCTATCGATGCGTGCCCTCGGCTTCGCCGTGCTGCGTCCCTCGGCGCCACGCACGCCCTGGATCGACGGAGAGGCGGCATGACGGCCTCGGTGCTGGCTGGCACGCCCTCGGCCTCGGGTCGGGTCGTGCCACACCCCCCCTTTGGGTCCTCCCAGCCGATTTGGGCGCAATGCGGGGCGGCTAGCGCAATGCTCGCGCGTTGCCGGTTTCGTGTACAACTTCGTGTTTTTGTTTGGCTTTTTGGTCGCGGTGTGCCGCATTTCGGGGCTGAGTGATGGGTGTCGTCGTCAATCTCGATGAGTTTGCCGGGCTGGTCGGCGTGACGAGTGAGACGATGCGCGTGCACATCGGGCGGGTCGAGGGATCGCCGGATTGGCTGATCACGCGCGGGGCTCGCGGGCGTGGATATGAGATCGAGCCGCGCGGGGCCGTCGCGTGGTGGGAAGCGGAGCGCGAGGCCGAGCGGGTGACGTCGGCCGAGCGCTCGGCGCAACTCGCGCAGATGCGCCTCGACCTGGTCGGGCCCGGTGCCGAGGGCTCGCAACCGCTGACCATGTCGGGCCGCCAGCGCCGCGAGGAGCTGGAAGCCGGGATCAAGGAAATGGAATTCCGCAAGCGCAAGGGCGAGCTGCTCGAACGCGTCGACCTGCAGCACGTGCTGATGCCTGCCTGTGTCGAGCTGCGGCGCCGGTTGATGCTGTGCCCGGGCGAGTTCGCGATCGTCGCCGGCATCGATCCCGACCAGGCGCGCCCGCTCGAGGGTATCATCGCCCGCGCGATCGACGCCTTCGTCACCTCGCTGGCGCCGATCGGCGTCATGCTTCACTTGGAGGAACCGGAAAATGGCTGAGCCAACTAGCTCTCTTCCCGATGAGACTGCGCGTGCAATTGTCGAAGCGATCTTCGCGGACCTGCGCGGCCGGAGGCTGCTGAAATGGCTGTTCACCGAGGAGCCTGAAAGCCACGGCGCCATCGGATATGTTGACGGGCCGATTGATCGTGAGACTCAGGACGAGATTGCGGCGACGTGGGCGCAGCTCGCCAGTGATATTCTTGCGGGCGTGGCCGCGCGCTGATGTTCGACCTCGCCACCTCCCCCGCATCCCCGCCGGCGTTCGCGTCGGCGCGGGTGGTGGTGGCGGATGCGTTCGAGGAGCTGCGTTTTCCGCCCAAGATCCCGATCAGCGTCGCCAATGACGATCGCATCCTCGCCAACCCGGGCGCGTATAGCGGCGCCTGGGGCGAGAGCCCGCACGACATGCGCTTCACCATGCGCGCGATGGACGGGCTGGGCGAGGAAAGCCCCTATGGCGAGGTCATCGTCGAAGGCCCGTCGCAGACCGCAAAGTCGGAAATCGGCAACGCCTGGGCCTATCACATCATCCTGCACAACCCGAAGGATCTGCTGTTCGTCATGCCGGACCGCGAGGCGGTGCGGAAATATGTCACCACCCAGTTCAACAAGATGCTCGACGCCAACCCAAGGCTGCGCGGCCGCCAGTTGAGCGGCGCCTCGTCGGACAATATCAACCTCAAACAGTTCCGCGGCTGCGACTTCTTCATGCTGCACCCGGTCGGCACGACGTTCCGCGCCCAGCCATTCTCGTGCGGCCGGCTCGACGATTTCGACGAATTCGAGATGGACATCAGCGACCAGGGCACCGCGCTCGACCTGCTCTATGGCCGCATGGGGTCGTTCGAAATGTACGGCAACATGAAGATCTACGTGAACTCCACGCCGAAGCTGGGCGACGGCGCGGGCATCGCCGCGCTGCTGCCCGACGGCACCAACGAACGCTGGTGGGTCGACTGCCTGCAATGCGGCACGCCGTTCGAGCTCGATACCGAGCATGTCCTGAAATTCGACAATAGCGGCACGGCCGAGGAGGCCGAGGCGAGCGCGAAGGTGGCCTGCCCGGCGAACGGCTGCGTGCACGAGCAGCGCGACAAGCGGCGCCTGATGGGCACCGGCCGCTGGATCGGGCGGGGCGAGCGCGCGGTGCCGGGCGGCAAGGAAGGCGAGTTGGTCGTCACCAAGCGTCTGTCGCAGCGCTGGGATGGGCTGATGGGCATGCGGTCATGGTCGAACATGGCCCGGCTGTGGCGGCTCGCCGAGCGCAAGCTCGAGTTCGAGCAGGACGAAAGCGGCCTAAAGACATTCTTCCAGACCGTCATCGGCAAGAATTACGTGCCGAAGGTCCAGGGCGAGCCGTCGATCACCCCCGAGCAGCTACAGCGTCGCGCGCTCGCCTCGTCCTACAAACTGGGCGAGGTGCCATCCGGCGGGCAGGTGTTGATCGCCTCGATCGACCAGCAGGGCAACCGGTTCGAGGTCGCGATATGGGCGTTCGGCGCCGGTTTCCGCGCATGGCTGGTCGACCGTTTCGCGCTGCTGTTCGTCAACGAGGACGGCCGCGACCGGCCGCTGCGCCCGTTCACCCGCCTCGAGGACTGGTCGGTGCTGCACGCCAAGGTGCTGTCGCTGACCTATCCGCTCGCCGGCGCGCCGCATCTGCGGATGAAGATCTTCAACACCGCGATCGACACCGGCGGCATGGACAGCGCGACCGACAATGCCTTTGCCTGGTGGCATGCGATGGTGTCGGGCGATATCGGCTCGGGCCGCGCGGCGCTGCCGGCGACGGCGATCACGCTGATCAAGGGCGGCAACAAGGCCGATGCGCCGCTGCTGCGCGCCCCGACCGTCGACGCAAAGCGCCAGATCAAGGGCGCGCCCCAGGCGGAGATGTTCATCCCGAACGTCAACCGCTTCAAGGATATCTTCGACACGCGGTTGAAGCGCGACGATGGCGGGCCCGGGGCGATCGGCCTGCCGGTCGACATGGAGCCGCGCCACATCGCCGAGATGCGCGCCGAGACCAATGTCGGCGGCCAGTGGATTCGCGAATCGCACGTCGCGAACGAGACCGGCGACCTGTATGTCTATGCCTATACCGTCGTGGTGCGCTTCGGCGGCAGCGATTCGTCGCTGAGTTGGGTACCGGAATGGGCTCGCCCGCCCAAGGGCGCGCCGCGGCCGGCCGCACCGCTGGTGACGGCGCCGAGCGAGGAACCGGCGGCGGAGGAGCCGGCACCGGCCGCGCGTCCCGAGCCGGCCCGGCCCGGCGTGGTGCGCCGCCAAAGTCCCCGTCGCGGGGTTCGCGTAGTAAGATCGCGCTAGATCGAGCCGCTGTATTTCAGCTTGATCAATATCGCGTCGGTCGAGCTATCGCAGATGACGTCGATTTCACACCCGCGCGTGCAGATCAGCACCGAGTGCGATGCCAGATCGGCGATATCTGCCAGAACGGAGGCTAAAAGGCGGCGAGGGAGCGTGATCATGACCAGCGCTGCGGTGTGTTGGTTGTTTTTCATAAAGAGATAATCGCAGATAGCGTGTGAAGAAGTCGATATCTTTCTTGCTGCTGTTTTCGGTGATCTACGAAAGCCGAGACCCCATTGACGGCGCCCACGAACGTTTGACATAGGCCAAAGCATCGCAAAGCTGCGTAACGAGATCACCCGCCCCGGATTGCCGCGGCGGGTTTCTTTTTGTGCGGTGTGATCCTGCCGATGGATGATCGGTGACCCCCGAAAGGAGGCCCGCGATGCGCACGAATTAGCGGCTGCGCCGCACCCGAACCAACACCGAAGGGGTGGCGTCCGCGCCGCCCCTTTTCTTTTGCCACACGCCCGACCGGAGAACCGCCATCGCCACCCCACGCGCCACCCCCGAAGAGATCGCCGCGCTGCGCGTCCTCGTGGCGGCGTACCAGGCGGCGGAGATCGCGGTGCTGGGCAACCAGCATTATCGCATGCCCGATGGCCGAGAGCTGACGCGCGCGTCGCTCAACGATATCCGCGCCGGCAAGCGCGAGGCTCTGGGCGAACTGTCCCGCGCGCTCGGCACCAGCCGGGGCCGCGCGCGTCGCGGCGTGCCGGTGTCGACCGGGATGCGCTGCCGGTGATCGAGGTCCGCAACAATCTGATGGATCGCATGGTCGCGGCCGTGTCGCCCGAACGCGGGTTGAAGCGCATGGCGGCGCGCGCGACGCTCGCCGCGGCGACCTCCCTGTCATCCGGCGGCTCGCCAACCGAGCCCGGCGGGCGCCTTTTCGGTCGCGGCAGCTACAACGCCGCCAATTCCAGCCGTCGACAGACGCGCAACTGGTTCGCCCGCCCGCGCTCGGCCAACGCCGATTATATCGGCGGTCAGAAGACGCTCGTCGGCCGCTCGATCGACGCCTGGGAAAACATGCCGATGGGCACGGCCGCGATCGAGCGGCGCGTGACCTTCACGATCGGCACCGGGCTGATGGCGATCCCCGAGATCGACGCGGCGGCGGTCGGCGTGGCACCGGACCAGGTCGCCGCGATCGCGGCGCGCATCGCGACCGATTACGACGAATATATGGCGTCGACCGATCCGGACGCCGAACGCACCTCGACCGGCTATGGCCTGCAGGACGTGATCTATCGCGGCGCGCTGCTCGGCGGCGACATCCTGCAGGTCCGTGTGATGCCGGAAAGCCAGCCCGGGCGCCGCTCGAGCACGTCGTGGAAGTTGTACGAGGCGCACTGGATCGTCTCGCCGATGGGCCACCTCGAGGGCGAGGTGCTGACCAGCGGCGAGGGCGCCGGCAATGTCTGCGTCGCGGGGGTCGAGATGGACGCCTATTCGGCGCCGGTCGCGTTCCACGTCCTCAAAAAGGATCCCGGGTCGTTCGGCTACCGCATGGTGGACGACACCGTGCGCATCCCGGCATGGGGCGAAAAGACCGACCTGCCGACCGCGGTGCACATCATGATCAAGCTGCGCGCCGCCCAGGCGCGCGGCGTGCCGCTGCTCGCGCCGGTGCTCGAAACGCTGAAACAGGTCTCGGACCTGACCGAGGCGGAACTGTTCGCGGCGGTGCTCACCGCCATGCTGGCGATCATCTATAAATCGCCCGGTGCCGAGGCGATGCCGGAGCCGGAATATGGCACCGACCCGATCGTCACCGGTCAGGAAGGTTATGATCCGACGCCGGCCGCGCGCTCCGATTACCGTATGGAAGCCGGCACGACGTGGGAGATAGACAGCGACGCAGAGGTCGACATGAAGTCACCCGGCCGTCCCAACCCGGCGTTCGACCCGTTCTTCATGGGCCTGATGCGCCAGCTGTCGGCCGCGATCGAGACCCCGGTCGAGGTGCTGCTGCTGCACTTCCTGTCGAGCTACACCGCCAGCCGTGCGGCGTTCGAGACCTTTTACACGCTGGTGCGCAAGAGCCGCGAATGGCTCGCCTCGCACAGCGAGTCGCCGCGCTATCGCGCATGGCTGTTCGAACAGGTCGCGCGCGGCCGCTACAAGCTGCCCGGCTTCCTGGCCGATGCCGACAAGCGCGCCGCCTGGGGTAAGGTCCGCTTCCGCGGCGACGGCAAGATATCGATGGATCCCGCACGCGAGGCCAAGGCGCTGGAAATCCACGAGGCACATGGCTGGCGTACCGGGCAAGAGATCACGGCCGAACTGACCGGCGGGGATTACGATGCCAATGTCACACGCCGTGGCCTGGAGCATGCGCGGTTCATCGAGCTCGGCCTGCCGATCCCGAATGTCGTTGGTGGGGGCAACGGTCTGCCCGAGGCGACCGACACGACCGACAACATCGCCGGCAGCGGCAGCGGCGGCAGCAGCGGCGGCGACAAGGGAGGTAACAACTGATGGGCCGCAGGGCATTTTCGCGCTCGTCGATCACGACGCGCCTGTTCAACACGCCGCTCGCCGCGATGGCCGACACCGGCATGATCGTGCTCGGTGCGGTCGGCAAGAAGCTCGACGTGTCGCAGCTGTTCGTCGCCACGGACGGTCAGCGGATGACGCTGGGTGAGTTGAGCGCGATGGCGGCCGAGCGTGCGGCCGATATGAAGTCGCGCACCGGCATCGATCAGCGCGCGCCGCTCTATGCCGCGTCTGACCTGATGCCGGTGATCGAAGGGGTCGCCTTCATCGAGATTCGTGGCGAACTGGTAGCTGAGAATGACGGCGCGATCAGCCCGTCCTCCGGTTTCACCGGCTATGACGGGATCATCGCCAAGGTGAAGGCGGCGGACGGCGATGCCGGGGTGCGTGGCATCCTGCTCGACATCGATTCGCCTGGCGGCGAAGTGGCCGGGCTGTACGAGTGCGTCGCCTCGCTGATGGCGCGGCGCGGCACCAAGCCGATGCGCGCGGTGATCCGCGGCTGCGGCGCGAGCGCGGCGTGCGCGATCAGCATCTGTGCCGATCCGGGCGAGGTGACGATCACCGACCTCGGCTATGGCTGCTCGATCGGCACAATCATGATGCACGTCGATTATTCGAAGTCGCTCGAGCAGGACGGCATCGACGTGACGCTGATCATGTCGGGCGATCACAAGGCGGACGGCAACCCCTTCGAGCCGCTGCCCGATGACGTTCGCGCCCGGCTCCAGTCGCTGTGCGACCAGGCAAATAACCGCTTCATTGCGCACGTTATCGCCGCGCGCGGCCTCGACGAGGAGGCGGTGCGCGGCCAGCAGGCGCAGGTATTTCGCGGGCAGGAAGTGGTCGACGCCGGCATCGCCGACAAGGTGATGAGCTGGGCCGATTCGATCGCCGAATTCACCGCGCAAGTGAACACCCCGGCACCGGCCGGAACTGGCGGAAATGCAGGCCGATCCGCCCGGCCCGCGCCCGGTGCGCGAACTTCACAGGAGACCAACATGGCAGACGAACGCGCCGAGCCGGCAGGCATTTCGCCGGAAGATCACCAGACCGCCATCACGGCGGCGACGACCAATGCGCAGACTGCGGAGCGCGCGCGCATCGCCGCGCTGACCCAACTGGCCGGCGCGGACGATCAGGTTGCACTGAGCGCCGCGATCGCGGATGGCACCAGCGCCGGCGAGTTCGCCATCGCGCTCAACACCGCCCAGCGCACCCAGCAGACGACCGCGCTCGCCGCTGCTCAGGCGGACGCCGCCTCGCCGAGCATCCTGCCGACCAAGGCGAAGGGTGGCAACGAGGGCGGCGAAAAGGTCAATCGCGGCACGGCGATCGTCGCGAAGATGACCGGCAAGCACCCCGGCCTGCCCGCCAAGGGCTGATCGCGAACGACAACCTGCGGCCCCGGCCGCGCAGGAAGGGGCGGCTGCGGTCGCCCCTTCGCATTTTGGAGAACGACCATGTCCTATGAGAATGCGGGCTACAGCGTGGCTGCGCCCTACAACCCCAAGAACCTGTTGGCCGAGACCGATGGCGTCACGACCCGCAAGGTCACCATCCTGTCGGGCTCGGTGCTGGTCGCCGGCTCGGTGATCGGCGCCATCCTCGCCGCGGCTTCGGCCACGGTCACCGCGGGCGCGGTCGTCAGCGGCTCGAACGCCACCCCCGGCAACGGCGCGATCGGCGCGGTGACCAGCGACCTCGGCGCGCCCGAGGGCACGTACAAGGTGATCATCACCAACGCGGCGACCAATGCCGGTGCGTTCGAGGTGATCAAGCCCGATGGCACGCTCGATGGCGCCGGTACCGTGGCGGTCGCCTATAACGGCACGATCAACTTCACGCTGGCCGATGGTTCGACCGATTTCGCCGAGGATGATTATATCCCGGTGACGGTCAGCTATGCCTCGGGGCTCAAGCACAAGCTGTCGCTCGCCGCGGCGACCGATGGCTCGCAGACGCCCAATTACGTGCTCGCCCAGGACGTCGACGCGAGCGGCGGCGACACCGAGGCGATCGCCTACGAGACCGCCACGGTCGTGGCGACCGCGCTGACGCTCGGCGCCGGCCACACCGTCGCCAGCATCCGCGAGGGCCTGCGGCGCCGGGGTATCAAGATCGACGATTGAGCCCGCATCTGCGGGGTGTGGGCCGGTTCGTCCGGCTGACGGGGCGGTCCTGACGGGCCGCCCCTTTTCTTTGGAGACAAGACGATGGCATATGATCTCTACAGCACGGATGAACTTCTCCCCATGGTGGAGTCGCTGTTCATTCCGGGCAATTTCCTGCTCAAGGCCTTCTTCCCGGCGGTGATGGAATTCACCACGGCCTCGGTCCATTTCGACCGCGTGCTCGACGATCGCCGCATGGCGCCGTTCGTCTCGCCGCTCGCGCCGGGCAAGATCCAGCAGCCCAAGGGCTTCCAGGTCGAGACGATCGTCCCGGCCTATCTCAAGCCCAAGAACCAGGTCACCGGCGCCGAGGTGATGACCCGCCTGCCGGGCGAGCCGCTGACCGGTTCGCTGTCGCCGGGCGATCGCCGTGACCGCATCATGCTGCAGCGCATGTTCGACCATCGCCAGCGCATCGAGCGGCGCCTCGAATGGATGGCCAGCTCGCTGCTGCGCACCAGCGCGGTGACGATCGTCGGTGACGATTATCCGTCGACCGTGGTCAACTTCGCCCGCACCGGCTCGCTGACCAAGACGCTGCTGACGACCGATCGTTGGGGCGAGACGGGCGTGTCGCCGTACGACAATGTCGATACGTGGATCGGCGAAGTGTCGGCCGCGAGCGGTGCGCCGGTCAACATCGTCGTGATGGACGGCAAGGCCTGGGCCCTCTTCTCCAATGACCCCAAGGTGCAGAAGGCGATCGACATCACCCTGGGCCAGACCTCGGCGATCTCGCTCGGCCTGATGCCGGCATTGCCGGGCTCGCCGGTGTTCAAGGGTCGTCTCGGCTCGGTCGAGTTCTACGTGTATAACGACACGTACGAGGACGACACCGGCAGCAACGCCAACCTGTTGCCCGATTACACCGTGATCATGGGCAGCCAGGGCGGTGTCGAAGGCGCGCAGATGTTCGGCGCGATCCTCGATCCGGCGAACGGCTATGGTGCGGCGCGCTACTTCGCCAAGAACTGGATCGAGCAGGATCCGGCCGGCGAGTTCGTGATGACCCAGTCGGCACCGATCCTGGTGCCGAAGCGCATCAACGCCACGCTCGCCGCGACGGTTCGCTAGGCGCAACCCTCTCTCCCTGCCTGCGCCGACCTGCCCTCGGGTGGGTCGGCGCGCTTTTTCGGAGTATCCCATGAAAACCATGATCCTCATCGCCACGCAGCAGCTGCGCGGCGGCGTCATCGCCAAGGGCGAAGGCGAACCCACGCGCTTCGTGCTCGAATCGGGCGAAGAACTCACCGCAGCCGCCAGGAAGGCGCTCGGTCTCGACAAGGAAATGATCGAGGACCTGACCACGCGTGGCGTGCTGGCCGAGGTGTCGGCGCGCAGCGCCTCCGGCGACGGCCCGACCGAGGCCGAGCTCAACGCGGCGATCAAGCGCGGCGACGATGCCGAGGCCAAGGTTGCCACCCATGAGGCGTCGCTCAAGACGCTGAACGTCCAGCACGCCGCGGCGCTGGCGCTGCTCACCGACGAGCAGAAAAAGACCGTCGCCGCCACCAAGCCGGCCGCCTGACCCATGCCCGTCGAGAGCCGGGCCGACCGCGCGTCGCTGTTCTCGGCGGGCGAGTTCGCCACCCCGGCGCGCTACGTCGCGCCGGGGGGCGAGCCGCTCT
>Ga0307510_10003615_pt1 | contig 18053 bp, 20 predicted proteins | sample 12_EM_MG_FD_207224 | JGI IMG/M metagenome (GOLD analysis project Ga0307510, IMG submission 207224) | Populus trichocarpa ectomycorrhiza microbial communities from riparian zone in the Pacific Northwest, United States - 12_EM | ecosystem: Host-associated > Plants > Roots > Unclassified | place...
AACGGCGCTCCGGTAACCAGCGGCACAGCATCAGGCAATATACCTTTAGCAGTGGGTCCGAATACCATCACCACCGTAGTGACCGCTCAGGATGGAACAACAACTGACACTTATACAGTAGTGGTAACCCGCGCACCAAGTTCGGTTGCAACCTTAGCAAGCCTGACCATCAGCCAGAGTACGCTAACTCCGGCCTTCGATCCGGCCACAACCAGCTATACCGCCCGCGTGCCAAATTCTGTTACGGCTATTACCGAAACGCCAACTTTCACCGATCCTAATGCAACAATAACGGTAAACGGCGCTCCGGTAACCAGCGGCACAGCATCAGGCAATATACCTTTAGCAGTGGGTCCGAATACCATCACCACCGTAGTGACCGCTCAGGATGGAACAACAACTGACACTTATACCGTAGTGGTAACCCGCGCACCAAGTTCGGTTGCAACACTGACGGACATTACGGTGAGCGAGGGAAAACTGACACCTTCATTTTCAAGCGGAATAATGGTTTATGCCGATAGCGTGTCCACTGATATCACAAGTATTAAAGTGACGGCAACTGTCTCCGATAATACAGCAACGATCCTGGTGAACGGCAAGCCGGTAAGCAGCGGCACAGCTTCAGATGCCATACCACTTGCGCCCGGCAACAACACCATTACCGTATTGATCACCGCACAAGACGGAACAACTACAGATACTTATACCATAACCGTGTACAGGGGCAACCTGCTCACAAATATTAATGCGACCAACGTAATTACACCAAACGGCGACGGAAAGAATGATTATTGGACGATCAAAGACATCGGGCTGTATCCCCAAAATAACGTCAATATTTTTGATAAGGCGGGAAGGTTGGTTTACTCCAAACGCGGCTACAATAATGATTGGGATGGCACCTTTAATGGTTCGCCACTGGCTGAAGGCACTTACTATTATGTAGTAGATCTGGGTCCCTACCTGCCCAAATTTAAAGGCTTTATCAGCATCCTTAGAAACTGACCAGGTGAAATTTTGCTAAAGAATTAAAACAAAAGAATGACCATCATCATAACATACAATAAGACAGTTAAAAAAACAGTTTGGCAGCTGCATACCTGTTTGCTGGCAATATTATTGATATTAATTGCCAACTGCTGCAAAGCACAGCTTAATCCTTACCAGGCCATTTATTATCAAAACAGGTATTTGAATAACCCGGCCATGGGGGGGCTCGATAAGGGCCTTAACATCAACCTGGGTTACCAGCAGCAATGGAGTTCGTTTCCGGGAGCACCTAAATCGCAATCGCTGACCACAGAATACCAGGCAACAGACAAGGTGGGGCTTGGGCTGAATATCAATGATAACCAGTCGGGCATTTTCCGCCAGACACGCGTTATGGGAAGTTATGCCTATCATTTGCCGCTGGGCGATCAGAACCAGAAACTAAACTTTGGGCTGTCATTGGGTATCAATGACTCAAGGCTAAATTATAATGCGATCAATGGTGACCTGTCGGACATTAAAATACAGCAATACAACCAGCAAAACCCGAATGTTGACGGCGACCTGGGTTTATCCTACACCAGCAATAAATTATTTATTGAAGCTGTATTGCCGAACATGAACACCAATATTTTTAACAGGGGAGGGCAAAGACCGGATATAGACCGCACAGTTTTTTTTGCCGCAGTCAGCTATAAATTTAACCTGAATGGCGAAACAGGCCCATTCTCGTTTGAGCCTCTTGTTGCGCTCAGGGAAATAAAAGGGTTTACCGATATATTTGATGCAGGGATAAATTTTAAGATGAACGATTATCATCTGGACCTGCAAACCGTTTATCACAGCAATCATAATACCGGGTTCGGAATAGCAATAGATCAGCAAACCTACGCCATCAATTTTGCCTATAATATTTATTCCGGGCAAATTACCAATTATACAAATGGTGCGTTCGAAATAGGTTTAAAGGTTAAGCTTTTTAATAAATAAATCCTTTGTCACCGGTTCGATCCGGATGATACCACAAAGCCTCTCAGATTTCTCTGACAGGCTTTCTTATCTCTTGCAGTTTTGAGTCCTATTCTACTGACTATTGATTTAATTCTTCTTTGGTTGTTGGCTTTCCTTTACCTGTGGTGATGAGACTTTGCAGACTGCCGTTGATATAGCCGCTCCAGGCATTTGAGCAATCCTTATAACATTCAATTTGAGGCACTAAGCCGATATGAGTAAAACGTACTTCCGTTTGATTGCCTTTTTTAGCGATGTCAAAAATGATCTTAGTACCTGTCCATTCGCTTTCGTCCACGGTGAAAGTGAGTTTACTGTCTGTAATCAGCCAAACTATTTTTGTGTATGGGATAACTTCAATCAGTTTTTGCCTGGAATAATGCACATCCCAGAATTGCACCGAAAACTCGTCGTTTAGTTTTTCTGTATTTCCGTCCACACCTTCCGTCCACCAATCGCGGACACTATTGATCGCTTCAAAAGCTTCTTTGGGACTTTGATCAACCAGGAAGCTTATACTAAAATCCTGCTTATTCATGCTGTCCTCCTTTCAATGCTTCGGCACTGTCAATTGCCGGGATATAAGGATTAGGGTTCCCTTTACCGGTTTCAATAAGGCTTTTTAAGCTGACGTTTATATAGTTGCCCCAGGCATCCGAGCATATCTTATAACATTCATAAGCCGGTACCAAGCCGATGTGCGTAAAACTCAGCCAGGTTTTACCGTTCTTTTCAACGATGTCAAAGCTGATCCTGGTGCCCGTCCACTCTGTTTTGTCTTTGGTAAAGTCAAAACGATTCTCTAATACCAGCCAGGTGATCTTTTTAGCGGGAACAAATTCTATGATCTTCATTTTGCATCGGTGCACATCTTTATAGTGATAATTAAACTCTGCGTTTAGTTTGTCGGTCGGCCCGTCAATTTGTTCCGACCACCAGCCGCGGACGTTTGTGATGGCCTTAAATACTTGTTCAGGACTTTGGTCAACTACGAAAGTAGTGGTGTAATCTTGCTTCTGCATAATGTTTAAATTGAAAAAGTTTATTAATGCGATTATGTATATCATTAAAGGTTTCATAAATCAAAAGTATTGTCTAAAACATACTTATAAAGGGTGTAAAATGGACATTTTAATGGGTTGATTTGGATGCTGTAAGTATCTATCTTTGATAGAAAATAAACAGATGAAACATCTTACGATCATTTTTCCGGATGAACGAAGCAATTTTAGCACGGTGGCCTGTATTGCCGGCACCTTTGAAATATTTGCAGCCGCTAACAGTTACCGCAGAAGTACAGGCAAAAAAGACCTGTTTACAGTTGCCTTAGCCGGATCCACTAAAAAAGAAGAATTATATGGCGGAATGTTCACAGTGAAACCACAGGCTAATATTGCGGAAATAGATAAAACCGACCTCATTGTAATTCCTTCGTCAGTTCCATTCTATCAAAAGGCGGGGAAAGAAAATGAGCTAATAATCGACTGGATAAAAAAACAACATAAAGCAGGTGCGGAAGTGGCGAGTATATGCTCCGGCGCCTTTATGCTGGCTTCTTCGGGATTGCTGGATGGCAGAAAATGTTCCACCCATTGGGTGCATGCAGACGCCTTCCGGAAACAGTTCCCCCAGGTGGATTTACAGGCTGATCAGTTGATAACTGATGAAAAAGGGATATACACCAACGGAGGGGCTTATTCCTTCCTGAACCTGATGGTCTTTCTCGTGGAAAAATATTATGACCGGCAAACCGCGATTTATTGTTCGAAGATATTCCAGATCGAAATGGACCGGAACAGTCAGTCCGCCTTTGCTATTTTCACCGGGCAGAAACTGCATGGCGACGAGATGGTGGAAAAGGCGCAGACCTATATCGAAAGTAAGCTGCATGAGAAAATATCGATTGAAGAACTTTCGTCAAGGTACGCGATCGGCAGGCGAAATTTTGACAGAAGATTTATTAAAGCAACAGGTAATACCCCGGTTGAATACGCTCAACGGGTAAAAATCGAATCGGCAAAAAAAGCATTGGAAACGAGCCGAAAAACAGTGAATGAAGTGATGTATGAGGTGGGTTATTCGGATGTAAAAGCGTTTCGTGAAGTGTTTAGAAAAATAACCGGAATGTCGCCACTGGATTATCGCAGCAAATATAACAAGGATGCTGTCTGATCGATTCCATCCGCAATTATTAAGCATCAGTTGGGGTAGCTGCAACTTCGATGCTTGTGCTGTAGCTTTGATTTTTCATTTTATTTGATAATTGATTTTGATCTTCCATAAGCTATCAAAGCAGCCGCCCCGGCCAAAAGCGAAAGCACCGCTGGGAGAGGGAAGAAATAAATAAATTCAACGATAGACAGGAACAGTAAAAACAGGCCCAATGCCAAAATAAGGCGCCTGTTTGGTTCTGCAGACAAAAGCCACAATAAAATGCTGACCAGTAATAGTACGCCGATCATGCTGTAGCCATAGCCCGCATAAAAATCCCCGATAGTAACTGATTTCCCCCCAAAATCGAAGTGGTTGCCCAGCATTCCGTCAACTACTTGTTTTACGGCCGCGTTCGGTGCATCTTTCCAGGTCATTGCACCTATCGTATGCCCTAAAGTATGCAGCAGCATAATTACGCTGGCGATACGAAGTAAAACTTTCGCTTTCATTGTTCAACTTGTTTGTTGTAAAGGTACATGATAGGTGCAGATTTCAGGCATATTCAGACACCGGAGTGGTTTGAGGATGCTGTGCAACCAAATGATTTTTCAGATCAGCTACAGTTGAGCAACAAATTTGGTCCATCACTTGCTTAAGTTGAACCTTCAGACTTCCTGTTATGTAGTCTCCGCCTTCATCTCCAAGTGCGGCAACAGCGTACATAAAGCTCCTGCCCAGGAAGGTAAACTCCGCACCAGAGGCGATAGTTCTTGCAATATCAGGGCCGCTTCGTAATCCGCTATCCAGCATGATCTTAATTTTACCCTGGTATTTTTGCACAATCGGGCCGAGCGATTTAATGGTTGATTGGCCCGCGTCCAGTTGTCTTCCGCCATGATTAGAAACAATAATACCATCTAATCCCAATTTTACGGCCAACTCAGTGTCTTCCTCCGAGGCAATTCCTTTGATGACCAATTTGCCTTTCCATTTATCTCTTATTTCCGCCACTTTTTGTTCATTGAGCCTGCCAGAGAAATTGAGTTTCATACCCTCCTGCATATATGGCATCATATTGGCGAAGGTTGGTATGCCATGATATAAGGTCTTAAGCACCCACTCCGGTCTGTCCATAATTTGAAAAATGTTTCTAAGAGACATTTTGGGCGGCAGCCCTATACCATTGCGACGATCCTTTGGTCTATAAGCTAAAGTTGGGGCATCGCTTAGTATCACTAAAACAGGGCATCCGGCATCATCAGCTCTTTTTATGAGTTTATCGCGTAAATCATTTTCAGATGGAATATATAATTGAAACCAGGAACGGCCTTCGGTTATTTCACTGATCCTTTCAATAGTACTGGTTGTTAATGTACTTAAAACAAAAGGTATGTTATGTTTTACAGATGCTTTTGCAAGTATTTCAGGCGCATTTGGCCATATTAATCCCTGCAGGCCTACAGGTGAAATGCCGAATGGGGCATCATATATATGACCAAATAATTCAGTTTTTAAATCCGCTTCCTCGTGGTCCCGGATATAAAATGGCTTTAGCTCAATATCTCTTATTTCTTTGGTATTCTTAATCAAATTGACCTCTTCATTACAGCCGCCCTCCAAATACTCAAATATAAAATTGGGTATCCTGGACTTTGCTTTTTTTCTGAGGTCGTCTATGTATAAAGAATCATATTGGTATAGTGTATTCATGATATTCGTTCCCGTAAAGGCCTGGTAAATAAAAGGTTTGTATAAATATTATTCAAAATACTATTACTACAAAAAAATTAATGACATTGTTTGCCGAAATTAGTTAGATGGAAAGGCGTACTACACTCGAATCCTATTACCTGTCTAAACCCGAGCCCTATCAAAGCTGCCTTCTGGCGCTAAGAGATGTTATTTTGCGTGCCAATCCCGGCATTTGTCACGAGCGCAAGTTCCAGATACCCTTTTTTACTTACAAAGGGAAAAAACTGGGTTACCTATGGCTTAACGGCCGAAAGCTGATGCTGGGTTTCTGCCTGGACAAAAGCTTGCAGGAAGTAGAAGAGGGAGTCAAACCAAAAGATAGATATGAATCGATGCAGATAGATCCCAATGCAGATTTGCCGGTTGATATCATCCTGCAAAAGCTGGCGTATTATATTGCGGTTATTGATAAAGGATAGGTATTTCTTTAGCTGCGGGCTTCCCTTTTTGAAATTTCTACTCTTTATTTAAAATGTTTTTGGGGGTCGTTCGTCTGCCTTAGTATAATAGAACGAAGCATGAACGCAATCAACAACAAAAATATAGCCATTATAGGGGGCGGCCCCGGCGGATTAACACTGGCAAGACTTTTACAAATGAACGGCGCCGATGTGAAAGTATATGAGCGCGACATAAATAGAAATGTCAGGGTACAGGGAGCTACGCTCGATCTGCATGAAGATTCAGGATTAAAGGCTTTGAGTGTTGCCGGATTAATGGATGCATTTAAAGCAAATTATCGCCCCGGTGCAGACAAAACGCGCATTACCGATAAACATGCGAATATTGTATTTGAAGATGATTTTGGAACGAATGAAAACGATGAATTTTCAAGACCGGAAATAGACCGCGGACCGCTTAGGGAGATCCTACTTGATTCATTACAACCAGGCACCGTAGTATGGGACTGTAATTTCGTATCCCTTTCTTCAAATAACAATTCATTCAAAATTGAATTTAGAAATGGCACCGAAGCTTATGCAGATATTGTGATCGCAGCCGACGGGGCCAATTCCAGGGTCAGGCCTTATATTACAGATATCAAACCATTTTTTGCCGGTGTAACTGCTGTAGAAGGTGCTGTATATAATTCTGAAAAGGCGGCCCCAAAAATTCACCAATTATTACAGGGAGGCAAAATATTCGCTTTTGGTGATTCAAAAACACTGATTGTCAGTTCTAAAGGCGACGGCAGTCTTGCATTTTATGCCGGGTTTAAGACTGATGAGACCTGGGTTAGTGAAAGCGGGATTGATTTTTCTGATAAAACACAGGTATTGGCCTGGTTCAAAAAAGAATTTGAAGGCTGGGATAGTATCTGGGAGGAGTTATTTGAAAATGCAAGCACGGCATTTATTCCCCGGCCGCAATATTGTATGCCTTTTGATCAAACCTGGGAAGCACTGCCCAATCTAACTATGCTGGGCGATGCCGCCCACCTGATGCCTCCATATGCGGGCGAAGGGGTGAACATGGCTATGCTGGACGCATTAGAACTAACTGAATGGCTTCTGTGTAACGATTTTGCAGATGCGCATTCCGCAATAGCAGCTTATGAAAGCCAAATGCGTTTGCGGGCTTCCGCGATGGCGCAAATGACGATGGCACAAACGGCTTCCCTGCATTCGCCTGAGGCTATTACAAATATGTTGGCTATGTTCAGCCCGAATGAATAAGCTGTTTGATCCGGGTACTTAATAAAAAATCTTCCTAATTTTAGGCAATTTATATTAATCGCGTGTTTGAAATTTTCAGGAAATATATTGAGGGCAGGATTTCGTTAACAGAAGAGCAATACGGGCGTCTGCAAACCTTGTGCGTCATTAAAAAACTGCGCAAAAAGCAATACTTGTTGCAGGAGGGCGATACCTGGAAATATCATGCCTTTATTACAAAAGGATGCATGCGCACTTATTCAATTGATGAAAAAGGGCTGGAGCACATCATTTATTTCGGCATCGAAAATTGGTGGATCGGCGACAAGGAGAGCCTGATGTTTAACCAGTCGAGTAAGTACAATATAGATGCAGTTGAAGATAGCGAAGTAGTTTTGTTTACCGACCCTAACTTTAACCTGGCCTGTAAAGAGATACCTGCTTTTAATGATATGATCAATAATATCCTGCAGAGAAGCTTCGCGAACTCTCAAAGCCGCATCCAGGCTGCTATCAGTTACACCGCCGAAGAGAAATATCTTAACTTTCTGAATAAATATCCGGGTTTTGCCACCCGCATACCCCAAAGTATGATCGCCTCATATCTTGGCATCACACCCGAAACTTTGAGCCGGGTTCGCAGCCTGTCGGCAAAAAAATAATTCCCATTACCTGTTTCGTGTTTATTCCCGCCCGCCCGGGAATCATTTTGATTGATATATATCAATTTCTTTCTTACGATACGTCAATGTGCAGGATTTTCTGTCTCTGCAACTTTGTATTGTTCAATAAGCAATAACAATTAAAAATTAAAGATCATGTCAAAGACAATTTTCATCACAGGAACAAGCACCGGGTTTGGCAAATTAACTGCCATTACTTTAGCAAAATCAGGACATAGTGTAATAGCTGGCATGCGCGGCATAAACGGAAGGAATGAAGCTGCTGCAAAAGAATTATCTGCCTTATCCAATATCGAGGTAGTAGAAATAGATGTAACCAGCGACACTTCAGTTAAAGAAGCATTTGAAAAGGTGTTGACCAAATACAGCCATATCGATGTATTGATTAATAATGCCGCAGTAGCCGGTTTCGGTTTGCTGGAAGGTTATTCCATCGACCAGGTAAAAAATATGTTCGAAGTAAATTTCTACGGGGTGCTTCGCACTTACCAGGCAGTGTTGCCAGCCATGCGCAAAGCTAAAAACGGTTTGATCATCAATATTACTTCCGGGGCAAGTGGTCACACCCTGCCATTTATGATCCCATACCTGGCTTCTAAATTCGGTGTGGAAAGCATCACTGAGGGATTACAGGACGAGTTAAGCGAATACGGTATTGATAATGTCAGCATACAGCCGGGGGTATATCCCACCGAAATGAACAACGGCAGTAAAGCAGGCGTACATGCAGATAAAGCAGATATCGTTGCAGACTACGGAGACATTGCTGCACAAAAGTTTAATGCCATGGGTACTGCCTTATTCGGTAAAATGGCTGAATTTAAAATGGACCCTCAAACCATTGCAGACGGTATACTGGAACTGGTTAATATGAAAAAAGGTTCACGCCCATTGCGTTTCCCATTGGATGCTGTGGCACAAGGCACGGATCAGGAATTTATTGACGCCCGTGCAGCTATCAAAACAAAATGGCTGGCTAAGTACAGTAACTGATTTGTATATCAATAATTATAATCATTAAATAGTTAAAGCAATGAAAACCGCTAAAGAATTATTACTCGGCTACCTGGAAAATATAAATGATCCCGATAAGGTCATTGAGCTTTTTGCCGATGGCGCCATTTTAGAACTCCCTTATCTTGCAAGTTTGGGTTTAAATTACCAGATGAAGGGCAAAGAGGCAATTTATAACTTCTTTAAAAATTTGCCAAATACATTTGCCAACTTCAATTTCCAGAATATTCAAATCCATATCGATACCCCCGACCAGGCATTTGGAGAGTATGAAGTTAATGCGACCGTAAATTCAACCGGTCGGCCTTATCATCAATCATACATGGGGAGGTTAGTTGCCGAAAAGGGAAAGATCAAATTATTGCGCGAAGCTCTGGATATGATTGTTGTAGGCAGGGCAATGTTTCCAAATGGGTTGGCTGATCTGTAATATATAAGCTGATAACATACCGAAAAGCCTTCAGAAAACTATTCTGAAGACTTTTTCTATTTATTTTGAAGAAGGTTATTTCTTGTCGCTCACCGAACTAATATCCGATACAAATTGGTCAGGTGTTTCGTCCGGGAAACCATCCCAGGTTTTTAGCACTTTGCCGTTTTCGTCGACCAGTAAAGTATAGGGGAATTTGCCATCGGCATTATATTTATCAGCCAACGCTTCGTTCAGTTTGGTTTGCTCTTTGCTTAATTGATTCTTTTTTTGGCGGGGGAAATCGGCCCTGACCAAAACGAGGTGGCCTGAAGCATAGTTTTCAAAAGTGCCTGATTCCAGTATCTCTTTGCGTAAACGTATGCAGGGGCCGCACCAGTCGGATCCAGAAAAATTGATCAGTATCAATTCATGCTTTTGTATAGCTTCTGTTTTTGCAGCATTAAAATCACCTTTCCAGGTCACTCCGGGCAGAAGTATCATTCCAAAATATATTGCTAATAACTTCATATTCAATTATATTAAATGTATTTATTGAAAAAATATTGCATTACTTATAGTGCTTATTTAAACCCGAGACTTAACGAAACCACACTGGATACCAGGTCGGTAGTTTGTGTATAGTGCCCGTATCTTATTTCCAGATCGTGCAGGCTTTGCCATCCCATAACACCCTTTGGCGGTGCAAACCTGAAGCCTACGCCGTAAAAATTCGCCTGGAACTTAGCATACGCATAGTTGCTGGTATAATACTGGTCGTTAGGGCTATGTGCTTCGTAGGGGGCAAAATACTTTGAAGCCGTTTGATCGTAATACCTGTAAAACGGAGACACCGAGAAGAAAGGTGTGATTTTAACAGGAATTTCCAGGCCGGCCGTATTTGATCTGATTCCCCAGCTGTCAATATAATAGCGGTAATACGACCGCAGGATGATGTTATCTCCCAGGAAATAATTCAACCTGAAACCTATAGGTAATTTAAACCGCGTTGACGGCAGTTTTTCCGTAGTATCCTTACCGGTGTTAAAATATACCCTGTGGAACGGCAAACCGAGGTAGCCATTCTGCGCAACCCCATCTATAAGGAACGCAACCTGCATCCTTGAATTAATGATTTGCGAATAACCAAACGAGGCGGTGTATGTTTTTCTCGGGCTACTCCCCAGGTGTTTCTTGCCATCACCCTCTTCTTCCCCATTGCTCAATATTGTCCTGGTTCCGCTTGCTGTCGTGATAACGGTTGTGCCGCTGCTGGTTGTGGTTGTATCCGCCTTGTCGGTAGGATAGATCAATGTTACCTGGTCAAAATATCCCTGTAGTTTTGCGGTGAACTCACCATTTCTATCAGCTGTTTTTTGCGAAAAATGGATATCGGCGCCCAGTGACTGGTAATTATACTCGCCGGAATAATAGGCGCCTATGCCGAAGCTGCTGCCCTTTTTTGCATTTTCAGTGGTCCAATCCAATGAAGGATATATCCTGGTACCACCTGTGTTTGAAGCACCGCTCAAATTCACATAAGCTGCTGAAGCCGAGGTATGATGATCGATACCCAGCCCAATGGTCAATGAATTTTGTTTGGTTTTGGGATCTCCCCATACTAGTTTCATATCTATGCCATTTGAAATATCAGTAACTTTTTCGGTGCCGATACCACCAGTAACAGGACTATGGTCGCCGTTTTGCCAGTAATAGCTCGAAACGAGGTTGATCTCATCAATGTGCAATGCCCGCGGCTTATATTCCGAAGGTTCAGGTTGCCCAACAGGCCTGAACAGGCTGATGCCGGAACCTTTTGGAAGACTATCTTGTTTTGTCTGTGCAGAAACATTTAATCTGCATAGCAGGGAAAAGCCTGCTATTGATAAAAATACCTTTCTCATTTATTGATTGCGTTTAAGAAAGGAATTTAATTACACCCGCAGCCACCGCCGGTTTTACCTGCGTTGGCGCCTGATGCGGCTTCCCTGTACGATTGAAAATTCAGTTCATTCTTTTCCACTCTGCGATTGCTCAACGTCATCTCGGCATCATTGATCCGGTTTTTCTGATACTCTTTCAGATGGACGCATGACGAGATGCTCATTACCGCCGCCAGGCTTCCTGCAATTTTTAAAAGTCGTTTAATCATTGTTTTAGGGGTATTATTTTATGTTAATGTTTTTTGAGGTATACAACCGGTCATTGTCATCAATGATCACCGCCTCTATATTTTTTATCTGATCTATCATATCAAGCCCCGTCTTTATTCCCATTATCATTACCGGTGTTGCCATGGCATCGGCTATTTCTGCATTTGTGGTGATGATCGTCACACTTTTTATACCGGTTACAGGCAAACCTGTACGCGGGTTGATGGTATGCGAATATTTTTTACCATCTATCATTACGAACTTTTCATAATTGCCTGAGGTGGCTACCGCCATATCGGTGATAGACATATACGAAAATACCTCATGAGTGGCATCCGGGTTGGCTATCCCTACGGTCCATTGTTTCCCGTTCGGTTGCAGGCCCCATGCCGTTAAGTCGCCCGATGCGTTTACTACACCGCTTTCCACTCCCTGTTCCTTCATCACTTGTTTGGCCCGTTCAGCTGCATAACCTTTACCGATACCTCCGAACCCTATACGCATCCCTTTTTCTTTGAGGAACACAGTGCTTTTTTCACGATCCAGTAACACATTCTGATAATTGATCAGGCGTACCATTTTTTTTGCGGTTTCCTCGTCAGGAAGCGCTGTCATATGCTGATCAAAATTCCATAACCGCTTATCAATAGAACCATAGGTAATGTCAAATGCACCTTGTGTAACTTGCGATATGCGCAACGAGCGCTCAATAAGATTGAAAGTTTCGGTGCTTACTTTTACCGGGCTTAGGCCCGCATTTTGGTTGACCAGGTTAGTTTCGCTGTCGTCACTAAAAGTGGTCAGAAGGCGCTCTATCCTTTGTATTTCACCGATTCCGGCTTCTATTTTATCAAAGGCCCATTTTTCATTATCGGACACGACGGTCAACTCAAAGCGGTTGCCCATCAGCTTGCAATCCTTTTTAAAAACAGAACTTTCCGCCATAGCACTATTCAGTTAACCAATTGAAAATAATACCTATTAACTCAATGTTAACAACAATATTACGTGCGAAATCTGAAGATTAGATGAAAATTGCCCGAAAAGATGTTAAAACATGCAATTTAACAGATTTTAACAATCAATATTATTTTCATTGAGACTGATAAAAACCTTTCACCGACCAAATTCCACCGTTCACCGACTGCTTCGATCATTTAACAAGATTTAACTTTTATCCGCTGCCTTATCACGTTAGATTTGGGTAACATTAAAATTTACGGCCATGAACTTGCAATCAACTATCATCCCGGACACTGAAGACCAGATCGTTATCAACTCAATTTTCAGCAGTATTGATAAGCCTGTCATCACCAAAGATTTTAAAGGTGGAAAGATCAGTAACATGTTTGCAAGTGCAGAACTGGATCTCAGCAACGCCGACCTGTCCGGTACGGCAATACTAACCATTTCACAGCTTTTTGGCGAACTTACTCTAACAGTACCCACCGACTGGCACGTTGAAACAGACGTATCACAATTTTTTGCCATTATTGAAGATTACCGGGAAAATAAATACAACACGAAAAATTCAGACAAGGTATTGGTAATTAAAGGCACTTCGGTTTTCGCCAATATAGAGCTACATAACAATATCTAAAAAAAGGCCTGTTTTTCACCAACCGGCATCCGGGCATATTTGGTGAAATTGGGAATCCCATCATAATTTTGTATCCCGATTATTCTTACATTTAGCTGCCAATTACATTTTCCGGGATGAAAAAACTTACTCTGCTATTCCTATTACTAAATTTTGCAGCACAGGCGCAGGACAAGATCACCTGGCCAAATCACAAAAAGGCTGTTATTGTATTGACTTATGATGACGCGCTGCACTCGCAATTAAATGTAGCTATTCCGCAACTGGATTCTGCTCACTTAACCGGCACTTTTTTCCTTACCGGCGATATCAACACCCTGACAATACCCGAATGGCGAAAGGCCAGTAAAAAGGGCCATGAGCTGGCAAACCATACAGTGTTTCATCCCTGTTTAAGTACCGATGATAACCCGATGGCTTCTGAACATTACACGACATATCGCATACTCCACGAAATTGAGGTGATGAACCATTTTCTCTTCGCGGTTGATGGTAAAGGCGGCCGTACCTATGCTTATCCCTGCACAGAAACACATGTTGGTGGAAAAGACTATGTAGATTCGATGCGGAAGCACGGCATCATCAAATACGCACGCATTGGCGGCGATGCCAACGCCGTTATTACCGATTTTAAGCATCTTGACCCATTGCAGGTGCCATCTTATGGCCTTGAGGACCATACAACCGTTGATAAATTGATCGCTTATGTGAAAAAGGTAGAGGAAAGCGGAGGTATGGGCGTTATTATGTTCCATGGTGTTGGCGGAGACTATATCACAACCTCCGCACAGGCACACCGGGAACTGCTGGCCTATCTAAAAGAAAACAAAAAGGATATCTGGGTGACCACTTTTCAGCAGGCGATGGATTATGCGATGACGAATAAGCCAAAGTAAATCTGCCTAAAAACTTTTTTTGCCACACTGTCCAATTCACAAACCATGACTTGTTATGGATGTATAATTCATATATTCATTAACCTTTTAAAATTTAAAAAAATGGACGAGTACGCATTAATTATGAGACACGAGGATGGTAGCAAAATAGCCTCCCCTGAACAAATGGAGATCTGGATGAAACAAACCATGGACTGGATAGGGGGAATTGCCGCCCAAAACAAATTTGTAGGCGGAACAGGCTTGCTTTTTGCAGACGCCAAAGTGGTGCATCATAACAAAATGGTAACAGACGGGCCTTTTGGAGAGATCAAGGAAACCATAGGAGGTTTTATTACCGTCAAGGCTGAATCTATTGAAGAGGCTGCAGAATTTGCCAAAGGTTGCCCCGTTTTAGGAGGCGAAGGTAATACGATGGAAGTTCGCCGGATAGCCAAAAAATGACGCTGCCCATTAATCGCTTTTATTTTGAAACAGGAAGAACTGATACCACATTTATTCAGGACGGAATACAGAAAGATCGTTTCCGTCCTGTGTAAACGCTTTGGGTTCGGTCAGATAGAAACTGCCGAAGACATAGCGGCGGATACCTTCCTGACTGCAGCCCAAACCTGGGCATATAAAGGCATCCCTGAAAATCCTGTAGCCTGGCTCTATTTCGTGGCGAAGAATAAAGCAAAAAATCATATACAGCGTGATCTGGTTTTTGAAAGTAAGGTTGCTAATGAACTGAAAAGATCACTTTCTGAAATTTACGAAACGGAGATCGACCTGTCGCCACAAAACATCAACGACAGCCAGTTGCAGATGATGTTTGCCATCTGTCACCCCTCTATACCTCCCGAGGCACAGATCGGCTTATCGCTGCGTATCCTTTGCGGTTTTGGTATTGAGGAAATTGCGGATGCCTTTTTATCAAATAAAGAGACGATCAACAAGCGTTTATTCCGAGCTAAAGAAAAGCTGAGAGAAGGGAATGTGAAAATTGAATTCCCGGATATATCCGAGATCGACGAAAGACTGGCCCCTGTTTTAACAACCATATACCTGCTCTTTAATGAAGGCTACTATTCCATCAGTCAAAATAATATTATCCGTAAAGACCTTTGCTACGAGGCCATGCGGCTTTGTACTATGCTGGTAGAAAATAAATTAACGGGCAAACCCGAGGTGAATGCCCTGCTTGCGTTGATGTGCCTGCAGGCATCCCGGTTTGATGCACGTATAGACAAAAATGGTGAACTGGTATTGTATGATGACCAGGATACCAGCCTTTGGAACCCGGAGCTGATCAGCAAGGGTACTTATTATCTTAACTGCGCTGCCAGCGGCAACCGGATATCAAAATACCACATCCAGGCTGCCATTGCATACTGGAACACTCAAAAAGCGGATACCAACGAAAAATGGGAGACCATTTTGCAATTGTATAACCAGCTATTGCAGATAGAATACTCACCCATAGCTGCACTCAACAGAACTTATGCGCTTTCAAAAACCGCCGGTAAAGAAGCTGCAATTATAGAAGCTGAAAAATTAAACCTAACCACTAACCACTTTTATTATGCCTTGCTGGGTGAGCTCTATACCGGTATCGATAACGATACAGCACGCCAGCATTTTAAAAAGGCCTTGTCACTTGCCCGCACACAGCCCAATAAGCAGGCGATGCAGAAGAAGATAGATAGCCTGATACACATTTAACATAAACTCCGCATTTGCTGCAAATACTTGTTGTAAAGCATTTTTTACAATTACATTTGCTGCGTTTTGCCCTATATTGGCAGCTATCCAAACGGAATTTTATGAGGACTTTTTTTGCTACCCTAATCCTTTGCTTGTTTTTCTTACAAAGCCGGGCACAACTAAGTACTGCCCGCATCTTTGGCGATCACATGGTTTTGCAGCGCAACCAGGATGTACCTGTATGGGGATGGGGCACTAAGGGTACCAAAGTGAGTGTTAGCCTGAATGGCCGTATCCTAAGTACAAAAGTGAATGAGCAGGGCAACTGGAAGATAATTTTTAAACCCATGCCTGCTGGCGGCCCTTATATTATGAAGATAACTTCGGGTAAAGATAAACTGGCTTACAGCGATGTGATGGTGGGAGAGGTGTGGCTGTGTTCGGGGCAATCCAATATGGAATTTGCGTTGAGTAACGCACTGGGTTATAAGGCCGAGCAAAAAAATGCGGCGCAGATGCCCATCCGGCATTTTAAGGTGCCCAATAAAATGAGCCTGGAGCCGGAGAAGGACATTTCGGGAGGACAGTGGGTAAAGGCGGATACCAATACGGTTGGTGATTTTACTGCCGTAGGTTATTTCTTTGCCAAAAAGCTGTCGCAGGAGTTGCATGTTACCGTAGGATTGATCAACAGCAGTTGGGGCGGTACCCAGGTGGAAAGCTGGATCAATAAAGAGGCTATGCTGACCGTTCCTGAGCTAGCTGATGCGGCGAAAAAACTTCCCACCAATTGGGATGACCTGAAAAAACGGTTAGACAAACAACTGCGCGATAATTATTACAGACCAGATGTAGTGAACTTAAACGCCGGGCAACTGGCTGCTGAGCCTGCTTCCTTTTTTGAATCGTGGAAAAAGGGTTATGCCCCTGGTGCCTGGGAATGGCAAACCAACCTCTATTCATACCGCGGGCAGGGTTTTATGCAGCGTACCATCAAGCTGGATGATATGTATGCCAACCGCAAATCAACGCTGCGCCTGGGGCAGACTGATGCGGACCTGGCTATTTATATCGACGGCAAGTTGATAAACAACGGTCCTCTGCCTTCAAATTTTCAGCTTGAGTTGCCTGCCGGAACATGGAAGGGCGGCGATAACAGCCTGGTCATCAATTTACGGTCGCCGCAAAAAAATCCCACTTGGTTTGGCATCGGTCTGATGGGACAGGGGAACGACCTGTATGTGAGCTTCCCGGATACGACTATTAACCTCGCGGACAATAACTGGCACAATATGCCCGATCTGAACAAACCTTATAACTTTAATTTTTTGCCTAATAATACGGCGTTCGATCTTTATAATGCAATGATCCACCCATTGATCCCCTACGCTATTGCCGGGGTAACCTGGTACCAGGGCGAGGCTAATGTAGGGCGTGCTTTTCAGTACCGCACCTCGTTCCCCCTGATGATAACGAATTGGCGCAGCGAATGGAAACGTGATTTTCCATTCCTGTTTGTGCAGCTATCGTCCTTCGGTGGTTTCCAGGGCAGTGATAAGGGAAGTGAATGGTCTGAGTTGCGTGAGGCACAAACCCTGGCGCTACAATTACCAAATACCGGTATGACCGTCACCATAGATATAGGCGACCCTTACAACGTCCACCCGCGTGATAAGGCTGACGTGGGCCTGCGGCTGGCTAATAAAGCGCTGAGCCTTACCTACGGGATGAAAGGTTTTTATGAAAGCCCGCGATATAAGTCGGCGGATTTTAAGGATGGATACGCTGAGGTGAGCTTTACCTATGCCGATAGCGGCCTGGTGGCGAAAGACAAATACAATTACGTTAAAGGTTTTGAACTAGCCGGGGCCGATCACAAATTCTATTATGCGCAAGCTACTATTGTGGACGGGCACAAAGTAAAAGTATGGTGCGACCAGGTTAAACAACCCGTTGCTGTACGCTATGCCTGGACCGATTCGCCGATCGATGCCAACCTGTTCAGCAAGGAAGGTTTCCCGGTAAATTCGTTCCGCTCAGATAACTG
>Ga0307510_10003617_pt1 | contig 18051 bp, 8 predicted proteins | sample 12_EM_MG_FD_207224 | JGI IMG/M metagenome (GOLD analysis project Ga0307510, IMG submission 207224) | Populus trichocarpa ectomycorrhiza microbial communities from riparian zone in the Pacific Northwest, United States - 12_EM | ecosystem: Host-associated > Plants > Roots > Unclassified | place...
CTTGAACCTTAAATGAGACTAACACATAGAAACATTACTTAGAACAACAATCAATCAACAATGTACCGTACTATAGGTAGGGCGCACTAGGAGCAATGTGTTCTCCCTTTGCACAATTAATCTCCTTACCCAGACTCTCATAGACTATAGGTTTTAGAATGACCATGATACTAGGTGGTGACTCAAATCATAACTCTATGATTAAACTCAAAACTCTTTTTGATCCAGGAAGCAACTCCACCATTCGACATCGTGCACACCACGACAATGGTGATGATGAGAAATGAACAGTAATGAATAGATATCTTCAAACAACACTTGAAAGCAGTGACAAATATAGTTAATATGGGTCACCTTAAGATGATGTACTAATTATGCAGATTCAAAATGGAAGACATAGGAAGATAAACTTATGGTGAGCCTAGAAAACATTTGTGTCACTTAAACAATTTATACAAGCCAATACCTAGTTCTTAACACATTTGAAGCTAAAGGTCTTTAAAGATATGAATGGCATAAAAGGAAGGTTAAACTTTCAAGATGTATAATTTGTGTTTTCCTTTGATTCCTTCAGGAAATCAACCCTGTTATCAAGAGATCAAGCCCTACAATTATGAAGTTTAGCTTTGTCATCAAGAAGTTAGCCTTGGAATCAAGAAAGTTAGCCTTATAACTAGGAAATTCATCCTTGCCATTTGAAAGTTCACCCTAGCCTCTAGAAAGTTAGCCCTGCAATCAGGAGATTAAGTAATGCAATTAAAAAGTTCACCCTTGCCATAAAAAAGTCAGTTTTGCAATAAAAAATCAATCATTATCATAAAAACGTTAGCCCTACCATTAAGAAGTCAACCCTAAAATCATGAAGTTCAAGTCCTACTATTAGGAAGTTCAACCCTGGTGTCATGAGAAGTTAGCCCTACAATAAGGAATTTCAAGCTCTATCATCAAGAAATCAAGTCCTGCAATAAAAAGATCCAACCATGCCATCATGAAGCCAGACCTGCTATTAGGCAGTCTGAGCTTTACCATTAGGAGGTTTCAACCTTGCAAATAAAAAGGTTTATGGTATAATCCTATAACTAGGTATATCAAACTAAACTCTATAATCAAGATTTTTTTTATGTTGAGGTTGGTCACCTAACAATTTGACCCATTTAAATTCTATGTTGAAGGTGGTCGTTGTTGATTTTATAGAGTAGTTACCTCTCTATGAGATTGTGTTTTTTTCATGATGAGGATGGTTACTTCTCGCCGAGACCTTTTCATTTTATTTTTAAAGGTAGTCGTCTTTCGACGAGACTACTATTGTGTTATTTCCTGATGAGGGTGGTCGCCTCTCGATGATACCATTTTATTTTATTTAGAGGGTAGTTTTCTATCAATGAAACTATGTTTATTTCTTGATAAGGGTAATCGTCTTTTAATGAAACCATTTAATTATTTTTTTAAGAGTAGTCGCCTCTCGATAAGACTATTTCTTTTTAATTGAGGTTGGTCACCTTTCAATAAGACCATTTTCCTTTATGCTATGGTAGATTTACATGTTTAATGGTTTTAAGGTTGTTATTGTTTGATTTGATGATTTTATTTGGCATTTTAAAAAACCCTTTTTTTTCTACTTTATTTTTCTTTTCTTTACAAACTTACTATACAAAGTCAAACAAAAATTATTTTTCCTTATCTTTATACCGTAAATATTGCAAAGAGAGGGAAACTATCGTAACTTGACTCTAACCCCCTGTTTCGATCAAGATTTCAAAGAAAATTTTAAAAAATATGTTTTTGATGTAATTTGGTTGATTTCAATCTTTTTAGTACTTTTAACATGTTAGCTTATCATTGTAAGTTGATGAATTTTTTAAATAAAAAAGAGAATAAAAGAAGTTTAGCGCGCATGGTAATAATTAAAAACAGGATGAAGGACGAATATGAACATTTCTAACCCCTTACCAAGCAACTTAAAGGTAAAGAGATAATGATAAAAAATAATAATAGAAGAAAAAAAAACAAGAGAGTAGAAAGGTATGAAAGGTTAGAGAATGTGAAAGGATAAGAAGGAATCGAACTATAAAGAGGGGTATAAATAAAAAGGACCCATAATAAAAAGAGAAAAAAAAAGAGAGAGATGATATGTGCAAGAAAAAAGTGAGAGCAAAATTTGAGTGAAGAAACAAAATAGGGAGAATAAAAAATTTTAAAGTGAGAGAACATATGAAAAGAAAGAAAAGGAAAGAAAAGAACCATAATTGTAAATAATGAAGAAGAGAGAAAAGAAAGTCTATACCCTTGTGATCCGACCAACCATCAAAGCGCCTCCACCATCTTCCTCTATCCATTATCTCACTGATCAACCCCATAACAATGCCACCTTTACCAATCAAATAGCCTAACCAGACCAATCCAAAACCCACTACCTCTACATCTTCTTCTCTAATTTGCCTAACAACTCTCTATAAAAACCATACATATAATTGTAAATAATTTTGATTATTAGAAGTGTTGGGGTTCACATCGATGTGTGGTAGACTTAGGGGTATGATTTTGTTGGGGTTTTATTTTTATGGTGGAATAAGGTCAAAATCAATATCATGTGATGGAATTCGGAGGATAATTATCAATAATTTGGATTATTAGAAGTGTTAGGGTCCACACCTATATGTGTGTAGTAACCTTGGGGTGTGATTCTATTTGTAATTTATTTTTATGGTGGAATACAGTCAAAATCAATATCATGTGATGAAGTTCGAAAGATTAGGTTGTAACAGGTTTATCCATGGTATAATGGTTTGGTCTTAGTGTAAAGATTTTTTGGGTGTCTATAATTATTGGTTTGTCATGATGTTTGTTTTAATATAATAATTTTTTTTTTTATCAAACTCATCTATAAAAATTTTATGTGTTTTTATTCAGTGTAAATATGTCTCAACTAAATTTTATTCAATAAATCAACCCATGATCGGGTGATCCGTTATTGGTTTTTATCCTTAGATGTTGAATATCAAGTAATAGAATCAGTGAATGCATATTTATGTCTTTTGTGTAGTCATTTTATGTTTGCTTTTACTTGATGTAAATGTGTCTTAATTGTCTTTTATTCTAGAAATAAACCTAGGATCATATGACCCTTTATCATCTATTATCCTTGGATGTTGACTATCGAATAATAGAATCAATGGATGCATGTTTATGTCTTTTTTATTATAGTTTTATGTGTGTTTTTATTCGATGTTGATGTAAATCAATTGTCTTTTATTTGAGAAATCAACCCAGGATCAAATGACCTGATATCGGTCATATTTTTTTATGTTGGCTATCGGGTAATAGAATTAGTGAATGTATGTTTATGTCTTTTATGTTGTCATTTCATGCTAGTTTTTGTTTGATATAAACATGTATCAACAATTTTTTATTCGAGAACTCAACCTAATATCAAATGACCTATAATTGGTTTTATCTTTAGATGTTGACTATCAGGTAATAGAATCAATGGATATATGTTTCTGTCTCTTACATTGTCATTTTATGTTTGTTTGTCTTAATGTATAAGCTGTCATATACTTCAAGAACTCAACCCAAGATTATATGACCTATTATCGACTTCTATTCTTGGATATTGACTACCAGGTATTTGAATTAGTGAGTACATATTTTATTATTTTCATATACGTTTGTGTTAGTTATTGTGCATTTGCTATCATTTATCTCAAGAATTCAATTTAGGGTTAGATGACTCATTCTCAACTCATATCCTTAGATGTTGATTATCAAGTATTTGAATTAATAAATACACATTTATGTTAGATTGATGTGTGTTATTTGTTTCTAGTGTTTGGAATATTTTCCTTGATGTTGCGAGCGAGTTTGGGCTTGGTCGACATGATCTCACATAGGCTCATTGAGTGTAAGTGTTAGTCTTTGAACCCGTTTTAATTAATTTAATGTGAAGGAGGCTCATTCCAATTAATATAATCTAGAAATGGGCTCATGCTCATCGATTACTCACCATCCTTGCAGGACCAATTCCTGTCTTTTGTAAAAGTGGTGGTCGGACTGTTTTTAGGTCTAAATCCAAAATCAATATTTTAGTTTCAATTTAAAATAGAAGCATGTTAGTTTAGGCAATTCCCAAGCATAACAAACACCTTTAAAAAAAAAAAAAAAACAATGCAACTTATCTTAGGTAGGATATATAAGATGATTGTTAGTTTTCTTATTACATGATGAATCCTTTACATAAAACCTCTGAAAGACCAATTAGGGTTTTCTAATTCTTATAAAACTAGGTGGTGACTCTCTTTTTTTCTTCTTTAGATTTTATCCTTTTTTACTTGTAATTCGTCTCGATATCCCTTGCGACAAAAGATAAAAATATTATTTATTTATTGACTTCTTAAAATATAATAAAACATCTTTACTTGTGCGAATAAGATTATTTTAACAGTAAACAAATAAAACAATTATATATATTTTTTTGTACATTTATAAAGGACAGCAAATGCTTATTAAGGATGGAAACTATAAGGATACTTTTATTTTATTTTTTAGTTTAATGATAAGGGGTATTTTTAGATTCGTTGAAATGTCAATTAATACTAAATTCCTTTCTCAAACAATATTAAAAAGACACCCAACATTGTTTTGTTACATTTAAAAAAAATTAATAAATTCCACTTGATATTCCAAGGTTTGAACCTATAAAATCAAACAATGAACATATATATTTAACCATTAGGTCAAAATGTTGATATTTAGACCCATGTCTTTTTATTATAAAATTAGAAAAATTGATACTAAATGACATAGTTATTAAATCCAGCCTAAGCTATGGGTTTCTGGTCGGTTGGATCAATTCGGATCAACCCCAAAACGATATTTTTTTAATTAAAACAATGTCATTTTAAAAAAAATTAAAAAAAAAGTTCTTTAGAGTTGACTTGTAGGTCGTACCGGAGTTTGATCGAGTCAACCACGTCAGCTAGGTTTGACAAGATCAAATTCCAAGTTGGTTTGAAATAAAACTCAACAGAGACTCGATTTTAGATAAGCAAGTTATTGAATCAAACCGACAGCCTTTGAAAAGGTTTAATAACTATGTTATATTATATGATGCTAAATTGTCATTAAGCCCTCAAATAAACCCATGTCCAAATAATAATAAAAAAGTCATAGTTTCAAACTCAAAAGATGATGACTGTGATCTTCAAAATATTGAGATCATGATTCATGTTTCCATTTTATTGAGTGTTGGTCAAAAACGCAAAATCATATATCCTAATTTATATTAATGTTTCCGAGCTAGTCCAAGAGTCTTTATCTGACGTGTGTGATGCCATTTACAGAGCAGTAAATAATGTTTGGTCTAAATCAAACTGTCTTTCTGAGCAACTCTTACTTTTAGAAATGAAATTCAGTGTGAGCTATGTTGAGATCCGTGGTGCTTTTTGAAATGCAGATATGTGCAGGATGAAAAGTGTGTTTGGTTTTTTTTGTTATATAGTTTTTGTTGTTATAATTTAAAAAAATAAGTAAGTTTAAAAAGATATAGTAAATTGTTGTTTAGTTGGATTTAAATACATGTTTGGAAAAAATTATGATTGAAGTTTATGTGTAGCAAAAAACATGTATAAAATATTTGGCGGAAATGTGGTTGTGGTTGCTTTTCAATGTTTTTTTAATTGGAAAAATATTAAAATAATATTTTTGATATCAGTGTATCAAAATGATCTGAAAACACCAAAAATATATCAATTTGAAGCAAAGAAAAAATAAAAAAGTTCAATTTCTTTTAAAAAAAATTTAAAATATAAAAATAAATAGAATTTTATGAAACTCAGTTAAAAAAACATGTAAAAACTATCTTTTAAAAATTACAATTTAAATTTAATTTTTTAATAACTCTCACAGTACAAAATACAATTTTATTTATTACCGAACATTTTATTACGTTTGTCTCACAGCAGACACAAAATCCGATGAAAGACAAACACAGTCTTCGAAGAAAGGAATCCACCCTCAAATGCAATGATGACAAAGTCTACCACTTCAGAGCAACACAGCAAATGGGTGAAAGTTTAGGTCAGATTGCGAAGTTTAAGAGTCGGTAGGAGCAGGAGAATGCAGAAGATGATAAAAAGTGACTCGTTTTATTTTTAAGATGCGAAGAGCAGTGACGAGGCCCTGGTGGCTCGCGACAATTTAATGGAATTGACCTTAACTAGTTTGCGATAAAGACTTTACTTTTAAATCTCAAAAACTTTACTGTGTTCTCTCAGTGCAATAATTGTGCTTGTACAAAAGATTCCTATGAAACTGCCCCATTGAAATTATTGCAAGTAGCTTTTCCCAGTTGTATTTATTTCCTCCTTCATATTCAAGTTTTAATTCATGATTTGAAATAGAAAAAATTACATTGATTTTTATTTTATTTTATTAACATGAATTTTTGAACCAATTTATACGTACCTCAATTAATTTTATAGTTCTGAAGTTAATGATTATATAAACCTTTAGTAACCCTGAACTTTGTGGGACTCGAACTGGTAATCTTTGAAAAACAAACATAAAATCTGACAAATTAAACTACTTCCTTTAAGATTAAATTACATTGATTCTTTGTTTTTACACTCTCTATTCTTTCATAATTTACATCCATGGTTTATATGTTGCGTAATACTTTACATTTTGAATGTTGTTTGTCGAAAAAGAAGATCAACAAAACAATTTAAAATTGTTATTATATTTTAAATAAGGACTTTTATTGTTTTAAAATAGAGAAATTGCCGTCAAGTTAAAAAAAAATTAAGAAAAAAGAAAATTGTGTATCTTACTCTCTCTTCCCGCTCTGAAACTTCAGCCAGCCACAACCCACTGATCGTCCCCAAGCCAAACCACCACTACTATAATAGTGTCAACCAGCCATCTTCATCGTGTTTAGTAATGCGGTCCTAAAAATTTTAAATTTTTATTATTTAAAATAAAAAAAATTTATGTTTTAAAATTGTTTTAATATACTAATGTGAAAAATAAATTTTTAAAAATAATTTTTTTTATTTTAATACATTTCTATATAAAAAACACGAATCATCAACACTATCACAATCCAAATAGAACAATAATATCTTGACCATCACAAATCAAAACACCACTTGAAACCCACCCGATGGTGTTTGGCTTTGAGGTGTGGTGACTTTTTTCAAAAGTACAATATATTTTAAGCACAAACCACACCTCCAAAAGCTATAAAAACATATTTTTTACTAAAAACAAAAAAAAAAAACAAAAACAAAAAAAACATCTCCTCCAAACACTTTACAATCTTCCCCAGTAATCATAGCGCCGGTTTAAAGTGAACGTGGGCTTTGAATAAAAGGAGATTTTTAAAATATTTAAAAAATATATTTATTTTTTTTATATTTGACAAGTAGAACTTGGGATAATTTTAATTTTGTTCTGCTCAAATCGGCTTAGAATAATCATTTAACCTCACCCACCACCAAAACAACAACCAAATCACCGTAGAATAACCTTCCAAGTACCACCGTAGGCCTTGAACATCTATTTTCCCTCACTAATCAACCACATGCCACCACCGGAAACAACTTCCCTTTTATTGACCAATCTTCCCAATCTTGAAATCGAAAATGATGACTCCTTCCTCGAAAACAATGATGTCTTATCCGAAGAATTGACCGAAGATGATGATGTTAATTTAATACGCTCTCAGCTAGTATTATTATATTTATATAAATATATATTTATTATTAATAAAAATTCAGTTTATTTTTAATATTTATATAATATTAAATTAATGAATTTCTGAGTAAAAATAAAGTCTATGAGATAAAAATATTTTACAAAAAAAAATATAAAATTATTATAATTATGGAATTTCTATTGCATAAAAGCATTGTTCTTAAAATGTTTTTAGTCGATACTATCTTAAATACTAGACATTCATTAGAGTCGTAGGAACTGATACATATTATATTGTTTCCTTTAGGAAAGGAAGCAGTTATTCTCATAAACTGAGGAATAAGAGATACCTAGAACTAATATGTAGGTGCTTGTTATAAAACATGTATATTGAACTGACCCGTATGAAAATTCCATATGAAAAGATCATCTATGTCTTTGAAAAGGCTTATGACACGGTTGTGTAAGTGATCCTTAGAATTGAAATAACTAATTTATCTTATATAAAGAATATTATGTTTTGATCCTATTACATGTTATCTTAATTGAGGTAACGAAAGCGAAGACATTGGATGTAACATGAATTATATGAAGGTACTTGAGTGATCAAGAGATGATTTATCACTCTAGGTGAATTACATAAAATGTTCCATCTATTCTCAAACAGCATTGACTGAGAAGTCCATAACCAAGGTGAAATGAGATTTGAAAAGAGTTTCAAATCTTATTCAAACAATCAATGATTATTATGTAGAGAGCAAACATGATTTAACATAGCAGATATACTTCATGCTTTAATATCAAATCGGTATATTATTGATGAAATGATATTAATTACACTGAGAAACCGGTCACTAAAAGATTAAGTCAAACCACTAATGACTTTTTTTATATTTTGAGGATTAGAACACGTTGCTAGACAATGCACCTAATTTTCAAATATAAATTAATCAATTGATGAATTGATAATAAATTAAATTGTTTAATTTATTTAATTCTATTTAATTAGAATTATATTTTATATTTGGGCCAATATATTAAGAACATAATGGGTCACACACATTAAGAACCACTAGTCAGAAATTAAATTGGGATGATTTAATTAAGTATAACTTGATTAAAATATATTTTAGAAATTAAGAACTAAAATATAATTAACATATAGATTTTATTTTATATTGTCGTGGGTGGCAACACCAAGTGCGTTGGACGTTGTCGCTGCTAGCAACACCCTGGCGCAACGCTGTTGCTAGTTGCACTAGGCGCTGGCGCTGCTAGCAACACCAACCACCATGGTTGTCCAAGGCAGCAGCCTCGCACTGCTACAGATGTAGCACACGAGGGCTACACCGTGCATGGTTGCAGGCAGCTGCCGCTGGAAAGCACACCAGTGGTAAGGGCAAGGTGCCCTGTCGGCGGCACATAGTAGAAGAAAGGAAAAGGAGATGGTTTTAATATCTCATTTTATTTTATGACCATATGATTTATTTTAATATAAAATAACATTTTACCCTTCTATTTATGCCTTTTTAACCCCACAAATAAATTTTTGATTTTATTTTAATTGAAACCCAAATTAAATTAATTATAGAATTAATTTTCCTAATATAATTAGGATTTAATTAAATAAAATTTGGGTTTTATACCTTAAATTATTTTAATTAAATAATTTATTTTCCTAATAGGATTAGGAATGAATAAATTGTTTAGTTCAATTTTTTTAAGTTTTATGTTATCCTAATGGGATTAGGATTTAGTTAATTAAATTGTTTAATTAAATAATATTTAGAAAAATATTTTTTTTTAAATAATGAGAGTATTTTAATCCAGAAAATTTTATTTAATTAATCCTAAAATATTTTAGGATATTAATAATAATTTTAATGTGATTAATTTTCTTATTAAATTTTGAAAAATATTTTTTTTGGAATTTTTGTTTGGGAAATTATCAAATTAGATTTGATTGAATATTTCTAAGTGTTAGAAATATTATTTTATAGTAGCACATAAAAGTAATAATTAGAATTGAAGCATGCAATATATTTATCATGATATTAAAATATTTTTATTCATGATGGATGATTATGGACATTAAAGACCAATGTGATTGTGCTTTTATTTTATGGTTGAATGGTTGTAATTTTATTAAATAAGGTATGCAAGTCTTGCCTTATCTCTATTTTTTATTCTGGGTTGTAATTCTTTTTTTTATCTAATTCCTCTCGAATGTAACTCAAGGTTTCTTAATTAATTATGTAAATGTTATTTAATTTAAAAATATAGGAATTTAGATAGGAAATTATTATGTAATCTAAGATGAAAAAAAAAAAGAAAATGGCGATGAAGGTTACAACCGAAGTGCTTGCAATGGACTTATGAAGACTTGCTAGAACTACCTAGGGTTTGACCATCTAATTCTCTTCAATGGCTCGAAGGAGCTAGCTTAGATATGTCCAATTTTATATGCATAAAATTAAAGTTTTGTTCATGGATAATTTGTCGAGTCACTCAAAGTTACCATTAATCGATATATTTAATGCTATAAAATTAGGTTCTACTTAACTAACCTATATAATTTGGATAACTCACCCATGATCATATGTGATCAGATGCATGAGTTAAGAAAAACATATATGATATGTTTAGACAAAGAGTTGTCATCTAACTAATCTAGGAGTAACATAGAGATGTAATTGATAAATTATGTTATCTACCTAATTTAGTTTATTTTGATTTGTTGAGTCACTCAAGTCGGATAAATTAAATAGGATTCTAACCTATTGGATAAGTCTAAGCGAGATTTTCTGAATTAATAGAGAGGCTATTAATTTGCAAGAAAATAGTGCGAGATCAAATTAAAATTAAAGACCTTATCTAAATTTGAAATTTAAATATGTGTGCATGAAACTAATACTCTTTATCTTTATATAAATAGTTTTGTAAATCAAAATGAGTAGTAATATATCCCTACGAAGCATATATGATGCTAACAAATTGACTGGACCAAATTTCTTGAATTGGAACTGAAATGTGAGAATTGTTCTCAAGAAAGAAAAGAGGCTGCATGTTCTTGAAAATCCAATTCCAAATACCCCTGTTAAGGATGCTGAAGAAGAAATTAGGAATGAACATCAGCGTTATGTTGATGATGATGAACAGGCTGCAAGTTTGATGTTAGCCAGTTTGTCACCTAAACTTCAAAGACAACATGAGAATATGAATGCTCATACAATGATATGCGTCTCAAAAAATTATTTGATGAGGCTAGTAGGAAAGATAAGTATGAGACCTCTAAGGAGTTATTCCACTGCAAGATAACAGAGGGTTATTAAGTGAACACCCATGTTTTGAAAATGATTACCTATATTGAGAAATTGGACCAATTGGATTTTGTCATAGACCATGAGTTAAGTATTGAGTTGATCTTGCAGTCATTACCCCAAAGCTTTTCGCAATTTATTATGAACTATCACATGAACAAGTTGGATAGTACATTAAAATTGTTTAATATGCTTAAGACTGCTGAAAGGGCCCTTAAGAAGGAAAAAGACCTCGTTCTTCTAGTTCAGTCTTCTAGAATGTCTAAGAAGAAGGATAAGAATAATAAAGGTGTTGTCTCTAAAGTAAACAAACTTACTAGGAGCATCAAGAAAGACAAAGGCATTTGTTATCATTATGGCAAAGAAGGATATTAGAGGAGGAATTGCCACCTTGCAACCGTGAAGGCAAATAAGCTTAATGAAGCTTCTACTTTAAGTATGTTTATAATTGAAAATTATCTTACTACTTTGCATTGTAGTTCTTGGTATTGGCTATCGAATGCGGTTTTCACATTTATAATTGCATACAGGAACTAAAAGAAAGTAGAAGATTAGTTAAAAGCAAAATGGACTTACGACTCGGTAATGAAGCAAGGGTTTCTGCATTAGTTGTAAGAACTAGTTATTTTATTTTGCCTGATAGGTTGATACTAGAACTTTATAATTGTTATTTTATTTCAGTATTTTAAAATATTGTTTCCATTTTATTTAATATTAAATGGATTTAAATATATTATTGAGGACAAATGTTGTTCTTTTATAATAATGATGTTTTTATGAATCTGGTAATTATGCGAATGGTTTGTATATACCCAAATTTAAAGTTCTCAGGATTACTATAAACTGTAATAAAATTGAAATACATATTGGAATAAGTATTAAGAAACTTCAATTGAATCTAAGTGATTAATATTTCTAGGATCATCTAAAAGAGAATGAAATTCTCTACACCTCTTGGAACACTACATCCGAATGAAATACATTCTCAATGCTAAAACTTTAAATGTTTAGACAAAATCTCTATAAATTTGATAGGATATGTCATATATTAATGAGATAAGAACCTCTCATGAAAATTATGAATGACATGTTACTAATAATTGATGAGCCTACCAATTACTTGTAAAATATATGATATTTATTCCAAGAAATGATTTGAAGCTATGAACTTCATGTAAGTTTGAAACTTGGTTGATCCACCTGAATAGATAAAACCCAATGGATCTAAGTGAGTCTTTAAAAGAAAGACTAACATGAAATGCAATGTATAAATGTACTATGCAAGCATTAAGGATAAGGAATATTTAATTTTGATGGTATAATCAACAGATTTGATTTCATTAAAAATATAGATAAACCTTGTGTTTACAAAAGGTCAGTAGGGATGGTGTTGTTTTCCTAATGTTATATATAGATAACATATTTAGAAATGACATATATTTACTTTAATCATTAAAGTTTTAATTGTCTAAGAATTTCTCCACAAAACAATTAGGAGAAGCAACTTATATATCGGATATAAATATCTATAAAGATAGATCTAGAAAGTTGTGTTTCAATCTATGCATATAGACTAGATGTTAAAATAGCTTTAGTATGGAAGAATCTAAGATTAGATTTTTATCTATTTTATATGGAACACCTCCCTCCGAAGACATGTGTTCTAAGACACAGATTGTGAGAGATATGATGCAGATGGTATCTTATACTTGGCTATAAGATTCATTAATGGAAAAGATAAACTAGAAGTTCAAGATTGTTTGAATTAAGATTTTTTCAATGAAATGTTGAAAAAATAATAAATACCAGTCAATTTATGTTTAACTTTAAATGATAGTACTCTAAGTTTGAAGAATTCTTAAAAAGAGAACACAACTTATTCTTCAACTGAATAAAAATATATCTTCACGTTTAAAAAAACTAAGAAATTATTTGTATGATGAAATTTATTAATGTACTAGGTTGTGTATTCATTGCATAAGTAAAGAAATTAATATCAAATTAATTATTCAAATAAGCATTTAAAAAATATTATTTAATTCGATAAATCAATAGTTGGTGCCCATCTAGGTTGCTGATTCCACACCTGATGTGACAACGCGTTCCTCCTGAGACAACAATTCCACACCTAGGTAATTTTCCCTATGAATGAAATGCTAGCACATTGTGATTCATTTATCAAGGAATTGGTATCTCAAGAAAACCATTTAAAAAAATCTGCCGTCTGGTTAGAGATTATTCTCCAGCAAGTACCAATCGGAGTCATGCAGCCTGTCATCACTAACTCATGTAGCTCATCTGTGCGCTTCACGTGCCAATAGAGATGCTACTGCATGCCGGCCATTGATGGCCTAAAAAAGAGGCAGTCGCCGGTGACATGCATGGCAACCCCTAGCAGCAGCCCTGTTTCCATGATGAACATCTTATACACTACTGGTCAAACAAACTGAATCGTCAATCGCCATACTTTATGAGTGAAAATGATCGGAGCTCTCAAGTGATTTCATTAACTCAATGGGGCGGTTGTTTCTTTGCGATTCAAGCAGCCGTTGGCCAAGGGAACACACAATGATTCAGATGAGATTTTCTTTTGCTGATGCAATGAGATTTTCTGCTGTTCAAAAGTTCCATATTACTCCTGAATAGTCTTTACAGAAATGCAGTCCCCACTAGTTGAAGAAGAGGGGTTGTTGGGGTGGTAAATATTGCAGATCTCCCGAGCTACCCTTTTTTTTTCCTTGAAAAGCTTCAGATGGGGTCATTATCAATCTAGCAGAAAGTCTTCTAGGACCACTTTTGCTGTAGAATCGGCAGCTTGTAAACACATGTGTAACATATTTCTGCTTCTAGGCAACATTTGGTACAAAATGTCTGGCAATTTCTGCAAATTGGCAGGCCTCGCCTCGAGAATGCTACCCTGAGTATCTTCAAAAGCCCACAAAGAGACAGTCCGTGTGTGGGAAATTTTACAGCTTCATTCAACCTTGGATCCAAAACCATGCACACAAGGGGTCACCCTGTCTAACCAGTCTACCATAGTACCATCACCCCTACCCACCACCTCTAGGTTTTTAGTATATAAAAAAAAAATCAATAATGGGGTCCACCCATTTCTGAAAAACGAGGACACTGTATCTGCACAGATATTGTCATTTGTTTTTACTGTGTAAAAATGTTTTTGAAAAAAAATATATAATATTTTAAAAAAACAGCTACCATAATAACAATATGTCCTAAAATGATTCTATAATGTGTACAATTGCTCTTCTTTATAAAAAAAAATAAAAAATAAAAAAGCTAGATTTGCCAAAACATTAAACATGGAATCTTGCATGGAATTTAACATGAGGAGCTAGTTTGGTATTGTTTTAAAATGATATGAAAATATAAAAAAAAAAAAAAATTTAAAAAAAGTAAGTATTTTCAAAACAACACGAAAACAAACATGCAGAGAACATAACTGCAGTTAAGTTTAAGGTAGTTTCCTTGCAATTGCCGTCCCTCTTTGTAAATCAACAAAGAAATTAAGTGCCCATTTGAAGATTTGAAATCAAATAAAGGCTTATTGGGAATTGAAGATTCCTTGGTTTCAAACTTTCAACCATTTAAAGGCACATCCACCACCACTATAACCACCGATATGTGTTTTCTAATCACAGCAACCTATCATTACAGGTGTGACCAAATTGCCTTATATTCCATAAGAAAAAGGCATCTCTATTGACTATCTCCATTTAGGATTAGGCAAATCATTCACTTTCTTGCTACCCACGCATGCTCTATTGCTAGGATTCCATGGCTCCCTCTCAACAAGATGGATTTTCGACTTTTCTGGCCACCACCATTGACAAGAACAACAACAACACTAGAGATTTCATATTTTGTTATCTGTTCACGCCCGTGTTTTGAGATATCAAAGTCTTTTAATGATTCTTTTCAACCTCCATTTTAGCAGCCCCGAAGGAAAATACAATCAAGACTTCCTTATTGTCAAGTGTTGACACCAAATCTTCCCGTTCAGACGGATGACAAGATAAAAAAGCAACACAGTAGAATCAAGCTTATTTCTCCATTTCCAGTCCCCTTCCACAAAAGCACCTTGCAAAGTTCTTACATAACTCCATTCACCTACCTCAGGATGCACAAATTTGAACAGGAGATTACAATTTTGAAGTGAAAAGTGGAACTTTATGACATGACAAGATTCTTTCAAAACATCTAAAGACTCCAAATGAGCTACCCTACCACAACCACCACCCATCCATTCTAGCAAAAAAGTTAAAATAACTGGTCGGTTATGAACAATATTTAGCCTCTTATCAAAAGCCGAAGTTCGATGCACCGTCTCACATGGATACAAACCAGCCAAAATTCAACTGTGCAGAGACCGGTAGATGACAGAGATATAGACAAAAAAAATAAAGAGGGGAAAAGGGTCATGCTTATTCCACGTAGTTTTTAGAAGTTGCATCAGTACAAGTATAGACAAATAAGGGGAGGAAAATACAGTACTAAGTGAAAAAGAAAATCTAGTAAATTTCTGTACCAGAGCGACTGACCTAATTGCCTGAAGCCTAAATCTACATCTTCTTCACTTCCCCTCTCAGAAGATCTGTTAGACATAGGACCTTGGTTTGTATTTTGTTGTGTGACTCATAACCCCCTGTTATGTTACAGACCATTAGTCTACACATGTTTGACAAACCTACTTTCTTTACAACTAAAAGAAGAGGTGATGGAAAATGGAAATAACACCACCACCGGTAGAACTACTACTAATTCCTGCTACTTCTAAAATTCTAAGCACAAGATCAATCATCAGTCTGCAGGAAATGTCCTGATGGAATGCTAATGTCTTCTAGGGATCCAATTTCTCCCATTCATAACGTCCAGGGAGCGGCTTGTCACTAACAGGGTCAAAGTTATACCTGCCAAAAATCAGCATTTCTATCAGCTAAGAGGATGTAAACTTCGCAGCAGAAACATTACAAGATAGTCCAAAGATCCTAAGCAATCATTCAAATGAGATAAACAAATAGATGGGAGGCACATACTTCTCAGTAAATTGCCTTAGCTGCTCTTCTTCAGCTGGGCCAAAGAACTCATCCATTTCACGGGTTGTTGGGATGCGTCTTTGCATTGAGTTCTGTAATCTCCGGCTACTTTCAGTTGGGCTAGCAGGCTTAGTAGTAGAACCAGGGGTTCTTGTGTCTTCTGTGCCTCTTGTTAAATTGCAAGGAGTGGATTCCCTAGTGCTCCTGTGACAAAGAAGATAAAAATGACATGGGCACAGTGAAAATGTATCCTAAGGGAAAATAACATATAGCATAATGAAATGAGGAGAAACAACTGCTGCGCATGATGATGTAAGTCGCATGCAAATAACATTAAAAAGGAGACATAAATCGTGTCAGCATGTAAACAATTGAAAACTTAAGATTTTCCAAGCCATTAACACATTGCAGGCCACGTACATTCTGCAAAGGGTGCCAGGAACCTCCCAATCATAAAAATAACCAATCGCTTAAAACGCTAGAAATATTCGAACCACCACATAAAGCAACAAACCATTTTTTACTATGATGTACCTCAAGCAACAAAAAACTAAGAAATAAACTTCACAAATTTCGGGAATTACAACAGAAAATACCCAAAATGAGGTCTTGTATTTCCCATATTCAATTTTCGTATATGTAGAGGATAGTAACAAGCACCAAAGGATCAAGGAAGGAGTAGAAAACCACTTTAGATATCCCATCCTCATTACATGAAGCAAATAAGACAGAAACATTCTTTAGGCTTTGAATCAAATCAGAGTTTCTGTTAGAGCATCCTGTGTCCAAGCATAGATAAAAACCAAGTCTTATACCAAGAAAAACACACACTAAGCATATTTATGTTCAAAATAAAAACACCAAACAATAATAATATTGCTTAAAAAATGCAGAGGCATTTGTTGTTGGAAGAACCAATGGAACAGCTTTGTTTCTTTTGATTAAAATAATGCAATGGCATCCATGTCTGAGAGCACTACAAGAAGAGGACACAAGTTAAACTATTTTGTTTTGATACACATATAATAAGGGCCTGCATAGTAACAACCAAATTGAAGTAACAGCAACTAGCAAGAACTGTAAAGCATGTTCAGTGTAAAGTGCAGTAAACAGATAGGCAGACAAAATCATGGAATTTTTAATCAGAGACCTGCAAAATGCAATGAAGTCATACGAATCCTGTTATCCATGAAGATGGTTAATAATTCATTAAAACCACGAAACAAAGTTAGGGCATTAATTCCCCTAGATGCAAATCACACTTCAGTGAAGAAAAAAAAACTACACATGAAGGAAGATGTTTAAAGCACTTGAAAGAGAATTAGAGAAATTGGTAGCGTGGTTTTAGTTTCATGGGTCTAGAATACTAAGAGTCTTGAGGTATATCCAACATCTTAAATTTCTTCTCAACACCGCATTTTCTCAGAAACCAAACAGAAAGGGAAGCAAAATTCTTATAAAGAAAATCACTTTAAAATATAAAAGGTAAGGCTTCAGAAAAAGATTCCACCACAATTTGTTCTTATTTTAAAAAGGAAAAAACTCCAACTATCTATATGTAAAGCAGAAAATCTCTTATTTATGTCAAGCAATTATTGGGGATGGAATGAAATAAATTTTAATTCTCTTCTTTATAGCTACGAGTTTTGTTTTAACAGAAATGAAGCTTAAGTTACAGCTTAACCACCCAAAAGGCTGCCACAATTCCTCTTCAAATGCAAATTATAGTCTTCTCAAGCCCCCAATATTACAACTAAAGCTTTAAACTAAACCAAATAGATGAAAGAAAACCTTAAAAAGTTCACACAGCCAGAAAAGAGGGAGACAAACCCAAAACAGGAACGAAGTTAAATTGAGGCTTTAACATGTCACGATTCTTCTCTTTCACTCTCAGCAATTAACAAAGCACAGGCATGGAAAAACTCGTTCAAACCCCCAAGAAACACACGACTTTTCTATTTTTCATCTCTTTCTCTCATTTTCTC
>Ga0307510_10003618_pt1 | contig 18050 bp, 19 predicted proteins | sample 12_EM_MG_FD_207224 | JGI IMG/M metagenome (GOLD analysis project Ga0307510, IMG submission 207224) | Populus trichocarpa ectomycorrhiza microbial communities from riparian zone in the Pacific Northwest, United States - 12_EM | ecosystem: Host-associated > Plants > Roots > Unclassified | place...
AACTACCACCTCGCACCGCCGCTGACCGCGAAGAAGAACGACAAGGGCGAGCTGCAGAAGTCGAAGTTCGGCCCCGCGATGCTGACCGGCTTCAAATGGCTGGCCAAGCTGAAGGGCCTGCGCGGCACCGCGTTCGATGTGTTCGGCCGCAGCGAAGAACGCCGGACCGAGCGCGCGCTGATCGACGAATACAAGGCGTCCATCGCCGAAGTGCTGAGCGGGCTCGACGCCGCCAGCCTCGGGCTGGCCACCGAGATCGCGCGCGTGCCCGAAGACATCCGCGGGTACGGGCATGTCAAGGATCGCCACCTTGCCAGCGCGCGGCCGAAGTGGGCCGCGTTGATGAACGAGTGGCGCGCCGGGGCGCAGCAGCGCGCTGCCTGATACGGCGGCTTTGAAGCGGCGGCATTGATGCCGCACGCTCGAGACGGCGGCTTGTCGCCGCCGCGCAAGACAAGGCGATGTCCTACAGTCGGCGCGCGGCGGTTTGGGCAGACTTTGGTCACCAGCTTCAACGCGGGACCATGCCATGCCGCAACCACACCGTCTGCACGACGCCACCGATTCGCCACCGACCGATGAGGCCGCCCTCCACTTGCCCGCGGAACACCGCGGCGAGTTGATCGTCGAAGAACTCGTGCGCGCCGACCAGGCCTACTGGCAGCGTGCGGGCTCGGTCGACGCGATGCTGGCGATGGTGCTGTGATGATGACGCCGCGCCACGCCCAGCATGCGACGCACGTTGCGCGCGTGATCGGCCCGATCACCTTCGTCGGCGCGAACGGGCGCGAACGCGTGATCCCGATCGGGCCGTGTCTCGTCGAAGAGCTCGAAGGCGACATGGTCGACATCGTCTGGGGACCGGCCGGCGAGAAGTCGGCCGTGTTGCCCAGCACCGAGGCCGAGGCGGCCGAACGCGCAGGTAACTTGATGTTGCTGGATTGAACTCGACCCTGCGCATTTATTGAACGATCACGACGAGCGCGGCGAAAGCCCTGCTCGCATCGCGCTTGCAGAATCCGGTCTCGCACTTACAGAGACCGATGAACGCTTCGCCCACCACCGACCGCTACAGCCATACCGCCATCGCCTTCCACTGGCTGCTGGCGATCGCGATCGTCGGCTCGTTCAGCGTCGGCCTGTACATGTCGGACCTGGCCATGTCGCCGCTGCGGCTCAAGCTGTTCAACTGGCACAAGTGGGCGGGAGTCACCATCCTCGCGCTGTCCGCGCTGCGCTTGCTGTGGCGCCTGATGCATCGGCCGCCGGCCGATGTGCCGATGGCGGCGTGGCAGCAGAAGAGCGCGCATGCGATGCACATCGCGCTCTACGTGCTCTTCTTCGCGGTGCCGCTGGCAGGCTGGGCTTATAGCTCGGCCACGGGGTTTCCGATCGTCGCCTACGGCGTGATCCCGCTGCCTGATTTCGTGCCGGTCGACAAAGGCCTGGCCGAGATCTTCAAGACGCTGCACAAGCTGCTCGCATTCAGCCTCGCCTTCCTCGTGCTCGCCCATGTGGGCGCGGCACTCAAGCACCATTTCCTCGACCGCGACGGCCTCATCCTGCGGATGTGGCCGCGCAAACCTGCCGTGACCCCATGAAGACCTACCTGATCATCTCCGCCCTCGCGCTCGCCGCCGGCTTCGCGGCCCCCGCCTGCGCACAGCAAAAACTCGTGCCGGCGCAAAGCGAGATCGCGTTCACCAGCAAGCAGATGGGCGTGCCGGTGGACGGCAAGTTCAAGAAGTTCGATGCGCAGGTCGCGTTCGATCCGAAGAAGCCCGACACCGCGAAGATCGCCTTCAACATCGACCTCGGCAGCGCGGCGCTCGGCTCGCCCGAGACCGAAGCCGAGCTCGTGAAGCCGGACTGGTTCAACACCAAGCTCTTTCCGCAGGCCACCTTCCAGAGCAGCACCGTGAAGGCCACCGGCCCGGGCAAGTTCGACGTGGCCGGCAAGCTGGTGATCAAGGGCGCAAGCCACGACGTGGTCGTGCCGGTCGTGCTCGCGCAGGCCGGCGCCAACACCACCGCCAGCGGCGCGTTCGTGATCAAGCGGCTCGATTTCAAGATCGGCGACGGCGACTGGAAAGACACCTCGATGGTCGCCAACGATGTGCAGGTCAAGTTCAAGCTCACGCTGACCGGCGTGAACGCGCTCTGACCTTTTCTCCCTCAACCATTCTTCCTCATTCACCCCGAAAGCGTTTCATGACCAAGACCCTCCTCGCCACCTTGCTGGCCCTCGGTGCCGTCACCGCCCACGCCGAAATCGCCACCTACGCCGTCGATCCTTCGCACACCGCGGTGACCTTCGAAGCCAACCACTTCGGCACATCGACGCTGCGCGGCCGCTTCGACAAGAAGGAAGGCTCGGTCGTGCTCGACAAGGCCGGCAAGAGCGGCAAGGCCGACATCACGATCGACACCAGCTCGATCAGCACCGGCGTGCCGGCACTCGACACGCACCTGAAGAGCAAGGACTTCTTCAACGCCGCCGAGTTCGGCACCGTGAAGTTCACGGCCGACAAGTTCGCGTTCAACGGCGACAAGGTCAACGAGGTCTCGGGCACGCTGACCATCCTGGGCAAGACGCAGCCGGTGACGCTGAAGGCCACCAATTTCAACTGCTACATCAACCCGATGCTCAAGCGCGAGACCTGCGGTGGCGACTTCGAGACCACGATCACGCGCAGCCAGTACGGCATGGCGTATGGCCTGAACTACGGCCTGCCGGACAGCATCCACATGCTGATCCAGATCGAAGCCATCAAGCAGTAAATGTCGGCACCCCGTCTGCCGGGTACGGCATCCGACCCTCCGGGAGGGTCGGGCCTTGCTTGGGGCGGCCCGGCGCGGCGGCCCGTGCGCGCCGGCGCGCTGGTGCTACTGGCCAGCGCGCTCGCGGGCGTCGTCCATGCCGCGCCGCAGAACTTCGCGATCGACCCCGATCACACGCACGTGCATTGGGAGCTGAAGCACTTCGGCACATCGACCGCACGCGGCCGCTTCGACGCGATCACCGGCAGCATCACGATGGACCGCACGGCGCACACCGGCAGCGCGTCGATCAGCATCGCGACCGCGGGCGTGTCGACCGGCTTCGCACCGTTCGACGGCGTGATCCGCGGGCCGTATCTGCTGGCGACGAAGGAGTTCCCGACCGCCTACTTCGTCGCGAACCGATTCAGCTTCGCGGGCGATGCGCTCGCCTCGGTCACCGGCGACTTCACGCTGCGCGGCACGAGCCGCACGCTCACGTTGCGCGCGTTGCGCTTCTCGTGCCGCGTCGATGCCGAACCCGCACGCGAGGTCTGCGGCGGCGACTTCGAGACCGAGTTCGAACGCAGCGCGTTCGGCATCACGCACAGCCTGCCGTTCGTGGCCGACAAGGTGCGCATCGTGCTGCAGATCGAAGCCGTTCGGCAATAGACGCGAATGGCCGCGCTCAGTGTTTCGCGGCGGCGACCGGCCGCGTGTTGACCGGCAGGCACAGCAGCGCAGTGACGAGCGCGAGCCCCACATGGCAGGCGTACAGCGGCACGAAGCTGGTGTGCGTGAGGCCGGCGTGGCCGAGCAGCAGCACCGTGATCGCCACACCCATCACCGAGCCGATCTGGCGCGTGGCCTGATTCACCGCACTGCCGACCGCGTACTGATCCGCCGGCAGCCGGTTCACCGCCGCACCCGACAGCGACGGCAGCACCAGCCCGACGCCGATGCCGCTCATCACCAGGCCCGGCAGCCAGTGCGTCAGGTACGCGGCGTTCGCGCCCGGCACGAGCAGGAACCACAGGCCGCTGCACGCGTAGATCAGCGCGCCGCCGACCAGGAATGGGCGATGCCCCAGTCGCGCCGCGAGGCGGCCCGACATGATCGCGAACGGGATCACCAGCAGCGGCCCCGGCGTGATCGCCAGGCCCGCCTGCGGCAGCGTGTAGTGCCAGACCTCGGTCATGTAGAAGAAGAACGCGAAGAACATCATCGAGAACGCGGTGCCGAAAGCCAGTGTCGCGAGGTTCACGAAGGTGTAGGTGCGGTGCTTGAACAGACGCAGATCGACCAGCGGCGCCGGCGCGACGCGCGCCCACGCGACGAAGCCGATCAGCGCGATCACGCCGGTGCTCGCCGCCACGGCCAGCTCGGCGCGCGTCCAGTGCGGTGACTCCGACTGCACGATGCTCAGCGCCACCGCACCGACCGCGACGATCAGCAGGCCCATGCCCACGCCGTCGACCGGCCGTTTGCTCTCCGGCTTCTTCGCTTCCTTCAGCAAGGCCGCACCGCGCCACAGCGACAGCGCGCCCAGCGGCAGGTTGATGTAGAACGCCCACGGCCAGCCGACCGAGTCGACCACGAACGAGCCCAGGCTCGGGCCGACCGCGGCCGCGAGACCGCCGACCGCGCCCCACAGGCTCACCGCGATCGTGCGCTTGTTCTGCGGGAACACCGACAGCACGATGGACAGCGAGGCCGGCGTCAGCAGCGCCGCACCCACGGCCTGCGCGACGCGCGCCGCGATCAGCCAGCTCACGTTGCCAGCCAGCCCGCACGCGGCCGATGCCGCGAGGAACAGCGTGACGCCGAGCATGAACACCTTCTTGCGGCCATGCGTGTCCGACAGGCCGCCGGCCGGGATCAGCATCGCGGCGTAGACCACGGTGTAGCCGTTCAGCACCCACGACATGTCGGCCGCGCTCGTTCCAGGGAAGCCCTCGCGCACCGCGCGGAAGGCCGCGAACAGCATCGTGCTGTCGAGCGAGACCAGAAAGACCGCGACGCTCGCGATCCAGAACACCGGCCAGGGTGACGCAGCGGGCTCGTGGTGCGCCGCGGGATGCCCGCCAACCGCGCCGGCTGCGGTGGCCACGGTGGCCGTGGATGAGGTGGCGGTCATCGCGCGCTCACTCGCCGATCGCCTTCAGGTAGACGCCGGCCGGCAAGCCGGCATGCACCTGGCGCGTGATCTCGTCGGCCAGCACCTCGCTCGCGCCGGCTTCGAGCGCGTCCAGCGTCGTGCGCACCACGTCGTCGGGCTTGGACTTGGGCACGTCCATGCCGTTGGTCAGATCGGTGTCGATGAAGCCCACGTGCAGCGCCAGCACCTGCGTGTTCTGCTCGCGCAGCTCGATGCGCGTGCCGTTCGTCATCGCCCACGCCGCCGACTTGCTCATGCCGTAGTTGCCGAGCAGCGGGCCGTTGATCCAGCTCGCGATCGACAGCACGTTCAGGATCGCACCGCCGCCGTTCTTCGCCAGCACCGGCGCGAAGGCCTGCGTCAGCCGCAGCGGGCCGAAGAAGTTGGTGTCGAGGTGGCGCTGCGCCGCCTCGACGCTGCCCTCGGCGAGAAAGCCGCCGGTCGCCGCGATGCCGGCGTTGTTGATCAGCAGCGTCACGTCGCCGAGTTCGCGCGCGACCGCGGCGATCTCCGCCGGGTCGGTCACGTCGAGCTTGATCGGCACGACGCCGGCGAGCGTGACGCTGGCCGGGTTGCGCGCACCCGCATAGACCTTGCGCGCGCCGCGCTTGAGCGCCTCGCGGGCGAAGGCCAGGCCGAGGCCGCGGTTGGCGCCGGTGATCAGGACGGTGGCGTTGGTGAGTTTCATCGTGAGTTCCTTCAGTGGGTGACGGCGCTTATATGACGATCGTCATATTTGTGGCCGCGGAAAATGAAATCGCGTTGCTTGCGCGATGTGTCAGGCAGTTTCGGGTTTGTCGTACTGCGCGAGCAAGGCCTGGCGAGATGCCGCCAGCACCGCCTTGCCCTGCGCATTCGCGCCCAGCGTGCGGGCCAGCTGCAGCGTGCCGACGAGCGTGCTGGCAATCACCGTGGCCTGCGCCTTGGTGCCGCCTTCGGGCAGCGAACGCTGCACCATCGCGATCAGCTTGCGCACGCGCTCGGCGGCCGGCGCGAGCAGTTCGGGCGACTGGCGCGGCATCTCGGAGCCCACCGCGGCGACCACGCAGCCGCTCTCGGCACTTTGCAGATGGGCTTCGGAAAGATAGCCGTCGATCACGCCGCGCAGCGCGCTCTCGCCACGCGCCTGGCTCTTCTCGACGCGCCGCTGGATGTTGGCCGCGCTGTCGCGGCCGGCGCGCTCGATGGCCTCGGCCAGCAACGCGTCACGGGACGCGAAGTGCGCATAGAACCCGCCGTGCGTGAGCCCCGCCTGCTTCATCACATCGGCCACGCCGACGCCGGCGTAGCCGTGCTGCCGCAAGGCTCGCGCCGCGACCTCGACGATGCGGTCGTGGGTGATCTCGCGGCGGGTCGGTTGAGTGGACATGGGCGCACTGTGCCACAAAATATGACGCTCATCATATTTTGAAAATTGACCCGAACGAGATTGGGGCTTTGACAAGGGCAAGCTGCGCGGGGTCGACCTCAGAACGACCACGTCCCCGCGGCATAGGCCACGCGCCGCGTCGGCAACTGCGCGAGCAGCGCGTCGGCCGGGCCGCCGTAGAAGCGCGCACCGACATCGATGCGCACCCGGTCGCCCTGCCAACCCACCGAGCCGGTGACGATGCGGCCGCGATCGCTGGGCGTGAACAGCACATCCAGCGCCGGCTGCCACTTGTCGTGCTGCCAGCTCAGGCGCGCGAACAGGTTGCTGCGGCGCAGGTTGGTCGACGCATTGAACGCGCTGGTCTGCCAGGCCAGGTTGCCGGCGACGGCACTCGCCGGTGCCGGCGTGCCGATGAAGGCGGCGAGGCCGCGGTTGCGCGCGCTCCACGCGTCCCATTGCGCATCGGACAGCGCGGTGCCGTCCCACCATGCTTCGGCCAGCAGGCTGAGCTGGTCCTCGTTGGTCCAGGTGCCGCCGATGAGCGCCTGGCCGGTGCGGCGCGTGCTCGCCGCCTGCCACGGGTTCGCACGCACGAGCACGCTGGCCGAGGCCTCGCTCGCCAACGTGTCGGCACGCTGCAGTGCGCGCACCGACGCATGCAGCTCGAGCGCGTCGGTCGCGACCCACGCCACCGCGCTGCCCAGGCTCGCGCCGGTGTGCGCGCCATAGCGCGCGAACCCGTGCCAGTCGACCGCACCGTCGCGCTGGTAGACGCGCGCGGCCAGCGCCGGCTCCTCGGCGCCGCGCTGGTCATGCGACTTGGTCGGGTTCACGAGTACGAACGACCACGCGGTGCTCGCATCGAAGTGCTCGGCCATCAGCAGCGGCCGGCCTTCGGCGGTGACGCTGAGCAACGTGCGCCGCGCCTCCTGCTCGACCACGTCGTTGGGGCGAAAGCCGTAGCCCACGTCCCACGCGACGATGCGCTTGCCGGCGCTGAACTGCCAGCCCGCTGCGTCGGTCGCGCCATAGAGCTCGTTGACCCAGCCGTGGCTGCGCAGCCGGTCTCCTTCGAGCCGCTGCTGCTGCAGCGTGCCAACGAAGCTCAGGCCGTGGCCGCTGGCGCGCAGCTCGGTCTCTATCGCCGCGCCGCTGCGCGGCAGCGCGGCGATGCCCGGCTGCAGCGCCACCGCCTGCGCGAGCGGGCCAGCGGCGTTGGCCTGCTGGTCCAGCCATTGCGGGCGCACCTGGCCGCTGAACTCGGGCGCCGCCTGGCAGACGGCCACTGCCGCCGCCATCGCCACCGAACACGCGACGCGCTTCATCATCGTCATTCCAGCGACGGATTGCGCGCGAGGAACATCGGGTTCAGCCACGCCTCGGGCACGGTGTGCTCCTTGCGCGCGAGGTAGCGCACCTGCGTCTCCTTCTTGTTCGTCAGCTGATCGCGCAGCAGCATCGCGGTCACCGTGGTCGGCGCCGCGGGCTTGTCGAACACGAAGCGCGCCTGCTTCGCGAGCTTGTCGCTCTGCACGTACAGGTCGGCCTTGATCGGCTCGTGCCGCGCCTTGCCCAGCCACAGCTCGATGCGCTGGTAGGTCACGCCCTTGCGCGTGGCCGTCAGGCTCAGGTGCACGCAGGCCTGCTCGGGCTCGCCGCAGCGCTCCTCGCCGGCGAGCGTGCCGGTGTAGTCGTCGGCCCAGCTCATCGTCGCGATGTCGCCGGTGCTCGCATCGCCGAGCAGCTTCTGCATCGGCGTGATGCGCAGCGGGCGCTGGCTGCCGGGCATCAGCAGCCAGAAGTCGTCGCCCAGCATCAGCACCTTCTGGCCCTTCTCGGCCGGGCTCTGCATCAGCACCAGCGACTGGTGCCTGGCCTGCGCGAACACCGTGTAGCGGCGCTCCTTGTCGGGCGAACCATCGGTGTTGAACACGCTGATCTGGGTGTCGACCTGCATGTTGTCGCTGCTCATGCGGTACTTGTCGGCGGCCTTCAACAGCGTTGGCACGTCTTGCGCGAACGATGCGAGCGAAGCGCTCGCGAGCACGCCAGCCAGCACCGCAACCAGAGCGATCTTGTTCATCATGATGCGTTCCTTGTGAGTCAGGTGTGGGCGAGCGCCTCGACGATCGGCGTGTGCACCGTCTTGCGCGCGATCCAGGCCGACGCGAGCATCGCGAGCAGCACCATCGCCACGACCGTGGCCGCATACATCGCCGGGTCGACATTGATGTTCAGCGCGTAGCTGCGCGAGCTGCCCGGCGGCGGCGGCATCTGCACCGGCACCACGTAGAGCAGCATCGAGATGCCGAATGCGATCACCGCACCGACCACCGCGCCGACACCGCCCAGCACCATGCCCTCGAGCGCGAGCGTGCGCAGCAACTGCGACGGCAGCGTGCCGAGCGCGCGCAGCGTGCCGATCTCGCGGGTGCGCTCGATGATGGCCATCGCCATCGCGTTGGTGACGACGAACACGACGATCACCGCGATGATCAGCCCGAGCGCACCGAAGATGCGGTTGTAAAGACCGCGCACCGATTGGTAGAAGAAGGCCTGGTCGAGCCAGGTCTGCACCGTGAGCGTGGGCTGCATGCGCGCGACGCGCTGCTGCGCCGCCGGCGTGGCATCCATGGACTTCAGAAACACCCCGAGCGTGGACACGCGCTGCGTGTTCAGCAGCTTCTGCGCGGTGACGATGTCGGTGTAGACCAGGCGCTTGTCGATGTCGGGCACGCCGGTCGAGAACACGCCCTTCACGGTCACGTCGAGCGCGTTGAGCGCGCCGTCGGTCGTGCTCGCGAGCAGCGTCAGGCTGCTGCCCGGCTTGGCCTTCAGGCTCTTCGCGAGGCCTTCGCCCAGCATCACCTCGGCGTCCTTCGCGCCGGTGGCCAGCACCTCGCCCGCAACCATGTTCAGGAACGGCCCCTTCACCGCGAACTCGCTGTCGGGCTCGACGCCGGTGGCCAGCATCACGGTCGACTTGTCGCCGTTGCTGATCAGGCCGCTGAACGCGACGCGCGGCAGCACCTGGCGCACGTCGGGGTCGGCGAGCAGCTGCGTGCTAAGCGTCTTGTAGTCGTCCAGGCCGTGCTGCAGCGGCGTGTCCTCGTCCTGCGTGAACTGCGCCGGCTGGCCGACGATCAGGTGGCCGGTGCTGCGCGCCGCGGCCTGCGCCAAGGCCTGGTAGGTGAACAGCGCGAAGCCGCCGGCGAGCAGGATGGCTGCAGTGCCGAGGGCGGCAATCGCCACGGTGACAAGAGAACGGCGGCGGTTGCGCAGCGTGTTCTGGATTGCGAACTTCAGCCACTTCCCGTGCCGAGCGCCGGGCCGCTCCCAAGCCGGCCCGCGTCCCCTCGGGGGACCGGACGATGTATTCATCGGACGAGGGGTTGTCATCATTGCAGTCTCCCGTCGAGCAAGGCAAGCACGCGATCGCAGCGGCGCGTGAGCCGGCTGTCGTGCGTCGCGATCACGAAGGCCGCGCCTTCGGCATGGCAGCGTTCGCGCATCAGGTCCAGCACCTGGTCGGCGGTGTGCGAATCCAGGCTGGCGGTGGGCTCGTCGGCGATCACCAGGCGCGGCCGCTTGATCAGCGCGCGGGCGATCGCGACGCGCTGGCGCTGGCCGCCGGAGAGCGCGTCGGGCCGGTGCTGCGCGTGGTCCTGCAGGCCGACGGCGACGAGCTGCGCGGCCACGCGTTCGCGCCGCTCGGCCAGCGGCACGCCGGCGATGAACAGCGGGTAGTCGACGTTCTCGGCCACCGTCATCACCGGCACGAGGTTGAAGCCCTGGAACACGAAGCCGAGCGCATCGCGCCGCAGCAGCGTGCGCGGCGTTTCGCGCAGGCCGGTGACGGGCTCGCCGTCGAGCAGGATCTCGCCGCTGTCAGGTGTGTCGATCAGCCCGGCGAGGTTCAGGATGGTGCTCTTGCCGCTGCCCGACGGGCCGGTCAGCGCGAGCAGTTCGCCACGCTGCACCGTGAGGTCAACGCCTTGCAACGCGGGGATCACATGCTGACCGAGGCGATACGTCTTGTGCACGCCCCTCAATTCCATCACGGCAGTCATGACATCCCCTCGCCTGCCGAGTACGACAGGCGATCCCCCGTGGGGATGCGGGCCGGCTTGGGACGGCCCGGCGCTCGTCCGGCGCTCATGCTGCACCCTTCAGCAACGCCCGCGCCTTGTCGGCCTGCGGCGCATTGCGCGAGATCACTTCGTTCAGGTAGCGCTGTGCATCCGCCGTGCGCTGCTCCTTGCTGGCGAGCGCGGCAGCGCGCATCCACACCGTGCCCTGGAACGGCAGCGGCGCCTTCTCGAACAGGGGGCTGTCGAGCACCTCGTTCAGCAGCTTGGCGCCGCGCGGGCCGCGGTTCATGAACGGGGGCACGCCGAGGAAGGCGTTGGCGGCGACGAAGCGCACCTCGATCGAGCCCGGCGTGCCGTGCTGCACGACCGCGTCGTGCGCCGGGGCAAGCATCGCGACGGCCTTGTCGACCATCGCAAGGCCGTCCTCGGCGTAGCCCATCTTCTTCCACGGCATCATCGTGGTCTTGGCGCGCAGCGCGGTGGCAGCGCCGGTGTAGGCCATCAGCACCGGGTTGGCGGGCTCGGCCTTCAGCAGCGCATCGAACTCGCTGGCGGCGGCGTCGACGGCCGAGTCGTCGCCATTGGAGGCGACGATGAAGTGATGGAAGGCGCTGTCGAACGACGCGTCCGGCGCGGCGATGGCGATGCCGGTGGCCACGCACGAGGCGAGCACCACGCTGACGAAGGCGAGCAGGCTGCGTCGGGCGGGGGATAGGCGGTGGGACATGGCGGTTCTCCTGGCGGTTGATCGGTGGAGCGCAGTCTCGCGATCCGCCCACCGCGGCGCACCCGGCCTGCGACGAAATGCCGGAACGCGGCGCGAAACGCCGGCGCGGCGGCGCCGCCCGTCCGCAGCTTTTGCAGCCTGTCAGGCCGCCCGTGCAGGCCGTCGCAGCCGGCGGGCACGCCCGCTGCCATGTCTATAGAGTGCGAAGCATCGCAAGACTGCACCCGGCCACCCTGCTTCCATGTCCGACTTCACGACCTCCGCCACTTCCACCTGGAAGCAACTGTCCGCCACGGTGGTGCGGGTGTTCCATGAGTACGCGAACTGGCTCGTCAGCATCTCGTGGCGGCGCTTTGTCGTGCTGTCGGTGCTGCTGCTGATCCTGGTCAGCATCGCGCAGAAGCTGCCGCCGTTCCGCTGGAGCCAGACCGAAGTGATCGAGGGCTTTCCGGCCATCTCGATCCCGACCCCGCCGACGCCGCCGGTGATCAACGTGCCGAAGGCGAAGCCCGCCCGGCCCGACACCTCGTCGAGCAAGGACGACGAGGACGTGACGATCTCGATCGACAAGGATGGCGTGCGCATCTCGCCGCGGCGCGGCGCGGCAGCGGCGTCGGCTGCATCCGCGGCGTCGCCGGCGTCGGGCGCGGCGTCGGCTGCATCCGCGGCGTCGCCGGCGTCGGGCGCGGCGTCGTCGGCGTCAGCGGCGTCATCGTCGGCGACCGGCACGCCGGCCTCGCGTCCATCCGCGTCGGTCGGCCCGGACGGCATCCAGATCAACCTGCCCGGCAGCACACGCGAATCGATCCGCGAAGCCATCCAGGAAGCCCAGGCCGCCGCGCGCGAAGCCGCCGAAGAAGCGCGCCAGGAGGCCGAACAGGCACGCCAGGACGCAGAGGAAGCGCGGCGCGACGCGCAGGAGGCCATCGCCGAAGCGCAGCGCGATGTCGCCGAGGCGCAGCGCGACGCGCGCCAGTACAAGCGCACGCGGGTCGTGCACTTCGGCGACTCGCTGATGGACCTGGCCTTCCTGTTCATCGTCGCCTCGGCGATCCTGAAGGCCACCTACAAGGGCCGGCTGCAGGCCGAGGTGAAGGCGGCCGAAGCGACCGAAACGGCCGAATCCGAGCAGCTCAAGCGTCAGGTGGTGGAGGCGCGCATGGCGGCGATGCAGGCGCAGGTCGAACCGCACTTCCTGTTCAACACGCTGGCCAGCATCGACCACCTTATCGAGACCGATCCGGCGCGCGCCAGCGTGATGCAGAAGAACCTGATCGCATTGCTGCGGGCCTCGATGCCGACGATGCGCGACGCCCATCCCACCGCGCACAACCTGGGCCGCGAGATGGCGGTGATCCGGCCCTACCTCGAGATCCTGAAGGTGCGCATGGAAGACCGGCTGCAGACCCAGATCAACGTGCCCGACGGGCTGCTCTCGGCGGACTTCCCGTCGATGATGATCCAGAGCCTGGTCGAGAACGCGATCAAGCACGGCCTGGAGCCCAAGCCGGACGGCGGGCTGCTGTCGGTGCGGGCCGAGATCGTGCACGGCAAGCTCGCCGTCACGGTGGCCGACACCGGCCTGGGCTTCGGCAAGGCCGCGACCGCCGGCACCGGCGTGGGCCTGGCCAACATCCGCGAGCGGCTGCAACTGCTCTACGGCAACAAGGCCTCGATGGTCGTGGCCGAGAACGCCCCCAGCGGCACGCTGGTGACCTTGACCGTGCCGTATCAGGCACAGGCACGTGAAGGAGAAGCCGCATGAACCGCGTGATCAAGACTCTGGGCTGGACGCTGCTGATCGCGGTGCTGGCGAGCGTGGCGGTCGTCGTCGCGCTGGCGTCGTCGGCCAGTCCGTGGGACGGTTCCGGGATCGTCTTCGACGGCGAGCCGCTCACGTTCGCGCAATTCCACATCGGCCACTGGCTGGTGGGCGTGGTCGCGGTGACGCTGGCGCTGGTGATCGCGTTGATCGTCGTGGTGCTGGTGGTGCCGGTCGCGGTGTTCGTGCCGCTGCTGATCGCGGCGATCGCGTTGATCGGCGCGCTGGTGGTCGTGGTCGGCGTGACGGCGATGGCGTTCTCGCCGCTGCTGCTGGCCGTCGGCGCGGTGTGGCTGATCTGGCGGCTGGCGCGCGGCGAGCGCACGCCGCGCGAGGCCGCGCGCGAGGCCACGACCAAGAGCGGCGCTACGATCGCGGGATGAGCACTGCAACGCCCCCCACGCGCGCGCTGATCGCCGACGACGAGCGCCTGATGCGCGAGCAATTGCGCACGCGCCTGGCCGAAGTCTGGCCCGATCTGGAGATCGTCGCCGAGGCCAAGAACGGGCTGGAGGCGGTGGAACTCACCGACCAGCACAAGCCCGATCTGGTGTTCCTGGACATCCGCATGCCCGGCATGACGGGCGTCGAAGCGGCGCGCGCGATCGCGCAGCTGCCCACCGACGACGAAGCCGACGGCTGGCGCGGCTGCGAGGTGGTCTTCATCACGGCCTACGACCAGTACGCGATCGAGGCTTTCGAGCAAGGCGTGGTCGACTACGTGCTCAAGCCGGCCGAGCGCGAGCGGCTGCTGGTCACGGTCGAGCGCATCCAGAAGCGGCTCGCGCAGCGCGCGCAGCCCGCGGGCAGCGATGCCGGCGAGCCGCCGCCGGCGATGCAGCAGCTGCTGCAGAAACTCGCCGCGCGCATGGACCCGAGCAAGGCGCCGACGCTGCGCTGGATCCAGGCCACGGTGGGCCAGAACATCCAGATGATCCCGGTCGAGGAGGTGCTGTTCTTCATCTCCGACGAGAAGTACACGCGGGTGCAGACGGCCACGCTGGAGGCGCTGATCCGCAAGCCGATCAAGGAACTCATCGACGAGCTCGACGCCGAGGTGTTCTGGCAGATCCACCGCTCGACGCTGGTCAACACCAAGTTCATCGCCGGCGTGAGCCGCGACCTGCGCGGGCGCCAGCTCGTCGCGGTGAAGGGCCACAACGAGAAGCTGGAGGTCTCACGCAGCTTCGCCGGGCTCTTCAAGGGCATGTAGCGAACGCGCGATGCAGACCTGCGCGGCCCAGTAGGTCGCCAGTATCCACAGCGATGCGAGCGGCAGCGGCACGGCGAACTTGTTGATCGCCAGCAGGCTGTCGGAGGCCATGAACAGCAGGCCGCCGAGCGCGGCATGGCGCGCCAGTGTCGCGCCTTCATGGCCCGCGGCGCTGCGCCACCAGACCGCCGCCTGCGCGGCCATCGTCGCCAGGCACAGCACATAGGCCACGACCGGCGCGCGCAATGCGCCCGGCACGCCGGCCCACAGCTGCGACAGGATCGCCGCCGCCAGCAGCCCGTAGGCCACGAACACCCAGGGCCGCGCGGCGAGCCGCACCGGCACGCAGAACGCGGCGATGTAGACCAGGTGCGCGAGCAGGAAAGCGACGAGGCCGAGCAGGAAGCCGGCGGTCGGCCACAGCAGCGCGATGTCGCCGGCCAGCGAAAGCAGCAGCCCGATCCGCACGAAGCGGCGCTGCCGGGCCTGGCGCACGCCACGCGGCCAGGCGAATACCAGAACCAGCACGGTGGTCAGCGGCTTGAACAGGAACAGCGCCGCGCCCGGCAGAACGTCCAGCGCCGCGAGGATCGCGAGCAGCCCGGCCAGGGCGATCAGTGCGGGCAGCAGGTGAGGCGACAGCGCGCGCGTGCGGTGGGTGGTGGTCAAGGCAGCTCCGGTCGGTTCGTGCCCGCGATTGTTGCCGCGCTGCCGACAAGCGGCGCACGCGCTCCGCCGCAGCGGCAAGACACCACGATTCGTGGCACCCGCGGCAGGCACGCTGCTCAAGCGCAGGGTAAAAAGGCCGATGACAGTCGAGCCGGTCGCCAGAAGTGGCCGCCCGACCTCCGCGGCGCCACACGCGCCGCCCTGCTTGACCCGCGTTCGCCATGACTTTTTTCGCGATCCTCGCCATCGTCCTTCGACGGGCCCTGCGGCCCGTCTGACCATGCGCGCCGATCTGAACGTCGCCCACCGGCGTCGCATCCAGCTGCTGGCCGTGGCCACGCTGCCGATGCTGGCGCTGCTGGTGTGGACGGTGCCGCTGCCCGCAACCTATTTCGGGCTCAGCTTCACGCAGTGGCACACGCTGCTCGAATTCGCGTCGATGCTGGTCTGCGGCGCAGTGGCCGCAGTGGCCTGGAACGGCCGCGAACTCGAAATCCCGCGCAGCGTGCACGTGCTCGGCGTGGCGAGCGCCGGTGCGCTGCTGCTCGACCTGGTGCACACGCTGTCCTTCCCCGGCATGAGCGACCTGGTGACGCCCAACACGTCGACCAAGACCGCGGCGCTGTTCATGGCCAGCCGCGCGCTGATCGCGCTGGCGCTGCTGGCGGTCGCGGCGCTGCCGTGGCGGCTCGATCAGGAGCCGCGCTGGCTGCGCTGGGTGCCCGGCGGCGTCGCGCTGTATGTCGCGATCGCCACGCTGTGGATCGTCGTCTGGCCGCAGACCCTGCCGGCACTGGTGATCGACGGCCAGGCGCTGACGCTCGCCAAGCGCGGCACCGAATACGCGATCGCCGCGGTCTTCATGCTCGCCAGCGTGCTGTTCGCGCGCCGGCTGCGCACGGTGCAGCCCTTCGACACCTCGTCGCTGCTGTGCGCCGCGGTGCTGATGGCGATCGGCGAACTGATCTTCACGCTCTACACGCGCATGACCGACCTGGCGATGGTCGTCGGCCATCTCTACAAGGTCGCGGGTTTCTGGATGATCTACCGCACCATCGTCTCCGACAGCATCCGCGCGCCTTACGAGCGCCTGATGACCTCGCAGCGGCGGCTGAGCCAGAGCGAGGACGAGCTGCGCACGATCACCGACAACATCCCCGCGATGGTGGCCTTCGTCGACCGCGACATGCGCTACCGCTTCGTCAACCGCAACTACGAACGCTGGCTCGGCATCAAGCCCGAGGAGATGATCGGCCGCACCGCGATGGAGATCTACGGCGAGGCGGGCTACGCGACGCTGCACCCCAGCCTGTCGCGCGCGCTCGAAGGCCACACCTTCGCGGTCGACCACCAGGTCACGAGCACGCCGCTGGGCCGCAGCCGCTGGCTCAACATCATGTACATGCCCAAGCTGGACGGCGACGGCCAGGTCAGCGGCGTCTACATCCTGAGCAACGACATCACCGACATCGTCGACGCCGAAGGCCGCGCGTTGTTCCTGGCCGAGCACGACGAGCTCACGACGCTGCCCAACCGCGCCGCGTTCCAGGCCGCGGTCGGCCGCGCGCTGGAGCACAGCGCGCGCGAGGTCAGCCAGTTCGCGGTGATCTTCGTCGACGTCGACCGCTTCAAGGTCATCAACGACACGCTGGGCCACGCCGCCGGCGACCATCTGCTGCAGGCGCTGGCCACACGCATGCGCCAGGTCGTGCGCGGCAAGGACCTGGTCGCGCGCATGGGCGGCGACGAGATGTGCCTGCTGCTGCACGACGTGCGCGACGCCATGCACGCGAGCGAGATCGCCGAGCGCATCCTGGGCGCGCTGCGCGTGCCGGTCGAGCTGCGCACCGGCATGCTGCACCACGTCACGGTCTCGGCCGGCGTGGCGATCTACCCGCAGGACGGGGTCGACGTGGAGACGCTGCTGCGCCACGCCGACATCGCGATGTACCGCGCCAAGGCCGCCGGTCGCGACGGCTTCGCGCTGTTCAGCGCCGACGACGGCGGCGCCGACGAAGCGCGCCTGACCCTCGAACTCGAACTGCGCAACGCGATCGACTACGACCAGCTCGTGCTGCACTACCAGCCGCGCGTCGACGTGCTCAGCGGCCTGCCCGTCGGCATGGAAGCGCTGGTGCGCTGGCAGCATCCCGAGCGCGGCCTGCTGTCGCCGTTCCACTTCATCGACATCGCCGAAGAGACCGGCCTGATCATCCCGATGGGCGCGTGGGTGCTGCGCCGCGCCGGCGAAACGCTGAAGCGGCTGGAGGCGTCGGGCGCCTGCGGCCTGACGATGTCGGTCAACGTGAGTGCGCGCCAGTTCAAGAATCCCCGTCTGGTCGACGAGGTCGCCGAGATGATCGACCTCTCCGGCTGCGCACCGCACCAGTTCGAACTCGAACTCACCGAGAGCGCGGTGATGGACCAGCCCGAGGCCGCCGAGGCCACGATGCGCGAACTCAAGGCGCTGGGCGTGCGCCTGGCGATGGACGACTTCGGCACTGGCTACTCGTCGCTCGCGTCGCTCAAGCGCTTCCCGGTCGACTGCGTGAAGATCGACCGCTCCTTCGTCAACGACATCCCGGCCGATGCGGGCGATGCGGCGCTGACGCGCGCGATCATCGCGATGGGCCATTCGCTCGGCCTGCACGTGGTGGCCGAAGGCGTCGAGCGGCGCGACCAGCTTGACTTCCTGCACCACGAAGGCTGCGACGAATACCAGGGCTACTTCTTCGCCAAGCCGCTGCCCGAAGCGGCGCTCACGGCCCTGCTGGCGCAACACGCGAGCGATGCGCTCGCGGTGGCCGAGTGACGCGGTGCGAGCCATGAAGCGCAGCAGCCACACCACCACCCTTCGCGCCGCACCGGCAGGCCGCGCGCGCGCGTCGGTGCGCGTGGCGATGCTGCTCGCGCTGCTGTGGCTGGGCGCTGCACTGGCCGTGCTGCCGGGAGCAGTGCGGGCCGAGGGCGAGGCCCGCATCGCGAGCGGCGCACCGCTCGCCGAACGCATCGCCGAACTCGAACGCCTGGGCCGCGCGCGCCCGAGCGAAACCGCCGAGACACTCGAAGCCTTGCTGCCGAGCACCGCGGAGCACAGCGCCGATCGCCTCGAACTGCTCACGGTCCAGGGCGTGATGCTGGGCGTTGCGTCGCAGGCCGAGGCGGCCGAGCGCTCGGCCTCGCGCCTGGAAGCCTGGGGCAATTCGCCACGCGCGGCGCTGGCACCCAACGCCGGCGC
>Ga0307510_10003620_pt1 | contig 18050 bp, 12 predicted proteins | sample 12_EM_MG_FD_207224 | JGI IMG/M metagenome (GOLD analysis project Ga0307510, IMG submission 207224) | Populus trichocarpa ectomycorrhiza microbial communities from riparian zone in the Pacific Northwest, United States - 12_EM | ecosystem: Host-associated > Plants > Roots > Unclassified | place...
TCCTCCAAAATGGCCTAAGCTATTTGGTGGTTGGTTCCTTAAGACATGTAGTGCTTTGCTTTCTTCATTTCTATTGGTGTGGGATTTTTAGTTTCCAACAGTTACACCATACTGCTTGTTTAACCTGCATCTCATTCTTCAAACATTTGAAATCACCTCCGTTCATGATTCTTAATTTATGCAAAATCCACTTGTGGAGCTTTTTTCTTATGCTGATGGGTCCTCTATACTCTATGACAGGGGAATATTGTCTCTCTATCAACAGCAAACTGGCAACGGTATGTTAATCTTTGTCATCCATCACTTTATTTTAGATATTCTTTGTGCATTTACATTACAGTCAACAGATATTTTCTAAAGTTTTATATCGGGCCAGAAATTTTTTATTCAGATTAGGCAGCCCTGCCAGGATTATGTTGTTCATTAATCGTTACTAATAAAATATAGTTCCTTTACATGTCCATCTAGTTTCAGATCAATGTAATGAAAAACAGAGTTTGGAGATTTGGTTTGCCTTATTAGTGATTTTGAATATAGAAGTCATCTTTCATCTCTGTTTTCTGTTGGTATTCTCACATATATGCCACTCAATAGAGAAAACGTGAGCTATCTGAGACCTTCTCTTGTTGTTCCTGCAGAGGATGCTCAGCTCACTCCTCTTTTACGCCTTGGAGCTGGAGCATGTGCAGGAATTATAGCCATGTCTGCAACTTATCCCATGGATATGGTACGCGGCAGGCTAACTGTACAGGTATGATCACCGAGGTTCCATTGGAAAAGCCCTGGGGAAAGGATTTTTCCCTTTGTTGTATATGCTAAAAAATATTTTACTTTGATTTCAAGCCACAGGAATGCATTTTATATCTATGTAATAAGGCACGGAAATAAATTTATACCAATAAAATAATTTCTTGGAACAAATGAAAACTCATTTTTTTTAACGTGCCCTACTATTTTCTGTGACTATTTGGGGTTCTCTGCATCGGGTTTGCCACATAAGGTTTTATTTTTTCATTGTCTCATCTTTGCAGACTGATAAATCTCCTTATCAATACAGAGGAATGTTTCACGCACTTTCAACCGTGCTCCGGCAAGAAGGCCCACGGGCTCTGTACAAGGGCTGGCTTCCTTCTGTCATTGGAGTTGTAAGTCATTAGTTGCCAAATAACACTGCATATTAACATTCTCAATCTGTGAGGATAGCATAGAGAGAGATAGAGGAAAGGCCATCCATTGGTTGTTTTGATAGATTATGTACTATTATCTTCCCAGTAGAATTTTTGTTCCCCTGGATAATTGTGTTACTTCTGGCTAGCAAGGAGATGTTATTTGAGATCTTTTTCTATAATAGGCAGCACCCTTTTCTTGGTTATCCTTTTTGACAGATCATTTCTATTATTCTATTGTAGAGTTTCTTTCTCTCTTATGTTGTCATTCCTCATAAAATGCTTGTTCTTTTGAGGTTTTATTTCTAAAAAGATACCCTTTTAAGGTATCTTTTTTATTGTATTTTGGCTCACATATATTTTAATTTCATGCAACTGATGATCTGGTATGTTCTTTTCTTTGTCTAAAGTTGGAAAGTAAAGACATTGCTTTGTCTATCATGATTTATACGCCTGCATATACCATAGATATTTGTATTTCACACTTAGATGGAAAGACCATTTTGAGTCTCTTGATTTGATGATTTAAGTATGCAATCTTCTTTATACTTGGTATTATTAGCACTAGATGAGAGAATGTGGGAGCTATGTGTTGCTAAGATCAAGTTTTACTTGTGCAACTATGATGTATGCTTTGGCTTCACTCTCCCCTTCTCTCTTTCATTTCTCTTATATTTTTCAAAGGATCTTTAGGGCTTAATCCTATGCATTTAGCATTGTGTTCTTATGTTGTTTGGTGATATGTGGGAAGACAGCCCCCATTCTCCCATTTCTTTGATATTAAATAAGTAATGTCATCTTTGCTGGTACTGTTATTATCACTCATCAGAACTCTTATGTGACCTGAGGATCAAATTGGTTTCTGTAACCCTTTACTTATGATGCTTGTTGGCAGGTTCCATATGTGGGTCTCAACTTTGCAGTGTATGAATCTCTAAAGGACTGGTTGGTTAAAGCTAGACCATTTGGACTAGTGGAAGATTCTGAATTGAGTGTGACTACAAGGCTAGCTTGTGGGGCTGCTGCGGGGACCATTGGCCAAACTGTTGCTTATCCTCTTGATGTTATTCGCCGACGGATGCAAATGGTGGGATGGAAAGATGCTGCTTCCATTGTCACTGGTGATGGGAGGAGCAAGGCCCCACTTGAGTATAATGGCATGATTGACACATTCAGGAAAACTGTTCGGCATGAGGGCTTTGGAGCATTATACAAGGGTTTGGTACCCAATTCAGTGAAGGTGAGTCATTCTATTTTCAGTGTTTCATTCGTATATAACTTTCAGGATTGCCTTAAATTCACCTGATCATCGTTTCCTAAAAGAAGGATTTAGCAAGGATGGGAAGACAGCCAATGTTGGCCGTTAGTTGCATAGGGCTTTCATGTTATCTTGGCATTTTCCCCTCTCACAAATCTTGGTATCTTGAGAATCAGTGTCAAGCATCTAAAATTCTTTTCATGCTCTACTATATGGAGTTGTTGTGGGGCTGCCGAATCATGAATCGCAACCCACCACATTTTTTTGTTTTGCCAAATAGGATTGGTTGGTTGGTTCTGGAGTAACTGATTTGCTTTGATCCTACTAAATAAGGATTTATGTCTGAATGCCTTGATAAACAGAATAATTCCCACCATAGTCATTAGTAGCATAAGTGACAATGATAACCATATCAATTTAATACCTCTGTTTTGCAAACATTTTACTGGAGTTCTTAATGACATGTTTACGCATTTAGTTAAGCTATTTAAATCAATCCTAGAACAGGCATAGTTTAGATTTTTTTAATCTTCTTTGAGTTCAATGCAGCTTTGTTCTGTGCATGTATTGCTATTTTTTTCTTGAAATTTTATAAGAGCTCGCATTTCATTTAATTTCTTCTTTCCTTTTCAGGTAGTCCCATCTATAGCAATTGCATTTGTGACATACGAGATGGTGAAAGACGTTTTAGGAGTTGAAATCAGAATATCAGACTAAAGTCTTGGGGTCCTGCCTGATATTTGTTGAACCAGTGTGGTATTTTTGTAGGCAAGGGCATACAGAGAAGGTAAACTAGGAATTTTTTTTCCAGCTCTCTTACAAACAAGCGAGTTTAGAAACATGTATGAACCTGTGTTTATGTATCATTTTCCCTCCTTTCCTTTCTTTGTTTCCTTGAGAACAAGCTTAGCCTTGAGCTTCTCATTCATATGATGTGTCAATAAAGCATGTTGATGGGACAACTCATGATTTTCAATTGTACGCCGCTTCATAAGAGCTGAAAGCATCTTCTGAGGCTTGCTCTGCACTCACTGGCTATTAATTGAACTCCCCCCTATCTTTTGTGTGCATGCATGGATGGATGGATGGCAAAGATCCCCAAACAATGCTAAAATTGTACTTGCGTTATGTCTGGTGTTGCTAACAGCGTGCCTTAAGCTTTAGGTGCAAAAATCAAAGTGCTGTGGTATCTTAGGCAAAGCTCCTTCACCTACATGCACTCTAGCATGCGCCTTGTGCACCGAGGACTTATTCAAGAGAGATGCTTTTTTGTGCCTAGTTGAAAATGTTTCTTCTATTATTATTAAATTTTCGTTAGATTTTATTTTTCTAATTTCGTTTTGTTGTGGACCATATAATCATATCAATAGGATTGATGATGTTTTGCGGATTATTAGATACATTATGATTTTAAAAAACTACCCGGTTCACATTGAATTTGGATGTGCAATCGTTGTGCAAAATCATAATTGTGCTGATTATGTTAAGCCAGGTGCCTAATAGCTCGTGATTATGTCTAAGCAGATGCCTTTCCTGTTAAAAAAACTTGTGCGCGTACTTATGCATGTCGCCTACACCTGCTAGGATAAGAATCCGGTATATTATTGATTTATGATAAGTTGACGGCTATTGAAGTAACGCTTGACAGCAATACCAGGAGAACTGTAACAATTGTATAGCGTGAAGAACTCAGGAGGATGTTTCTTTCATTGTTCCTGGCGGATTTTGTCACTCTCTTTGCTCCTGATACCTTTCTCCTCAAATTCTTCTGCCACGCCTGCACATAAAAGGAATGTTTCATCAATGTCTTTTTAGATAAAGGCGGCTTAGAAAGAATGGATTCTATTAATAGGGAGAACCCAAATGGCTCTTTGAAGCCTGGTCTTGAACCACAAATGGGCTGAGCCGTTTGCAACTTAGTACAGCCGACAGGATTCATGAGTTGAGTCCAGAACAAGACCTAAGTGCTCTGTTAAGGTCCGATCATTGATCGATCAGAAGCGCGGCGTCGTGAAAGCCCACGTTTTGTGTCCGCCATGGGAACCTGGTGGCACGTGCGAGCCGCTAAGTAGGGCCCACGACATGTAGGCCTTACCTCGCAAAATTACATGCCACTCGTTCTCTTCCAATCCTGTAGACGTGTTGTCGCTAACTACCTCACGTTAAAAGCACGGAAAATCGCGTATGGATAGCTAATGCCACTCTCTTTTACAGAAATTACAAGAAACACTCTCTCTCCCTTGTCCCAATAATCACATTGGAATGGCATGTTGAGTAAATAATCAGTAACATCAGAGCGTTTACTAATAACATAAAAAGAAATCCAAACGAGTGAATAAAAAAATATTAACAATATCTGAGTAACATATAATAAAAGGGCTAATTGGCTGGGAACTTAACTTAGCGACAATCTAAACAAAGCAGACTCCATATAGAAATCCACCTGTCTGTGTATACTATACTATATTATTATTATTATACTAATAAAAAATCTCAAAAAAATATTGGCCAGAGAATTTGAAACGAGAGAGATTCTTCAAAAAAAATATCTAATATTTATTCACTGTATAATGCTATTCACATAATCTTATTTGATTAATGTTTTCATGTTATTTTCCAAAAATAAATATATACATATACATACATATATATATATATATATTTTTTTTTTCCTTATAAACTTTAATTAATGAGAATTTAATTATGGCTTTTCTATTTCTGGAAATTGTTATTTAGAATCTCACTATGACGTAGAAAAAACGGTGAAATTCCCTCATATTCTTGTATTGGAAGATATTTACGTTTCATATCAGGTAAGTCCACCTCTCCACAGTTCTCCAGTGTTGGCATTTTTTTAAGACTGAAATCTTTTGCCTCTTTCGTTGGTAATTCGGATTTATTTATTTATTTATTGCTTGCTGGAATTTGGTTGCTTTAAGGTTAACAGTTTTAATTTTGATGTTGCAGAGAAAAATTCTGGAATGTTTCTTTCTTCTTCTTCTTATTTTTTTAAATTTTTTGAAATCCAAAACTTCTTATTAGAGTATTTTATTCTGCTTATGCAGAATTGGAAGTGTTCGTGGTGTAAGCTAATGTGTCTAAGCATGATGTTACTTAATTGTGAAGATTATAGGTTTTTTATTCTAAGTTCTAGTTTGGTGTTCTTGAGTAGTACTTTTTTTTTTTGCTTCTGTTTGTGAATTGAATTGCAGGGCACTACTCTTTTTGTGTGCACAATTGATGACCTAATTTCACTTTTAAAGTCTGCATGTGACCAAGTGATGAATTTGGAGTTTAGGATTGAGCTGTGATCACTTCATGTTTGATTTGTTTGAATGATTCGATTGTTTTTTGAGATTCCTATCACACTGTTATTTTTCCATGAAAAACAAAATCAAGTACGCGTCCATCATCTTTGTGTGATTTTGTAATATTAACATACGGTGTCTATGCAGCGAAATTGTACATGCTTTGTTTAATGAAACTTGTTTTTTCACAGTATGGACCAAGTTGCAGAGGAGCTGGTTGCAAATGATGTACATGGGAATGCAGACCTTCAAGCAAAAGGCTATGATCCCTTGACGCTAGAACCTCGCAATGCTTTGGGATCACCAATAATGTGTGCATCCACGAGGAGTGATTGGGCGGAGAGCTCCACCACTGATTATATGGATACAAGCAGAATGGAGGAAAAGGACTTAAGTAGAACTTTGGCGGAAGCTGAACCCCCTTGCAGTATCCCTTGCTCTGTGAGGGATAGTGGGCATGTGGTTGAAAAATTGACAGTGGGAAACTATTGGACTTCACATCAAGCTTTAGGTCGAAGCCTAGATAGTAACAGGCAACACAGATGGCAAAATATATATCAATTCGTAAATGGATCAAGAGATAAGGCTTCACATGGTGATTATGTGCACGAAGACAAGGAAAAACTGCTATCAAGAGCTGGAAAGCAGTTGATGAAAATGCGTTCTGACCTGTGGAGTGGCTTGAAACCTTTGTCGACGAAGCATATTGGTCATGACAGCAAAGCAATTTCTACACATTCGAGGGCTAGTGACAAGAGGGTTGTATCAAGCATTATACTGCCCAATGGGGATGCTTCCTTGAAGACCTCATCCATGCCTGGCTTTTCTCAGCCACCGCTGAAGAAAGTCTTTAAAGGAAAGGGCGTTCTCTGCAGAAACCAAGAAGCTCTCCCTGAATGTGGGGGTGCAGATGCTGGCCCTACTGATGGAAAACTGGATTATGCAAGGAAAGTTGCTTCTGATGCACTAGTGAGATCAAGTTCCAATAACGATAAGAATAGGGTTGATAGGTCTTGTCCTGAATCCTTACATGAAGGGATCAGTTTGAGAGAGTGGCTGAAACCTGGGCATTGTAGAAGAGATAAAGTTGAAAGCCTGCTGATATTTAAGCAAACTGTGGAGTTGGTGGATTTAGCACACTCTCAAGGAGTTGCCTTTCAAGACTTACGTCCATCCTGTTTTAATTTATTGCCATCAAATCGGGTCATTTACAGTGGTTCTTCTACCAAGACAGAACAAGGGATTCCTATACCCTGTGCTTTTGTTAAGAAAAGGCCACTGGAGCAAGTTGCGGGTTCCTATTGTAGTTTAGTTCCAAAGAAGCAAAGACTGGGTGAAGAAACAAAATCACTTCAACAGCAGTCTCGGTATAGCTCTAGTTCTGGGTTTGGGACAAAGCCAATGGATGGAAATAATATTCATGAAACTGGTGCACAAGACTCTAGATTTGTGGAACTTCAGTCTCAGAAGCATTCTAATTACCAAAGTTCATGTATGGAAACAAGGCAACTGTCTTTTTCTTTAACTTTACAATCGGAAGAAAAATGGTATAGAAGTCCAGAACTGCTGAATGGAGGACCTATCACCTTTTCATCAAATATCTATAACCTAGGGGTCCTGCTTTTTGAGGTGACAAGATCGGCATTTTAACTTCGCATGCTGTTATTGAAATTCATTATGTGTCTTGCTGCTTAGCACACTAAATCAAATTTATGATTTTTTTAGCATGCCTGAAAATAATAGCTAAACTAAAACTGATTCATAGTCTTGACGCACTTGGAAAGTAGTTTTTTGAATATGTAGTAACTATTATCCTTTTTGTGATGCGTTAGAGCTTTTATTTAAACTATTTCAGTTTAGAAACTAGTCATTCTGTCATCTATAATTGCTGAGCAATATTTGTCATCATACTCTTACATAGATGAGGAAAGAATTACTTCCCATACATAAAAGTACTCCTGCTTAGTAGTTGAGCCAAAAGCCTATCCTTTCAATCTAATGTTTCTGTTGCTAGCAGTTGCTCAGCAGGTTTGAGTCATTTGAGGAAAATTCTGCGGTGATGCTGGATTTGCGTGATCGGATTCTACCACCAAGTTTTCTTTCAGAAAATCCAAGGGAAGCTGGCTTTTGTCTTTGGCTTCTTCATCCTGAACCTTCGTCTCGTCCAACAGCTAGGTATATAACCATGTCAGTATTTGATTTATCTACTGCCTTCTACTATAACTGTTAAATTGTAATGTTCTTCAATCTCAGTGATGTTATTATTTCAAGGATCTGTGTTGTTATTGTTGCAATAGATGATTCATTGAACATCGGTGATTATGAACAGGCCTGAGAGAAGTGGAGATGTATTTCCGTATTCCTTTTCTTTAGTAGCCTTCCTGGTCCTAGCATAAACCAATCCACTTCTTTTTAGTATTTTTGTAGAGGTGCCACTTTTATGCCCTACCGAGCATCATTGGCAACTAATTATGGGGATCCATATGGTGAACTTGAGCCGTTTCTTCAATGGTGGCTTAGATTCTAGTTCAGCTATAATCATTCATTTGGATAGAGTTGCTGAGGTCAGCATGTAGTTCTATACATTATTGGGCTTCTTATGATTACAGTTGAATGCCAACTAAAGTGAGCAAGGGGATCTACTCATAACAATTAAGCTCTGTGTATCTAACTGCTTGTTTACATTGATAACTGATGTGTTTCTTATGCTTTTTATGTTCCTATTCCTATGTAACCCAAGATATAGCGGGTATAGCTTAAGTTATGAGATCTTTTGTGATGATCACAATCGACAAGTAAAGAAAAATCATTAAATATTATTTCAATAGCCGACTTCAATGATTCAGAAGAAGATTAAAGCTCAATATTTGTTACTTTTTAATCTTTATTTATTGTTCCTTTGGAGCCTGATGGGTTGGTTAATCTTCAACAAGGGCTTGTTTTTGCTATCTTTTTTCCGAAGTGGATTCTGTTATTTCTGCCAAACAAACATGTCCTTCCATTACGATGCCTTTTACTCATTCTTGGTTTAATAACCTATACAACTCTAGCTGCCAGCAGTATACTGTTCGTTCTGTTTCACGTAGATTGTCAAACAACTGTGATGCATCATAATGATACATTAGTTTCTGCATGTTTTAGTATGTGAACATGTTTAAACATGATGCGTTTCAAAGTCCTCTATTTGGTGTGCAACAGGGAAATCCTGCAGTCTGAATTACTATGTCGATCCGGGGAACTATCTTCCAGGAACAATGTATCAACAACTCCTGACAATGATGATACTGAACCGGGGCTGTTGCATCATTTTCTAAGCTTATTGAAAGAACAAAAGCAGAAACATGAGGCAAAGTTGCTTGTAGATATTGAATGCTTAGAAGAAGATATCAAAGAGGTTGAGAAAAGGCATTTATTGAGAACACCCAAAATTGTTTCTGAGACACAAGAGAGATGCCTCGATTCAAGAGAACAGGACCTGTATCCTGGTTCAGTTGCTATTTCTAGTTCGTTTTCAGTATCAAAGAAGAATGAGGCAAGGTTGAGCAGAAATATTAACCAAATCAAGAATGCCTACTTCTCCATGAGATCTCGAATCCGCCATACTTCTTCTGCCCCTCCCTCTGATGAAGACTTGCTCAAGAACCGAGATAGTTTGCCTGCAGTTCAGTATAACAGAGAGGACTTAAACACAAATCAGAGATCAGATGATCCCCTTGGAGCCTTTTTTGAAGGTCTCTGCAAGTTTGCTAGTTATAGCAGGTTTGAGGTGTGTGGATCACTCAAAAATGGAGATTTTATGAGCTCCACAAATGTAGTTTGTACTTTGAGTTTTGATCGTGACGAGGATTATATTGCTGCTGCTGGCGTATCAAAGAAAATCAAGGTTTTTGAGTTTGGTGCACTTTTAAATGACTCCATAGATATCCATTATCCCACGGTTGAGATGTCAAACAAATCTAAGATCAGTTCTGTATGCTGGAACAATTACATCAAGAACTATTTGGCTTCAACTGACTATGATGGTGTGGTTCAGGTCTGTAGTCTTTGAAAAGTATTTACCAGTTGAGCATTCAATTTTCTCTTGCATCCTTCATGATATCTTATCATGTTTTGATAAATACACATCGCGCTGTTAATAATGAATATCATACTTTCCTTGTGGATTATTGTCTATGTGAAATCAGTAGCTTGAATTTATTTACCATTTTGGGTTGGAAGGCATGAATTTTGATTTGTTTTTGGAGTTGGTTTGATAATTTTGCTCTAGTTATCCTCATCTTCAGAAGAATAATGCTAGTTCATGTCTTAAGTGTTGGAGATATATTACAGCATTATTTCACAATTAGGAGCATATTTTCAAACTATGCATTCCCTTATGCCCTGCAATTGCAATTGTTTGGTAGTCAATTTAAGGATATATTTATCATTGTCATATAGGTTTTATGTAAATGGAAAATGAAAAGTCTTGTCACCTGTTTGACCTTTAAATTACTGTATTCATCTGGGGATGCTATGCAAGTTACCATGGTTCGTATTTTTATGCTCATCATCTTTTCCCTTTATAAATGGTTTATGGCATTATGTGAAATTGCATGGATGGTTTCAGATGTGGGATGCAGGCACTGGTCAAATATTCTCCCAATACACAGAGCACCAAAAGAGGGCTTGGTCTGTAGACTTCTCTCTGGCTGATCCTATGATGTTTGCGAGTGGAAGTGATGACTGTTCTGTGAAATTATGGAGCATTAATGAGGCATGTTTTCTCCTCTATCATTCAATGTCTGGCCCTATTGCATCATCGATTTCATGGCACCAGCTTGCATAGCTATTTTCTCATAGCTTTCCATGTGCACCCCCACACGTTCACATATGGGGGGGTAGAAAGTAGTAGTTGTTTTCTGTCTCAATGCATGTGTCTAGAGGAATGTTTTCTGTCTGAACTATCAATTTGGTGAATCAACAGAGGGGAGATTTTCTTGGTCAAACTTACAGGCTGGATTATTATTCTTTCATAACTTATATGCTTATCCAATTGACTTTTTGCTGACTGGGGCATCAAATCCAGGCATTCAGATTTGTTCAGTCTTTCCTGATTCTAACCTCCTCATGTTCTTGCATTGAAGTTTGGATTATGTTCATTTATAAAGCTGTCAGAAAAATTTGACTATAAGTATTTTGCAGAGAAGTTCTTTTGGTACCATTGGGAACCCTGCCAACGTCTGCTGTGTTCAGTTCTCTCCCTCCTCTACTAATTTATTGGTTTTTGGATCTGCTGACTATAAGGTCTACTGCTATGATCTTCGGCATACTAAGATCCCTTGGTGCACATTAGCTGGCCATGGAAAAACTGTTAGCTATGTGAAATTTTTAGATTCAGAGACCCTTGTTTCTGCATCCACAGACAATACACTGAAGCTTTGGGATCTCAACAAAACTAGCTCTACTGGCGTGTCCTCTAGTGCTTGCAGTTTGACCTTTGGTGGTCACACTAACGAAAAGGTTGCAATAACTAGTACTGATGTATTATAAGTTTGAACATCTACGATTTGTGTAGTTCTAACTGTTAAAAATTATGCTTCAGAATTTTGTAGGTTTGTCTGCACTGGATGGATACATAGCATGCGGTTCAGAAACCAACGAGGTAAAGCCATTTAATCTAAACAGAAACATAAATTTGAAAAATATTTTTTATCATAGGATTGTTCTTTGGTATAGCCTTCCCTACATTTGATTGATCCTGCTTAGTTGGCTGTGCTCATATGAAGCATGCTAATAGCTTGGTTCCATTCTGATTCGTAGTGATCATAAATGAAGAAATTCCTGGTCAAAACGTTCCAATAATGAATTTATATTTTTTGTTTGGGTATTTGGCTCTATACTTTTGTATCAAAATATATTGTCTCTGCACATATTACCCCTTACAATAGCTCCAGTGCTTTTCTTTTTTGCCTGATTTTGCCTCCCATGGAATACGCGAGCCATCTTTCCAGTGTTGATTGATTTTGCGGAGTTCCCAGAGAAGATATACTACGTACTAAAAATTTACTGCACTAAAAATAGAGCATGCTTGGAATAAGATGTTCCTTGTTCCTGGATGAGGCATGGCCTAACTGGTAGTTACACCTCTCCTTTAAAGAGGAAGTCCTAAGCTCGAATCTGCCCCTCCTCAAAAGTATTGAATTATGAGAAGAAGAAAGACAAAGGAAATTTGTGAAATGGACTGGGTGTTTGCATTTTATCCATCACATATTATGCACATGACTCATCAGATATCTATTGAATCATAATTGAATAAGAAAAACTGTGTTCTGCAGCACTTCCAAGATTTCTTTCCTTTGAAAACTGTGGGAGAAGTACATGTCATCCTGCACTCTTTCTCGTTTTTCTTTGCTTTCCAGAATTCTGTCGATATTTTCAACTCTTCATAAATTCCCCACCCCATCCACTATATATATATATATATATATAGCAGAACTAAAATAAAATAATGAAAAGAGTGGATATCTGAAATCTTAACCATTCCCAGTTGTCTTTCTCTCTCAGGTTTATTGCTATTATAGATCTCTGCCAATGCCAATTACTTCTCACAAATTTGGATGTGTTGATCCTGTATCTGGAAACGAGATTGTTGATGGTAGTGGACAATTTGTTTCAAGTGTGTGTTGGCGACGGAAATCGAATATGGTTGTTGCCGCCAACTCAAGTGGAAATATGAAGGTGTTACGGATGGTGTGAGGTGCTGAAAAAGTGCGCATGTTCTACTTTCATCCAGGGAACTTGCTGTTTTGTGAGCATTTCTTATTTGAATGTCAGTATAAAAAACTGCCATGTGCCTTCTTGGGGTATTAGTTGGAAGCTGAAACCTGAATGGGTCAAAGAGTTGGAAATGGAGCTGTTCTCAACTGAAGTGACTTTGTCTCGTATATTCTCCGCAAACAATCATTAATCAACAATGGCACGGATCGTACTAGTTTATAGCTAAGCCTGTGGCGGAGTTTAATGGGTTCAAAACTCCTGACGAATTCAGCAAGAAATGTATGTAGCTGTTACATGACCAGGGTTTTGATCTGTACTCCGTTAAAAAATCGGAGGCTAACTAAAAGATTATTCGACTGAGAGATTAAGCGAGTCCTGAAATCATTGAAATAGATCTTTGAAACAAGTTGATTTTGAAGGTTAATTTGAATAAGAAATTTTAATGGAGTTCATATTCATGTAATCATTTGACTGTTGGACTGACGTTAAATTATTGAGACTCGAAATTTGAGAAAGGCTCATTGTTATGGATTGCTTCTGGGAACTGTAAATTTATACGCCCAAGTGTGCAGTCTTTTATTGAGTGACGCGCATATGTAAGAAACAACCTGTTTTTCATACGACTATTGTCTAGTATGCTTAATTTAATTATGTTCATGCTAATAATATACTCAGCCTATCAAGTTTTGCATGTACCTGTAATTTTATCCTGACGAGACCACCCTGCTGCATGGATTTACTACTGGAAGTGTAATGAACTTTCAGCTTTATTTCTAGTTATTTTTCAATTTTCAGAGAACAGACATTTATGCCAACGGAGATATAACTTGTGTAAACTACTAATGAATAGAGCGTCAGTAAGATTTCTATTGATGATTCTGCTCCTAAATGAGATTGGAAGCTCACTCATTACAGCTGATAAGATGTGCCACTAGGATCACAAGAAAGTCATTACATGAAGTTAAATCTCCTGAGACAGGAGGCGAGGTTGTGGATTATATTAAGTCGCTCGTCACATCCTCCCAGCTGTCTACGAAGAGGGGGGCAGTCAGTGCAAGTTACACTGCTGTTATGCTGACAGACTTCTTTTCAGCTTTATCTGCAGATATGTTTTTTTATTATTATTTGAAAGCCATACTAAGCCTCATCTTCCAACAAAGCAATGATCCGGTATGTTCTGTCTAGGAGATCTCTGAATCTGATGCATGACCAGAAGATGTTCTTCTGGGTCTTGGACTGATCATCATCAACTGGCTTTCTGAACCTGTCCTTAAACTACGCGTGCACTGCAGTTGGGGAGGTCTTGAACGGCCTTTTGGTGTTCCTATATGATCAGACCACAGGATGCTAGTAAACCAGAACTTAACCCTTGTCTATAAACAATTAAGTGATATATCATAAGATAATCAGCAAAGACCTGATTATAAGAAGCTAGAGTTACCTGATTGTTTGATGGTTTTCACATCTGACAATCTCTTCGATATTGAAGGTCTTCTGGGCATAGTTTCAGCTATTGACAACCTTCTTTCAGTAGGAGATGGGCAGGAAGGCGATGGGCATGGATCATCTAGGATGGCAGAATTTTCGTCCCCACTAAATGAGGCTTTATCGCTCCCTGATTCTGAAGTTTCTTTCTGAGTTGTTCTTGCTTTCTCTTTTTCAACAACTCTGTAAACAAACATTTGAAATGGAATTTGTGCTACCATTGATGATTCTGCTGTATCCCAAGAAGGGAATTTCCTTAAAAGCTTCGTCTCCATGTCTCCGTAGTCTATCACTGGCATTGGCGGCTCTGGTTCTCTGTTATAATCAGGGTTCATAATAAGGAACCGTTTTACATAGCGAAGGATCCTACATATGGATGAGAAGCTTGGACGTTGATTTGGGTCCGTATGCCAACATCTCTTTGTCAAGTTAGTAACATATTTTGGTGAATAAAATGGAAATAGAGGCCTCTCTCCAGCTAGGATGTTTCGGCTCATGTTGTCTCCTTGAAGATGGCTATCCTCAAATGGAACTTTCCCAGTCAAAAGTTGAAAGCAAACCATTCCAAAACTGTAGACATCAGCTTTTTCTGTGTATTTAGAATTCTTTTCACTTCCTGTCTGTTCTTTCTCTTCCAAAATTTCTGGAGCATACCAGATGAACGAGAGGGTTTCGTTCTGGTTTGATGAGTTTTTTGGAGTGAAGTTCTTGATTGAAGAGAGCCCGAAACCCGAAACCTTAGCGTGCAGGTACCCTTCTGAGGTGATGTTTCTTGGTTTAACAAGAATGTTAGAAGGGTTCAAATTACCATGGTAGATTTCCTTTGAGTGGAGATATTCCATTCCTCTGGAAATTTGAAGCATAAGATCAACCGCAATGGGAAGAGAGAATGGAATGCGCTTTCTTGGGCCACAGGTTTCTCTGATGCAGCTGCAGAGGTCCCTAGTCATTAGTTCCATGACTAGAAAACACTCTTTCTTTTCCTCGTCAGTGAACCCACAAAAGAATTGCAATATATTCGGGTGGGAAAGGGATAACAATGAAGAAATCTCAGGAAATAGGGGCTCAATGTCTCCAAAAAAGTGTCTCAAGGCAAGGCTTTCACCCAGCCATAGTATCTCCTTGTACTGACTCCCACTCCCAAGGCGTCTCCTTACACTGTAGTCCTTGGACCGTACTAAGATTGAACATGGTAAGAGTTTCCCATTTACTGGCTCCGATCCTTCCAAGTTTTTCAATAGAATATCTGTAAGTTGCCGCTCTTGCTTTGTCGAGCCTGACATCTTCTTTTCCAGGATTTTGTTTAGGAGCACCCACCTATCTTCTTTCCAAACTGTATTATACCGATTGCAAAGTTCCTGAGAAATAAGATACTGCTTTGCAAACTTCCACTGGAAAAGTCGGGGATCTTTCCATTCCTTCTGATATTTGTTCGAGTACACAAGTCTCTTCTTCTGTATCTCATCCTGATCTAATCCAGAAAATTCTCCAGCAATTTCGATTGATTCAATGACAACAGGGATACATGATAATAAGTTATGGATGTAAAACTCAACGCAATACGAGTTCTGATAGAGGGTAATGGCTTTGGCCCACCAATCCTTGGTTTCCAGGCACTGCTTGATGTAACCTTCTCCTTCTTTGAATATTCTATAAATCTCTCTCAATGGCTGTTCAAGAATTCTCCATTTCAAGTTCTTCTCTTCAAATTTCAGGTTTTGTCTCATCTCTTCAGCTATTGAATCATATGCAAAACTGAATACATCAAGCAACAGACAGCATTGTCGTGGATTGATTTGTATATTGTCGCGAAACACCATCAATGCCTTCAGACTTCCGAGTACCTCTCCAATCTGCCTAAACTGCTCCATTCTGAAACTAATTAAAATTCGAAATATCTGCAAATGGGGTGTTGAGATTTAATATTATGCTCAAGCAAGAACTGAAAAACAAGAAGAAAGTTATCGGAACATAAACTTGAATTACATCAATATGAAGCAAATTGATATGACTTGCCAGATAAAAATGGAACAAATAGAAAATGTATAGCCCCTTCCAAGACCGAAAAACCAAAGTCCCTGAACATATTACAGGTTATTGATAAATCGAATAAAATTGGCTGAATCCCCAAGAATTCCCACAAACTCAACCCGGAAGAACATCAGCAAAAACCATAGATTTCCTCCATCAACAACAAAGATAATCTAAAACATACCGATTAAGCTATTCTAAAACCAGACAAAATGGATAAAGACCATGTAAAATGTATTATCGCATAGGTAGTGGAATTTTCAGGAAAAAGGTGGCAACAAAATTGTTCTATAGCTGAATCAAGAATCACCAGATCGAAAGAATGAAGGAAAAGGAATATTTTCCCAGGAAAATTGGGTTCAGTTAAGGGAAGCTGTTAGAAAGGGGACAACAACACTTTTGTTTATGGTTGTACGGCCTTCTTGTGTACGGTCAATTTGTTCAAAAACTTTCCCGCAATCTTCGACCTCTGATGCTCTAAAAATAGAACCCGCTACGCGTTTGTAATTTCTCCCTAAAAAAATTAATGTACTCAAAATCAATTTAAGTGTGGTTCAATAAAAAAATCCTCCAATTAATTTTTTTTTGTACGAGTGCGGTTTTTTTTTTCTATAAACAATCTTAAAAGATTTAAACAAATTTTTAAAAACAAAAAAAGTGATTTTTTATTTATTTATTTATTTATAAGATATTGTGTTATCAATATTACCACTACTATATCACCTCATCACCATCATTGCATCTACTATTTAATAATATATTTTTTATATTTCTTAAATATTTAAGTTTATATAAGAGTGTTTTTTTCACACATTCTGTTAAAAATAAATAAACAGCTTAAAAAAAACAAACAATAGCACTTAAAATAGTTTTTGATTTTCTAAAAGCAGAAAATGTTATCGAACAATGATTAACTGTTAACCCATTTATTAAGTTAGGTTTATAATTTGTTAATCAACTTAGAGAAGCAAGTCAACGGGGCTCCTTGACCAATATTGTAAAACAGTAATGCAAACACTTCACAGCTCACAGTTTTTGCTTATATATCATTGACTGGATAAGCCTTCTCTTGGCACCCTGGTAGATCCAAAATGAAAGTTTGTGTTCAACATGAGCCTCGATCGGTCACATTCCAAATATCCAGGGGTGTTTCCTTCGAAAAATCTGAAGATTTTATTTAATAATTATCATCTTTTATCTCTTCTAAATTTATTTCTTCAGGATTTTCTTTCTTTTTTTTACGAAATGAAGGAGACAGAAAAGCCGAGCACCAGGGCGTTTGCGAGCAAACACGGCCCCGCAAATGTCACCAAGCAGCAAACTAGGAAGAGGATGATTAGAAACAAACCCTAAAGTCCCATGAAAAACGGCTTTACTGAATCTAATTAGTGATTTTTCAAAACATTTCCTTAAGAATATCATGTATTGAATGACTGGGTCCATCAAATTCAACAGATGAAATTATTCAAAAAAAAAAAAGATTTTGAAAAGGGTTTTCCGGTAAAATTAGCATCATTTCTTTTTTCAAAATAAAAACAAAATCCTTATTTGCATGTTTTCAAGATTTAATTAACATGATAAAAATAAGGAAATTTCATAAATAAAAAACATCAATTGAAAAAAAATATTTTAATTAGTAAACACAATTTAAGAAAGTTCCAAGTAAATCAAAAACTTTTCCACGTATAAACGTGTGTTGAGCCTTGGTGTTGTTAATTTTCGGGTTCACTACAACAATACCATAAACTATATAGCGTACGAGTTTATAATGTTACCCTTTCCCAATTGGTTGAACCAATTTCACTCTTAACATTGTCTGATAATTTTATTAATGTTACCCTTAATTTCGTACATATTCCATTGAAATAGTTAAAAAAAATTTGATATATATAGTACATGTAACACACAAAAAATTTCACCAAAAAAAAATCTTGACAAGATAATCTCTTGAGAAGGAAAAGAATATATAAACAATCGAAAATGATTACGCATAATTTTTGTTTTTATTTAATGATTTTAGTAGTAGATTTTTTTTTTTTTTGGTAT
>Ga0307510_10003621_pt1 | contig 18048 bp, 20 predicted proteins | sample 12_EM_MG_FD_207224 | JGI IMG/M metagenome (GOLD analysis project Ga0307510, IMG submission 207224) | Populus trichocarpa ectomycorrhiza microbial communities from riparian zone in the Pacific Northwest, United States - 12_EM | ecosystem: Host-associated > Plants > Roots > Unclassified | place...
TCAACAATCAACCCAGGCGTACCAGGAGTCGGGTTTCCGTCGTCGCCACAGAAATCCATGGCACAAAGACCTGATAATATTTGATCTTATCATAGGCATCCCACCGAAAACGCCAGAAACTTACACCCGTCGAAGCCATCATGTTCATCTCCATTCAGGTCCTTGATCTGTTGACCATGGCCAGAGACTGAGCGGGATCCGATGCAAAAAAACTGTCAAAGTGTGGACGCATAGGTGACATGATCGCTCACAATAAACGAAAAAGGAGTCCTGGGATTTGGCACCATGAACTAACTCCTTCATTGCGTTTAACTGACAAGATGTGAGGGTAAGAGTAGGAGCGACACTTCACATTGATACAGTGACTGACGATATTATCCTTGGTTGGAAGATCATCCCGCTGAGAGCTCGCATCAGTCATGATGCGGACATTTTTATGTGCAAAGCCCCAGTCCTCTACGGGGAGTGTGAGCGAAAATACGATGGTACGAAAAGGAAAAGTGGTACTGCAAAGGAAGTTTGCCATGGCATATGCGTCCTCAACGCCATGATTCAACCGAGAGTCGGGGTTTGAATGCGATGTGTAATTTATCCCAATCTAGGTATTCATGAAAATCAGCCCGTTTCCGTTTTTTATCTGCCACTTACGATAAGAGCATCTCTGCGCGGAGAAGGGGGCTGTGACTCGGAGTCTATTATCGGCGACGGCAAGTAGTGTTCGTTGTCCACGCCGAATCCTTGTGGCGGGACTGGGGACTCTGCTTTGGTGAACGAGGGAGTGGATTGAGATTATGACAAAGTGATGAGTGCCAGTGAGGGAGTACATACGCGGACTCCGATATAAGTCCGTACTCGAACTCGGAGGCCACGAGAGAACGGGTTGGCTCGAAGTCCTGTCATTCGTCAATTAGACAACCAGACTCTGCCATGAGAAGTAAATTGAGGTACCATGGCTCGTAGTAGGGCGGTCCTCCCAACGGGTCCTGAACGATAGGAGGGCCCTTGTACTGAAACCCGCCTGCAAGCATGTGGCCCGGGTACTGCTGATAGGTGGGGTCGAAGGTGTAAGGAGGATATAGCGCGTTGGCTGGTTGGTCCGGATACTGTGAATCGAAGGCTGGAAGGTGACTTCCACCCATGGCAGGTTGTCCTACAGATGCGCCGCTCCATGGGTCTGGTCGAGGCAGAGCCGGAGGGACTTGCGAATATGCACCCTCATGACTGGCTCCGGTCCTTGGGTAGGTGGCTTCATCGTGTAAAGCATCGTAACCAGAGTATTCACCACTGAGAGGAACTTGCCGAGGTACGTTCCTGAAAACAGGGAACTCAGCACAAACAGGCGCCCACAAAGAACTCTTTTCCTTACGCTTCTGGTAGTAGGAAGAACGGTGACGATGGTGGACTATAGGATGTGAATGAATTAAATGAGCGCAATTTACACGAAAGGCAAGGTCCCGTCACCCACCTGGGCTGCCTCCAGGTCGCTGACGGGTAGTCATAGATGTTATAGTGATACTCAGGCTCCGAGTCGTTTGCTAGGCCGTGCATGGTTTAAGACGCCACTTAATGAGGGTGAACGGGGACTAGTCACTACGTGCATGGACCGCCTTATATCTATTTTCTTGAGCATAGCAAGGGACTCAACCACGCGTTCCTAGTATCCGCCGGCCCAATTACTGGGAGCGAAGGGCAGTGTCGGTGATCGGTGCACTGCCGCGCCCATGTTCCCCAAAGATACCTTCGGAAAAGGGAGCGGGGATCAAGAATAGAAAACGCGGAAACCTCATTTCCCTGAATAACGGGAACGATATAATTGTGCATGTGCAAGCTTTCACGCGTATGCGCAAGTACAGTAAACAAACTCCAGAATGATATTCAAGTTTACACTACTACCCGTCTGGGGCTGTGCTTCGTAATTGTACTAACTTTACAACCCAGCTGTCAACGTGAGAAATTTCATGCTCACACAATAAATTGCAGGGACGTGTCCTATTGAGGTGTGAGCAACACGATTTAGGAGTGAAGGGTTACGCACGATAGGGTGAGAGCTAGAAAGCTGAAAGGAGCAAAGGTGAGCCCAGAATGAACAGAGAGAGAAACGGCGTTCCCTCACCTGCGGCTTCTGACTGTACTTCGCGCGCAAAATGTTCCTGATGACACCATGTTGGATATCGCGTGTGCGCGTGAAAGAAGGTTCTTACCGAATAGACTGGAGAAGTTGCTGGTAACTCTGTTGTGGCTGCTGGCCTGAGAAGGTAGGTCAGTCAGAATGTCCATGGCCCTGTAAGGTGGGGAAGTTTACTGAGAGAAAGTATAAAGGCCTATAAAAAACGCATTAAACCATGAAAATAAACTATGTGCGTGCAGCTTACATAGCTCATGGCGCCAGTAGCCTCCCCACCCTCGAAAGCATCTGCACTTGTCTGAGTGTCTTTGCATCCGCTCCATGATATCTACACATGCCATTGAGCTACTTGAAAGATCGAAATGAGACTCTACGCACCACATCAGCCGGACTTGTCCTTGTCTGACGTGCCCTCTCTTGTGCTGATCGCCCGGTGGTCGCGCTCTTAACGATACCAGTGACAGATCGCATGACGCCACCCATATCGCCACGCGAATAGGACGACACTGCGCCGAGGAGGCCCTGACCAGCCTCCAACGCAAGATTAGGTTCCTTTATTTTACCCTCTGTAGAGTACTGAGACGCGAAGACAATGTGAACTGGGGCAGTAGACAATATTAAAAGTCGCGTACGATGTATGGCAGATCTTCGTGGCGACGGCATGAGACAGTGCCAATATGGCCAGAACTGAGCGAACTCACCCATTGCGGATCCAGAATGACAGCACTGTGGGGAAAAAAAAATCAGTTATCAAGCTCAAATGACATGTGAGAGTTGAACTTGCATCAAAGATAGTAGTAAGTCGGCAACCAGCAGGGAGAGGTTTGACCATGATGTCGTGCATTTGCTAGGAAGACATTATTCGGTGAGACAAAAGCTAGCGCACATAGCTTACATCGTCAATGATATTTCCGGCCTTCTTGAAATCGGCAGGGTAGATCACTGGCGAAGGCATGTCTGTGAACGGGAAAGTCGACATGAAGGGCGTTGTTTAAATACCTTCATCATATCCGTCTGCTTCGTCGCCGCCTGAATCCTTCGCTTGGCCGCCATGTCCAGAAACTAGACAAGGCGTTCAAGGCTGCAGGAACCAATTTGAAGATGACGAAAACATACAGTGGAAAAATAAGGAGTCATTTGGTTGCGCGTTCGTCACCAACCATGACATTGCCCTCAACTGCCGACAGAATATGAGGAAGGAACAACCTTCGAGAAAAAAGGCCTACCATATTGCTCTTCGTGGGTATCGAGCGTGGGTCTTGTTGATCATCTGTCAGCACCACGATGTCCTCCCGCTTGTAACCGAACTTCTCTGATACGTATCATTAATCATTACATAATGTTTGGAGGAGTCACAAAATGAAAATACCGCAAAGGAACCTCTCGACGTTGCGGGCGTCGTTGATACACCCCCTCAACGCTTCACGCTGTCCGAAATAGTTGATCCCGATCTGGTTGAACATGAGATCAGCTTGCAATTTTCATCCTCAGAACATAGCGATGGCGTACGCAGAGGGCTTTCTTCCTTCCAGTACACCGCGAATACTGGAAATACGGCTGTTGCTGGGGACCGGGGGGAGGAGGTCCATCTGGCGATACAGGAGTGCATTAAGTTCATCTGTGGATGACATCAAGCCTCGGAAGAGGGTACGCACGGTGAGGGCCGGGAGGACCAACGGGACGGTTGGTAGGAACCATGGGAGGGCCAGGAGCGCCGGGAGCGCGGCCCACGGGAGGAGGTGCCATACCATGGGAACCATACTGAGGCTGAGGGGCTTGACCTAGATATGACGAGGGAAATGAAGGTTGGCCCTGGGGAGAGATATACCTGCAGAATGTCACAATTGAGATCGTTACTTCGGCTGATGTTATCTGCCATACCCTGGAGGTGGACCAGGAGGTGGGAGGTAATTGCTCGGAAAGTCATTAAATGTACCGGTACTTGACAAGGATCAGAGAATCTATGGGGGGAAAGGATGAAAGACACCTACGGGCTTGGGAAGCTGGGGTTTACAGTTGGATTGATCAGATGGATCTAATTGTTCGCGATGTAGAGATAGATTACCTTGGTTGGCCATATGGGCCTGGCCCAGGGCGTGAGCCAGGAGGTGGGCCAAAAGGAGGGCCAGGAGGGAGGCCATAATTTGAGGAGTTGTTCTTCCAAGGATCCATGAGGTCGTATAGTTTGATGAGAAAGGTTGTGTTGCTGCGTGGCTTGCTTGATTCGGGGGGGGAAAGGCTGTAGCCACTCGGCGCTGACGGCCTGGCGCCAGTGGCTGGCGGGGCTGTGCATTGGCCGGCGGCTGTGCTCCGTCGTACCCCAATTGTGCACTCCGAAAGCCGAAAGACGAAGCTGTTTTCAAATTTATGCACGCTGAAAGTTGTATATTGTAACCAAATGACTCATGGATGCGCCGTACCAGTGCACTCGTCCCCCATCACATTACCGTGTATACGTAGCTTACGTGCGCGCTAGCGCCGATGGGCGTCAGCGAACTTATCTGCTATTGCTCGCTCACGCCTTTGGACCTCTCGGGCTCTCATTTCCTGCAGATTCTCTAGGCCGTCCCTAAGCCTGTTCACCTGGACCGCTGTCGGTGTCGCTTCACTGACGGGTTCAGGCATGGCGACACGCTGGCGAAGTTATACTGTTTGCTTCTTTGCCGACGTGATGTAGGCGAGCGCACCGTTCTTCGTGCTGTCGAAACTCTGTAATATCCTGCGGTTCTTATCCATTCTCCTTGGGGCCGCTCTGTTCTCGCTCGATTCCTCCCATAGATCAGAGAGAATATCGGCCTTGTCAGAAGCTTTTCGAGGGGCTTTGAGCAAGATAGTTTCCCGGATCTTCGCCAACTGCTTATTTAGGTCGACGAGGTCCACAAGTGGAGCCTCCGCCCCAACGGAAAGGCGTTCTACCTTGACTGAAAATGAATCCACTGATCCGGCGAAAACATGATTCACCGCTCCGTTGTTGGCTGCTTTGTTGTCGAGAAAAGGCCAGAACCCCCGAAACCGAGGGGTGGGCGGCTCAGGGCTGGCGCGTTCCATTACAAGCAAGACACGTCCGCGGCCAAGAAGGACACTTGTGGGAGTCGTGAGAGTTCATTCCCGCGGGTAAGTGTTGACTTACCTGTCGAGGGTATCTCGGACCAGAACCGCACCAAACTCTTTCTTAAATTACGGACGCATTTCAGAAGCTCCACCAAGGAATCCGCGAGTATCTCGCGATCGTTGAGGTCGCTTATGCGTACCAAGGTGCGGAGGTCCTTGATGGCCATCTCAGCTTCTCTCATGTCGAGTGGAGACTTGGTCCCGTCGAAGCTTCCGTTGAACTCGAACAAGTGGCCAAGTAATTTGTCCTCCATCTCCACCAGGCTTCGGAAATCTGCCCACAGCGGTGCCTTATCGGTCTTGGGTAATGAGCCAGACGAAGTTAGAGTAGAGGATAAGCATGTGGTGGCAGGGCCAGGGACGAGGCGGGCAGGAGCCGCGTGTTCGGTGCCATGGGCGGCCCACGGGAAGGAGAGGCTGATTAAAGTGGCGATGAGAACGTTCCGAAGCATGGAGAGGGTGAATGATTACGACGACTCGGACATGAACCCATTCTCTGCCTACATTCCCGTGTTTATAACAGCGTAGTTAGGACGGGGTGTGTCCTTTCTCGCCACCGTGTGATGTGGTGCCAGTGGTACCGTAACGTTACCAGCAGCCACATAAAATATTTTCATTCTCCTCTCTCTCGGAATAATTGGAAATTGGAACCCAAACTGTCTTCGCCTTCCTGCTCGTTGGCCCGGAACCGTCACCACTTTTCACTATTTATGCCCCATCACAACGGCCATCACATATGACCCCATACATTTGGCCCAAGGACAGCCTCTTACGCTATAAATGTCGGCGCGTGTCACCTGCATGTCGTTAGAGGTCATCAGGGGAGGCGTGCCACCAGCCGCCTGCCGCATGGTCTGTGCGAGGTCGGGTACAAAATCCGGTGGGCCATGTGTTTGCCTTTTGCTGGCCTATCCCGCAACATCTCTTCCTTCCAATCCCTGCACATTATCAGAGGTGCGTTCGCGGACGCTCCCCAATCTTTTCTTAAGCATGATAAAGGTTCATCTAGCTCATTCCGATCGCTCAGACTTCCCTTCCCGTTTTCCAACTTGGATTTCTCCTCTTCCTGTCACCTTGCCTCAAGGAAGACAGGTGGGGCCTCAAAGTGAAAACATCGGCGCCATACGAATAATCCCAGGTCTTCGGACCTTCAAATCTCCGCTTTTCATCCGGACGCCCTTTGTGCGTAAAGTAACTACGCGCCGCCGGTGCCTCTGCTGCTGACGGCCACTCCTCCCATTATGCCTCCCGGCAGCCGTAACATCTCTCAAGACTTCCTGCATTCCTGGGAGGCTTTCGACAGAACCTTCGCAGCGCAGCCGGATTCCGCCAGCTCCGGAGAAGACAGCGAATCGCTCAATCTCCACCCTCCTCGAAACCGACCGATGGCGCCAGAGCCATTTTCGACTCCCTATTGCTCACATGCGTCCACGAGCTCGTCGGGTCCTGCGACCCCCGACGATGCAGAGTCGCTGGACCGCGTGTGGAGCGCGGTACGTAAGGCCAAGGAACGCGAGATGGCCGCCTCCCCTTCGAAGGTCAAGTCGCTGGAGAGGGGAAGATCCCCCCCAATGGTACATTCCCCGCTCAGAGGCTTGCCCTTGGAACCATCTACGCAGCCGTCCGCGCGAGTACCCTCACCAGCGCCTCCTTTGAGGAGGCAGCGATCGATGTGAGTCCTCCTCGCCCATCTGTGCGAGGGCGAAATAACACGATTACCTTCTGCGTAGTGTGGAATTCAAGGATTCCGCGGATGGCACGAGGGTGAGAATCGCAGCAATCGACGCGCTTATCCAAACCGGATCTTGAGCCTTGCATTTTCGCACGACAGGTCACCGCCAAGTTTGATATTCCCGGCGTAGAGAAAGAAGATATGAATGTTACTTACCACCCTGTCCCCGCCCGGCTGGAAGTCAGCTGGAGGACCGTCAAGGTCACGGAGACAGACGTCGATGAAGGCACGATGGTCCGGGATGTCGAAGAAAGAACCGTCTGTCGGACTATCCCGCTACCTGAAGGGACAAGAGTGAGTTTTCTTTTCCATGTCTACATTTCATTCTCTCACAAGATGAATCTGTGTTCCTCGTAGTTCGACGAGATAGAAGCCAGGCTCCACCGTCGCCTTGAACTCACATATCCAAAAATACACGCCCAACGAGCCAAGCCGCGCACCCCCACACCGCAGAGGCGCAGCCCACCGCGGCATGGTCGTTCAGAGTCACGACCTCTGGACGCATGGTGAGCAATGATTGGACTACTAGGGCCAGGAGTGTCCTTCCTTGCGTTCTGAAACATAACCTCATTAGGCGTATACCTTTCGTAGAGTGGTGAACATGAACGTGTTTGTACGCTAGCCTTTGATATCCGGCATATCTATCTGTATGTAACAGATCGTATTTAATATCACGAACGACACGATAATGGAATAAGACTTCTGGATGAATACCGAGTGTACTGTGGCGATTTGTGTGACGAGTTTTGTGAATAAAGGTCACGTTTTACGTGTGCGAATGATCGGAGGAACTTTCCCCAGTCTTTCCCCCCACGACAAATCCCAAAAAAAAAACGCCAGATTGGCGCTATGGAAGCGCCCTTACTACACCTTCGAATTTGACCTTGTCGCCCCAACTCGAGGAGACTGAGGTGTTGAGAGGCACAGTGTGGTGGACAAGGGGAACGCATTTCATTATTATAAATGAAAGTGACATTGTCTTACTCTCGGAAGATACACCGAAATGACCTCGAGCCAGCCTCGTGGTAGGATCACGAACCAATTACCAAACAATAAAGACCACGGGATCAAGAGTGAGCACCGTCGAAGACGGTGTGCGCAGGAAGTAGAAAAAGGCGGTGATCAGGTGCCGGCGTGAATGGGTTGATAGAAGGACAGAAAAATACCGTTGGCGCCGGGTGCACATATCGTGCGCAAAAAAGTAACTCTAGAAGGACAGTTAATGCGGAGCAACCCTTCACAAGTCATTATTATTAGGGAGGCGTGCGGGCTTGCAGCAGGCGGTGCGGCACGCCATCAGTGCAGTGTCGCCAGGTCCATGGCTGGGAAAGCTTGGCGGGTGCTGTAGGAGCTGTCAACTAAAATTGAAATTGGTTTGATACATGCGTGCGGGCCCTGGAATGGGCGGCTACACAGCTCCTTGCCGCGTTTCCACCCACATGAGGGGCAGCGGAACGTACTCAAAGGGTTTAGGACCTTTAGGTGCCAGCCGCGCTGTGCTCTGCTTACCGCCACGTCCACGGGTCTTGAATGTTTGTGCCATTCTCCCAGGAGCCAGGACGGCGGCAGAGCCGCCTGTTCGCGCCCTCTGCTTGGTTGCTTTATTCCGATCCCGACTCGAAGAATGGCGGCCAGAAGTCGCCGCTACAGCCATACGATTAGACGAAGCACCCTGCGCGGAATTAGACGCCCGCAGTAATTCCTCCTGGTCAGCCTGGCCAGCAGGGGCTCCGGAGCCATCTCTTGCATCGTCTTCTTGGACACCATTTCTTCGGTTGTAAATCCGACTTTCGAGTGATGGGATCAGGTTCAGCGAGGTGACGAACTGTAGCGGCCGGCGGGTAGATGTATGCGCGGGATTTCGAACGGACGTGTCAACGGGATGTGAAGGGGTGGCCCCACTGGAGAAGACGTCAGCTTCGAACAGCCGTTGCGCGAGCGACTTCGAAAATGGCTTTCTGCGACGAGGGTGCGGTCCTCGACGGGCGATGCGTCGGGACTGTATGCGGGGATGAGCGGTCAGAGTGGAGACGCGTTGGTCGTTTCGTGTCTCAACTTGGACATCATGGCAAGGTGTGGGGTTGCGATTCCCGCTACTCGTAGGGTAGTAGGCACCAAGTTTAACCGTGGCAAGACGGTTCTTGCGACCGTATTTTCTATCGACTTTGCCTGTCATGTCCTCTAAAAACTCATGGACCGTGACGGGCTTCCCTTCTCTGTCGTGATCAAGGGTTTGCAGAGATGACTCGGAGCGGTAACAAGCTCGAGAGAGAATGGGGCTGCTCTCGCCAATGTGCCGATCGCACGTCAACGAGTCACTATGTGAAGGATAGTCCGAGAGTTCTCGGGTAGAATCGCCCGCAAGCGGGATGTCAAGGAGATTGAAACGGTCTTCATCCGACGGGACGATGTTAGGAGATGTCGCCGCCCATGCCAGTGAATCATCCAAGCAAGGCGCTGGAAGTAGCAATCGTTTGCGACGTTGCTTGATCTTCGAGGCTCAAGAATAAAACACTCGTTCGATATCAAACGTAAAAGAGACTCACTATGATGTTTTCGCATTTCAAGTGGAGACTCGAACTTAGTGTCGTCGGCCCAGGGACCATTCTTGACTGTGGGGACACTAAACGCTGCGGTCTGTACAACGGCAGGGTGATTGCAGAGTTTAGGATGATGATTGCCACAATGTCGCGCAACCACCACTGGTCGATGTCTGGGCTGAGTTTGGAGTTTGGCTCACCACGTCCGTCAACAAGTTCACCAACTTATAGAATCGGCATCTTCCTCTACACTGCTACCCTAATTCCAGGCATTACCCATACAGTAGAGGTATCTACTCGAATCATACAACATTCGGTCTATCAACTCCAGATAGGGCTCCCCTACCAGGCCCGAATTATTTGGACAATGCTGCACGTTCCGCTTTCAATTTCTTCAACTCGGCGATCGCTGCCGCGGTCTCCTCCTCTAGTTCCTTGGTCTTTGGTGTTCTAGCCTTGAGCTCACGCACAAGGCCACCTTGCTCTGCAATCTTCTCCTCCAAAACAAGTGCTTCAGCAGACTTGGGACCATCGACTTCCCCCGCTTGTTCCTTGGTGGGATTTTGCGCTGATTTCTTCGCTACGGCCGCCTTGCGTTTTGACATCCCTGACATCTCGTTCGCCACAGGCGCCGCTGATGCAGGGTCGCTTCCCGCAAACTTGGCGCGCCAGAGGTCTGCCATCTTCTCGTCGATCTTTTTGAACAGGTGTTCTGGAGTACCGATGTGGTGTCCCGGTAAAAGATCGATTGACAAAACGTCAGGGACAGAGCGGGCGAGTGCGTTAAGCTGCGACAAAATAGAGGCGGACGTCGAGGGCATGAAAGGGTAGATAAGTGCGGAAAGCACATAAATGAGGTTCGTGGCACGCGTGACGACTTGGGCGCAGCGTGTTGGATTCTCAGTCATGAGTGCCTTTCCGAGGCCAGAGGAATGTACATATTGATTACCACGCGATGAGATGAGCATAGCCGTTTGAAGACCGAGTCGGAGTTTTACTGAATCCATGGCTTCCGTGTAGTCCTTCAAGAGGCCATTGATAGTAGTGACAAGCTCGGAGTCTGTCTCGTCGTTAGGTGAAAGAGGTCCGGGGGGGTCGCCTTCTGGGATGGTTCCTCCGTATTGGGAAGAAATGAATTTGAGGGCCCGGTTGACAAAGTTGCCAAAGCTGGGAATCGTCAACGACAAACGACACTAAACGACGATGGCTACGAACTTATTTAATAAGACGTTGTTGTTCGCCGCCACCTGATATCCAATGTGAGTCCATAATTTACCCGACCAACGAAATCAACCCACGCAGTCATCCCACGAGAACGTAGCATCAGCAGTTTCCGGCCGAGTCGACAATAGGTAATACCTCCATACAGATGCGGGGATGCCTGTCTCCTTCGCAGAAGGGCCAAACACCCCCCGATTATGACTCTTTGAGAATTTGCCACCTTCATAGTTCAGATATTCTTGAAAAAACAGACCGTCAGTCAGTTCAACCATTGTCAACCGCTGTGCTAACCTGTGGTAGAGAGATGATAGAGCGTAGTCCAGTCCCTTCCGTCACCGATTTGTACCGATGGGAAGTAGATTGTGTGGAAATACACGTTGTCTTTGCCCATGAACTGATAGAGATGGACGTTCTGGGGATTCAACCACCACTGCTTCCACTCGGGTGTGAGATTCGCGGTAATACTAAGGTAGCCTATAGGTGCGTCGAACTAGAGGCGATCAGGCAATATATTGTCATGATAAGATGAACTAGGCAAACCCAAACATCTGTAACGAAAATGTTAACGACAAAAGATGGCGTGATGCAGGCAACTCACAAAGGACTTTATCCTTCATGTCTTGATCAGGGTCGTCATCCAGCACAGGAACGGGGACACCCCACTTGAGGTCTCTAGTGACGGGGCTAGGATGTAGACCACTCTTAAGTCGCGCATCGATAAGCACACCATCACTATTGATTACGGAATTTTGGGACCATTTCCCCCTTCTCCATGACTCTTTGATCCAGTCTTCTGTTCGGGGCTGGATTTCGTCTAGACGTACGTACATATGGGCAGAGATGCGGGTTACAACTTTATGCGTCTTGTCGAGGGTGCAACGAGGGTTGATAAGTTCCACAGCATCGAGAGTCCGGCCGCAAGTATCGCATTGATCTCCACGCGCATCCTAAGAGTTGCTTAGCTTAGTAGTGAGGCGGAAATTGAGGGGTGTGAGGAACTTTACATCTGAATTACAATGCGGGCAGATGCCTTCTACAAAGCGGTCGGCAAGAAACCTGCCCCTTGTTGGCGCATGACCTCGTAAAGGTTGCGTATTCACTCACTTCTGATCATCTTCGCAATACGTCTGTTCCTGTTCTTGTCGCAAAAGTTTACCATGCTTCTTGAGATTCAAATAGATCTCTTGGCTGATCCTATTCCTCTCATTCAGGATAAAAACTAAGACGACACAGTCTCGCGTACTCTGTATGCAGAGGTGTGGATGTGCGCCCGAAGTAGTCGAATCTAAGGAAGGTCAGATGTTGAAAAGCAATCACGGAATGGGGACGTACCCAATGTCAAACCACTCATACGTTTCGCGATGGAGTACATGATACTTGTCACATAATTGCTTCGGAGAAACACCCTCCTTCAGGGCTCGAGTTTCTGTGGCCGTTCCGTATTCATCTGTTCTGCATATATATAAGGTCCTTCGGTTCTGGGTGCCTGCATAAGGTCTCCATTTCCTGTCTCCGTCGAAAAAGGAATTGCTCTCTCTTACGAGAATAACTGATAGGATTGTTCAGAGTGGGAGAGGGCAATGGCGGATATTACGGTACTGACCGGCTGTATACGTCCGCACTAAGGGTACTTCCAATGATATTGCCTTCCAGCCAAGGAACGAACGGTCAATGGAGGGCACTCAAAACATCATCCTTTCCATACCTAGATGAGGTACATTGTTGCAATACGGAAGGGCTGATGTGATAAGAATATTCTGCTCTCCATCCTTCGGTAATCTTGGGAATGGTGTTCTGTGACCAACAAGGACAAGCAAGCGTTGGTGAAACTCACACCAATTGACCGGGATCCGGCACTGATCTAAGCAAGCCCTCGGCAACCCTGATTTTCTGGGCCATGGTGGAAGAAGAAAGGAAATAATACCACTATTAACTTGGAATGTGGCTCGAGCTTAAGCAATGAAATGGTTGGAAATGGTATCAAAGTCAATGGGTGACTCGGCGGCGGCGTTGACCAGATCTAGATGGGCCCAATCATTGAGATCATGATCATGATCACATGACTTTGGATCTTATCTTCGTTTCCAAATATGGCGGACGTTCGTTCACTGGCACAAGCTGTCAGCTCACTCAGCACTTGTACCCGTACCCGTCCTGTCTGCTGCCCCACAGTCATTCACTTGCATGTCTCGACGTTCAATAAATGCCGTTCTTTCACGTTTTTTGTATGTGATGCTCATTAGTGGTGCATTCTAGTGGTTCTAGCGTCTTCACAGGGAGATTCCACTGGCCTCCACTGCGAGCCCGGAGTTCACGGTGTGTACCATTCAGGCGGTCACCTTTAAGCATTCTCTGAACATACTGTCAGCTCCGTGCCGTGTTCCTTGGTTCAGTAATAGGTTGCCTGCTCTGCTTCACAAACTTGTACTTCGGCTTGCAAACCGGATGGATCAGCATGTACGCAACAGTTGTTGGAGCTTGATACCCGCTCACCTACCTTCGCTTGTAGGATGTCTCTTCAGTCAGCCATCATAGGGTTCTTAGTATCCAAGCTTCTGGCCATACCAATCACACCTCAAGAAAACGTAGTCGTTCAAACGACAGCAGTTGCGACCGGAACTGTAAGTTACCCCCCCCGGTCTGCGAGCGACATGAAATCCTTAGATTTTCTTCTCTAGATGCCTCTAGCGGCGGGATTTGTCGGAATTATCCCCGCATTGGGCTTGCTTGACGAGCGGAAAGATGGTTCCGGTCCCATCAACTTGACTTGGACCTCTGCCGCAGCATGGTCTTGTGCAATCGCCTACTTTGGGTAAGTGTTTCCCCGTAATGATAACGCATCGAATTTGATCACCGTTTAGCGTGTTTATGTCACCTCCAATTCGAAAGAGAGTGGTGCGTGGAACTCTAGAAACGTTTGGAATGGTGGACGAACTTCAAAATGACAGATCGTGGAAGAGCAGCTGCGTTTCCCGTCAGGAACTGCGACTGCTCAAGTAATCTCTGTACTTCATGGGATGCCTCCAAAAAGTCCCGCATCACGAACACCACATGGATACAGCCCACTCAACGCGCAAGATGACGAAGCACCTCCACCAGATATTGCAGGTGATAGCCAAGATCCTGAATCCAAAACGACCGAATTGGTCCGAAATAAGGCTTGGTTCTCCCTCATGTGGAGCTTCCTCGTTTCAAGCATGCTCACTGTAATTACTCTCTCACACACTCGTTAACAAATACTGACTTTGAGACATCTATCTAGTTGATGGCATACTTCTTTCCTGTAATATTCGCTGTCCCCTTGTTTGGGGATCACCTAGCTCGACATTGGCTCTGGACGTTCACTCCGAGTTTGTCATATGTTGGACAAGGTAAGCTTCTGGACTTTAGTTGTGTCTCTCAAAGAATCATCATACGAACAGGTATTATAATGGGATTCCCGACAACATTGAGCATGAATCTTGTGAGCGACCTTCTTCAGAGCGACTATTTAAGTTGTCAATACTTCAGTAGGGTATGCTAGTTGGATGGGGATTCCTATCACCCCTCTCCAGGTACTATAACTGGGCTCCAGGACCCGTTGGTGACATGACAACTGGGGCTCGAGGTTGGATATTATGGATTTCCCTGGCGATAATGACCTCGGACAGCTTGGTGGCTCTGGTACCTATCGCCTGGGAATATGGCAGCAAGCTTGTCGCGGATACTGGCCACGAATCAGGACACGATTCGGAAGTCGAAACGGACGACAGGCTTGTGCCAAGTCGGTGGGTACTTTGGGGTATCACTGGTAGCATGGCCGTCGGGATCCTCCTCATTTGGTTCATTTTTGGAAACGAGAGCATCAAGCCTTGGGCAACGCTACTCTCTTTTGGTTTGGGGGTACTACTAAGCATCCTAGGGTATGTGGCATGTCGCTTTCTCAGCTAGCAGACCTTTCATTCCCTCAAGGGTTCGTGCGCTTGGAGAAACCGATCTTAATCCCGTCAGCGGACTTGGTAAAATCAGCCAACTGCTGTTTGCTGTCATTCAACCCGGCAACGTCGCCGCCAATATCATCGCTGGTGGCGTGGCTGAAGCTGGCGCGCAACAGTACGTTGGAGATCTTACCGCTACGTGTACCGGGTTTGAAAATCTGTAACAGGGCAGGGGATCTCATGCAAGATCTGAAGACTGGCCATCTCGTGCAAGCCTCTCCGAGAGCACAGTTCTACGGACAACTTATTGGATCGACACTTTCCATTCCGGTCACGGTAACTGCTTTTATACTCTACAGTAAGGCATATCAAATCCCGGGCCCCACATTTCCCGCACCGACGGCCTACGTTTGGCTCAACCTCGCGAGGTTGCTTCGTGAGCCCCCAGTTTAGTAGGCACTGGCTTCCTTGTTAACGAGACGTACAGGTAATGGTAGCCTCCCAGAGAAAAGCGCAATTTTCATGCTCTTCTTTGCGATTTTATTCATCTTGATCTCCGCGTTCAAGACGCATGCCTCTAGACATGGATTGTGGTACGCCAAGTGGATCCCTTCTGGAGTGGCTTTCGCCATCGGATTTCTCAATACTCCGTCGTTTTCGCTCGCTCGTCTCGTCGGAGGTATCATTGAGTACATCTACCATAGTATTCTCGCCAAACGAGGCCAAGCCGGCGACATACGACTTATTGTGGTTGCCAGTGGCTTTGTATTGGGTGAAGGTATAATGAGTGTCGTTTGCCTGTTCCTTCGGACGTACGGCATTGGTGTGGCGAGTTGTTGGGGGTGTTACTCTGGGATGTGTGGGGGGTGTCCGCCATGAGTGAGCAGGACGTGCAGCATGAATTATTGAATCACGCACTATGGCCACAGCCACCGATGGAGTATCATACAGCGTACGTACCGTACACAGTAATTTGATAATAGCAGTACATTACTATTATCTGCTCCTGACCCGGGCTCACTACTCTATGGGCGGCTTCCACGTCACCACGCGTTGTTAACGTGGCAGTAGCACAGCCCCGCTATTATCCGTGATACGTGACCCCGTCACTTGTGTCCATCCCACCAGCATCGTCCTCAACCTCTTAAACTTGAATAATTCGGTGCTGCTCGTCAGCGGGTTTCTCACTATGTTCGAGTCGTATTCCCGGGTCAAGCTCGCAGACATCCCTGCGTTGACGTTGTACGACGGCGAACCAACACTATCTCGACGGGGTCAACCGATCCCCCAGCTCATTTGCAAAGGCAAGCCCTGCAAGTTATTCACACCGGATGTGGTCCGGTGCGTCAACCTCGGGGGAGAGGGTGCGAACGTGGACTGGAAGGTATGCCCATGACAATTTTTCACCCCTGGGAGCCTCCCTCATGGCGATTTGAAGTGTGAAACAGATCTGCCTGAATCTTTACGATTGGGCCGTGTTCAGATGTCCTGCGAAGGGTGGTCGGGGCCAGGAGACTCGTATGTCCTAAAAGGTACGTAAAATTTTGCAAACGCACCAGTCTTTCTCTTCGATATCTGAGTACGTCCCACTTGTAGAATCGTGCTCTCTGGAATACCGCCTCCAGGAAGTGCCGAACGTCTTGAAAACGTCAACCTCTCATGTCAAGTCACCAGTGTTGCTGACCACTCGTACGTCCAGCTATGTTCATTTTGTGTACCGAACCGACGACGCTGACGATGCGACAGCGCAGATTCTATTCCTATGTGTATGCATCGCGAGCCTCGCTTACGTCCTATACAAGTATCTCGTCCCATGCCTTGGGGGCGATCGTAGAAGTTCAGTGCCACGGACGCCACGCCCCGGCCCCTCGGGCGGCTCTGGCTGGTTTTCTGGGAGCTACGACGATTACCGCCGTCGCCCGCCCCCACCTTACACGAAATATCCAGACAATCCCACAGAGTCCACAGGGGCGGGGCGGGGGGTTCAAGACGGCCCGGGATTTTGGAGCGGGGCTGGGCTGGGCAGTCTGGGAACTTACCTCTTGACTCGTCAGGGCAACCAGGAGCCGCAACAAAGGCGCTACGACTGGGAAAACGAGCGCTTTCAACGACATGATCCAGTCCCTCAAGGACCGCGAGCAAGTAGCTCGTTCTCGCAACAGCAGTCGTGGAGCAGTAGTAATAGGGCAAGCTCATCGAACCTCGGATCTATGAGGAGAAGCACGGGATATGGCGGCTCGACTGTCCGTTGATGTGTCGGATGGGTGCAGGCGGACAGGGCCGGGAACATTGGTATGTATGGTGGGTACCTCCGCTGTTCATGACGCCTACGTCCTCGACGATTCTGACTTGTTCATTCATCAGTGTGTACGCTATCCATGAGGGTCATTGATTTGCAACCTCCAATCGATCTTTTTTGTTTCATAATCTGCTTTAAACGGACTTTCTTTTCATCATTCCTTTCCTTGATAGCTCCGCAATGCGATGACAGACTCATGAACTCTACCGTTCTTGGCGAGATCGTGGGAAGGTGTGTATGGTCTCTATTTGGATCACACGAAGGACTTAATTCTCGACACGTCTCCCCCAGTCCTTCATGTTAAGGGAGCTACAAGGTGATACCACCATTTACATCTTTCCGTCCAAATGTCTCGGGCTCCTCCTCTCGATTCATCCCTTGCACCTTGTTGCGGGTCGTTACAACGGGGTTTTCCTGTAGGAGGCTTTGTTAACATGCTAATACACGCAACAAGACGCCCTTTTTTTGTTTTCTTAAAGACTCTTTCTGTCTTAAATTAGCAAACCCACAACTACACTTCACAGTGAGTCAAGCCAACGCCTGAACGTCGACTGACCAGGTTCTATCCCGAATTGGCATCGTATAAGGAGATGAACTATATCACCTCATTTCAGACTTCCTCGTTCTGTTAGGAACTTTCGGGAACTCGCGCGTCCGTCTGATTCAACCCAAATGAGATCTAGTGACGGGACAGAACGATCGGCTCTTGCCATCCTCCTCAGCGGAGAAGTCCCAAGGGCTCACCTCTTCCCATTGATAGTGGATTGTCTTCCATCAGAGGTGAGGTCACATCCGCTGGAGTTGCCTCATGATGCGCCAGTGAACGTGATGATACTCAAACCTCTAAAACCAAGTCAGCCTCCGCTTCTGTGCTCTACTTCTGCTTAGTGGCGACGACTCGGTTCCACGGAACGCCGCCGCGTGCCCCATCAAACTCAAGGTTCATGGGACAGTAAACACCGTATAAGTCCCCTTCGCCAGCATATGTCACGCAAGTTGTCCACGCCCCGCGACGTGAGAAGGGAGGGCCTTTTGCTCGAAGGGTATTTCTTCAGTCGAAATCTGGAAATGTTCGAAGTTCTCTTTCAACCTTCGACTTCCCG
>Ga0307510_10003622_pt1 | contig 18039 bp, 21 predicted proteins | sample 12_EM_MG_FD_207224 | JGI IMG/M metagenome (GOLD analysis project Ga0307510, IMG submission 207224) | Populus trichocarpa ectomycorrhiza microbial communities from riparian zone in the Pacific Northwest, United States - 12_EM | ecosystem: Host-associated > Plants > Roots > Unclassified | place...
ACAATGGAGTCACAAACAATAGGAGTCACAGAACAATGGGGTCACGAACAATGGTGGTCACAGACTACCACAAGGAGAGAACAATAGGGATCGTACAAAAGGAGGGAACAATGGAGTTCCTGACGAGGTGGCTCTGTTGTACAGGTAAGTGGTCATGTGAGTCGAAGTCATGTGATCATATAAGTACATAGCGGAAAGAAAGAAAAGAAAAATGTGGGCCAAGTGCCCAAGAATGTAACATAACGCCCTTCCTAGAGAGTTGCTGCCACGCAACTAGTACAAAACCGCGTAAAACTCCTCATCATAGTCAGTGCGAGCTAGCTCCAACTTGTGACACAAGGTGGGGGATGTCATAGCGGCGCATATATCCCCAAAGTTGGGATGAGTACAAGGAACAGCGCAGTACTCAGTGTCGCATTGTTCATGAGGGCGGTTGCAATCGTTGTGCGCATGTTGAGTACTAAGACACCAACGACATGTCTTCCAGAGGGGACACTCCTCTTTGACGTGGGTGGGGCGTAACTCGTTGCATTTGAGGCAATAAGGAAACTTGGGTTTGCCTCCTCGACGCCGCTTGCCTAGAATGGCGCGGCACTTGAGACTGTCTTCACCTTCCTTGATATCTGATGGCCCTTGAGCGGCGAAAATGCGCGGGATGTGAATGGCTGTAGTGGAAGGGGGACGGACGTGGTTGAGGTGGGGAACAAGTCGGGTATGAACCGCAGTGCTGGTGAGGTGTCGTTCCACCATACTGAGTTTGCTTTGGGCACTGTCTTCCCTCTTGTTGAGCTCAACTCACTGGCGCTTTACCGCCTTGAGTTCGCTCTGGTGTGCCCGATATCTATAGACGTCAGCAACAACACCAGGATCCTTGAGATCGATGATGGCGTTGTCGATGAGAAGTTGGGAAGTGGAAGAGGGGTGGAAAATATTGAGGTCGTAATCTTTGACCCCAGGGCGATTGAAATTGGGGGCAGGGTGTGCATGTGCATGGAGGGGGATGGAAAACTCAGGGTTGCTGCGCTTGCGAGTCCCTACAAGGTGAGTATCGATCCCAATTTGCCTGAAGATGACATAGCGTGCCACCTCATCTTGCCCATACTTGTTGAGGAAGATGAGCGGGTATTGCTGTGTATCACCGCAGTCGTACTCGCTCCATCCATCTCCTGGATGGTTCGGGTCATTGAGCTGCTCAGTAAGCTGGGGGACGTTGGGAATGGGGCTAGGTGTGGAGGAGAGGGAGATGGTAGGGTTATACCAGGCAAACCTGACCGGTTCATCGTTCTGTATGTCGTCATCAGACATATACCCCTCGATCTTCTTGAGGATTTGGGGAATGAGAAAGAGGTGCTCAACCGCGGTAAAGTCGTGGAAGGTGGTGGTGAACACCTGGTCGTCAAGCTTAGTGTTCCCCAGAATGTTCAGCGCCAGGAGTAGATCCTCCGTCCAAGCCAAAAGTGCCCCAGTGATATGCTCCTGAAGTTCCATGTACTTCAACAAGGCCCTGCATTGTTTTCTCACATGGCGAACCTGTGCTGAAGAGGGAATTTGTCCCGCTAGTGTGAGTATCTTGTCGTCTGGGAGCGTGTCGACAAGTACATTTGAGTGGATGCTGGACGGCTGGGGTGATAGAGGGCAACAGTGCTGGCGTTGGAGTAACGGGGTTGGGGGTAGGGTCAATAGGGGGGAGGGGGATGGTGCTCGAGCCATATTGTCCTCGCTCTGAGGGAAGATACAAGGTGGGATCGGGATAGGGGATGGTGAAATGCGGCCAGTAACTGGGGTGGGGAAGGATGGTGGTTGACCTTGTGATGCAGCTGGGAAGCTGCTCAAAGCTATCCTCAGATTGGAGTAAATATTTGTCGCCGTAGAGATGTCCTCTTGTCCAGCAATGATAGGTAGACCTGGTGGTGGGGACGATCGTGGAGAAAAGGGTAATGTCACCATTGCCATAGATGGACTGCTGTGTGTGGACTGTGGTACCTCCTGGTCCGACGTAGACATAGCTGAAGTGGGTAGGTTGGGTGAAGTCAAGGGGCATTCAGTGATGATAGGGACAGTACTGTTCTTTACAGAAGGATTGATGTTCAAGGGCATGAGCGTGAGTGGGGTGGATCGTTCGGTACAGTGACGAAGTCTTTTGGGTAGTTGGGATGAAGTTGTGGAACTTATGACTGGGCCAGATGGTGAGGTCTCTGAAAAGATGACGGAATGAATTGAAAGGGGGGTCGATGGTGAAGGTGTAGAATGCCTGGTTGGACATGCTGGGGGTGACTCGTCAAGGGGGAGGGTTCTTATACTGCTCGAGTGTTTTTGAAAGTCTGATAATAACTCCGGAGCATGGAGGTCCTCGGCGTTAACCCATGAATCATGTGCTGGCGAGTAGTTCTTCCAGTGCACAAGGTACTGCTTCTTCTTCCAACGGCCAAAAGATCTCTCTTTCAGAACCTTCTCGACTTCCCATTCTGGTTCGCCTTCTAGTATTTCTGGTGGTGGTTCTAGAAAGTTGGGTCCATGTTGGTCTGTTTCTTTGTAGGGCGTGAGTAGGGAAGTGTGAAAGACGTCATGGATTTTCCATGTGGAAGGGAGTTCAAGTTTGTAAGCGACTTTTGATATTTGGGAGACTACCTTAAAAGGTCTGTATCTCCTTGGGGAAAGCTTGGGTGTGGTATTACTTGGAAGTCGTAGGTTGGTTCCTTCTAGCCAGACCTTTGAGCCTACTGCAAATGGAACGTATCATGGTTTCTCTTTTATCCAGGATTCTTGCGCTTTATGTTGGGCCTCTTGGGCGGCTTTCCTGGCTTCTTTGATGGATGAGAGTCGTTGTTCTAGGGAGGGGATGGTGGTTTTTCTGGTTGGTTGGTGTACTTGGGGTGTGTATCCGATAAGTAAGTCGTATGGTGTTTTCTTGGTAGTTGCAGATGGCCATGAGTTCTTGGTGTACTGAGCGAGTGGTAACCATGCATGCCAGTTATTCTGTTGGGTTCCGCAGAATACTTGGAGGTATTGCTCCAAGGTTTGATTGGTTCTTTCACTTGCTCCATCGGTCTGAGGGTGATACGCCGTGCTGATGTTCTGATGGATGTTGAGGATATGGCATAGTTCTGTTGAGAATTTCGATACAAAGCGGACGTCTCGGTCTGAGATGATTTTGCGGGGAATGCTGTAGTGGGGTATGACGTGATTGAGATAGAGTAAGGCTACTCCTTCTGAGTCGATAGTCTTGTGACAAGGAATGAAGATAGACACTTTGGAGCAATCGGTGTCTGTGATTGTGAGAATAGTGTCGAAATCACCTGATTGTGGGAGTTTAGTGATGAAGTCCATTGCAATGGTTTCAAAGGGTTGTGCATTGTCTGCGGGAGTGATAGGAAACATGGGTGGATGGGTAGGATGAGTATTGACTTTGGTCATTTGGCATGTAGCGCATCCTTTGATATATTCATTGACGAAGGTTTTCAGGTTGGGCCACCAATAGTACAGGGTGATTAGTTGAAGTGTTTTGGTAATCCCGGTGTGACCGGCAGTCACATGGTCGTGAAAAAGGGAAATTACTCCCCTCCTAAGAGCGTTGTCTGCCACGACAACTAGAGCGGTCCCGTGATACCAATGTGTGCCGTCCAATAGGGAAAGGTTATGTGTTGGTGCCCATTTCTTGAGTAGCGGTTGCTCTTTGTATTGGGCCAATTTGATACGGCTATCCAAGTTATCACCGATACTGTCCATGTTGAATACTCGAATTGAGGTATGGTTGTCGCAAAAATAGTGGTCCGGCCATACAGTGACATCGTCATTAATTGGATTGGGTCCCTTGTAGTCAGGTCTTCTGGATAATGCATCTGTACGGTTGGTGGCACCAGGTTTATATTCCAAGATAATGTTGTATTGCTCCCTTTCTGGTAGATATCCAGCAACATGGGGACCTATTTTTCTGGGTTCCCGGTAATAGTGAAGGTTGGCGTGATCAGTGAAAACTAGAACAGGTATAGTTGTTCCTTTGAGGAGATGAGACCAGCAGCGTAGTCTGCGCATAACGCCCAAGAATTCTTGGTCATAGATAGGGTAGTTTTGCTCAGTTTGGGTGAATTTTTGGGAGTGGAATCCAACTGGTCGTCTTGGTCCCGGTTTTTGGGTGCCGTAATAGGAGGATCCCGCTGGTATAATATGGCACCTGTTCCAATTTGTGACGCATCTGTTTCGAGTTTGAATTGTCGGTCCGGATCTGGTCGAACGAGTACTGGTGCATGGGTGATCATATCGATAAGTTTGTTTTGAGCCTCCTTTTGTTGGGGTCCCCATTCGAAAGGTACGTCTTTTCCAGTGAGTTTTGTAAGTGGTGCAGCGATTATACTGAAATTGGGGCAGAACATGCGATGGTATCCAGAGACTCCTAGGAATTCACGGACTTGTCATTTGTCTTTGAGCTCACGTGGGTAGTCTCTGAGTCCTGCAACTTTAGCTGGGTCCACTGTAGCTCCATCTTTTGATATTCGGACACCCAAGAAATCCATTTGCGGCTGCATAAAGACAGATTTTGACAATTTGAGATGTAGGCCATGACGTGCAAGGAGATCAAATAGGAAGTGGATAATGTCAACATGAAGATCGAAGTCTTTGAGTAGGGTTCCTATTCCGCAATTGTCCATGTAGTTTTGGAGTATGCGCCATATTTTGAGTACACCTTTCTTCTCAAAGTGTTCGTATAACTCTTCGAGAATACCGTTCATAAAGTGTTGAAAACTTGCTGGTGAGTTGCTCATGCCAAAGAACATTACTTTTGGTTCGAATAGTCCTTGGCGAGTTTTGAAAGCAGCTTTCCATTGGTCTCCTTCACGTATTCAGATATTGTTATAGCCCTAGCGAATGTTGAATTTACTGAATAATTCCATTCCTTGTAGGTTTTCAATGCATTGTTTGAGGTTGGGAAGTGGGGTGACATCTTTCCTTGTGACTGCATTGAGGGGGCGATAATCGATAATGTATCGTTTTTCTTTAGAGTCCTTTTTAGGGACCATAAAGGTTGAGAAACCGTAGGGAGAGTCTGATGGTGTGATATATCCTTTGGCCAAGTTTTCGTTGATGAATTGATCTTCTGCCTTTTGTTCATCCCTTGAAAGTGGATAAACTTTGCAATTGAAGTGGGTGGGTGCGGTGTCCATTAGTACGATTTTATGGTCTCCTTCACCACGAGTTGGTGGAAATTTGTTTGCTTCTTCATCTGAGAATAATGCCATGTGACGTTTGAATTTTTCTGGGAGGGTGATTTCCTCCTTCCCATGTTCTGTTGCATACTTATGGGCCATTTCTACTGCTGTGTGGGTGCGATTGACTTCCACTGGGCCTCCCTTTATTTCTAAAGGGGTTACTCCCAACCATGGAGCGCACCTAGTTTGTTGTGCTTCAAGGATAAGATCTTCATTAACTGGTACTTTACTTTTGACCCATGTTTTCGCGCATTGAAGGGTTCCAAATAATAGAGTTTCCATTTGAACTTTTGGGCCTAAGAGTGTTCCTTTTTCCCAGTCAATTTCTGGTTTAAAAGCTTTAAACCATGGGTAGCCAAAGAGGAGTTGGTCTCGTCCTAGGTTAGTGACAAAGAACCTTTGACGTTCCCTTTTGTTGCCTTTAGTAACAAGTAGGTCGCAAGCATGAGTGATTGTTCCATGACGGTTAAGGGTTCCATCGACATTGAATACTGGGCGGGGATAAGGGAGTTTCTTCATTCCTAAGCGTAGTTTAACGATGGTTGTATGGTCAATGAAATTTTCGGTTGCCCCAGTGTCAAGTAGGACTGTTTCTTCTGCCTTCCCTTGATAGTGTGAAAACGCGACTTTTATTTGCACAGAATTTGAGCGATTTACAAAAACACTATCGAGGCGGAATGCCCTAACTATGGCAGCTAGTTTTGGGCTTGGGAAAAATCCTTTGGCATAAGAGATTTGATGATGCTCAGCTTGGTATCTTCATCAAGTGAGCCCATATGGTCTTTCAAGAAACCGGAGATGTCATCTGGGGTCATGTCAATGGGGTCTTGGTTCCTAACAGTGGGATTGTTGCTTTTAGCGGTTCCGTCACTTTTGGTGCGGTCCGCTATTTTCTTGCGACAGATGCGAGCTTGATGTCCTTTGATTTCGCAGTAAAAACATTTGTTTTCGTTCATGAGTTGCTGCTTTTTGGCGTCAGAATGTGTTTGTCCCATTCTATTGGCATCGACGTCCATAGCGTATCCTCCTTGGGAGGTGGTACGTGGTCCGGAAGTTCTATTTCTTCCAGGTTGGTTGCTTCTCCCTTGGTTCGGCTTTAGTCCAAAGGCTCTGTAAAGTCCTTGTTTTTGCTGACTATATTGAGCCGCAGCTAGCCATTTCTGGTGGGACATTCTGGCTTGTTCTTCCCATTTTTTAAAGGTCCATGGGACGTCTGCATTTGGGTTGAAGTTGGGGGAATGTATGACTGCCCTGGTGAGTGGCTGGTTCATGCCATATTTGAGGGTTTTGATAGTTCCCTTGTCATCTAGGGGAACTCCTGCTTCGTGGGTGAGTTGCTTAAATTTAGCAAAGAAGTCGTCAAGGCTTTCTCCTTGCTTGAGTTTGCATAGTTTCTGATATGCTTCCTCCTTTTGGTTTTGGTTGGTGAAGGCTGTTTTGAACCTTTCTATGAAGCTATCCCAGAGATCTTTGTCTGTTTCCTGAGCTCCATCATCTATTGACTCCTGGAGTTTGTGCATTTGTTCCTCCTTCCAGGCATCTACCAAGGGTCCATCCATGTAGGTGAGGAGGGTGACAACCCTGGAAAAGGGTTTCTTCATGGTGTCATTGTGTTGGTTAATTGCTTTCCAGAGGTCAAAGTTGTTGATAAACTTTCTGGTTGTGCTTCTATCTCCAGTGAAGATGGGTGGTGGGTTCCCTTTAAGAGCACCATTGGCAGGGTTGGTGATGACATTGATCTTTTGTGCTTCCTGTCTGCTTTGTCCAGTAGCGACGTTGATTTCTTCCTGTTGTGTTGCCATTGTGGTTTGGATAGATAACTGAGGTTGAACAGCAGCGGCTGGGATAGTATCGAGGGGGATAGTGATGCCTTGTTGGACTGCTGTTTCGATTTGAGGAAGAATAGGGGATTGTTCTGTGAACGGGTTGGTTCCTTGGAGGGTTGCGATATGGTGAATTCCTCCTGCAAGTATTTCTTTGTGTGGTGATTGCTCGATGGCGGTGTGGAGTGTTGGGCTATGGTAGTCTGGATTGACGTAATGTGGGTGCTGAGGATCTGTTTCTTTCCAAGCACCTAGTTTTGAGGTGTGAAGTACTCCTCCTTGGTTTGTGTACCACTGGTTGTCTTTCCAGAGGAGTTTTACCCAATAGTCTTCATCTTCTACTTTGACGAATTCAACAACTCTGTGTGTTTTCTTTGGGAGATCGATGTAGTATCCAGTGTCTTTATGTCTGGCTCCGTAGTATTCAAAGTATGCTTCGCCTTTGACGTGTGCTGGGAGATCGTCTTGTTGTCTCCTGTGAACTCTCTTGTTTTGTTTGAGAGTTCCGATAAGTACTACTGCTGCCAGGGTGTAACTGGTGTTGTCCTGTGTTTCAAGGACGTTTGAGGAAAGCCTGACTTATGTTAAGGCCTATTGAACCTTAAGGCGCGACGTGCGCAAAGGTGAAATATGCGGCAGTGATGAAGTTATAAGGGTCGTAATTCCCTTAATAACCTAAGTGCTTTGGAAGGTGATAAAAGCGAGAAGGTTGTTAAGACCAATGTCTGGGTGAAGATAAAGAGGAAGGGGAAGTAACTTCAAGGACTTGAAGATTACTTCTAAGAAAGATAAAGGAGAAATGTTTGTTCAAGCAACAAGGACAGAGAACGCAATAGATTGCAAACTAAGTCAGGCTTAAGGCCCAACTCTAGGATATAAGTCCAGCTTATATACAATAAGGGCAGCTACCTGACTAAGCGTACAAAAGTAGAGAACAATGGAGTCACAAACAATAGGAGTCACAGAACAATGGGGTCACGAACAATGGTGGTCACAGACTACCACAAGGAGAGAACAATAGGGATCGTACAAAAGGAGGGAACAATGGAGTTCCCGATGAGGTGGCTCTGTTGTACAGGTAAGTGGTCATGTGAGTCGAAGTCATGTGATCATATAAGTACATAGCGGAAAGAAAGAAAAGAAAAATGTGGGCCAAGTGCCCAAGAATGTAACAAATATCTTGTGCACTGGAAAGGATACTTGCCAGCTCATGATTCCTGGGTTAACTCTAAGGATCTCCATGCTTCGGATCTACTAGCAGACTTTGAAAGTCAACCAAGCAGTATAAGAACCCTTGGAATCTCAGACGACCTTCTCTATTCTCAACTCCCATGTCTTCTGTCCACCACAAACTCCCCAGCTTAGGATTCGCCACCTCTACCATCTTCACTTTGGGTACCGATGATGGAATCATCCTCATCTGAATGCATACTGACAACAATCAACTCCACTTCTTCGGAACCTTTGTTAGACAAGGACATTTTGACGTCGGTTACCACTGGACCACTTGGCGACCTAGAGAAAACTTCGACGCCATCAACATCGACCATGAAGCAATCATGGTCCCAGTTAATAACGAAGACCCTATCCTCAGGACCCACGTCAATTTCAAGAGATTTCCATTCGCTTCCCATCCCCCTTGATATCAACCTCAACCTGCAACCCCTTTCAACATTGTCATCCCTGCTAGCACTACTAGCAAGAGTAGCAGCAACGAGACAGCCATTACCACCCAAGAAACGGAAAACATTCCACTTCACGTCACCAACCCCAACCCCCTTACCCCTGTTGAAGAAACTGAAGATGACAACCAGTCCGAACAGTACACTGACACCGGACTTATCCCCTCAGACCACCTCCTCCACCTTGCTCAAGAAGAAGCGTGAAGAATGTATCAAGGACATGGTCCGACTCAGTGACAAATGGACCCTCCTTAACAATCAATTCAAGAATACCTCAGTTGCTAGGATGTTCAGAAAGAAAGACAGCAACACCACCCTCTACCTCTATCACTTCCATCGACGACTCTACAACATGGTTACAAAAGAAATTATCCTAACCATCGCAAAAGAAAGGAATCTCCAGAAAAGAACCATTTTACCCTTTGGCACATTATCCTCTCACTATCAAACCCTAAAGGATCAAACATTTCTCGAAGGACTCCGAACCTTCCTCAAAGGACGCAAGAGAACTATGAGAAGCAAGTCACCATCACCTGTATTCATACCCAGTCCAGATTCCTCAGGAGGAATAGGAGGATCAATTACCGTCGCCATCCCAGAACCACCACCATCAGTCCTAGTCACTGCACCACAACCTCATGTCGGACCAATACCAGTTATCCAACAATTTATCCACCCATCATCATCCCTACCGAAAGAGGTCATACCGCTGCCACCGGTTGTACCAAGAGTACCATCACCACCCCTTGTGGACCCATCGCCATTTGTCCAAGTACCTACCAACGTTAATCCGCCATTTGTAGAACCACCCCAAGTCGCATCACCACCACTCCCCTTAGTACCTTGGGGATCACATCGACGACAGTACTCATCAATGGAACAATATGAACCACCAGTTCCAATGGACAAAACACCCGACCCAGTCAACATACCCTTACCCCCATCCCTGCCAACATCAATACCAGTCACCCAACAAACGGAAAACAAACCATTACCACCAGTCAAGTGGACCACACCCTCCTCACTCGATTCCATTCCTCTTCCATGGGACATACCACCTTTCCCAAGAATTACCCCGCAATCATTGCCCCCAGTTGCATCATCATCGCAACTCTTTCCTGAACCACAAGCATTGTCTCCAGCCGCACCCCCATCAGAGTTTCCCCCCATTGTCTCAATGACACTCAGTCAAACCAAACCCCTGCTGCCTAGACATCTGAAGTCAAGGACATTATCAAGAGACAGACCCACTCCACCAGAATGGGAAGAATTCCAACGACCACCCATCATAGGAAAACAAAAGGAACTCTCACCTGAAACGGAACCTTCACCCCCAGTAGTATCATCATCACGATTACCATGTGTACCACCCATTCAAACCACCCCTCTACTAGAAAAACATGGAGAATTCGTTTGTGAAGAAGGACCATCCTGGAAAGGGTCACAACCTTCCCCTAGCATGGGAAAGTGACAAGAATCACCACAACATGTTACGATGCCGCTTAAACGTGAGTGAAGTGAACCAGAAGTACCACAGTTGATGAGTCCCAAAGAACAGCCCACTCCTCCTGATTCTCCAGAACGCATCCCGACTCCTCCTTACCCCTCAACAACTGTCGCTGTTTCACCATCACGACCTACAATCATGATGAGCCCAGGAAGATCACCTAGCCAGAATTCCCCTGCATCCTTGGCTCTGTCGACACCCTCTAGCTTTGGACTCGCCGATCTTTACAGAACACCAGTTTAGACAATTATTGAGGTCAAGGATGAACTCATGGAGGAAGGAGAAACATCTGACTCAGATTCATCAATGGAGGAAGGACAAATCGCAGATACAAGACAATCCACTCTGGATAGCATGGACATTGGAATACCTTGTGTCCCCTCCGACTGGTTACAACCCTCTTCACCCTAGGTCGTGTGGTAACAACCACTCTAGGAAGGGCATCATGTTACGATCCTGGGCCCTACCACCAATTTTCCATTATTTTCACCATTTATTTCATGCTCTCGGTCACTCGTTCACCACTCGTTCCCTTACTTGCCGCTCAGACCGCCACCAAACCACCTGACAAGTCACCTGATGGATCACCTGACTATTCCGCAGTCAGATATCACATGCCATCACTCCGCAGTCTGCAGCACTCCACAGTACCACTATTTAACCCTTTATGGATTGCCAGCTCATTGCCACGTCATGATAGATCGCCAGCTCATGATGGAACTATACTTAGAACTGCCAGCTCATGATGAACCTTACTATATGTTACCATATTATTCTGTGACTCCTGTGACCCGTTACTTCTCACTTGTATATAAGCGCTTGTACTTTTAGCAGTTAGGCCCTAAGCCTAACTTGGTTTTCAATCCAAGACTTGTAGCTTCCACCTGGGACTCTCAGAGTCAAACAGCCTGAACCCTCAGTCGCTTCAAACCCCTTTGAAGCTCTCCCCTTTCATCATCTATCAGGACACTTAGAAGTCGCCCTTATCATCGGGGACTTACTTGTTATACTATGTAGCCAACTGGTACCGCGCTACTCATGTGATCATTGCCTCAGGAGGACAACCCACTGAGCAATCCCAGTCGTCACCAAACCAACCCACACATGTCGCGTCTTTAAGGCCCTTGGACCTTAACATGAGTGGTGGATTTATTCAAGTTCTTGAAGGTTAAGTTCTGCAATGGGAACGCCATGGGGTGCTGCATTGGAGCTGTGATGTTTGATCAATCAGTATTTAACCATCATTCAATGCATTCACACTTACCTTGCCTGTGTGTAGATTTCACCTATCATACGGTGAAACACACCGTTCCTGTTCTTGGCAATGTGGTGGAGGGTTTGGACATGACCATTGTACACATCAAGGTATGTGTTTGCTGAAAAGTCAGTGGGTTGATGTCAGCCAGATTGCCACTTGTGGATGCTGGCATAGAGCTGATAATCTGTGTTAGTACAAAGTGACCACATAAAAAGAAGTCACTTACTGCTGTGGCCACCAATGCCACCATCGCAACTGGCACCTCATGGACTACCCTCCCATCATCACCTTCAGATGTTGGGAAGCATAAATGGTAGCAATCAGCAAATGAATTTGCGCCTCCTGTAAAACAGAGTTCCCGTATCACTGCAATGATATGGGAGTTCTAGTAAGGCCTAGCCCGGTTTGGAACTGCCCAGAGGGGGTCACTCTGAACAGAAATTAGCCATGAATTGCAAAAAAAAAGAGTACTTACATTGGGCGGTGTTGGAAACATGTAATTGTATCTTGATAGCTCCTGGGTGACAACCTGAGTGATGGTAGGCACAGAGCCAATAGACAAGTAAATGATCTGCATGAGGGCCACACAACGCTCCTTGACATCTGAGCGGAAAATGGGGAGGTGAGCACATGGCTGTAAACACAATGAGTGACATAGCATGTGACATTACAATTATGAATCACTCACCAAACAGCTCAGACTGTTCAAATATCTGTTATCATGGGTCAACTGCCTATGAATCTCTGGTGCCATTGGGTTACAAGATTCTGCAGCTGCAATGAGAAAACAGCCCCTAAGTACAATCGGCATCATGGTAGCATCCGGAAAAGCATGGTCAAAGAAAAGGGATGCCTGAGCATTGTCAAAGGCGTCATGGATGACAGCCCATACTGGTGGAGTCTGCATAGTCAGTATCAACCTGTTTGTCCCTGGAACAAACACCAGATCGGTGTCACTGAGCCACACAGGTGGGGCCAGGTCATTGTTGATGGAGGGGTTGACAGCGTCACTACCCCCAGTCTCCTGGGGAATGTTGGTGGTCAAAGATGGGGTGTCAAGACCTACGTTGGCCAAAGCAGCCACAGGCAAATCCTGCCACACCAGCCTCTACAAAAATAAGGTGAAGTGAAAAAAAAAAGAAAAAAGAAAAAAGAAAAAGATGTACTTTGACAAGGGTTGCCTCTGAGATATTGCTGGGGACAATCCAAGGGAACTGTGACTTATCAAGCCACTCATTGTGTTCAGTTTCTGCCCCACTGTCGTCGTTATCAAAGTTGGAACCAGAGGGGCCAAAGGGAGGAAGACGGAGAGGAGTCGCATGAAAGGCAGGGGCAAAAGGCGACACTGAAATTTTTACCAAGTCAGCCATGGGAAAACAAAACATGCATGTGCACCGATTGGTAAGCAAAAAACTCACTCCTTTGCAGTGCTGCAGGTGCAGGATACACATTGTCCCTGTTATTGATTCCACCAATCCCCATAAGTTGCTGCTCTTCAACACCTCTGCTACCCCCACCCATTGATCACAGTTGCATAGGGCAGCTGTGAGCAGGGCCTTCAAGACCAAAGTAAGCCACCTTGCTCTCTGACAAACATAAAAGTGCTTACCATCATTTTGCGTCCTTTTGTTCTGGAGGGGGTCAGTTGTCGACTGTGCGGGAGTCAAAGCAGAAGTAGTATTGATGGTGTCGAAGGTACATTTGTTCAGTGCTTCTGGCAGTGTTAAGCCTGTCTAATTACCAGCCATTGGACCCACCATGTAGGCTATTGGTGGCAGACATTGTGCCTGAGGCTTCACTGGCCTGGGGGGTGCTGTGTTGTATCCATACAATTAGTTTGCTATCACTTCAAAATGAAACTTCTTACTTGGTCCTTTTGGCGGATTTGTTGGACTTTACATGGTGCACACAAGGTATCATGGCAAAGACAATAAGAAAGTAAGCAAGTTAAAGGAGTGTGAATCCGATTCAAGGACAAAAAGGAAAGACTAGAATGGGAATGGATGATGTCTCAGACAATGGGTACATCCTTATTTATATCCAGACCAACCTTGGACCGCAAACTAAACCTCTTCACAGTGCATCCACAATTTTTTTCCCCACCCCTCATCCCATCTGTGTGCCCCTACTCGTAACCAAACCCTGCACCCCATGACCGCAGCACAAGTCCAATGCTTTGGGTGCAATAGAAATTTCACACTGCATGGGCTTTCTCAACATGTGAGCAAATCCCAAGATCCCCACTGCCATGTCAGCTCTGTTACAGGGGAAGTTCAATTGGCTACTGCCTCCATTTCCTGCACGGCGTTTCCACCAGCTCTAGTCCCAAATTGGGCCTCACAAGGGTCAGGGAGAGCTAGCCCCAATGACTTGGGCATGCGCGATTATTGCTTGGGCATGCGCGATGATAAAATGGATGAGTGCAATGGCATGCAATCACCAGGGCTGGGGAGAGTTAGCCTCAACAACTTGGACAGGCATGGTGCTGAAACGGACAGGCATGACGGCACGCAAGCACCAGATGGTGAGTTCTTCGTAGCTTGTGTTGCTATCTGACATTCATCAGAACTCTATGTGTATACAGATATTGATGCCGTCGATCCTGAGGAGGATCCGTCTGGGACCACCAAGCCAGCGGACGTCACAGATGCCAACACGTTTGAGGTCCTCACAGAATGTAACATCCACCTGAGAACAGCCATTCCAGATCCCCATGCTGTCGACTCAGACGACACAACAACAGAGCCCTCAAACACTGCAACCGAGCAACCCATGCCTTTCAATGTGCCCAATGCAGAAACATCACAAACAATGGTGATCAACCATTTCCCATTGGGCAATGCAGGTGCCCCAATACCCAGCATGGCGCATGAGTCAAATGAAGACATGGCTGCACAGTCCATTTGGGCACCGTTTATTTCTCAGTGTGACTGGGAGGTTGCACATTGGGCAAAGATGCATGGGCCGACATTGTCAGCATTGACAGATCTGCTGGCAATAGGAGAGGTATGCATTGTCATCAATCTGATATGATTTGCTCATCACTAATTCGTCTTTGAAGGTTGTAGACAAGCTTGGCCTGTTGTACTGCACTGCGAAACAACTGAATGATATCATTGATAACAAATTACCTGGGTGCCCTTCCTTCCGATGCAAGGAACTTCTCATTGGAGAGGAGTGCCTTGAGTTTTACTACCGTGACGTTATAGAATGCATCTGATCACTCTATGGGGACCCCAAATTCATGCAAGATCTGGTCTTTTCCCCAGAGTGGCATTACACCAGCACTGAACGTACATGCTGCATCTATAACGAGATGCATATGGGTGACTGGTGGTGGATGGTTCAGGTGTGTAATTAATACTTAATAAAATATCCCAACTAACGAGGAGTAAAAGGAATTACTCAAGTCCTGTTGCCCTGGAGCAACTGTCATTCCAGTTCTGGTCTTCTTGGACAAGACACAGCTGACACTCTTCCGGAATAAAATGGCATATCCAATCTATCTAACAATTGGAAATATTCCGAAAGACATACGCCGCAAGCCATCATGCCACACCCATTTTTTGATCGGATACATTCCTGTTACTAAGCTAACAGGCATAGGTACCAAGGCTGCTCGCCGCTGTGGACTTGCGAATCTATTCCATGCATGCATGTGATATGTATTGGACCCAATCAGTTATCATGGTGAAACTGGCATCCCCATGATAAGCAGCAACAGCATCTGGTGGCGATGCCATCCGATCTTTGCCTGCTTTATTGGGGACTATCCTGAGCAGTCCCTTGTAACCTGTATGTATGGTGGCCAGTGCCCCAAATGTCAAGTTCCGCATGACCGGGTTGGCAAATACAAGGTGTTTCTGTCCTACATGCAGGCTACAGCAATTGACACATACATTTTGGCTGATGGCAACACTTGTACATTTCACCTTGTGTGCTGTGAAGCTAGCCTCAAGCCCGTCTACTGTCCATTCTGGGAAAGGTTCCCACTAGCTGACATTTTCTTGTTGATCACACCAGACATTCTTCACCAGCTGCTCCAGGGCATGGTGAAACATCTGATCTGATGGCTGATCGAAATCTTTGGGCCAGGTGAGATTGATGCACATGCGCACTGGACACATTGCTAATCAGTATCTTTGTGCAGAAGAGATTGACGCACAATGCCAGGCAATACCCCCAAATCACAAGATATTATTATTTCCAAAAGGCATATCCATACTTTCACGGGTCTCAGGCCATGAGCACAAGAAGATATGCTCAATACTACTGGGGCTTGTTGTTGATCTTCCAGTTCCGGACGGGCAGGACTCATCACGTATTATCAGATCTGTGTGGGCGCTCCTTGATTTTGTGTACCTTGCTCAGTACCAGAGCCATACAATGGAATCCATGGAGTGTCTACAGAAATCCCTTGCCACGTTTCATGATCACAAGGCAGTTTTCTTGGATCTTGGAATCCGGAAGCACTTTAACTTTCCCAAGCTCCACAGCTTATCCCATTATGCATCATCAATACAACTATTCGGCATGACAGACAACTACAATACAGAACAGTCCGAACACCTCCATATCAACCTCACAAAGGATGCCTACCACGCGATGAATCACAAAGATGAATACCCTCAAATGACAGCATGGTTAGAGCACCGTGAAAAGGTACAACAGCATGCTGCATTGATCAATAGGAAACAGGACCCTCAAGTTCACCAACGCACTGAGACCTGGAAGATGGTTGGACCCCTATTTACTCATGCTCAGTGTGTGAAGATGGCCCATCATCCCTCAGCAAAGAATGTGTCATTTGACATTCTCAAAGTGTGATATGGTGTGCTCGACTTTCAAGATGAACTGGCCAATTTTGTTGCACAAGTCAACAACCCTGGGGCCAGTAGGAGTATCTTGAGTTTGCATGCTGAGGATACTCTTATCCCTTTCCAAGGCATTCCAGTATTCCATGTAATCAAATTCACAGGGACTGATGGATCTCAGACTACAGACTCAGTGCATGCTCGGCCAGAACAAAGGGACAAGCGTGGGCAGATCATACCATCATGCTTCGACACTGTCCTTGTCCAAAGCCCCAGCCCAGATACTAGGCAGGGCCAGATCAAAGGTAATTCTTATTCATAATGTGTCAATCTTAATCTAATTGATTGGTACTCAGGGCCCCAGATCACTCAGGTTTGCGCCGTGTTTCATCTACCAGAGAGTACCATTGGCTGGGTGTGTCCATCATTGGACACATCACCTGCCACTCATCTCGCTTATGTCAAGTGGTTTTCTCCACTCACCACCGCTCCAGACCCCAAGCACCTCCTGCGTCGGGTATCCAGGTTGACACAAGGTGGAGAGCGGCATGTGGGAATCATCCCAGTTGACTGGATCATCTGTAGTATACATTTGTTGCCCCACTTTGGGCCAGTAGTACCCCATGATTGGAGTAGCTTTATGGTACTAGAATGATGCCAAACTTACTATTTCAATCCATTCACAGATGTACAGAGTTACAATACATTTGCATAGATAAATTATTGATATATTGTCACCAGTGGCAACCTTTGAGTGATTGAATGAACTCTCATTATCGCATTTTTCCTGGTATGTATTAGCTTGACCCCACATCTCCCCCAGGACCAGCACTCTGAGTTTAACGACTTCCATTACACTGACCCGCTCACTGGGGCACGGGATTTTATTGCTGTCATGGACGCTTCAAGTTGCCTTACTCATGTGGCCCATCTCCACTCTACTCCTATCAAACGCACCAGCACGCTGGCCTTCAACACGATCTGGCACCCCATCCCTTCCTGATTCCTATCATACCTTTTTCCATGACTCCTAGACCTGCAATGTGATCCCAGCACAAGTGACAGCATTCCTTCCTCCATACTCCTCACAGGACAAGCACTCCAAGCTCAACATCAACTCCAAGTTGCGCATCGACACATGGCATTTCATTGGTGCCATGGATGCCTGCCAGCACCTACTCGCCCAATCTGTCTCTACTCTGAGTCCACCCCCATCAAGAGCTGGCCGTTGACACGATCATGCCACTAGAGAATTATTTTCGCCCTGTCTACGCTCTCACCCTTGCGCCTATCACATGCGCTCTTGCATGGCAACGAGTGGGTTGCTGTTGCAGAGATGGAGTACAATGCTCTTGTCCATCGGCCCAATCACATCTCTGTCATCGACCTTCAGCAACTATCCATATCTTTCAATGGTAGGATGGCAAAGGAGGTGCGTGAACATTCCTCCTAGCTTCTGCATGCATTGACCCTTCCATGCAGATTCCTGAGAGTCCAAGACTGTCGTTGCAGGTTGCTAGCTCTTTGGAAACATAACCCACTTCCTTACACACCGTTTCCCTTCATCTTCTGGAAAATCCTTTACCACTTGGTCTGGAATGACCAAGATGGGAAAAACGTGATTTGCATCTACTACCTTTTCAGAGCTCCCGAAATCCGAAACACTGACACCCGCATTTACTGCGGAGCGGTCGTGAGGACTCTCACAGGTAAAGGCACTTTCCTTTCGGATGCTTTGAGAACCCCAAACA
>Ga0307510_10003623_pt1 | contig 18034 bp, 12 predicted proteins | sample 12_EM_MG_FD_207224 | JGI IMG/M metagenome (GOLD analysis project Ga0307510, IMG submission 207224) | Populus trichocarpa ectomycorrhiza microbial communities from riparian zone in the Pacific Northwest, United States - 12_EM | ecosystem: Host-associated > Plants > Roots > Unclassified | place...
CTTGGCCCCGTACCTCGACGGCCTCGCCGGCATCGTCCACGCCGCGGGCACGGCCGCCGGGGGACTCCTCGCCCGCCGCGACCCCGCAACCGCCCGCCGCGCCACGGCCGCCAAGCTGCGCGGCGCCCTGCTCGTCGAGCGGCTCATCGCCGAGCACGACCCCGACTACGCGGCCTACTGCTCGTCGATGGCGGCACAGTACGGCGGAGTCGGACAGTTCGACTACGCGGCCGCCAACGCCTGCCTCGACGCCTACGCCCACCACGCGCCGCCCGGCGACGACGCCACCACCGTGCGTATGAGCATCGGTTGGGACGCCTGGCGGGACGTAGGCATGGCTCAGCACGCCCTGACCACCGACGCCCGCCACCAGGAACACCTGAAGGTGGCGCTCACTCGGGAGGACGGTGCGGCCGTCTTCGAACGAGCCCTGCACCTACAACTGCCGCACCTGATGGTGAACACCACGCCCTTGGCGGAGGCTCGCTTCTTCTACGAGCCGGACCGCGATACCCGATACGAGCCGGCGCCTTCCACGCAACCCGCACCGGGCGACCCCATGGCCGAACTCACCGAGATCCTGGTCGACTTGCTCGGCGTGGACAGCGTCGACCCGGAGGCCGCGCTGTACGACCTCGGCGCCGACTCGCTCACCCTGCTGGAACTCATCGACGAGGTGAAACGCCGTCACGGCACCGACATCGACCTGTCCCGGCTCAGTCACCGGGTGAGCCTCACCGAGATCCTCGGCCACCTCGACGCCGGCACGCGCGCGTCCGCCGCCAGGGTGGGCGCCGAGGTCGACGTCGAGGTGTGGCAGCGCGGACCCGGCCCGGATGTCCTGTGCCTGGTCCATCCAGTAGGCGGCGACATTCAGGCCTACCGGCCCCTTGTGGCGGCCCTGCCCGACGAGTTGACCGTATGCCTCATCGCCGACCCGAAACTGCGCGACCCGGCGCAGCCCGCCCGCTCGATCGCTGACCGTGCCGCGCGATACCTGGCAGCAGTCCGGGCCGCGTTTCCGGACGCCAACTACCGCCTTCGGCTTGCAGGTTGGTCGTTCGGCGCCTGGACGGCCCTGTCCATGGCGGCACTTGCCGAGGCTGACGGCCGACCTGTCGACGCCGTCCACCTTCTCGATCCGCCGCCACCCGGCGCCGGACAACGGCTCGCCGCGTACGACGAACGACAGGTGGACGCCGTATTCGCCCGCGAGTTGAGCGGCAACAGCAGCAGCAACAGCGATGGCGATGGCAGTGGCGCCGAACGGCTGTCGGAGTCCGGTCGCGCCTACGCCGAGCGCCTCGCGCAGTGCTGCCGGACCAATCTCGCGGCCATGGCCGAACACCGGTTGCCGCGTCTGCACCGGACGCCCGCCGAGGTGTGGCTCGCCCAACGTCCCGTAGAGGAAGGGGTGTTGGCCCCGGAACCGACCGCCCCCGACGCGTGGGACGCCCATCTGCCCCGGCCCTTCCGCCTCCACCACGTCGACGCCACCCACTACGAACTCGTCGCGGAACCCCACGTACAGGCGATCGCCGCCACACTCGCGGCGGCCCCACCCCACACGCAAGCCGCCGTAGTCGCGACGCCCCGCCCCGACCCACAAGCCGTCCTGCCCCACCCCGCCGGACGATCCTGAGGAGGTCACCGTGCAGCACCCCTACACCCGCCTCCCCGAGCGGTCCTTCTGGCGCACAGCGGTCGCCGAACCCGACGCGCTCGACATCACCGACCTGTGGACGCCGAAGTTCACGATCGGCCAGGACGCCCCCGTCGTCACCGCCGGTTCTTGCTTCGCCGCCCACATCGGACGAGCCCTCCTGGAGGAGGGCATGCACTGGTACGACGCCGAACTGCCACCCCCGGGCCTCACCCGCGCCGAACAGTCCGCACGCGGCTACCGTCGTTTCTCCTTCCGCACCGGGAACATCTACACCGCAGCCGCACTGCGCCAATGGGTCGCCTGGGCGCTCGACGAGGAGAAACCGCCCGAGGAGGTCTGGACGGAGGACGGCACCTCTCACGACAGCTCCCGCGACAACTCCCACGGCACCTTCTACGACCCCTACCGGCCCACCGTCGAACCGGCCGGCTTCACCTCGCCCGACGACCTGCTCCGCTCCCGCGACATCACCCTCACCGCCATCCGCACCGCCCTCACCAAGGCCGACGTCCTCGTCTTCACCCTCGGTCTGACCGAGGCCTGGCACGACACCCGGACCGGCACGGTGCTGCCGATGTGCCCCGGGACCGTACGCGGCACCTTCGACCCCACCCGGCACGTCCTGCGCAACCACACGGTGGCACAGGTGCACAGCGACCTGACGTCCGTGCTCGCCCTCGCCCGCGGTGTCAACTCCCGGCTGCGCATGGTCCTCACCGTCTCCCCGGTCCCCCTGACGGCCACCGCCACCGGCCGCCACGCACTCGTCGCCACCACCCACTCCAAGTCCGTACTGCGCGCGGCGGCAGGGCAGTTGGCGGACGAGACGGACGACGTCGACTACTTCCCGTCGTACGAGATCATCACCGGCTTCCCCTACCGGGCGGCCTTCTACGAACCCAACCTCCGCACGGTCACCCCCGACGGCGTGGCCTTCGTGATGCGGCACTTCTTCCAGGCCGTGCGGGGCCGGACCGAGCCCATCACTCCCACTGCCACCGCCGGCGGAGAGGACAACTGGTGTGACGACGCAGTGCTCGACTACTACAACCCCCGCCCGATTCCTGCTGCTGGGTGACTCCCACGCGGGCTGTGTCGGACGCGCCGCCCAGGACGCCGAACTACCCTTCGTGGGCGGCCCGTTGGGCTCCGGGCGCGACTTCTTGGGCCCCTTCTTCGACACGGACGGCACTGACCTCACCTTTCAGCAGACCGAGCCGCAGCGGCTCTACCGCGAGCACCTCGACACCCTCGACGTGAGCGCACTCGCCGGCCTGCCGGTACCGCTGGTGTGCACCTTCGGTCTGAGCGCCCACACGGTGGCCACCCGCCAGAACTGGGACCTCTACCGCGACCGGCACGGCACCGTCCCGGACCCCTTCCTGCGCGGCCGCCTCTTCGCCGACCTGGTCAGGGCGACCGTCCGGGGAGCGCTCGCCTTCTACGACCACGCCGTCGCCCTGGGCCTACGGGTGCTGGCACCCCTCCCGCCCCAGCGGGTCCCCGGCATGTCCGACCCGAACGTCTTCTTTGCCGCGCAGAACATCCTCGTCGACGAACTCACCGCCCGCAGCGTCGAGTTGGTGGACCTGCGTGCCCGCGTCACCGACGGCACCGGCCTGCAACGCCCCGCCTTCTGTCAGGCGGACGACCCGATCCACGGCAACCTCGCCTTCGGGCGTCTCGTCATATCGGAACTCCTCGACCGAGGCCTTTGAGCCCCCCTGTCCCCCTGCCCTCCCCGCCCCCTGCCCTTCACCCCCACCGATTCACGGAGGTCCCTCATGGAGGACTACGCACTCAAGGCCGTCGAGCGGCTCACCACCCGCCCCGCCGAGCCCTACGACACCCTGTCCGTCGACCCGATCACCCCGCTGCTGGGCGCGGAGGTCACCGGCCTCGACCTGTCCCAGGAGCTGACACCCCAGCAGGAGAAGGAACTCAAGCACGCGTTCCACACCCACCATGTCCTCGTCTTCCGCGACCAGGACATCACCCCCGAGGAACACAAGCGGTTCGCGGGCGTCTTCGGCGAACTGCACCCCGTAGCACTCGCGCCCGAGGGATCCGACCCGTACATCCTGGAGATCAAGGCGACCAAGGAGTCCCGGGCGGTGGCCGGCAACGGCTGGCACGCCGACGGCACCGCCGACGCCGAACCCTCCCTCGGCTCGCTGCTGTACATCACCACGATCCCCGAGGGCGGCAGCGGCGGCGACACCGTCTTCGCCAACATGCACCTCGCCTACGAACTGCTCTCACCGTCGATGCGGACCTTCCTCGACAGCCTCACCGCAGTGCACGACGGAGCCCTGCCCTGGACCGCCGCCGGCCAGACCCCGCCGCCCGAGTACGAGGTGCCGCGCACCGAACAACCGGTCGTCGCCCGGCACCCGGAGACCGACCGCAAGCTCCTCTTCGTCAACGCCCCCTACACCTCGCACATCCCCCAGCTGTCCCGCACCGAGAGCGACGCGTTGCTCGAGATGCTGTACGCGCACATAGCCCGTACCCCGCTGCTGCACTGCCGGGTCCGCTGGCAGGAGCGCACCCTCGTCCTCTGGGACAACCGCAGCGTCCAGCACCACGCCGTCTGGGACTACTTCCCGCACACCCGCGAGGGCCGCCGGATCGCCGTCAACGGCAGCCGCCTTCAGGCCTGACCCGGTTCCCCGACGGAAGCGAAGGCGCCCCCATGTCCACGACCGCCGCCCCCGAGACGTTCCTCGCCGCGCTACGGAATCCCACCTCCGAACCTCCCCCGGAGGCGCGGCCGGCGTGGCTGTGGGCCGTCGCCACCACCCTCCACGAGCAGTTGCCGAAGGACACGCGGGAGGTATGGGCGACCCGGCTGCACGGCGTGCTGGGCGAAGGCCCGGACACGAGCACCCTTCGCACCGTCCACACCTGGCACGCCGACACGGTCCTGCCGCTCCTCGCCGAGACGGCGCACGACGGGGACTCCACAGTGTTTGCGACTCTGACCGACCTGCACCGTGAAGCCGCACAGGGGAGGACAGCGGACCAGGACACCTGGAGGACGGCGCTCACCCCGGTGCTCCTGCACCTCTACGACGCCGCGTACGACCGGACGAGCGCGTACACCGAGGCCCACACGGGCGCCCGCGACTACGCGCTGGCCAACGGTTTCTCCGCGACCGAGGCCGACGCATACGGCCACGAGTACGCACGGCTGAGCAGCGACGCGAACGCGCGGGCCTGCGCCGAGGCCCACGCGGAGGCGGTCGGCCGGGCACTGGCACGGGCGTACGCGACCGACGGGTGCGAGGCGTACGCCGACACGTGTCCGGACGCCCAACTCCGGGCCGCCGTAGGGGCCACGACGGAACTGACAAAACCGGGCGACCCGGTCCCCGCCACGCGCCTGGCCGAGGGACTCCTCGCGGCCCTGAAGGCACACGGCGCCGACCGGAAGCCCGCAAAATGCCTCGCCTGACGCGCCCGCCGTCCCACTGTCATCGCCCTCCCCGCCGAAGACGGAACCGGCGACGGATCAGTCCGTCGGCTTCCCGTGCAGAACCTCCAACGCGGTGACGGCCACGTGCAGTTGGGTGCGTTCGGCGCCGGCCTCCAGGTCGGCGCCGAGGAGGCGTTCGATGGTGTGCAGACGCTGGTAGAAGGCCTGCCGGGAGAGCCCGACGCGCTTGGCCGCGATCGACTTGTTGCCGGCGGCGTCGAGGTATTCGCGCAGGGTGCTGAGCAGGTCGCTGCCGTGCCGGGCGTCGTGCTGGACCAGGCGCCCGAGCCGATGTTCCACGTACTTCTGGACCCGGACGTCGTCGCGCAGGGAGTAGAGCAGTTCCGGCAGCCCCACGTCGGAGGCGACGTGGAAGGGGCGGCTGCGGGAGGTGGGACCGATGGCGTCGGCGACCTCCTCGGCCTCGCGGAACGACCGCGTGACCTGGCCGAGTTCGGTGACACCCGGGCCGACCGCGACGACGGCGTCGTCCCCGAACGTGGCCCGCAGATCGAGGGCGATGCGTTCCACGACGGGCTGCCACGCACTCGCCCGGGCCAGCGCCATCAGCAGTCCGGTGCGACGTCCCGACAGGTCTCCCACCAGGGCCTTGACGCCGGACGTGAGGAGTCCTTCGGCGAGGTGGGCGCTCACCGTCGTGTCGCCGATCCGCGCCCCCGCGTGGTCGACGACGACCGGCAGGAGACGGTGCCCGGTCGTGGGCAGCCCCAGTGCCTCGGCCCGCAACCGCGCCTCGGTCCGACTGCGATACCGCCAGTGCAGCAGATCGAGCAGAACGGAACTGTGCGCCCGCCGATCCCACTCCGGGGCACCGGTGAGCCGGGCCAACGTGAGGGCGGTGGCGGCCTGTTCGAGGATCATCGTGTGTTCGGGACCGAACGGCGGTCCGCCCGTGAGGGGCAGCATGACCAGTCGCCCCCACCGACTGCTCCGCTCCTCGACCGGCGCCACGAGCCACCCCTCGGGCCCACTGGCCGCCGCCCGGTCCGGCGTCTTGGCGGCGCGCGAACGGCGCGGCCAGGCATCCAGGACCTGCCCGTCCGCGCGCCCCGCCACGGCCCAGCTCACCGCGTGGTGGATCAGGTTCTCCAACACGACCGGACACCCCGAGAGGTCCGAGGCGGTCTGCACGAACTCCTCCGGTTCGGCGCCACGCAGAGTGAGCGACGTGAACAGCTCGTGCACATGCTGGGCGCGGCGCAGCAACTCGCCCTGCGCGTCCAGGATCAGCGCGTGCACGGTCTGGGTCACCTCGATGAACCGCACCCCGCGCGCCAGCACGATCAGCGGCAGATCCCGCTCACTGCACGCCGTGACGAGATCCGGCGGCGCCTGCTGATACCGGCGCCCCAGCTCCACGACCAGCCCCGCCACCCCGACGTCCGCCAACTGGTCAACGTAGCCGCGCAGTTGGGTCGGATCGGACGGATGCGGCATGCCGGTGGTGAGGACCAGCTCCCCGCCCTCCAGGAACGACGCGGGATCGAGAAGCTCGGTGACATGGACCCACCGGACCGTGCGCCCCAACTGCCCCTCACCGGCGGCGACCCGGGGCAGCCCGGCCGCGATGACGGGAAGTCGCAGCACGTCAGCGACCGTGAGAAACGGCATGGGCGCGGGTTCCTCCGGAGGTGTGGCGGTGCGGTTCCGGAACACTCTGGGGGGTGGGGCGAGGACTGTGCAAGCTCCTCAGAGGGTGCGCCTGTTCGCTGTAGGTTGCCTGTTGCGTTGGCGGGTGCGGGTTCGTTGTGGCTGGTCGCGCAGTTCCCCGCGCCCCCGCGGGGCTAAGGTCGGCGTGCGATTAGATCCGCAACCGTGGCGATCGGCGAAGTCCGCCCCCGCCCACCCGCCTCATGACGATCTGCGAGCCGATAAGCCACGTAGAGCCCCCGTACCCCGAGCCACCGCAACGGCTCCGGCTCCCACGTGCCAGGCCGATGCCCGGTCCACGGCAACCGAGTCAGCCGCGACTCACGCCCCAACACCAGATCGGTCAACGTACGGCCGGCCAGATTCGTAGAGGTCACCCCGTGCCCCACATACCCCCCGGCCCAGCCGAGCCCAGTGACCCGGTCCAACCCAACCGTCGCCGACCAGTCACGGGGCACCGCAAGGACCCCGCACCACGCATGGGCGACCCGCGCGCCGGCGGTCTGCGGCAGCACCTTGTACAAGGTCTCGGTCAGCTCGCCGATCGTGCGGTCGGCCACCCGCCCGTCGGAGTCGGTCCGCGACCCGAACCGGTACGGCACCCCCCGCCCCCCGATCGCGATCCGGTCGTCCGGCGTGCGCTGGGCGTACAGATGCCCGTGCGCGGTGTCACCGAGGGTCTCCCGCCCGGCCCAGCCGATCTCCTCCCACACGTCCGGCGCCAACGGCTCGGTGACGATCATCGAACTGTTCATCGGCAGCCAGGCCCGCCGCAGCCCCTTGAGCGACGCGGTGAACCCCTCCGTGGCCCGCAGGACGACAGGCGCGCTCACCGCACCGTGCGCGGCGACCGCCCGCCCCGGCTCGATGACGGTGACGGGGGACTTCTCGTACAGAGTCACACCGAGCCGTACGACCGTCTCGGCGAGCCCGCGCACCAGGGCCGCCGGCTGCAACCGAGCACAGTGCGGCGTCCAGGCGGCCGCCGTCATCCCCTCGATCCGGATGCGCTCCGCGGCCTCCTCCGGCGTCAGCATCACCGAGTCCGTGACACCCCACTCGTGGTCGTCCTCCGTCTTGTGCCGCAGCCGGGTCGCCTGCGCCGGGGTCCGGGCCACGCGCAGGGTGCCGCCCTTGACGATGTCGGCGTCGATGCCCTCCCGTTCCGCGACGGCGATGATCTCGTCGACGGCCTCGTTCATCGCGCGCTGATAGTCGAGCACCGCGTCCCGCCCGTACTGCTCGGCGAGCCGGTCGCGCGCCCCGGGCACCAGCCCCGACGCCCAGCCGCCGTTGCGCCCGGACGCGCCGAACCCCGCGAACTCGGCCTCCAGGACGGTGATCCGCAGTGTCGGGTCGGCCAGTTTCAGGTAGTACGCGGTCCACAACCCGGTGAGACCCGCGCCCACGATGCACACATCGGCATCACGGTCGCCGGGCAACGCCGGTCGGGGGGTGGGGAGTTCGGTGAACCAGTGGGAGATCCGGCCGTTGACCGGACCGGGCCGGCCGAGCGTGGTCGCGCTCACGGGGGTGTTCCTTTCGAAGCGGCGGGCGTGCGGGTGCCGGGAGGGTCAGACGCCGAGCAGGCCGGGCAGCTCGGACAGGTCCTTGATCTCCTCGTACGGCTGGAACGCGGCCGAGCCGGGGAAGCCGTACCGGTTCACCCAGATCCGCCGCATGCCCGGGTACCGCTTGGTCGGCATGATGTCGTACTCCCAGCCCTGGGCCGTGTGGATGATGTCCTCCGGTCCGCGCCCGGTCGCCTTCATCAGGTACTCGAAGGCCTGCGGCAACGGCTTGTACGCTCCCGCCTGTTCGGCGGTCAGGACGTAGTCCCACTCGACGCCCAGCTCGTCCACGGCGTACGAGATGAGGTCGTCCTCGCTGTTGGAGGGGATGGCGATGTCGTACTCGCTCTTCAACCGGCGCAGCGCGTCCGGGACTTCACGGAACGGCTTGAACTTCTTGATGGCCTCGATCAGCGCCTCGCCGTCCTCGTCCCGGTACTCCAGGCCGTGCAGCAGCATGACGTTGCGCAGGGTGCTGCGGACGATCTCGCGGTAGGGGCGGTACGCGTCGACGACGCCCTGGAAACGCATCACGTACGCGTCGTGGTGGAACTGGTCGGGGTCGACGCCGAGTTGGGCGAGCCGGTCCTTGACGATCTCGTGCGTGGCGGCGCGGGTGTCGAAGTTGATGAGGGTGCGGTAGCAGTCGAAGCTGACGACCTTGCGCATGGGTGAACTCCTGGATGGGGGAGGGGTGTTCAGAGACTTCGGTGACTTCAGGGACGGCAACTTCGGTGATTTCACGGACGGCTGACGGCCTTGGCCAGGCCCACGTCCTTCAGGGCCAGGTCCTTGGTCTCGGGGGCGAGGAAGTACGACACGACGAGCCCCGCCAGCGTGATCACCACCGCGATGCCCAGCGTGCCGCGCACGCCCAGGTCGTCGGCGGCGATGGGGAGGAGGAACGTCGACGTGGCCGAGCCGACCCGGCTCATCGCGGTCGCGATGCCGACTCCCGTGGCCCGCAAGTCAGTTGGGAACAGCTCGCTCGGGTAGACGAACTGAAGCCCGCTGCCCGCCGCTTCGAAGAACTGGAACGCGGCGAACAGGGTCACCACCAGGAACGCCCAGTGCAGCGGCAGCACCGCCAGCGCGAGCAGCGAGACGGTGATGCAGGCGAAGGTGCTGATGAGCAGTGGGCGGCGGCCGATCCGGTTGACGACCACCAGGCCGAGGGCGATGCCGGCCACGGCGAGCGTGGTGATCAGCGCGCTCGCGCCGTACGTGCTCTCCACGCCGAAGGCCGACAGCATCTGCGGCTGGAAGGAGCGGACCGCGAAGGCGGGCGCGACCTGACAGATCCAGAAGACGGAACAGAAGACGACCGGGACCGTGTAGCCGCGTTTGAAGATCTCGACGAGGTTGCCGAGACCCGAGCCCCCGCGTTGTTCTCGACGCGGTTCGGTGAGGAGTTCGCCGGCGTCGATGTCGGCGCCCAGGTGTTTCCGTACGACAGCACGCGCCTCGTCCATCCGGCCGCGCGAGGCCAGCCAGCGCGGCGACTCGGGGATGCCGGCCCGGAAGACGAGGAAGACCAGCGCCGGGACCGCGCCGGAGACCAGCATCCAGCGCCAGGCGTCGTCACCGAGACCGGTCAGCGCCCAGCCCACCCAGTAGCTCACGCCGTAGCCGATCCACCAGGCCAGCACCAGGCCGGACAGGGCCGGGCCGCGCAGTCGGCGGGGGACCAGTTCGGTGGTGAGGGCGGAGGCGATGGGGTAGTCGGCGCCGATCGCGACGCCGATGAGCAGCCGCAGCACCACCAGCTGCCAGGCCTCCGCGACGAAGAACTGCAACGCCGAGAAGACCACGAACGCGGCCAGGTTGAGGACATACATCAGATGACGGCCGACCCGGTCGGTGATCGGCCCGAAGACCGCACCGCCGATGAACACGCCGATCAGGACGGACGCGGCGACCAGGCCGGTCCACAGGGTGTCGAGGGCGAGTGCCGGGGTGATGAGGCCGAGCGCGACACCCATCACGCCGAGCAGATAGCCGTCGCAGAACGGGCCGCCCATGGCGACCGCCATGATCCGGCGATGGAAGGAACTGACGGGCGCGTCGTCGAGCGACGAGCCCCCTTCGGTGGTGGAGGACGAGGTCACGGACATGCTTGAGGCTCCTGGGGACGCGGGGGCTGCCGGGGGACGCGCGCCGGCAGGGGGACCGGAGCGGAGGAGGGCTTGCGTCAAGCATTCGAATGCGTACGCCGCTGTACGCCGAAGGAACCGACAGGTCACCGAGGTGGGACGAGACGCGGTGAGGCGGTCCGGGGTTGGCCAACACCTTGGTTCAGTGCGCGGCCACCGTCAATGAACACCGTGTTCGCTTCGCCGCCGGCGGGTGGACAGTGTGTTCCGCGGGCGCGGTCCGGTTGACAGACCGTCCACACCGGGCGGGCCGGGCGAACACGTTGACTGTTGCCCCTCCCGGCGCACCGCCCACAGGGTGAGAGATGTCCCCCGCACCTCCTCACGTCGTGGGAGAACCGCCGTATGAGCCACCTGTCCGAGCACCTGCGCCAGGCCACACCGGTCGTCGTCGAACGCGGCGAGGGGGTGCACCTCTTCGGCACGGACGGCCGCCGCTATCTGGACTTCACCGCCGGCATCGGCGTCACCAGCACCGGCCACTGCCACCCCCGGGTGGTCGCCGCCGCGCAGGAGCAGGTCGCCACGCTGATCCACGGCCAGTACACGACGGTCATGCACCGGCCGTTGCAGCGCCTGGTCGAGCGGCTGGGCGCGGTCCTGCCCGAGGGGCTCGACAGCCTCTTCTTCGCCAACTCCGGCAGCGAGGCCGTCGAGGCCGCGCTGCGGCTCGCCCGCCAGGCCACCGGCCGCCCCAACGTCGTCGTCTGCCAGGGCGGTTTCCACGGCCGTACGGTCGCCGCCGCGTCGATGACGACCTCCGGCGCCAAGGTGCGCACCGGGTTCGGCCCGCTCATGGGCGGGGTCGTCGTCACCCCGTTCCCGCACGCGTTCTACTACGGCTGGGACGAGGAGACGGCGACCCGGTTCGCGCTGCGCGAGTTCGACCAGCTCCTCCAGACCGTCTCCGATCCCGACGACACGGCCGCGATCTTCGTCGAACCGGTCCTCGGCGAGGGCGGCTATGTCCCCGCCAACTCCGCCTTCCTGCAAGGGCTTAGGGAACGCGCGGACCGGCACGGCATCCTGCTCGTCCTCGACGAGATCCAGACCGGCGTCGGACGCACCGGCCGCTTCTGGGGCCACGACCACTTCGACGTCCGCCCCGACATCCTCATCACCGCCAAGGGCCTGGCCAGCGGCTTCCCGCTGTCCGGCATCGCCGCCTCCGAAGAGCTGATGCGGAAGGCACGCCCCGGTTCGCAGGGCGGCACGTACGGCGGGAACGCGGTCGCCTGCGCGGCGGCCGTCGCCACGCTCGACGTCGTCGAGGAGGAGAACCTGGTCGCCAACGCCGCCGCCATGGGCGCCCGGCTGCGCGCGGGCCTCGACGAGGTCGCCGCGAAGAACCCCGCGATCGGCGACGTGCGCGGACTCGGTCTGATGCTGGCGAGCGAGTTCGTGACGGAAGCGGGAGAGCCCGACCCCGGGGCGGCAACTCGCGTGATGCGTGCGGCAGTTGACGAAGGACTGCTCCTGCTGCCCTGTGGGCCGTGGGGCAACGTCGTCCGCATGATCCCGCCGCTGATCGTCGACGCGGGCTCGATCGACGAGGGGCTGCGCGCATGGTCGATCGCCGTCGCGGCGGGCACGGCCGGATGACCGACGCCCGCTCCCTGGTCGACCTGCTGGCCCGGAGGGCTCCGGGCCTGGAGGTCGACACGGGGGAGGGGCGGCGCGCTCAGTACGCGTACGACGCGTCCAACTACCGCGTGCCGCCCCTCGCCGTCGCCTTCCCGCGCTCCGCCGAGGACGTGGCCGCGCTCGTACGGGCCTGCCGCGACCTGCGCATCCCGCTCACCGCACGCGGCGCGGGCACCAGCATGGCCGGCAACGCGATCGGACCCGGCGTGGTCCTCGACTTCTCACGCCACCTCGACAAGGTCATCACCGTCGACCCCAAGACCCGCACCGCCGTCGTCGAACCCGGCGTCGTCCTCGACGACCTCCAGCGCGCCGCCGCACCGCACGGCCTGTTCTTCGGCCCCGACCCGTCGTCCCACAGCCGCTGCACGCTCGGCGGGATGATCGGGAACGACGCGTGCGGCAACCACTCGGTGCGCTACGGCCGGACGGTCGAGCACGTCGAGGAGCTGGAGATCGTCACGGCCACGGGCGTCCGGGCGGTGGCCGGAGCCGGGGGACTGCGCCCGGTCGAGCCCGAGAACGCGGCCGAAATCGCCGCCCTGGACGCCGAGTTGACCCGGCTCGTCGATGCCAACCTCGCCGCCCTGCGCACCGAACTCGGCCGCATCCCCCGCCAGGTCTCCGGCTACCAGCTCCACCACCTCCTCCCGGAACACGGCCGACACGTAGCCCGCGCCCTGGTCGGCACCGAGGGCACCTGCGCGATCGTCACCCGCGCCACCGTACGACTGCACCCCGTGCCCGCCGCCACCACACTGCTCGCACTCGGCTACCGGGACGTCGTGGACGCGGCCATGGACGTCCCGGCGATCCTGCGCCACCGGCCCACCGCCGTCGAGGGCATGGACGAGGCCATCGTCGCGACCCTCCGCCACCGACGCGGCCCGCAGGCCGTCACCGGTCTGCCCGAGGGTGCCGCCTGGCTCTACGTCGAAGTCGACGGCACCGACCAGACCGACGCCGACGCACGGGCCGCCGACGTCCTCGCCGAACTCCGCGCCGGGGAACGGATGGTGGCGGGCCGCGTCATCGACGACCCCGCCGAACGCCGCTCCCTGTGGCGCGTACGCGAGGACGGCGCCGGCCTCGCCGCCCGCCTCGTCGACGGCGGCACGTCCTGGCCCGGCTGGGAGGACGCGGCCGTCGACCCGCACCAACTCGCCGACTACCTAAGGGACTTCCGCACCCTCCTCGCCAAGCACGACTTCACCGGCGTGCTGTACGGCCACTTCGGCGCGGGCTGCGTCCACGTCCGCATCGACTTCGACCCCGCGACGCCGGAGGGCGCCGCCGCCATGCGCGCCTTCCTCGCGGAGGCCGCCGCGCTGGTCGTCTCGCACGGCGGCACCCTGTCCGGCGAACACGGCGACGGCCGCGCCCGCAGCGAACTCCTCGCCACCATGTACAGCCCGCGCATGCGCGCCGCGTTCGCCTCCTACAAGCGGGTGTACGACCCCGACGGCATCCTCAACCCGGGAGTCGTCGTGGACCCCGCGGCCGTCGACGCCGACCTCGCGCTGTACCCGATCAGCTCCCGTGCGCCGGTCAACTCCCTTGTGAGGCAAGGGGGGTTCACCTTCCCCGACGACCCAGGCGGCCTCGCCGAAGCGGCGAGCCGGTGCATCGGCGTGGGGCGTTGCCGCAGCGACACGGGCGGAGCCATGTGCCCCAGCTACCGCGCCACCCATGACGAACGCGACTCCACGCGGGGCCGCGCCCGGCTGTTGCAGGAGATGCTGCGCGACGGCCCCGGCACCGTGATCACCGGCGGCGGCCGCTCGACGGAGGTGCGGGACGCCCTCGACCTGTGTCTGTCCTGCAAGGCCTGCGCCGCCGACTGTCCGGTGGGCGTCGACATGGCGACGTACAAGTCGGAGTTCCTGTACCGGCATTACCGGCGCCGGCTGCGTCCGCTCAGTCACTACAGCCTGGGGTGGCTGCCCTGGTGGGCGGCGCTGGCCCGCTGGTTCGCCCGCCCCGCGAACGCCGTGCTGGGCGGACCGCTGGGCCGGCTGGTGGCACGGCTCGGCGGGGTGACCACCGAGCGTGCGTTGCCGCGCTTCGCCCGACGCCGTGATCTCCAGGCGCAGCTGCCCCCGCAACCGGTAACTCCGGCCGCCGTCCTGCTCGTCGACTCCTTCACCCGTGCTTTCCGCCCCGACGTCGCCGGAGCCGCCGCCCGCGTTCTTGCCGACGCCGGGGTCCCCGCGACCGTGCGCGACGGGCTGTGCTGCGGGCTCACCTGGATCAGCACCGGCCAACTCGGCATCGCCCGGCGCGTGTTGACCCGTACCGTCGAACGACTCGACGCCGAGGGCTCGGGCGAGTTGCCCATCGTCGTGCCCGAACCGAGCTGCGCGGCCGCACTCCGCCATGACGCACCCGCCCTCCTCGGCACGGACACCGCACGCCGGGTCGCCGCACGTGTCCACACCTTCTCCGGCGCGCTGACCGAACTCGCCGACCCCGACTGGAAACCCGAGGCCGTCCCCGAACACGTCACGCTCCAGACCCACTGCCACGAGTACGCCGTCTTCGGCGAGACCACGCAGAGCACACTGTTGCGCCGCCTCGGCGTCGGACAGGTCGACGAGGCGAACGGCTGCTGCGGTCTGGCCGGCAACTTCGGCTTCGAGGCCGAGCACTACGACACGTCGATGGCTGTCGGTGCCCTCTCGCTCGCCCCGAAGCTCGCCGCGCTCGACACGGACGCCACCGTCCTTGCCGACGGCTTCAGTTGCCGTACCCAGGCGGCCCATCTGACCGGCCCGGACGGCCCGCAGGCCCGGCACCTGGCCCAACTGCTCGACCCGAACCCGCCCGGAGGCACCCGCTGATGACCACCACCACGACGTCCACGTCCACCGTCGACACCGTGTCTGTCGTCGACACCGTCCCCAAGCAGCTGTTCATCGGCGGGAGTTGGCAGGACGCGAGTGACGGCGGCCGCTTCGCCGTCGACGACCCGGCGACCGGCGAGCGGCTGTGCGAGGTCGCCGACGCCTCACCGGAAGACGGCCAATACGCCCTCGACTCGGCGGTCGCGGCACAGGGGGCCTGGGCGGCGACCGCACCCCGCGCGCGCAGCGAGATCCTTCGCCGAGCCTACGAGATCATCCTCGAACGGCGGGAGGAACTCGCCCTGTTGATGACCCTGGAGATGGGCAAGCCCCTCGCGGAGGCGCGCGGCGAGGTCGGCTACGCGGCGGAGTTCTTCCGCTGGTTCTCCGAGGAGGCCGTGCGGATCGACGGCGGGTTCACCCGGACCCCCGACGGAGCCAACCGCGTCCTGGTCATGCGGCAGCCGGTGGGCCCCTGCCTCCTCATCACCCCGTGGAACTTCCCCCTTGCGATGGGCACCCGCAAGATCGGCCCCGCGATCGCGGCCGGCTGCACCATGGTCCTCAAGCCCGCCCCGCAGACCCCGCTCTCCAGCCTGGCCCTCGCCGGAATCCTCACCGAGGCAGGCCTTCCGGAGGGCGTGCTGAACGTCGTGACCACGACCGACGCCGCCGGAGTGATCGAGCCCCTGCTGCGCGGCGGAGGAGTGCGCAAACTCTCTTTCACCGGCTCAACTCAGGTCGGGCGACTGCTCCTTGCCCAGTGCGCCGACACCGTCGTCCGCACCTCCATGGAACTGGGCGGCAACGCGCCCTTCATCGTCTTCGAGGACGCCGACCTCGACCGGGCCGTCGAGGGCGCCATGGTCGCGAAGATGCGGAACATGGGCGAGGCGTGCACCGCAGCCAACCGCTTCTTCGTGCACCGCGCTGTCGCGGACGCGTTCGCCGCGCGACTCGCCGAGCGCATGTCCGCACTCGCCGTCGGTCCCGGCATCGAACCCGCCTCCCAGGTGGGCCCGTTGATCGACGCCGCCGGACGCGCCAAGGCCGACGGCCTCGTCCAGGACGCCGCGACACGCGGCGCCAAGGTGCTGACCGGCGGCGAAGTCCCGGACGGGCCCGGCCACTTCTACCCGCCGACAGTGATCACCGAGGTCCGCCCCGACTCGGACCTGATGCGCGCCGAGATCTTCGGCCCGGTCGCCGCGATCCTCACCTTCGACACCGAGGACGAGGTCGTCCGCGCCGCCAACGACACCGAATGGGGCCTGGTCGGCTACCTGTTCACCCAAGACCTCGACCGCGCCCTGCGCGTGGGGGAGCGGCTGGAGACCGGCATGGTCGGCATCAACACCGGCCTGGTCTCCAACCCCGCCGCGCCCTTCGGCGGCGTCAAGCAGTCTGGTCTCGGCCGCGAGGGCGGACGCGTCGGCATCGACGAGTTCCTGGAGTACAAGTACCTCGCCATCCCCGTGGTTCCCGTGGCGGCGGACGGCCGTGGCTGACCGACTCGTCGTCCTGCACCAGGGGACCCTGCCACCGAACGCCGAGGACATCGAACGCCTCGCGGACACGGTGTACGCCACCGAGGAGGAACTCCCGCTCCTCCTGCCCGGCGCGGACATCCTCCTGTGCTGGCACTCCATCACCCCGGCGGTCGCGGCGAGTTGGCCGAAAGACCCGGCGTTGGCCCCCGGCTGGGTCCATGTGGCCGCCGCCGGGGTGGACTCGCTGCTCTTCCCCGCACTGGTCGACCACCCGGACGTGGTGCTCACCAACTCGCGGGGCGTCTACGACCGGGCCATCGCCGAATACGTCCTCGGCCTGATCCTCGCCCTGGCCAAGGACTTCCCCGGCAGCTGGGAACACCAGCGGCGCCGCGAGTGGCGGCCCCGGGACAGTGAACGCATCGGCGGCCGTACGGCACTGGTGTGGGGGACCGGACCCATCGGCCGTGCCGTCGCCCGCATGCTGCGCGCCGTCGGCATGCGGGTGTGCGGCGCCGGGCGCACCGCACGCACGGACGACCCGGACTTCGGGACGGTGCACGAGGGCACGAGCCTGCGGGGAGCGCTGGCCGAGGCGGACTACGTGATCCTCGCGGCCCCGCTCACCCCGGCCACCCGCTGCATGGTCGACGCCTCCGCCCTCGGCGCGATGAAACCCGGAGCGCGGCTCGTCAACATCGGCAGGGGCGGCCTCGTGGACGAAGAGGCGCTCGTCAAGCACCTCGCGGACGGGCGGCTGGCCGGAGCAGCCCTGGACGTCTTCGCCCAGGAGCCGTTGCCCGCCGCCTCACCGCTGTGGGACCTGCCCGGCGTGATCGTCTCCCCGCACACGGCGGGCGAAGTCACCGGCTGGCGCGGCGAGTTGGCGGACCTGTTCCTGGAGAACCTCACCCACAGGGCGGAGGGCCGGCCCCTGCGGAACGTGGTCGACAAGGAGAAGGGCTACGTCAGAGACGCAACCGCCGTGGAGTCGCGCTGAGTCCGAGGGCCGGCGGTCTCCACCCGGCCTCACCCGCCCATGCGCCGCCCGGCGATCTCCGCGGCCGTGTCCGCCACCAACCGCCCCCATTCGGGGAGCCGTTCGGCGTCGTACCGCGAGTCCGGCATGGAGATGACCACGGCGGCGAGCGGTGTGCCGCTCTCGTCGAGGATCGCGGCGGCGAGCGCGCACACGTCCGGCCGGTACTGGTTGCGGTTGACCGCGTAGCCGTCGGTCCGCACGCGCTCCAACTCGGCCCGCAGCAGGTCGGGTTCGGCCGGAGTGGACTCGCTGTAGCTCTCCAGCCCGCGGTCGATCAGCTCGTCCACGTCGGCCCTCGGCAGATGGGCGAGGATCGCACGGCCCGTGGCGGTGGCGTGCAGCGGTGAGGTGTCGCCGATGGTGTGGAACGTCCGTACCGCGTGATCGCAGTCCACCCGGTCCACGACCACCATGCACTGCAGCGCGTCCGGGACCGAGAGGTGAATGGTCTCGTTGACCGCGTCCCGCAGCCGGAT
>Ga0307510_10003624_pt1 | contig 18030 bp, 26 predicted proteins | sample 12_EM_MG_FD_207224 | JGI IMG/M metagenome (GOLD analysis project Ga0307510, IMG submission 207224) | Populus trichocarpa ectomycorrhiza microbial communities from riparian zone in the Pacific Northwest, United States - 12_EM | ecosystem: Host-associated > Plants > Roots > Unclassified | place...
ATCCGAGAAAGAAATATAAATCAATGGGGTAAAATCATCCATTCAAAGTCTCTGATCAGAAGTGCACGGTTAATGTGGACGACAACCAAGTGTCCTGACTATGAATGATGGTAAGGTACTATAGAAAAGATCCACGTCAGAGACAACGAATAAGTCCTGGAGAGGCACAGTATCTAAAGAATATAGACAGTCAGTGCAGCAAATAGTAGGGCAGTACTACCGGCGGCGGCGACACGATCTGCGCTGTTGCCGGAGGATGTGGAGGTGCCCGTCGGGTTCAGATCTCCGGAAGTGTCCGTAGTCTCTGTGCCGGTAGGATTCACAAGCGTGCTGTGCAAGACGAGTAAGCACATGTCCAGGGACGGAATGATAGGCGCCAGGGATGAAAAAAAAAAAACGCACGCGGACGCGGATGCAGCAGTCCTCGATGGGGAAGTTGTTGAGGAGGTGGTCGAATTGATAGAAAATTGCCCCGACTGAGCGTAAATGGTGGTCAAACTTTGCGCGTCCTTGACGAAGTTGACTTGGAAGCCAGACCCGGGAGGGAATCCTGCGCTAGGTGGGGGGACGGTGTATGTGAGGGCACTACCGTTGACGAGAGCAACGAGGATCTCCTGGCCACTTGATAGAACGGCCTGGTTCTGTGAAACGCCCAAGAATGAGGCAGGGTGCAAGGAAGAGGCAGTGTGAAGAGAAGAGCCCACCTGATTCACGAGGACCATGGTGAAATTTTCTGCGTCGGTGCCAACCCGCTGCCAGGTCACGATGTTGGGACCCCCCGTGGTCCATCCGTTCGAATTGCCGGGAGTGAGGACCTGGTAGGCACAGGCAGAGGAGACAAGGGCGAGTAAGGCGAAGAAAGAGCGCATGTTAACACAAAGGGGTCAATAGAATAATAAAAAAGAGGAGGGGGGTTAGACCAAGTCGACGAGGGTGGTAGAAGTATAAGGGAAAGGAATGTGGTCTCGTCGAGGGATGACCGACTTGCAAAGGAACTCGTGTCGGACAGGCGAGGGTTGGGTGGGCGAAAAGTCAAACGTGATGTCAATCGAGCGGCTCCTAATAAACATGGCGAATAGCATGGCCTTTCTCGGGTCGGTCCTATCTGACTATATTTGGATACTTTTGCCAGTAAGTCCTGATTACGCAATACGATAACATACTTGTCTGTAAATTTTTGGGATGATTGTCGTAAACGATCCGCTCTATACTGTAACGGGTTTGGCACTGTATCACTCACCAGTAAAGGGCAAGTACAGCCTTTTCGGATCGCATCCTGGCAGTATGGCGTGGTGCAACGTCCGTGCTGAGCGCTGAGCGCTGAGCCTCCAGCGCTCACTCGTGATCAAACAAGTCACGTCGTTTTAAAACGGGAAATCACAAGCTCGCGACACAGCAAGCGAGTCCTGCTGCCTGCTGCCACTGCAACACCAGCATGACCACCCCTCCCTCCCGCCCAGAATCAAGGCGACAGCCCTCCTACTTGTCTTTTACCCCACGCCGCAGCGCTATCGCATCCTTCGACAATCTCGTTGTCCTTGCCAATTATGAGGAGCACCTCCGAGAGGCACGTAAGATGGTATGGCGCGACCGAGGCGAGCCAGCAATCGATATCCACGACATGCATGACTGTCTGGTCCATGGGGCGCGTGGTGGCATACGTACGTTTTCGCTCCTACCTGTTGGCCCTCCTTCGTCGTCCTCAACGACGTTTCACCCCCCTGTCCCTGTCAAGGCGCCGCTACAATCGCCTTCGCCATTCGGTCTGGCGTGAATATAGTCTTACTTTTGGCGCGTATAAAGAATTTCCCCAAGTGTGTTTGCATCCTGTGTTCCGTGGTGCCGCGACCTGCTCAAGCATGATATCCTGGCAGAGAGAAGCGTTTCGCACTCATACGGCGTGTTCTCTTCGGATCCGATTCGTTCCGCGTAGCTGCCATGTTAGGTGCGCACCACGATTGTCGCACATATATTCCCTAACAACTTTGACAGGAAGCTTCGTGACGCTGTACCGTGTCATTCTGAACGCACTTCCTCTTTTTTTCCCTGCCAACGTTCCCCTACGTGAAAACCTCCGAAACCTATTTGCCAATCTTTTCTCCACGCAAGACGAGCATGACGATCTCGTGTTAGATGGCTCCCAAACATCATCTTCACCACCTTCACCTCTACAATCGCGGCCACTATCGTTACACGTATCACCGGGAGAGAGACGAGAGGCCCGATTGTCATCGTCTGCACAGATACACCAGAGTTGGGTGCGCAAGAAAACGCGGCGATGGTATTCTATATTAGCAGGCGCAGTCGCCGGTGCCGTTGCGATATCTTTCGAGAGGCGCTCGCGTCAGAATGTCATTGCGCAGCAACTTTTCGTGCGGTATGTCTTGCGACCTTCTCTAGCCATTTCAGAAGCTTACGTTTGGGCAGTGGGTTGCAGGGCTCATACAACGCCTACTCGGAGAAGCGCGGTTTCCGTATCCCACACGGCGATGTCATAGTCTTTGTGCTCGCGTACGAATCCGCTCTCCTCCGTTTTCTACGTTCTGACACCAGAAAAGAGCCGGACAGATCGTGTATGCGTACCTTTTGAGCCCACACACGCTCCCAAAGTCTTATAGACGTTGGTACGCCCAGAACACCTGTGTGAACCTAGACCTAGGCTCACAACGCAATAGGATGGACCACATGATACAAGTCCCGCATGAAATTGTCCCGACGCACCACAGTATGGTGCGTCATGGGACCTACGACCCCACCCATGTTGCGCAAATATTGGCACGGCCAGATCTCCATCCAGACAACGCGACATATATAGAGCAATGGCGTGCAACGCTCCCACCCTATGGCCCTTGCGCCATGGCACATCCGCACATCTCGCGCTGCCTTTCCGTCCCACAGGACCGGATACTCTCAGTCGCGCGCTGGACGCTTCCGGTCTACGGCGCGCTGCACTTCGTGCCCCTGTTATTCTTCAAGCGTGCCGCTTTCAAACGCGCACCAGGACATATGGCTCTGCGCGCGGCGTGGGGCACCGCGCGGAGCACTGCGTTCCTCTCCGTCGCGGTCGTTATATGCCAGGGCTGGTTCTGCGCGATGCAGAACGCGCACCGCACTCTGTCGGCGAAGCGCCCGGCGGTCCCTGCGTGGCTGCTCGCGGCAGTCGTGTCGCGGCCGGCGCATTGGATGGGTGGCGTCTTTACGGGCTTATCCTTGTTAGTTGAGGCGAAGCACAGGCGGGGTGAACTGGCGATGTATGCGCTGCCAAAGGCCTTCGAGAGCGCATGGGTTACCCTACGTGGACGAGGGCTTGTCTGGCACACCGGGAAATATGGTAATCCCTTGGTACGCCCGTTCTTTTGTTCGTCCCGGCTTCGCAAATCGTGTGGCCTTACTCTGTGTGTGATAGCTGACCGCGTTTGCGATGGGGATGGTCATGGTGCGTCAATCCGTTATCTCTTACTTGTCGCCATCGTCTGATCTTGGGAAATGTAGAGTACCTACCAGGTTGGTGCAGCATCCCGATAGTCCACACTCTCATCGCCTCTGGACTGATATCGCGTGTGATGCAGAATGACCCGCAACATTTGTCCGGCCTCGTGCGCCGTGTCTTGTATCAGTTCATTGGGCCCAATTGAAGCGCTATTTTGTCGCATGGGTGTCGATACAATTAATCCTTGTTCGTCGTGTCAAACCGGATTCATTACTCGTGTACGCCCTTACGGCAGAATGATCACACGAGCGGCTTCGCTGAACGAAGTACCACATCATCATCAAACCTTGTCAATAACCGTGATATGCGGGTTTCACCCTCACCCGCAACTCATCCTCTTGCACTCACTTCGCTTGACGCAGAAACCCCAAACGATGGCGAACTCAGTCCAGACTCATTGTTCGACGAGCCCCATGAGTCGTCAACGACACCTACAGAATTGCCCTCACAGGGAGCTCGCATGACAGCCGCGACAGCGTCCAACAACGTGGATAACTCGAGTATCGGCACTATCTCGCGGCGATCCGCCCCGCCCATCCCGGGCATCTTCATGGACCCCACGCTCCTCCTGCCCACCGATCTCGCAGACTCAGTCTTGCGCGCGTGTATGAGCTCCTTCTTCGCCGATCCTGGGATCAACCAGGTGATGCTCTTCGGCCGCGCAGGCTGCGACGGCGGCGAGTCAACAGCGTTCCCGCCTTTCCTGAACGCGCTACTCGCCGCCACGTCCGAGCTTCTCCTGAGGCGTTCGACGCTGCCGCGCGAGACGCACGCGATGTTGTTCCCCCCACAGAACGACCGCGCACCGCGTGCGCGCCAGGCGATCGTCAATCTGTACCATCCGGGCGAGGGCATCTCGCCTCATGTGGATCTCTTGAATCGCTTTGGCGATGGGATCGTGGGCGTGAGTCTGGGCAGTGGCACCTCGATGCGGTTTGCGCGGGCGCAAACGCCGCGGGGGAAAGGGGACGTTGAAAGGGATGGCGCGGGTGGTGACGATGGAGATTATCACGAGGTTTGGTTGCCGCTGCGGAGTGTGCTGGTGCTCACGGGGGAGGCACGGTATGAATGGATGCATGGGATCTTTCCTCGCATGAGAGACAAGGTCGAGGACGTTGTGGGCGGGGACGAGTGGCAGTGGCAAGAAAGGGGCGTCAGGGTCAGCGTCACCTTTCGATGGCTTTTGCCTGGCGCAGAAATTGTAGGCGGGGATACCGACTCGGACGGTGGGGAGGATCGTCAGATGGATACGGGCAGACAAGGTTGTGAAAATGAAAAGGAGTAGGACAAAAGTGTTGAAGCGATTACAGACGATCTAATTCGACGTACGATGTGGCATTGTGCGCATGCCCGACTAGTCAAACTCCTCTCTCTCCTCCCATCCCTTGTATGTATTACCGATGACTCTGGAGGTTTAGATGCGGAACTGGCGAATCATCTACCGCCGCGGAGGGCAAGGACGAGATGGAGGACGGCGCCAGCTATGATGTTGCATTCGTGTGCGGTCTTCTCGTCTGACCTGTGGTACGCGCAAGCGGGGGAAAAGGGGAGGTTAAGAAAGCGAATGATTTCGTGATGATCCACATACATCTGCCGGCCAGCGAAGATAAGACGCTGCTGTACTGGTGGAACGCCCGACTGCTCCTCGACTTTCTCCTTGATCCGGGTGATCTGCAGCGAAAAAAAAGTGAGTGGGGGGCGAACCATACGAAACGGCAACGATGTATGCGCGACATGCCATCCTCTCTTACCCTATCATTGGGATCGATGTCAAGCTCGATCTGGGAAGGTGATTTGCTCGACGTATGGAAGGTGATACGGGATGAAGGGAACTTGCCTCTTTACCTGTGAGGGTCTGTGGGTAGCAAAGGTGAGAAGAACGAATATGAGGGTTTCGTTAGATGCATACCTTTACTTTGATGAGCATTGGTCCGACGCGACGGTGAACGGTGGTAGTAGGAGATTAGTGGTAAGTTACAAGACACGAGGTTGTGCCCAAAAATCATGGCCCCTGGCGCTCTCGGCGAACCGGGCTCATCGGTGCAACGCCAAATCCATTGATCCCGCTATCTATACCATCGTCATCTCTCGACCACCCAAATGGAGAAACTACTATCTATCTATATGGCTGAATTATTGCGTGGAGCCTGAGGCCCTTAAAGGCTCTTCCGTGCATCGCGAGGGTCTTAAAATTTCTTATTGCTTAATATTAAACATTTACTCCAAGTCAAAGCTCCCAGCCACGGCATGGACGTGGGCCGTGATCAAGTCTTGTACTGGCAACCGAGTGGTACGACTCCCTCATCTCTATCACCTCACCGGCTTGGGCTTACTGCAAGTACCGGTGTTGCAAACTTCCAAGCCAGTTGGCTTTGACACTCCACAGTGACCAGGGCTTCCTTTCCATTCTGTCGCAGTTACCGCGCGTTATTTCCTCCCGACCCTCCATTCTCTCTGATGTGGCATGCCGCGCGAACGTCGCAGCATAGAAGCAAAGGATAGTGCCCAATAGCTTATCAAGACGCGCAAGGACGGGCAAGTAGCCGACTCTTCTCGCATCGTGTCCTTGAGAATGGTAGCGAATTACGTGCTATGACGATACGGGGCAGAAACTGGCAAGAAATCTTTGGCGAGGCCATAGCTGACGTTCCATCGCGAGGCTAAGAAAGCCCGGTCCTCTTTGAGAGAAGGGTCATGGCGATTTCATGGTTCTTTTTTCTATTGAATTGCCCATTCGGTCAATGGCCAAGCGACCGCACCTGTGCGACGTCAAACAGTTTGAAAACCGCCGTGCTAACTCCGGTAACCTTCCCCGGCGCCACACCACTGCCACACCCCGCACGCGCGTGGACAATGCGTTGACGTCGTGCCGCCCGCAAACAGAAACGCTCTTGACATTCACGACTCTCCGTGGCGTTTGTTCAGACTGGTCGCTCTCGAAAGCGCGAGGGAATGTCCCAATGTTGTTTGTGAACGTGGCCAAACCGGTATCAGCGATATCTATGATCCACATATGCCCGGAGGAGATAGTTGTCTTGGCTCACCTCGTGGGCCACCTACGTCCTCGGATCTCACTCTTTCGAAACGGCCGGGGAGACGCGGTCTGCTGCACTCCGGTTCTTCTACCCCGTCGTCACTGCCGTATCATGCGCTGATACCGCGACTCGGCGTGACATCGGCTTAAACGAAACGAGGGCAACAAAAGCCAGACTGATACCAACAGCTCTCATAAACTCTTAGTCTCTCTGAGACAACCCAAAGCCTTTCGTCGATACCATCTCGCCCAACTATCGCGCCGAAGCTGATTGCTTTGTTGATGGCTGAACCGCAGGATACTTTGCCCGCCCAGCCTTCCTCGTCTACGGAACCTGCGTCCGATGAGAAGGCAGCATATGTGGATACGCCCAGCGATGAGAAGGGGGCTACCCTTGATCTGTGCAAATATTATGACTACGAGGATGCAAATGAACAGCCGCTCTATGTTAATGGGGAACCGGTTATCACCAGCGGAAGAGACGTGTCCAAGTACCTCGTTGACCTCAGAGATGACAAAGACCCTCCCTTCACGCTTCGTTCTGTCGTCTTGGGTACCGTGATAGGCGGGCTAGGGGCTGCCTTATATCAGGTACGATGTACTGTACCAGAGAAACTTGATGCAGACTTTCAAACGCTCGCTTGTAGATATACACCTTCAAGCCTGTTCAAGAAGCGATCTCTACAGTATTTCTACTCCTAGTCATTTACACATTTGGAGTCCTCTGGGAAACCCTTTTGCCAAAGCGTCATGTGGTAGAGGGGACGCGATTCGAGTGGCTTGGTCCCACTCTCTACTTGATCAATCCTGGAAAATTCAAGCTCAAGGAGGTACGCCTTTTGTATCAGTTCCCAAGAGCATGTCACCAATGTTTCGTGGCCAAATTTCCAGCACGTCACTGCCAGTATAATTGCTTCGAGTGCTTCATATGGCAGCACGTCCGTCCTCAATTTTGCTGTGCAGCGAGTAGGTGTTGTGTCCTGACTTATCGAACGATTCACGATACAATGTACCTTCCTTTTCCAGCTTTACTACGACACAACAGTTCGCGCAACGACCGCCGTACTTGCAACATTCTCAACTGCTGTATTCGGTTATGGCATCGTCGGTCTCCTCCGGCCTCTCACCGTGTATCCAAGTGAAATGGTCTATTGGTTGGTGTGTCGCATGCATGTCTTCACGCCTCAATCACGTAAAAGCTCAATCAAGTCTTAGAATATGCCTACTGTTTCCATTTTTCAAGGTAAGCGAGTCCACTCATCGATGTCTGTCGATGACTGATATCTGGGTGCCAGCGCTCCACTTCGACACTGCTGCGAACCACAAACGAATGCGACTCTTCTGGACTGCCTTTGTTGTCATGTTCATTTATGAAATTCTTCCATCTTACATATTCCCGCTTCTCAACGGCTTCAGCATCTTTTGTCTGGCATCGCAACGTGCATCTCCTAGTCTACAGGATATCTTCACCAATATCTTCGGAGGCGCAGACGGTAACGAGGGCCTTGGGTTGTTCAGCCTGAGCTTCGATTGGCAATACATTGGATCCGGGTCAGTCTCATGCACCTGCGACATCTCTGTGTGTCTTGATATTAGTCCTTCAACAGATACATGAGCCTTCCCATAATCCAGCAGGCCAATACCTGGGTCGGATATTTCTTTTGCTATATTGCTATCGCCGCCATCTACTACTCTAACACGTGGAATGTAATTGTATCATTCTTGTTGTCTGATGGCATCCACGTAACCCATTTCCTTCTTCCCAGTCGAAATCGTTCCCCATGCTCTCGACATCGCTCTTTTCCTCCAACGGTTCCATCTACCACCAAGCAGCCATCTTCACTGGACTCAATTTCCAATTGAATCAGACCGCTCTTGACGAAGTCGGCCTTCCGGCATTGACTGGGTCTAATGCTTGGACAGGACTGATGAGTTCACTTGCCATCGGTGGCCTTGTCGCACATTGCATCTTCTTCTGGGGACCATACGTCATCTCATCATTCAAACATGCGCGCGACAAGACGCAGCCGGATCCTCATTGGGTTGCCATGCAGGAGTATAAAGAAGCGCCTTGGTGGTGGTACATAACTTTATTGGTTCTGGCGTTCTTCGCTGGTGAGTGGATGAGACGCCGCTATCCGGCACGCACGTCTGACGTCTTTTTTCGGGTCCTACGTAGGTCTTATCAGCGTGCTCAAGGGCGAGACGACGTTGCCTGTTTGGTCTTACGTCGTTGCCCTCATTTCGGGTGCGATCATCGCCCCGTTCTCGACGCTCCTATACGCACGTATGGGCACTGGCATCGGCACTGCCCAGATTTTCAAGATGATTGCTGGTTCCGTCAATCCAGGAAGGCCTGTTGCAAATCTCTATGTGGGTGTCTTGATTCCCTCCTCCCATGCCCTCTTATATGGATGCATACCTCTTCCCAGTTTGCCATGTGGAGCCATGACGTTATAGGGACTTCAATCGGGCTAGCCAGCGACCTTAAATTGGGGCAGTACCTCAAAGTATGTCTTCACTTGCGGAACTAGTCGCCCGAGGTGTTCATTACGTCCTGGAAAGATTCCTCCGCGTGCTATGTTTATAACTCAAATCTGGGGAACGATCATTGGTAAGTTCTCAAAGCTACAATATCGGATTTTGGGGCTTAAAACTATTCATCGTCAGGGGTTATCGTCAACTATGGCGCGTATCTCGAATAACCCGCCCAGTGTCTCAGGGCTAACGAATTTCCCATAACCTAGTTGTCATGGTCTCCGTTACCGGGGCACAACGAGAAGTCCTACTCAACCCCACTGGGAATAATGTCTGGAGTGGGCAGTCTGTACAGTCACTCAACAGTAACGCCATCACTTGGTCGCTCGCCAAGCAACTGTACGGCCCCTCGGGGCCTTACTTCGCCGTCCCAATGGGCATTTTCATCGGGTTTGGGGCGACGTTTGTGCATTGGCTTATCTGCAAGGTAAGCGGACAATGACGTGGGACGCAAGGCATATCGTGGAAAGGTCTGATGCTCTTTCTTTATTCTTAGCGTTGGCCCTACATCGGTCCCGTCAAAACCGACAATGTCATGCTACCTATTATTTACCAGTACTCCGCATTTTTGGCAAGTCGTCACCACTAAACATGCGATTTCATCACTCACTCTCACTCAAGTCTGTCGGCGTTAACTCCTCTATGACCTCGAGCATTCTCGTTGGATTGGCGTCGCAGTTCTGGTTGCGTCGGTACCACCCAGGATGGTACAGGAAATACAACTATATCCTGGGCGGCGCCCTCGATGGTGGTGCACAAGTCATGATCTTCATGCTGTCCTTCGCCGTGTTCGGTGCCTCAGGCGTTTCACGACCGTTCCCCACTGTAAGCGGTCAAGTGATCGTCCCCGTGACAGACCCTTAACCCGTTAACCCTCTCCCCCTTTCCTCCTAGTGGGCAGGAAACCCTGGTAAGGGAAACGTGGATTACTGCAACGGAAATGGAGCGCTTGACTAGGGGCCCGTGTCCACGAGTTTCGCGAGTCGTGACATGAAGATTAATGGTCACGATACTTCTGGACGGAGGGATGATCACTGTGTATGAAGACTGCAATGAGTTCATCTTTCTACGTGATGGCATCGTTGTTCGATTTGGAATTTCTCAAACTCGTGTTTTTTAATTACATCCTTGCGCTACCCACACGCAATGTCACGGTGTACCTAAATATACCCAAAATATAAAGCGATTGATTAACGAGGCAATAATGACCACTCAAGGTCAAACATATCAAAGAACAAACATAGCGGACATGGAATGACCGGTACTTATGCCAACTTTGAATGCGCGTGGAGGATCACATAACACATTCGCTCGTGATTCAACCGATTAGGGGGCGACGGAGATTAATTCAATTATACTCGGGAAGTGCATCCAGCTTGCTTATGGGTATGTACCATCTGGACGTCAAAAGGCGACTCAGACAACGAAATCAAATGACTTGCTGTCGGGGGATGAGAGAAAACCAGGGGTACTAATGATCGAGCTGGATTGATGGAGATTGTTTTATGGGGTCACTTGAAGGGTGATGGAGTGGGTCGGACGGAAGATGGAGGGTCGAGTGGGATAGAACACATCTAGGGATGGCATCATGCTCCGGAAACTTTTCAATCAGATAGTACACTGACAGTACTGCAGCTAGTACTGCTTTCAATACCCATTGCCACTGAGCCCTGCAGCGCCTTGGTGTGTCCGTCGCTGCTAGTACTGGAACATCCGCACACCGAGCTTAATGCTAATACCAACGTTACAAGTTCCTAAACAGTCTGGCCTTCGTGATGACTAGCAGGGTTTTAATTGAAGGCTATAAGGCGGGCCTCGGTGACATTTTTGGCTGAGGGTGGACTCGGAGCCAGTCGCGCTTGTTTTCCAACACATCACGTGGTGATGACAAAGTCTCGTGACCTCCTCGTGATTAACATTTCAAAGTCCCGCTACGCGCATTATTCCCCTTAAGGCCCTCCATTCTGTATGACCCATCATGAATGCAGCGTGATGCATGGACTCTGCATCATAGAAGCACAGAATAATGGGTCTAGATCCTGCATATTGGCAAGTAGCCGTCTCCCTCGCGTACATCTCCTTGGGAATGGCAGCAGGTTACTGCTTGTGTCCACAGCAGACCCCAAAAATTTTGGCGAAGCCATAGCCTTTCGGTCACTAAGCTAGGAGATGGCCGGACGCCGTAGGGAGAAGAGGCATAGTGATTGAACACACTATCAGTTTCTGAATTAGCTATCGAATTCAAAGGCCAAGCGACGGCAGCAAGTAACTCAAACACCCCGAAGGACGCCGCACAAATCCCCTGGCGCCAAGACTCCCACGCACGATGACGGGCTGCCCGCGATACTCGCGAAACCCGCAATCGAAATGGTCTTGGCATTTACTATCACCCATGGCGTTCGCCTAATGGGACCTCAAAGTTGTCTGTGAACGTGGCCAAACAAGTACCAGCGACGTCTGTGATCTATATAGTGTCCAGATATGCACTGCTCATGGATTGGCTACGTCCTCGGATCATACTCTTTCGAAATGGCTGCGCGAACACGGTCTAGCCTCCGGCTCTTCTGGCTATCGTTGGTTGCCGTACCGTGCGCTAAGAACGTACAGTCCACATGGTCATACATCGACTTCGCAATAGAGAAGAAAAACAACAACAATCAGACTGGTACAAACAGCTCCCAATACTCAGGCCCTCGGAAACAACCCAAAACCTTGTGTTGACACAAGCCGCTCTACGTAAATGGGGAGCCAGTTATCACCGGCGGAGGAGACGTTTCCAAGTGTCTTATTGACATCAGTGACGAAGGTCCCCCTTTCACGTTCCGTTCTGTCGTATTGGGTCCTGTGATTGGTGGGTTGGGGGCCGCCTTGTCCCAGGTGTGCCGTATACCACCAGACGATCTCGGTGGAGGCACTCGGACATTCGCTTGTAGATATACACATCCGGGTCTGTACGAGCAAGGTCTCGACAGTTCCTTCTCCTGGTGATTTACTCATTTGGAGTTTTCTGGGAAACGTTTATGCAAAAGTGTCGTCTCGTGGAGGAACGTGATTTGAACGGCCTGATCCTGTTCTCCACGTCAGCAACCCTGGCAAATTCAGGCTCAAGGAGGCATGTCCTTTGTGTTCATTCCTACGGGCATGTTACCAACCCTTTGTGACTAAATTCCCAGCACGTCATGGCCGGTATAATTGGTTCGAGTCTCCGAACGGCAGCACACTGTGCAGCGATTAAGTATAGTGTGTCAAGTGCCGTTTGACCTGCGATGCAATATGCTGGCTCACGGCATCTTTGGTCGCCTCTGGCCTCTCACCTGTATCCAAGTGAGATGGTTTACTGGTTGGCGTGTAGCATGTCTTCATTGCTCGGCCGAGTAAACATCAAACATAAGCCACGTCCTAGAATCTGCCTACTGTTTCTATTTTTCAAGGTACACGAGTCCGCTCGTTGATGTCTGTCAAGGACTGACATGTGAGTACTGTGAGTGCCAACGCTCCACTTCAACATTGCTGCGAACCATAGATGAATGTGACACTTTTGGATTGCCATGTTCAGTTATGAGGTCATTCTAGCCTATATCTTCCTCTTCTCAATGGCTTCGGCATATTTTATCTCGACTCACAACATGCATCTCCTAGTGTACAAGGACATCTTCACTAATATTTTCGGAGGCGCAGACGTCAACGAGGGCCTCGGGTTGTTCAGCTTGAATTTTGATTGGCAATACATTGGACCCGGGTCAGTCTCATGCGCTTGCGACATCTCTATGCATATTGATCCCAATCTGTCCACAGGTACACGAGCCTTCCTATAATTCAGCAGACAGATTCTTGGATCGGATATTTCTTCTGCTATCTTGCTATCACCGCCATCTACTACTCCAAGACGTGGGATGTAACCGAAGTTTTTGTTGTCTGGTTGTATCAACCTAACTTATTTTTCTTCGCAGTAAAAGTCCCTCGCCATGCTCCCGACACCGCATTTTTTCCTCCAATGGTTATATCTAGTTATCTACCACCAAGCAGCTGGACCAAATTCCGAATTGAATCAAACCGCACTTGACAAAATCGGCCTTCCTGTGCTGACTGACTCCAACATTTGGTAGGGACTAATGGAGTTACTTGTTATAGGAGCTCTTGTCGCACATTGAATTTTTTTTTCTGGGTCCTTACGTCGTCTCATCGTTCAATAATGCCTATTATTCACCAGTACTCCGCTACGATGGTGACTCTTCGCCACTAACCCCTTGGAGGTTTGTAGCTTATGCGCACTCAAGGCCTCTGGCGTGGATTCCCCAATGACCTCGAGAATTCTCGTCGGACTGGCGTCGCAGCTCTGGCGGCGCAGGTACCACCCCGAATGGCACCGGAGATGCAACTATATTTTGGGTAGCGCCCTCGGTGGTCGTGCTCGGGCCATGACAGTCGTACTCTCCTTCAACGTGTTCGGTGCCTCTGGCCTCACGACCTTCCTCGCTATAGGCGGTGAAGTTATTTCTTGTGACTCACTTCTCACTTCTAACATCTCGACCCTCCCCCCCTCTTTTTTTTTAATTAACCCTCTAGTGGATAGGAAACCCTGCGAAGGGAAACGTGGACCGCTGTAATGTAAACGGAGCGCCTGACTAGGGCGCGTGACCACGGGGTTTTCGAGTACAACGTGAGGATCAGTGATACCTCCGGATCATCTTCGGTAACACTCTTCATGAAGAACAGCAACAGGTTCACCTTTCAGCGATCGGCTTGGAATGTCCCAAACTCGTGTTTTTTTTAGTTACATCCTTGCGCTATCCCAAACACGCTCTCAGCATGAAGCGATCGATTAACAGCGTGAACTGGGGGTAATACGTATAAAAGGAGTAAACTTGAAAGCAGGCATGGAATACCCGGCATTTATGTGGATGCGGGATGACATGTGTAAGATCGCAGACATTTCACGGACGCCCCATCGGATAGAGCTGTTCCAACTGTTTGAGGCGCAACGGCGATGAGCTCGATAAATACTCGGAAAGGCTTTCCGGCGTGCTTATGGCGTATGGGCGTGCGAGCATGTGCCTCGGCATGTCAAAGGCGGTTCGGGTAGCGAAAATCAAAAGGCTCGGCGTAAAAGGGGACCAGTACTGATCGAGTCTGATTGACTCGGCGGAGGTCACTTGAAGATGTGATGGAGTGGTCCAGGTTCAGAGGTTGGGTCTCGGTGTCGTCTCGGTGTCGTCTCGTGACCGTGTCAAGCCACCTGGGCGCTTGTCGACCCAATCTGATAGCAACTGTATGGCTTCCACATCCATCGTCACTGAGCCCCCTAACGCAGTGCTTTTCAAAGAATGGTTCGCGTCTCACGGTGGGAGTTTTCATTCAGGAGTACGGTACGCATCAGGCGAGTACGCGCGATGTCTATCACCCGCTCTTTGCGTACCAACTGAATGCTGTCGTTAGTCTCGTCAGGACTTTCGATTATAGCGAGCGAAGATATCCAGCCTGATGCAACCATCGTAACGTGCCCGTTCTCAATCATCATAACTCCGTCACTATCCAAGGCCGCGCTGCAACCCATACTCAAAGATACGTCCATATTCGAGCGTTGGACCGAACGCCAAACGATCATCATTTACATTTGCTTCCATTGGATAGCAAGCCAAAAGATGTGAAGTGACCTTTCCTTTTCCTTTTCCTTTCCGTTTTCCCCTCTCGATATCGTGTCCGCACACAAAAAGGCCAACATGTATCTCTTCCGCTCACCCGCAGTTACGACACCCTCATTCACTCGCCGTACCTCGACACGCTCCCTTCGCCCGACAAACTCAGGACGCCACTGGACTTCACCGACGACGAGCTCGATGCGCTAAAAGGCACGAACCTCCACGGCGCGACGATCGATCGTCGGCGCGATTGGGAGGCCGAGTGGGAGCGGTGCCACGCGGACGTCTCCGGCGTGAACGAGGAGTGGGGGAGGGTACTCACCTGGTACGTTTCGCGTTCCTCTCTGTCCCACTGTGTTATTCCGATTCCCACCACTCTTGTTGTTGCGCGCGCGCACATAGGGAGCGTTTCTTCACCGCCGCGACATACTTGTCCTCGCGCGCGTTCCCTTCGACTCTCCTCTCGCCTTCGCCCTCTCTCGTCCAGCAGCCCGATTCGTACCCGGTGCTTATACCAGGTATCGACGCGCTCAACCACGCGCGTGCCCAACCCGTTTCCTGGGTCGTCACTTGCGCCCCAACCGTGACATCCACCTCTTCCTCCCCTTCCACTGTCGACGCATCGCAGGCTGGAATATCGCTCGTGACGCACGACGCGTCAAAGGCCGGCGCGGAGATTTTCAACAACTACGGGGCCAAGCCCAATTCGGAGCTCCTCCTCGGATATGGGTTTACCCTACCCGCCAACCCGGACGACACGATAGTGCTCAAAATAGGTGGCCTGGGAGGAAGTGGTGGCACGACTGCGCAGCAGCACGAGGTGGCCCGCGGGGCCCGCGGTGCCACCGCTGTGTGGGATGTCATCATGGAAGCAGTGAAGGCTCAAGGGAATGAGGAAGGCGAAGACGAGGAAGAGGAAGAGGTGCCGGAGTGGCAGCTCGTTCTGGATTGCGCCGACATGCTGCGCTCGATGACCGAGTCTCTTTTGGCGCGCTTGCCTGGCGGGGTTGTTCCTGGTTCTGAAGAGCCCGGTGCGTTACGCGGAGATGTCGTGCCGATGATCGGCCATTATGTGTCAGGGCAGCGAGAGGTGCTCCAGGATCTGTTGCAGTACGCGAATGATCGCGAGATGGGTGGCGTTGCGTTGGCTCGGCGCGGGGGAGTTGTGATCCAGACAGAGGGGGGTGGTGAAGATGACGAAGACGAAGGCGGTCAAGATGATGTGTCAGGATGTGATAGGTACTAGAGAGTGATTGAAACATGATGATTGAATCAGCAAATAGACGATTTGACTTGTTAGCTTGTTTCTGAATTCTGAAACCTCGTAAACATGATGATCGACTGGCTGAATTCGGCCCGCGCAGTCAACTTGGCAATGTCATGGCAGGGCGCGCCCCGGGCCCGGACATGCGGGGTAATCAGTGGCGCTCGCTGTCCACTGCGACCGTCGGGGCTTCATATTTTCGGTATGATATTTCAACACAACTTTTGTCCCCACCCACCACCATCACCACCGCCGCTGCCACTACTATTACTATTACCACCACGGCTCGCCCACGCGCAATCGCAAGAATACGATTACCACGACAATGGCCCAACCCATCAACAAGAACTTGAACGACGCCTCCCTGGGCGTCAGCCACATAAGCGGAAACCTGCCGACGGAAGTCAAGCAGGCGATCGAGACGGTCCTGCACAAGGTCATGGCCAGATCTCCCGTCTTTGGCTCGTCGATCAGCAAGCATCTCGTGGTCACCGAGGCTTCGATTGTGCCAAAGGCCGAGGAGGCGAGTAGGACCGAGGCGCGCGTCGTCTGCGAAGTGACGGTTGGAGAAGGTGCGGCATCTTGCATCCTCGCTTGGGCTACTATGTACCGAAAAGTCTCTCTGACTGGACCGCACCATCAGACATGCTCAATCCCGGAGGAAGCCTACACGGCGCCTGCGCTGCCTTTCTAATCGACGCGTCCGTATTTTTTCTACGACGCGATGAGATGTGCGCTGCTTACCATGAATGCTATGTTCCTTTTTTTGGTTATATAGCTGCTCTACGCTCGTGTTCATCGCTGCCTCGCGCAGTGCTGGGGTGTCAGCATCGATGGACGTCGTGTACCATGCCCCAGCAGTCCGGTGAGTTAAATATAGGTTCTTTCGTCATTCTGTTACCATCTAAACATGGGCCGAAACTGTAGGGGCGCCAAACTGCGGATTGTCAACACGGCCATGGCCGTGGGTTCTCGGATCATGTCAGCTCGCACCGAGGCAAGTTCCTTACTCCTTACAATCATATGATTCGTGCTCATGTCGTCATCCTCGCAGATCTGGGACAACACCACCAAGCGTTTATGCGTCACTGGGATACACGTCAAGATGGAACCCTCTGCTCCCAAACGCAAGCAAAAGTTGTAGCTCGTATGATATCCCGTGTATATACATTCCCCTCTTTTAGGTTATTTAGAAAAGAAAAACGGCTCACCCGGAAACAAGGTGAGGGCGCCTCGATAATCAAGCATCCGGAGCTCCTCTAATCCCGCGAGCGCTACACTGGCAGCTCCACCTCGGGCGCCTGCATGAAATCACGTAGCTTCTGCAGTGCTCGGCCCCGGTGAGAAATGGCGTTCTTTTGTGTCGCCTCCATCTCCGCGTAGCTGCAATAAAAACGTAACAATACATCACATCAGTACCCTCCGTACGGTGAAAGATACGTATGTGATGAGAGGGGGAACTGAACCGAAAATAAGTGAAAAAACAACATACGTCAACCCAGTGTCCTCCGCTTCAAACACCGGATCCCAACCAAACTTGGCTGGGCCGCGCGCTGGCACGATCTTGCCGTCCGTTCGACCCTCAAAGAGAACGGGCTCGGTTCCTGGCCCAGCGCTATATGCGAAAGTGCAAAGCGCCCACGCTGCCCGCGTCGAAAAGCCATCCAGCATGCGATTAAGACCTACGGATTTTCGTTTTCGTTTTCGGGACCCATCATCGATCACGTGAGGGGTGAAATAATTAATGTCAATGCTGCGTTGGTTGTTTGGGACGTCCGACGGCAACGTACCCTCGTGTCCTAGTTCAAATAGGAAGAATTTGATGTATGGACCTGGTAGACCGTTCATGGCCGCGAAACACAACGCCGTGTCCTCAGTGATGACAGGGCGCCCGATCTGGACTTCATAATCAGAAACAAAAATACGAAATCAAAAAAAAAAAGGCATGTGGAGGCTGTGCGCAGGGTGGAAGTGGAGTGGGTTGATGACAGGACAGACCAGTTCAGCGGCGCGCCTGCATTTTTCTCGAGCTATCTCTTGGGTTGTGCCCTGGATCTCTGGTACT
>Ga0307510_10003625_pt1 | contig 18030 bp, 13 predicted proteins | sample 12_EM_MG_FD_207224 | JGI IMG/M metagenome (GOLD analysis project Ga0307510, IMG submission 207224) | Populus trichocarpa ectomycorrhiza microbial communities from riparian zone in the Pacific Northwest, United States - 12_EM | ecosystem: Host-associated > Plants > Roots > Unclassified | place...
AGGGTTGCTGTGCAGTGGTACACACGGTACTTAGAGACAACAGACTTTGACTAAGAAAAGTGTAGGAGTAGGAAGGCTGGAGGCACTTCAGACCGAGAGATGTCACGACTGACGACTGACGAGATGCGGTGTCATCGTGAGGCACAACGGGGTCTGTATCCACGGGACCACAGGGAGCGGAGTTCAGAAGATTGTGGTAGAGAACTGGATGGTACATGGTTTAGCGGAGGTCGTGAAAGTCGTGGGTGAGAGAGGAGAGCTATGCGTGCAGGGTATGCGCGAGAACGAGCAAAGAGAGCCACGGGAGTGGGGCGCAGTGTTCACAAGCCTGTCTCTTGGCCTGTCTGTGGCTTGGATATGACAACAAGTCCGCGGAATACCGGCACGACACTTGTTGACACCACTCCAGGTGGCCAGCGTGCTGAGCGCGTATATTCCCCGCATTTGGTAAGAGGTCTACAGGCGAAAGAGGCCAGACTAGGGTTGGACAGCGGCAAGTGATCAAATCGATCAAAAACAACAAGGAAACTTGTCCATACTTCAAAAATGCACTTTCTCGGTGGCCAAATAGCAATTTTATATCCCTATTTCACACCTAGAGTAGAACAGCATATGAGTGAACTACTGCGGTCTGTGGCCTGTGTCACAGCTATGGCGCGGGCCTCTCCTTATATAAATTTTACGTCTCATTTTCGTTCGGGGAAACCCGGGTTCGCAACCAGCCCGTCGCAACCGTGCATTCGCCTTCGCAGGCTCAGACATTTTCGTATCTCATTCTTTCAGTACATGGTTCTGGTGCCGTTTAGGGCTTCCTGCTTGTGGAAACGGGCCTGGGGTCCTCAATTTCAATATTACCACATTTAATTGCTTCCCCCCCACGGCTTTATTGCTAAATAAGTTACTAATAGACCTTGCCTGGAGAGCGCCAGTGTCAGCCCCACGTGAGTCGGGACTTCTCGGGATCTAAAGAACTTCGGAAAGCACGACAAATGTAAGTTTATACCTGCGTACAGCCTCAATGTACTTTTGAATGACCACTGCTTTCCATGGTAGCAAGCTTCACGAAGGATATACGACGCAGTAAAGGTCTCTACAATAATCATCAGCCACATCCTCTCCATCTGTCATGCCGCATTACTTTTCTACATCAATCTCTCTTCCGTTTATCGCAAGGCTTCGCCAACATCCACCTGGTCATGATCCCCAGGATGAGAAGTCCGTTCTGTTCTCTTGTTTATAATTCGTCAGATCATGAGTAACATCAGCCCGTGCGCAACAGACAGCCTAGTGTATCTAGCTACACTTTCCAACGCGCATCTACCAGTATTCATGAGTACCAAATTTGGTGAGCACCTTCTCTATGTTTATCGATTTATTCAGTAAACCCGACCCAGGGTTAGCAGCCCGCCCAGTACATCTATCCACAACCTCGATAATGATTCACTCCTCAACATCTTTTATTTCTGTCGACCGAGTGCCCTCGAAGAAAGTGAACATGGTGCAATTCGGTGGGGGAATTGGGATCGCGAACGCTGGTGGTACAAGTTTGTGCAGGTTTGCCGAAGATGGCGATACCTCGTACTTGGGTCGGCGTCCCACCTGGGTCTTTGTCTTGTTTGCACCCGCGGCACACCAGTAGCAGATATGCTGGCACACTCGCCTCCATTTCCACTTATTATCGATCACGATTATGAAAGTCGCGACCGTGACCTCGCCGCAGAAGACGAAGAAGGAACAATGTTGGCCCTCCGGCATCGTGATCGCGTGGCTCGGGTCAACCTTAGGCTGACCGTTACGAGTTTGCAGAAGCTCATTACAGCCCTAGATGATGAATTCCCGGTGCTTGAATACTTGTACATCGCACCTCCAGCCAAGCACAATGCTCTTTTGACTCTTCCTAGAATGTTTCGAGCTCCACAACTCCGCCTCCTCATTCTAAGTTTTTTTTCGACTCCGATAGGATCACCATTACTTGTGACTGCTGTGAACCTCGCCACACTCGCGCTTCGATTTCTGCAGCCATCCACATACCCCCACCCAAACAATCTGCTACGGCCACTTTCACTCTTGCCTAATCTTGAGACACTTGAGATCGGGTTTTGCTCCCCTGTTCCTAGGCGTGAGATAGGGTGGCAATTGCCGATCCTGAATCACGTCACATTCCCTAACCTCCACTGGTTTTCGTACTGGGGTGTCAGTGCTTACTTGGAAGCGCTTCTTCCTCATATGACTGCTCCTCTCCTCGAGAGGTTCAGAGTCCATTTTTTCAATCAACTCTGCTTTTCCGTCCCGCATCTCCTACAATTTATGGTGACCATGGAGAACTTCAGGTTTCGCAGTGTTAGGCTCTTGTTCTATCACGAAGCAGTTGCCATGTTCGTAGATGTGGGAACAGGTATTGAGAACTTCTTCATGCAGGTTCTTTGCGGACATCTCGACTGGCAGGTATCTTCGATGGCACAAATTTTCAATACCCTCGGTCCATTATTCTCCGCAGTAACAGAACTCAATCTCGACTACAGGGCGCATAGTTCGTCGTCACAGGTGCACAATCAGGTTGATTGCACCTTGTGGCGCAAACTTTTCAGGTCGTTTAGACATGTGAGGACTTTCCGTGTGCACCATGGCCTTGTAGGGGAGGTCTCTCATCTTCTACAATTGGACGGAGAGTCACCTCCGGAGCTATTTCCAGATTTGGAGGAGCTCATATGTCCTCATGGAGGTGTTAATGACAAGACATTTGCGGCATTCATCCATGATCGGGAGGCTGCAGGCCATCCTCCCAAGCTCATCCGAGAGCCCTCTCCTACTGACCCTGAGCACTATTATTTCTATTCTTCGACTAGAAGATACACCATCCATCCAGACCCTGTCCCACGACGATAGCTACTAGAGACCAGCAGGGAGGCCGGGTTCATGTCCTCATTTTCTTTTACTATGTCCTATCTCGCATTTTCGTTGCCGTCTCATGCCCCTCTGTTCAACTGATGCTAATCATAAACATTCTCCGTATCCACTTACTTTAGCCATGAGGAGACATCCTCCGGAAATATTGGACGGAAATCCGAACGCAAACCCACCACGACAGGAAACCCACCACGAAGATGATGAAGCCCTGTGGGATGACTTCGTCCATGACTTTGAGCAGGCGTTCGCAGATACGGCTTCGGCGGAGCGCACCTACGCCGATCTTACGAGGCTGGGGATGAAAGGCGATGAGATCGACGAGTACATCGCGACATTTGAACATTTACTCACCAAACCTGGATGGGAACGGACCGCCCACGGGAGCCTTGAAACGTTCAAAACAAGGCTTGAGAAAGGGCTTGCACTGGACCATTCTGCAAAGAGACCCGATTCTGCAAACGTTAGACGACTGGCAGACTGCCGCGTGCCGCAAAATCCAGGCGTCGACTCGTAATGGCGAGCCTCGGACCCCGCGGAGGCAACTACCTCAGCACACACCAGAACCGCCGCCGCGAACAGCAAGGAAGACCAACGTATCGGCCGCCACGAAGGGACTCCGGCGCGATGGACGTCGGCGCTGTCGCGGTCGGCGAGGGCTCCGACAGCCCGAACTAGCGCGGGAGGTGAGGCAGCCTACGCGAAACCGAACGAAAGAAGGGCCAGCAAGAGGGACGCTGCTTCTTATGCGAAACGACAGGGCCATATGCGGCGCGCATGCCCGAAACGAGGGGAAGGAAGAAATCGAAAGGAAGGGACAACCGGGGACGAAGAGGGGAAAGCGTGCGCGCAACAAAGGTGGAAGGAAATGGAGAAGGAAGTCTGTAAGAAGGCGGTAAGACAGACGACGGCCACGCACCTGTTCCCCCTCCGTATACAGTACTCCCGATGATCTCGTAATGGGGGCTCTGCATATAACCCAACGCGACGAAATTGATGGACAGGTTGATGGATGAACAGGGTTTTTGAACCCACCCGGAGAAATGGCCGAACTACTATGAACGTCCTATTGTCCTTATCGTGCTTATGACCAAACTATTGAGAAGTCATCTCCGGCTACCGAGGGAGGACATCCCAATGTGAGGATTCCGAGGCAGTCGAGATAGCTGAATTTGTACAGTATTTGGGAATCTGGGAGGCCATGAGCCGTGTAGGTGTCGCATGTTGGTACGCGAGTGTGCTGAAGACATACCGAGCTATATGCTCATGATGTGCGCAAATTCAGGGCGCGTGCTGTTTTACTTGAAGAACTCTGATGGGGTTTGAGATGAGTCCTCAGACGGTAGGGTATGGGGATCAGGCGAAGATCCGCGGGTCAAGGATAGATGCCAAAGTCGCTCGCTGCGGGTAGAGCGCAGACGACGCTTGAGAGCGCAAGGTGGAGGATCCACGGGCAGGGTGCGAAGAAGTGGTTGAAGAACGTAAAGGGAAGCGTGTGTGCGAGCATCGTGTGAGACATGAACACGAGCGGTGCCACAGCTGGAAGACCAGCGTAGAACGTGCGGAATGTCAGAGCCGACGGCGCCCACATCAAGGAAAGTGCGAGGCGGAAGCGAAGCTAGAAGGGCACACCGTGCGGCGGGGATGGGTCCACGGGGCGGGCGAGGGACGTCACAAACACAAGCGCGGAGAGGTGTGTTGCGGTGACAATGAAATTGCCTGAGTACACGGGATGCGGACGAGAGCGGGATCAACAAACGAACACTGCCTCCGAATCACGCGGTGTCTTGTTTATCAATTCCCACGACATATGAGGCAGTGAGGCCACATTTATCTCCAACTGCTAATTGGACCATAGTATTCACGTTCGCAAGCGGTATCATGCCCGGTTGCTTGTCTACCACCGTCTGTTCTCCATTTTTTGGAAGCCCCGGCCAATGCCGCCAAACTGCATCTAGGCCTAAATCCCAGGGAGAACTGCTTATTGCCCGGTCGAATGATATCAGGCCTAAATCCATACTAGTATACAGGAGGTACGTGCTCTTCTCTGATATGTTTATCGACTCAGGCTTATGAGTAAACCTTCCACAGCGTCAGCAAACCACCGAATGCACCTATCCACAACCTCGACGACGATTCACTTCTCAGCATATTTCATCTTTGCAGACCGAATTTCTTTGAGGGATATGAATATAGTGATGTTCGGTGGGTGAAGCGGGATGGGCGGGTTTGGGCGAGCTTGGCGGCGTGTGTGGCGAGGGGCATAGGGCCCGAAGGTCTGCGGCGTGGACAGGACGACACGGTGCTGGGGTGCTGGGGCGATCACGGGTGTTTTGTAGACAGCACTTCGGAGGGCAGGCGAGCTTTGCGCGCGGTTGCGGACGCGCTGTGCTTGAACAGCTTGGCAAGAAGACGCGCCTGAAGAGGTGGAGGGACCACCATGCGTGAGCAGGGGGGGGGGGAAGCAAGAAGAACTTCACAAGAGCGGCGAGACGATGCACGGCGGTGTAGAGATGGCGTGAACCGTGGGCAAAGACAGGGAGCCGTACATGGGATATGCGCAAGGATGAGGGAGGGGAGAACGCTGGGAGGGTATATTTTGGTGTGTTTTGGCAACAGCAGTTCAAGTTCAACCAGTCAGCGCCGATGGCGCCCGCACCGACTCCATCGAGGAAGGTGGGAGAGTGGTGCGGGGCGGAAGCCAAGCCGGAAGTACGGAAGGACACATCGGGCGAGGATGGGCCTGCGGGGCGTGCGAGGAACGCCACAAGCATGGAGGGGTGTGTCGCGGCGACGATGAAATCGCCTTAATACACGAGACGCGGATGAGGGCGGAATGTGTGCGCGAGAACGACGGTGAGTAAAACGGGCGGATTAAGTTATTGGGGTGGGGCAGTAATTTGATTGGACAGAGTTTGGACAGGCGGCGCCAAACAGGCATCAATTCCCACGACAGTCTCCGACTCTGAGTAATACTCTCGTCTACGACGTTATTCATGTCCTAACCAGTATCATGCCCCATTGCTTGTCTACCATTACCTGTTCTCCATTTGTTGGAAGGCTGGGTCAAACTGCATCTAGGCGTGAATCCCAACGTTTCAGGCATGCTCGCTTCCTATCTCTCACTATATTTGTTGACTTCGAAGTAAACTTGGCCCAGGGTCATCAGACAGCCGAATGTACCTATCCACACCCTCGACGATGATTCACTTCTCAGCATATTTAATCTCTGCAGATCGAATCCTTTCGAGGAAGACAAATATCGTGATATTCTGTGGGCGGATTGGGACCAAGAATGCTGGTGGTACAAAGTAGGGAAGGTTTGCCGAAGATGGCGATACCTCATACTTGGGTCAGCACCTCACCTGGGTCTCCGCCTCTTTTGTTCGCGTGGCACGCCCGTGGCAGAAATGCTAGCACATTCCCCTCCCCTTCCCCTCGTCATCGACCTCGATGACGAAAATCAGGATCTCACCGCAGAGGACGAAACAGGAATAATGATTGCCCTCGAGCACCGTGATCGCGTGCAACGCATATGCCTTAGGATGCCTATTCCGAGTTTGCAGAAGGTCATCAAGGCCATGGACAACCAGTTTTCCATGCTGGAATACTTGTGTATCACACCACCCGCCGTGCACAATGCTCATTTGGTTCTTCCTGCGACATTCAGAGCACCGCAACTCAGACACCTCAGTCTGAATCAGTTTGATTCTCCAATCGGTTCACCATTACTAACCACTGCGGTCAACCTTGTCGACCTCTCGCTTATGTGGATCCCCCCAGCGACAAATCTCTACCCAAATCATTTGTTCCGAGCGCTTTCACTCTTAACTCAACTTCAGAATCTCACGATAACATTCTTCTCCCCTGTTCCCAACCTTGAGATCGAGAGACACATGTTACGCATGCCAAGCACAACTCACACCACACTGCCTAACCTCCGCTACTTTAGCTTCGGGGGTGTTAGTGCTTACTTGGAAGCATTTCTTTCTCACATGAATGCCCCTCTCCTCGAAAAACTCAGCATTAGTTTCTTTAATCAGCTCAGTTTTTCTGTCCCACACCTCCTCCAGTTCGTGACGACCACAGAGAATCTCAGGGCTAGCAGCGTCAGGTTCTTATTCCATCACAAGGCAGTTACCGTGTTTATGTATCTCTCTGTAACCGCACTGAGGCACACCCTTTCCATTTATGTTGGCCGCGACCATCTTGACTGGCAGGTATCTTCCATGGTACAGATATTCAATGTTCTCGGCCCATTAGCCCATTATTCTCCATCGTGGTGGATCTCACTCTTGACTATAGGGGCAATGCACTATCGTCAGAGTGGCACAATCAAGTTGACCGCACCCAGTGGCGCAAACTTCTCACACCATTCAGAAATGTGGAGACCCTCCGTGTTCACGGTGGCCTTGTCGGGGACCTCTCACGTTGTCTAGCTTTGGATGGAGAACCACCTTCAGAGATCCTACCCGAGCTCAAAACACTCGTATGCCCTGTGGGAAGCCGTGATGACGAGACGTTTGCTACATTTGTCGATGACCGTGAGGATGCGGGCCTGCCTATCGAGCTCATCGAAGACATCTTTCCCGCCGGGGAACTTGAGTACAGGTTCAGTACTCTGGCTGGCATGGAGTATGTCAGTTAAGACCCCGTTCCTCCGCCATTGCCGCGAGGCACTGAACATGGAGGATCGCAATGCACAAGCCTACCGCGACACTCAGATCATGGACTAAACATTCCTTTTACTGTATTACTCCTCCAATCCCCCAACCATTTGCTGGTTCCCAACCTCACTACGACTATACCTTCACCCCTAATGGTCTATGTGATATCGCATGCATCCTCATTTTCAGTGCCGTTTTATATCCCGTATTTTCATCGCTGTCCCTTTACACTGTTACTTTCCTATGTCGGCCTCATAAAATCTTGAGTAACTTGTTGGCTGAGTAGCGTTTTAGTCTGTGATCGAAGAGCCCTATTATGAGTACCTCATCTGTATAGCTACAACTTCCGCCCACTTGGAAACATGGCGTCGATATCAACACATAACTCCATTATTGTTCAAGTTGACTCAGCCGGCGTCGCTAATTCCATACTTCAGAAGTCTTCACCATCGATCGTAATGCATACGTAGCAATATCATTATGTTAGAGGTCATTGGATTTTTGTCGTTTGTACGTCTGTACGTCTAGTGAATGTGGCTGTCTCATACGACACCCGATCCTCACGGACATCTTGGCTTTTGCTAGTCGACGCGCGTGCGCTTCGTATCATTCGCCCCGCCATTCTCATGTTGACCATCGGCCGCGGCAAAGTAATCCAGAGATAGGATCGCCATGAATTGTCTTCGCGCCTTCCCTCCAATTCGCAGGACACACCTCGCCTTGCTCATCCTTCATCCGCCCTACATCAGCGCCACCCACCACATATGAAGTATGACAAGTCACTCACGCTGAATTGGAATGCCCGAACGAGACGAAGGGCCTCATCGACTGAGATTCCGACGGGCAGATCATTCATCGTGATCCGCCTCAAAACGCCCTCAGGATCGGTCAGTTAGCTCGCGCGGAAGGTAATCCCCTTGTTCTCGATAAGACACCCGTATTCGCGAGCAACGCTTATGTTGCGGTCCGCTAACAACGGAATGCGCGGATTGGGCCGAGGGCACCTGCGGTGCGGGGCTGCTGTGACCAGGCATGATGTGAGTACGAGTCGGTCGAGATGGCTGCATTTTGGGCGTGATTGGGAAGGTGAGGTGAGTCGTGTCCGTATCGCGCGGTGCCACACAAGTAGATAAGGCGCGCCGAGCACCGTTGTGCGGATCCGTGCAAAGTCTGGGAGCGCGTCGTTGAGCGCAAGGATCTCGGTTGGGCCGACAAAGGTAGAGCCCCTTGATTGGACGGCATATAGACGGTTTGTGCAGGCGTGAGGACTTTGAGATAAACTCACAGAGGGATCAAGATCACCCTAACAGAGGCGGGTCAGAAACAAAGGGCCATGAGAAGAAAAGACGGGTAATCTACCTAAGGAGGTAAGAGGGAGAGCACAGTGGGTCGAACTCGATACACTTGAACAAAGCCGTTACGAGGGGTTCGACGAATAAGTAAACTTCTGGCGAGCAGTTGAATCCATAACAGGCAGCTGATGCCGGATTCACTGGGACGAAGACAACTGGTGGACATCGAAGAGAGATGTAGTGAGGTCCCACAAAGACTACGCCTTGGAACGAAGGATCGTCCGTATATTGAATCACCCGACCTAAGACGCATTGAACTCGTGGGAATACTATCAGACATAGAATCAGTCGAAAGATCACATACGCAGATATCGGAAGTTGAAGCGCCGACCAATGACTCGACCGAAGACGACGTATTCGAGGAAGCGACAAGAGAGCTGATTGCGTTGCAATTAGGAACTGAAGAAACAGTAATTGAACAAGACGAACCTGTGAGCCAAGTAGCAACAACGACAAATGTTGCATCACTTGCCTACACAAGCGTTCCCCAACCCGTATCGTTCCAACGGGTAGCCATACAAGCGAGGGGACAACATCGGACCGGCTGCTGCTAGATCAGGCGGTGGTGCGATATCAGCAAGCGCCCGACTGGCGAAGCAAGCAGCACAGGACCGCCAACATGCGGAGTGGTTACTGGCGGAAGCGCGAGCGGAGCAATAGGCCAATTACAGTGCACCTGGTGGGCAGCAAGGAGCGGGCGCGCACACGGGAGACGGAACGGGCCCACTGCAGGGAGATCTGCCGGCAGGAGGCGGCGGCAGTGGTGGTGGGGCAGAGTCACCAGCCCCGCAACCATCAACGCCAGCGGCCGCAGCCAAAGCAGGTCCGGTTCCGGCTGCCAACGGGGCGATGAGGGGACACCCTCCGGAAATATTCGACGGACAAAGGAAGAACACCCACAAATTCGTGCGAGAATTCAATCTGTGGAGAATGTACAACATTAGGAACGACGCTATGAATCATCCGTATCGGCGAGTAGCACTTGCCTTATCCTACATCAAGGGCCCAAAGGTGGACGATTGGGTAGCCCACGGGACGAATGAAATGTACAAGGTCGACGGAAATCGGAACGCAAACACACCACGACAGGCAACACATCACGATGATGAAGCCCTGTGGGATGACGTCGTCCGTGACTTTGAGCAGGCGTTCGCGGATATGGCTTCGGCGAAGTACGCCTACGCCGACCTCACAAGGCTGGAGATGAAAGGCGATGAGATCGACGAGTACGTCGCGATATTTGAGGATTTACTCACCAAAGCTGGATGAGAAAGAACCGCCCACGGGAGCCTTGAAATGTTCAAACAAGGTTTGAGAAAGGGCTTGCACTGGACCATTCTGCAAAGGGACCCGATTCCGCAAACGTTGGGCCATTGACAGGCCGCCGCGCACCGCGAAATCCAGCGGCGTCGACTCGTAATGGCGAGCCTCGGACCAGGCGGAGGCGACTACCTCAGCACACGCCAGAACCGCCGCCGCGAACAGCAAGGAAGACCAACGTATCGGCCGCCCTGAAGGGACTCCGACGCGATGGACGTCGACGCTGTCGCGATCGGCGAGGGCTCCGACACCCCGAACTGGCGCGGGAGGAGAGGCGACCTACGCGAAACCGAACGAAAGAAGCGCCAGCAAGAGGGACGCCGCTTCTTGTGCGAAACGACAGGGCCATATGCGGCGCGCATGCCCGAAGCGAGGGGAAGGAAGAAATCGAAAGGAAGGGACAACCGGGGACGAAGAGGGGAAAGCGTGCGCGCAACAAAGGTGGAAGGAAATGGAGAAGGAAGTCAGTAAGAAGGCGGTAAGACAGACGACGGCCACGCACCTGTTCCCCCTCCGTATACAGTACTCCCGATGATCTTGTAATAAGGGCTCTGCATATAACCCAACGCGACGAATTGATGGACAGGTTGATGGATGAAGAGGGTGTTTGAACCCACCCGGAGAAATGGCCGAACTACTATGAACGTCCTATTGTCCTTATCGTGTCTATGACCAAACTATTGAGAAGTCATCTCCGGCTACTGAGGGAGGATTTCCCAATGTGAGGATTCCGAGTCAGTCGAGATAGCTGAATTTGTACACTATTTGGGAATCTGGGAGGCCATGAGCCGTGTAGGTGTCGCACGTTGGTACGCGAGTGTGCTGAAGACATACCAAGCTATATGCTCATGATGTGCGCAATTCAGGGCGCATGTTGTTTCACTTGAAGAACTCTGGGGTTTGAGATGAGTCCTCAGACGGTAGAGTATGGGGATCAGGCGAAGTTCCGCGGGTCAAGGACAGACGTCGAAGTCGCTCGTGGCGGTTAGAGCGCAGACGACACTTGAGAGCGCAAGGTGGAGGATATCCGGGCGGGGTGCGAAGAAGTGGTTGAAGAACGTAAAAGGGAGTGGGTGTGCGAGCATCGTGTGAGACACGAACACGCGCGGAATGTCAGAGCCGACGGCACCCACATCGAGGAAAGTGTGAGGCGGAAGCGAAGCTGGACGGGGACACCGTGCGAGGATGGGTCCACGGGGCGCGTGAGGGACGCCACAAGGTGGAGAGGTGTGTTGCGGAGACAATGAAACTGCCTGAGCACACGGGATGAGCGCGCGACACCAACGGCGAAGAGAACGAGGTGGTGCTTCACAAGCTTCACATTTGGGTAATTTCAACAAACGAACACAGGTGTCTTGTTTATTAATTCCCACGACATATTAGGCAGTGACCAGTCAGTGACCACATTTATTTCCAACTGTGCCGCTGATTGGATCATAGTATTCACGTTCACAACTGGTATCATGCCCGGTTGCTTGTCTACCACCGTCTTTTCTCCATCCTTTGGAAGCCCCGACCAAACTGCATTCAGGCGTAAATCCCAATACAGGAGGCACGTGCTCTTCTCTGATATGTTTACCGACTCAGGCTTATGAGTAAACCTTGCACAGTGTCAGCGAACCACCGAATGTATCTATTCACAACCTCGACGATGATTCACTTCTCAGCATACTTCGTCTCTGCAGACCGAATTGCTTTGAGGAAGATGAATACGGCAAACTCCTGTGGTCCAGTTGGGTCCAAGAACGCTGGTGGTATCAACTCGTGAAGGTTTGCCGAAGATGGCGATCTCTCATACTTGGATTTGCATCCCACCTGCGTCTCTGTCTAATCTGTACACGTGGCACTCCCGTAGCAGACATGCTGGCACATTCCCCACCTCTTCCACTCATCATTGACCATGGGGACAAAAATCACGAGCTTACCGCAGAGGACGAAAACGGAATAATGTTTGCCCTCCAGCATCGTGATCGCGTTCGATGCATATACCTCGAGAAGCCTGTTCCGTGTTTACAGAATCTCGTCAAGGCTATGGACCACCAGTTTCCCATGCTGGAATACTTACATATCGCACCTCCCACCGAACAAGGTGCTCCCTTGGTTCTCCCTTCGACATTCGAAGCGCCGCAACTCCGCATCCTCGTCTTGAAACAAGTTGCTTCTCCAATAGGATCCCCATTACTTACAACTTCCATCAGCCTCGTCAGACTCTCGCTTCGATGGGTCCATCCATTGACAAATTTCTACCCAAATCATTTGTTCCAAGCACTTTCACACTTACCTCAATTGCAGAATTTCATGATAACCTTCTCCTCCCCTGTCCCCGATCCTGAGATCGAGAGACAACTGTCGCGTATGCCGATGATAACTCACATCACACTTCCTAACCTCCGCGCCCTTACCTTCCGAGGTGTTAGCGCTTACTTAGGACCACTTCTTTCCCACATGAACGCCCCTCTCCTCGACATGCTCAGCTTTACTTTCCTTAGTCAGCTCAGTTGTTCTGTCCCACACCTCGGCCAGTTTGTGATGACCACAGTCAACCTCAGGTCTAGCAGAGTCAAGTTCTTATTCTATCACGAGGCAGTTGCCGTATTCATGCATCGCTCTGTGAGCGCCTACTCGCCCACCCTCGTCTTCCAAATTGGTTGCGACCATCTTGATTGGCAGGTATCTTCCATGGCACAAATGTTTAATGTTCTCAGCCCATTCTGCTCCACCGTGGTGGATCTAACTCTTGACTATAGGAGCCATACACTATCATCAGAGTCACACAATCAAGCCGACCGCACCCAGTGGCGCGAACTTCTCGGATCATTCAGGAATGTGGAGACCCTTCGTGTTCATGATGGCCTCGTCGGGGAGCTCTCTCGTTGTCTAGCTTTGAGTGGAGAACCACATTCAGAGATCCTACCCAAGCTGAAAACACTCGTATGCCCTATTGGAAGCCGTGATGACAAGACATTTGCGACATTTCTCCATGACCGTGAGGTCGCGGGCCTACCTATCGACATCATTGAAGACGCCTTTCCACCCGGAAAAATCAAGTACAGACTCGAAAAATCGGCTGGCGTGGAGTATATCAGGTAAGACCCTGTTCCTCTGCCATAGCCACGGGGTGCCGGAGGTGGATGATCGCAGTGCGCAGGCAAAGACTATGGACCATACATCCCCTTTACTGTACTAACCTTCCACTGCCCAACCCTTCGCCACTTCCTAGCCTCATTACGACCATACACTCAACCCTAATCGTCTATGTGATATTGCATGCATCCTCATTTTCACTACCGTCTTATACCTCGTATTTCATCGCTGTCCCACGTCGCGGAGTTCTGCCATTTATAACCTTTGCCGTCCCTTTATAGCGTCACCTTCCTATGTCAGCCTCATAAACCTTTTGGGCACCTCGTTGGTTGAGTAGCATGTTGGTCTATGATCGAATAGCACTATCATGTGTCCGCCATCTGTATAGCTACAAACTGCGCTCACTCTGAAAACATGGTGTCGATATCAACACATGAGACCATTATTGTTTAGGTTATCTAGGCCGCCGTCACTGGTTTCATATCTCAAAATTCTGCACCATTGGGTATAATGTATCGGCGAAAGAGAATACGAAGCAATAGCATTGTGTCAGAGGATATTACATTTTCGTTGTTTGTAAGTCCGTACGTCGAGTGAATGTGGCAATCTATGTCCTGTTTCTGGTGGCCTACACGACGACTCCCCATCCTCCACGGACATCTTTGCTTTGCTAGTTGACGCGCGCGCGCTTCGTACGGTTCGCCTTGTCATTCTCATGTCGACCATCGACAGCGGCAAAGTAACCAAGATTCGCAATAGGATCACCACGAATTGTCTTCCCGCCTCCCCTTCAATTCGCATGGCGAAACTAGCCGTCCTCATCCTTCATCCACCCTACGTCAGCTGACGCCACCCCACCACAGATAAAGCATGACAAGTCACTCACGGTGAATTGGAATGCATGAACGAGACACCAAGCCTCATCGACTGAGCATCCAACGGGCAGGTCACTCATCATGATCTGTCTCAAAACGCCCTTAGGATCGATCAAGTAGCTCGCGCGACACGTAATCCCGTTGTGCTCAATAAGACACCCGTACTCGTGAGCAACCCTTATGTTGCGGTCCGCCAACAATGGGATGCGCAGATTAGGGCCGAGCCCACCTGCGGAGCGAGGCCGCTGCGACCAGGCATGGTGCGAGTACTCCGACTCGGTCGAGATGGCTGCATCTTGCGCGTGATTGGGAAGGTGACCTGAGTCGCGTTAGTGTCGCGCTGTGTCACACAGGTAGCAAAGACGTACCGAGCACCGCGGCGTTGATGCGTGCAAACTCTGGGAGCGCGTCATTGAACGCAAGGACCTCGGGTGGGCAGACAACGGTGAAGTCCCTTGGGGTAGGCAACATATCAGACGGATTATGGAGGCGTGACTTCGAAATAGGCTCACATAGGGCAGAACACTGAGATCACTTTAACAGAGGCGGGTCGGAAACAAAGGACCATGAAGGGAAAATAGCGGGTAGGTACCATTGGCCGAGGTTGGTCTGCCAGCAAGACCTGTTTGAACGCACCATCGAGGAGAGTGATGACGGAGAAGGCGAGCTCGGAACTCTAAATGGTCGGCGACATTATTTGGATAATGGGAGTTGTGTAGAACAAATGGAGAAATGGCACGATCTACGGGGACGGGGGATTAGGCCCAGCCAGAAATGGACTTAATCGGATTGAATAGAATCGAAAAACGTAGATACCTATCTAATAAATATTCATTTATTTGAATCGCTCAGAAAGTTGGCAAACGAAAAAAAGAATTGTATCGAACCAAAATTATTGGAATCATGTTCCGGACTGGGCACACATTCCGCCTTTTCAGAGTATTGTCCCATATGCGATCTGGTTATGCTGGATCTGCTGGCCTGGCTCCAGTTGTATGCTGCTTTTTTTTTAAGTCGTTTCTTTGTCTCTTTGCTCCTTGCACCCATCTCCCCTTACGCTCCCCCCTTTTTTTTTCCCTGACCAGTCCCGTCCCACCCTCTCCAGTGCATGAGTGTCCTGCACTGGCTCACTCTCTTTTAGTGTCCTGACCAGTCCCTCCTACCTCTCCTTACAACTCCTCTCACATGCCCTCTTGCCAACTCCCATTGCCAGCTCTGGTACCCTTACTACCATCTCCTCCACTGCATACGCCTTCACCACCAACACTGGGGTAGGTACCAGTCATACCATATCAATAAGGATCTCCTCAAGGGACGTCTAACTCAATTTACCCCATATGACTTAATGCTCACACTTTTCACATATATTCCTAGGAGTATAAGGAAAAAGAGAAGGCCAGAAAGGCTGAAATAAGGGCATGTACAACAAATTGATTTCTTAGTTGGCTTTCTAACCACAGGAAAATGGTGTTGTTAAAGATGGTGTGCAATGGTCCAAGGGTGATTTGTGGCCAATCGGAGAGTGGGCCGAAGGTGCCAGTACAGTCGGCGGTGTAGAGCGCGAGGGATAAAGTCAAAGAGGGGGACCAGAATGAAGACAGAGTAAGGCCAATAAAGGTCTTATGAGTGGACTGGAATGCACACAAACGTTGGGAGAGATGCAGACGCAAAAGGGTGATGATTCGAGGCATACTAGTAGGGTTTTTATACATTTTATCTACATTGTAAAGTAAAGCACTTGCAAACAGAATAAAGGAGGTGCGATGGCATCAGATATGGCGGATAAATACTGCGCGTGGTTGAGGAGCCTCAGTAAAACAAAATAGAAATGAAGCCTCTAGTAAGACCGCTCTTCTGGCTCATAGCCCCTATTCTTCTAATATTCTGAGCGGTGTCTTGATTGGTTGTGCTGAGCTTGCTAGAATACAGCACTCCCCCTCAAGCCTGCACGATCTTGAGGCTTTGAATATCGATCAAGGGTTTGTACTTGTGTAAGGCTTGATCTTGGGCTCGATTGTGGTGGGGGGTGATTTGTCGGAGAATGGTGTCGATGTGTGAGATGTGGGATGTAATGCCTTCTTCCAAATCTTGAATGGTCTTGATTCCGAGTGACTGTTGTGCTAAGCCCGAATCTATGAGTCGGAAAATCGGCTTGAGGCGTTGTTGATGATAGGTAACGAGTTCCTGGCTGGTGCCATTGAGAAAGTGGCCATCTGAATGGATAGTAAGCATGGTCGTGTCATTGCCATCTTGTGTGTAAAATGCGTCCGGGTTTGTGTCGTCGACGCGAAAATCGAACTGAGTGAGGGTGTGTTGAAGGCTGTTGCGCCATTCTTTCTCAGCTTGTTTAAAATCATCGATGGTCTTGAGTAGAAGTTGGACTTGTTCTTGATACTCCCCCTCATTATCATGTCCAGGGGGTGTTTGTCCATGACTTTGTTCGATGTCGTGGGATTTGTTACTGATGGATTGTATGGTTTCTTCGCTTGCAGCAAGGTGTGTCAGGTCTGCGGTGTTGCTATCAGCGGCGCATGTGCCCAAAGTGGTGTGTTCGGAACTGTGTGGGCAGTAACAGTGGCCCTTGGATTTAATAGATGTGGGTGACGGAGTTTGCTCGACGTCTAGCCCAGTGGGAATGCTGCCAATGGCATGGGATGATAGCTGAGGTTGCGATGCCAAGACAAGTATCTGAGGCGTCGGCATTGTAGGCAGTGGTGTAGGTGAGGATGTGGAAAGCGATGTGACAGGAGCTGGGGGTGATACTGGTGATGCTTTGCGCTTGATCTGATGAACTGCTGATGTAGGCGGCACTCTAAATGGTAGTGCTGGCAAAGATGTGGGAAGTAGCGCTTTAGGAGCTATGGGTAATGTTATGATGATATTGGGTGTCCCGGAATTGGATATGACAATGTTGGTGGGGACTTGTGTGAGCTCCTTGGTTGCAGCGACAGGAGAAAGATGTATTTCTACATTGAAAAAGTCAGAGGTGTCAGCCACCGAGAATGTGCTTGAAGTGCTAGGTCCGGGCCAGTCTGGATGGTACCAGTGGCGTTCGGCGGTGCTTGGAGTATGAGCGGGTTCTTCTTCCCGCCCGGTGGTGGTGCCTTCGCCCCTAAGTAATCGGGTGACGTAGTATGACGGCTGTGGGATACGCGTTGACTTGCGTGTGGGTTGCAGCGGCGGTGGCGCTGGTCTGGCTTTGGCCTTGCCCTTTCCGCGTGGTACTGAAGTCGATGTCAGGTGTTCTTCTTTCGGAATTTCTTCTTTATTGTTGCCACTAACAAAGGGTGGCTGAGTTTGCATCTGTGATGTGGTGACTGGGGACGGAAATGGAGGTGTCGCCAGGGAGATGGCTCCAGGGATTTGAGTCTGTAGCCCCGTGCTGTGTGTGATCTGCTCATAACCCGGCTGATCAGTAATATTCGTGTCGATCTGCTCAACCGTGGCAAATGTGATCTGCTCTAAACCTGGCTGATCAGTATGTGTGCTGTCAATTCTTCTGATTGCAGCTAAGATCCTAACGATCTCTTCGATTGCGACCCTTACTTCGGTGTCCGCATTGGATAAACTGGCATTGTCATTGCCTTGATTGATGTCGCGGTAACTGTTGTGACTGTTCTTGTTCTTGGGTGGGCGTTGATAACTTTCATCGCCTGCTTCGACCCAGCATTCGGACTTGACATGTCCTTTCTTGCGGCACTTGTCACGGTCAGACCACCGTGTCAGATCGAGTTCGGGGTTCTCGGGGTTCGGGGAGCTCGGACGAGATTACAAAGATGGATTTCAGAGAGGGGTCGTTCCCAATGGGGAAATCGGTCACGTGAGGCG
>Ga0307510_10003626_pt1 | contig 18029 bp, 17 predicted proteins | sample 12_EM_MG_FD_207224 | JGI IMG/M metagenome (GOLD analysis project Ga0307510, IMG submission 207224) | Populus trichocarpa ectomycorrhiza microbial communities from riparian zone in the Pacific Northwest, United States - 12_EM | ecosystem: Host-associated > Plants > Roots > Unclassified | place...
CTAGTCTCACAAACAGGAGCGTCCTGCATGGAGTAGATACTCACAAGGCAAATAGCATATTGTGTATTTGAGAAGACTGTGAAAAGGTCCCAGCAGGATTGCCTCTTATTATTTAAGCATCTTGCACAGCAACCTGCACTCTGAAGTGCAGCAGATACATTTTTTCAGGGGGACATTCATGATTATGATTGATTGTAACTGGGTTGGAAATTTGCTCCACAGGAAATTCCAATAAGTGGAGCGAGCCAAATACCCTCTGAATTCAAAGCAGTAGTATTCAATCATTCAGTACCAAACTATTTTAGAAACCCAGATAATCTCTTGAAACAAGTCTAGCCTTCTAGCAGAAACAGCCTCATGGATCTTGGTACAGTAGGAAATTATTTTATTCCATTTAGCTGGAATTATGAGGGGGTTGATTCAGTGCTCTTTAGTAGCAATTCAATGTTACTGCTTTTCCAAATTACCATCGCAAAGCAGACATGACATTGAACCATATGTGATTAGACAATTACTGAAAGTATTACTCCAAACAATAACTATGATTTCTATCTTCTTTGTTGTTTGATAGAGCTGTGGGAACAACAATGCCCAGAAGCAAAATATTCAGTATATAGAGGACATTAGGCCACAAGAATCAGAGTTGGAGATCAAGCAGTTTTAGCCTGCCTCTTCAGATAAAAGGATACAATAGGTTACCCCTCAAGTACCCATTGAGATGTAGGAGGCACAAGAGCCTGAGGATAATGATGAGGATGATCGCCATTGGCTATAAGGCAGCAGTTATAGATATATGATTGTGTAAGATATCAGATATTTTACGGGAATGGTGAGTTGGGTTCTGGTTTAATATATTCTTGGAAAGGGGTGGTAAGGAAATGCTTTAGAGAGTGAAATGGTGGATGAGAGTCGTGAGAAGGGGAGCCAAGTGTACTGGTAGCTGGGTATTGGCATTGCTTACAAAAATCAAGTTGCGGTATCTCAGGTTAGCAGATTTTCTGGTATTATACATATGATTTCAGTTAACTTATAATCCGTTGTTTGAGCTGAACAAATCCCTCTCTCGCCATCAGATTCTCTAACTGGAAAATATATTTGATGGCTTAAAACCGTAAACAAAAACAATCATTGTCAATACTTCAAATCAGCTATTCAATAACTCTGTTGATCTGAACCAATTTCCACCTGATACTGATCTTTTCAGATTCATATTGTCCTTCATAGTTCACATTAGGATAATTCCCATTAAGTAGTACATCTTACTATGAAGCACTCTGAGGGCACAATAGTGGGAATATGTGTTCATTGAGACCATTATCTCCAATATGGGTACCCAAATCCTATATTAATGATTTTAACTATTGCTTACGATTCTGGTATCCTTGGTAAGTGCACAAGAGCTGCAAAAGAGAGAAGCAAATACCAGTATATAGTTAGGTAGTATTGAACGTGATTTTGTAGAACTGATAAAACTTACGAGTATCATCAATATAACCATATTTTATCATGACATTATATGTCATAATATTGCCATAATGAACAGTGTGGTTTCCAATTACTATAATTAGTTTGTCAAAATATCCTCAGATGTCTCATCCTTTAATTGCAGATAAATCGAGATATATTTCAATCGTAATCAATTGCTGAAGTTGCATGATCATTGCTCAGTCTTCTATTATTGCTTGTTTTTTGCATAATCTTTATCTGATTTCTTTAACCTTCTTCACAATTCTTTCTACTTGCTTCTTCTGCTTCTTCAATTCCTTCTTTTTCTTTTCAGTTTACTTCTTTTAGTTCTCTAACTTCTTTTGCTCCTTCAGCTTCTACTTGTACTCTTTCACCTTCTCTTCACCTTCTGTAACTCTGTGTATTACCCTAGCGGGAATAGCTTGCATAATTATGAGCGAGGTATATGCCACCATGGGGGAGAGCATATATCCGAACCCAAGCTTCCTGAGTAGGGACTTCCCAGAGGCGTCTGGAAGACTACTCAGGAACCACAAAGAATTCACGTTTCAAGATATGGCTAACTGATTGGAACAATGATTAGAGAATCAGTTCTCTACTCTTACTAATCATGATGCATACACATTATCCATTGATAGATGAATATCGGACTTGATCACTCCATATTCATGATACTATTGGTATGTAGGTATTTAGACTGCATATTTCATTATAGTCTATCAGGACGAAGAGATTGCAGACTGACTACTGGTGGAGTGGGGACGCCCTCAGAAGAAATAGCAGGCGGGACATTCTCAGAGTCAAGCTGGGCAAGATTCAGGGTCAAACAATGTTCGCACTTTGTTCTGACAAACTGAATTTCTAGAAAGATACTTCTTTACAAGAGAAGTCAAAGTAGCGTGAACATTAGTATAAATAGTAGGGCTCTCCCCGATGATTGAGAACATCATAAAGCAAAGGAGAAGAGACCTTAACAATATTATAAGTTATTACGATATTCTTCTATTACTTTATCGAACAAATTCTTCTTGAGCCTTCCTGACCTACAATCCGTTATCTCGAATATTCTCGGCGTAGTTAACCCGGAATCCTGCCATATTAGCTACCCCGTAACACTTTGCTCTACCTTCTTGCTAAAGGCCTCAAAATTCTTAATAATTGATAACCCAATAATATTCGCATACTTGCAGCCCTCCTCTCAAGACCTATTGGCCTTCTGCATGCCTGTATTCGCTATAGTAATTATATAAGGTAAATGTTAAGCTATTTGGGGAACTATATCTGTAAGCTCATTTTAATAGAGTTTGTATATTATCAGAGTCTACCTAACTCATTCAATAATGCTTCCTGGTCCATAATATCAAAAAAGATCCAAGTCACATATTAAATAAGTTCAATATGTGATATTTTTTGGCCTTTAGCATTCTGGAACATCATTATAGTGTGTTGTATACTCTATTGGTACCTCAACCGCAGTGAAGCCCTACTGGAGCACTCTCAGACTGGTTCTCACGGTCCCCTGGTGAGATACATGTTGGGATAACTTTGGTGTTCTTTCTTTGGTTACACGGTTGCTATGAGGGATTTCCTTTGTAAAGGTTACGACAAATTGTATGGTTTCCTTGGTTACGCGAAGATGCGACTCATACTGGGGTATGAGTCGGGCGGCAAAGGCTGTGCCACGATTTCCTTCTATATAAGGGGGCTGCGCTCGTTATTTCCTTGGTTCTTTACGCTACCTGGTATTTCTTGCACGACTCTTGTACTTCAGAATATAACGTCTTCTATTCTGATATCCAAGATCCACGCCAAGAACCCACGAACCCTGACCCTGAACTGCCATTATGCGATCAGCCTTGACCTGAGATTGTTATCTCCGAACCCTCACGCTAAACGACTGTCCTCGTTTAGGACCTTCCTATCGTTGTGTGCCTTAGACTAACGTCCAGTGCCAAGACCCCGTTACACTGGTAAGAACTATTTGGACAAGCTTGTATACAAAATGCTAGATCTTTGACTAATATCACTAGTTTAATAAACAAGAGTGGGGGTAAAACGAATAAGCTGCAAAAATCTCTGGCTATTCCCATAGTTTTATAAAATACATTAAGGTGATTTGTTCTTTTTCCACTGGTTAGAGAGCTCAACCTTTTTTGCAAATGCCACCCACACAACAAACTAACCTGGATTTTGCATATTTCATACACAATCTTAAACTGCCTTATCAGTTAATATCTACAGCTTTTAAATCTAATATTTGAAAAGGCATGCCACTGAATACAAACTAATTTCATCCCCATGGCTTCCCTTAATAAGGAAATAACCTTTATTACTAATGTGATATACTGTGGGCTGAGGCTTGTTCAGTCTGCAAACAAGTAAATAAGAGAGGAAAAACCTTTTTCCAGGTAAATATATGATAAGTAAGTTTATAAAACAAGGTGTTAAGAATAAAATACATGATCTGGGCTCCCTACCAAGTTGAAAATCAACTATAGTACTATAGAAGTAGTCTGAACTCCAATCCTCCTTTCCTGGAGTTTATCTTTCTCTCTTTGCGCTTAGAACCAAATCATAAATCCTTTTATTCTCGGGATAAACAAGCAATTTCTTTACACTACATGGCAGATCTATATCCAGGCCAAGGTCAACAATTGAAAAGCATTGTTCCTAATGTCTTTGAAAGAAATTTTGAATCACAGAAATTTCTCTACCCAGATCCCTGATAGTGGTATTGTAGTCTTATAAGCTGGCCAAATCTCTTTCTATGCTTGAGGCACTTTAGCCTTAAACTAGTGAATAAATGAACTTGAATACTTCTGAGTCTTTCTCCACCATTGACTGTAGAGACTATTCATTCCTTGGTTCAAGTTCATTTCAATTGCAATCTTCTCCTATAATAATAGAAAATTTGAAGAGACTTTCACGAAAGGGTTGAGACTTTGACAAGTGTTTTGTAGTGAGACTTTGAAAAAGGGTTTTCTAGAAAGACTTTGACAAAGAGTTTTCCAAGAGTAGTGGGTTGGAGTTGTAATATTTGTATTCTTGCGTTGAATAAGTGGCTAATAGAAAGGGTTTGCACCCAGTATAATATAACAATAACCAACCTTTGGCACTAAGGCTGTAGTTGGTAGTTCTCTAATTCCAAATAATTGAAGGAGCTTTTACCAATCAGAGCAGATTGGGAAATAAAAGATAAATAGTGGCTTGAGAGGAGTGTGAGTAATTGAAATCTCGACTTAGTCCTATACTGTTCTCAGAAAAATCTTTCTTAGGTACAATAATTACCCAAGCTATGCTGAGATACATGCAGCAGTTGCTAAAGTCCGCCAATCTCCTAGTTCCTTGTTGCCTTATCGATTCTCTTGTTTAGTCATTTGGTATTTTACTGGTTAACAACCTAAACCCACTACCAGCTTCAATGCACGGCCCTAGTACTTGGATGGCGCCATCGCAAATAAACATATATCAGATCACCAACACTTCTGACCACTGACTGTACAATTATTCTTTTAACTGTAATAACTTACAATTATCTTTTAAAAAACAACACCCCCTCCTGCTGTTATACTCTGAACATGTAATAGCCGGTTCCACTCCTATTTCGCTATCACCCATAGTCATGGAAAGCAAGTGGGACGCACCAGATCTTTTTTCCTTTCCCTGTGTAGGCTTATCTAATACTAGTTTTCAACATATCCCTCTTTCCTACACCAGGACTGTATTTACTCTTCAGATTCACCATTAGTAATCTCAATAGAAACTATTGTTGAAGCTAGAGTAGACTTAGAAGAGCAGTTTAACAAAATTACGAATACCAGTTGATGGGATCTAAAAGGCTCAGCTTAAACAAGCTCTACTCTGTACAGAAGACACATTTCCTTCTCACAGAGTTTTGTATTGGATTGCAAACGGGAGAAGCCTTGCCACGGATAGACCTAGCAAGGAAATAGAATAGGGTAAAGGAATGCATCATTGAAAACTAGTATTATGTAAGCCTACATAGTGAAAGAAAAAAACCTGTGCGTTCCACTTGCCTTCACGTTCCACTGGCTTTCCCCGACTATGAGCAATAGCGAAATAGGAGGTGAACCAGCTATTATGAGCTCTTTTCAGTCAATTGTATGTCATCACATTTCCAGTCACATCAATCAAGATGTTATGTCAAGCCAACCAGAACTATAACCATTCTACGGTTTGGGAACAAAAGGTTTCGTCCGATGCCCTTTTTACACTAAAAATGGCCATTTTAAAACACAATTCTCAACACTGCTTATATACAAACACTTGAAATAGTTCCAGCAGCTAGGAAATCACTACCTATTGCAACCTCTGCAAGTAGACGTATAAGGAATCAAAGCTGTGTTTGTTGTTCATAATTGTGTCAACTAGTCTGAAAGAAAATAACGTAAATCTTTGTATGGAGTGCCATACAAAAAGATACATGGCAACGGATAACAGATATTTAAATGACCATTCCTCCATCACTGGGTAATATTTAAGGATTCCATAACCTTTTTCATGTTATCTACAGCCTCTCTAATGCAAGGACAATGCAAATTTTCGCTGACTCTCACAGACGTTGTGCAATGAGACAGGGTGGTGGAGATGGGCACTTTTGGTGTAAAAAGGGTATCGGATGAACCCTTTTCTCCAAGTATGATACTGTATAATGTTAAACCCATCCTTATCACCAGGGTTAGGTTTCTTTCAGATGAGAATAATAATAAAAATATGAAACAAAATACATAGACAGGATTTGAAACTGTGCTCGTGCACGAAACAGATTTCCTGTCTGTTTCCTTAACCACTCGACCACAATGTCTTATTTATTGTACTTTAGTGGCTCATTGAAAACCAGACACAGGGGTATCCCGACTAAGCTAACCCGGTACCAAGACCCTCCAAAAGAGCCCTGAAAGCAACCAGAAAAGCCAGGTCCTGATGAATTAGTATGATGGCAAAACCAAAATAGAACCTATAATAATAAGAAATGATGTTTCTTTCTCAAGAAATCTGGCTCTGGAGTACTCGTACTGTATGGCCATAAGAGCACCTTGCCCATCACATGGCACAATAAGCATTATTTTATGATGACCCAGAATACACCCTCTTTCCAGATATTGTGATCGCCCGATTGCATTGGCCCTGGTTCAGCATGGGTAGCCCCTGATATATCATACTACCAACATGGAAGTCCTGAAGGACATCCCTTTTGCATTCTTGATCAGGCTAAATATGACTGTTGATTCTTCTCTTTAGCCTAATCAAATTCACTTTAGAATGCCAGAATGGCATACCTACTCTGGGGGGGGGGGGCATCACGATATAGAGGTCTTCGGCTATTTAGCCAACAAAAACCCTAATATTCCTAATCGCTAGCTCAAAGCAGAAGGATTCGGTACCCAGACTACGACGATTGAGGGCAGACTTCATCGCCAATCCAGATGTCTGAAACTAGCTAGGGAAACGGCATTGTTCCCGCCCTTCCTTTCCATCAACAAATGTTGTCAACCTACTGAAGCACCTATACGTGGTTTACTACCGGAAGATGTTCTTATGCGGATCTAATGTTGCTCTCGTCGACTGTTTCATCGATCTCTGCATTCGCTAGATACTCATACTACGCTATGTTGCTTTCTCTTGCTACAGGAAGACACATAACATATGTGCCATGCGCCAATTCCTCCACTCTGATGATTTCCTTACCTTTGTTTCCCTAATAGTTCCCTGCTCCCCTCCTCCTCCTCTTAACCAAGAACACTCAATAAAACCCGGGTCTTGTCCGTTTCGCATAACACAATTGGTAACAGAATTTCTCACCTAACAACCACCTCCGATCACTCGATAAAATTAGTCATCTGCTAGGAAGACACCCTTCCTATCCAACTTGAACATACATGTCCACTTCCTCCTAAACACCTCTCAAACACCAAAACCCATGTTTTGTGACCTCAAGGACAATCCCGAAAATTAGGGTCGTGGTCTCGAATGAGCACTAGCCCCTAACCCAAGACTTGCTTGACTCTCCATAGCACACAACCCTCCACAAGCTGACAACCACACACAATCAGTCAACCAATCGAAAATGTCCCACCTCGCAACCCGAGACCCCCCCGCTGAAATATGCACCATGGCTGCCTTCGCACACTTCATCAACGCCCTCTGCGATATCTATTCAGGTCTCCCGACCACAGCGCGGGAAGTGGAGCTCCTCCGGTTCACATTCTTGCATTTTTTGTTGGTATTTTTTATCACCCCGAAACAAAGATGAAAGACATAACCTTTTTATAAAATTACAAGTTTGTAAATATGGATAGAAAAAGCAATGCATTGCTCCTTTGTATGTAGTTGGAAGTAAACCTTCAGAAGTGCTCATTTCTCACCTAACTAGGTGAGACTTGAGAAGCCCTACTTCTACATAGATTTCTATCAATATAAGAATATGATAACACCCCTTTAGTAATTGGTCCCGATCCCAAAACCCATATGGGGGATATATCATACCTTTCTCCTCCCTCTTTGCAATCCCTACAACCCCTCGCTCTTCACAGCCCTGCTCCACTCCCCACCCTCAGTTTGTGCAGCTCTGACCGCATTAAATAATTTAATCACCCCTCTCTACGCCATCTCCCGAAGCTCCTTCTCAAGCTCCAAAGCCTTCCTCGCCACCTCGTCATCCTTGGGTACAACCTCCTTCACCCGCCCCTTCTCCGAATTCTTCCTCATCTCCTCACCCAGTACTATAGTAGCCTTCGCCTCGATCTTTCTCTCGTCGATCTCCACTCAGGAGGCTTCGGTCCGATGATTACGGAGTGCTTGTGTGCCGTGGTGGGCTAGTGCGAGGACAGGATTTCCGGCATTGTCGTTGAAAAGACTTTTCGGGGATCATTGCGCTTCCAGTTTTTGGTAGGGCGCGGGGTGGAGAAGCGGGGGGCAGAGAGGTTTCCATCGGAGCCGGAGTCATCTTCGGAATTTGTTACACTGGTGGAGGATAGGGGGTACTCATCGGCCCCGGAATCTGATGCTTCTGAGACTTCCTTTTAGATCCACCCCACCATCATTGGTGGGGGATTTGCTGCAAGATGATGGCGATCATGGTGCGCTAGGACCCACGGGCTTCCGCTTCCTGGGGGGGACGTTTTTTTCTTGGGATCTACGATGGCTCAATTCTTGTGCTTTTTAGTGAAGTACGACGGCAACTGGCATGCTTGTTTTATCGGTTGGTTGGTTTGTTCTGTCCATTTGCTCGACAGGAATTGATGCTGTATGATGCCAGAAGCCCCCATAGGAGGAATATCAGGTTACCCTCTTGCCGCTCTCAGAGACTACAAGAGTCCCGGGTAGAAGCCGCTGCAATGCCGCCAAATGGCCAACACGCCATCAGCATGCCTAGCGAAATCAGGCGGACGTCTCCGGATGGTGTGCCCAAAGTCGGCGAAGCAGTAGCCGAACTCTTTCTTAATCGCTGGGAGAAGTTATCAAGGAATAGCCGGGGGGAGTCTTTCAACTCAGGTACGACGGATGCTCGAATATAGGTTTGTGGGGGGGTTGAGGGACCCACTGTACCGTACTGTTCCATCTACTACTAAAATAGAGCGTGGAGAAGAGTGAAATGGATAGCCTCTTTCTTTCATTCTTTTCGTTTTTTGGCCTTCTGTCGTATGAATTGGGTTTAGAATTAGGGCGGTACTATGGTGTGCTAGACGCTAGACTGACGGGCGAATGAAATTCCAGGCCTGATTAGAGCACCTGCGATTAAGATGCTCTTGTTTGCGGGGGCTGGGTTTGACTCCTGGTATTGGAGTTGTGTTCCTATGCCTATTCTGACCAAGTGATGCGTTATGGAAGCAATTGCTAGCGGCGCTAGCGCCCTGAACCTCTCCGCAAGTGAAGTCGGGGGCGATCCCTTGCAACTGGTTACCCTGCGGGGCATCTACCGCAAGAGGGCTAGCTTCTATGCACCCATCCAAGCCTGGAAGCTTTGAGGGCCGTGTGGATTACTACTGCTATTTCCTGCGTGCTGGTTATTCCAATGCGCTCCGTGTTCAAGAAGGTTACTACTAGAGGGGCAGTGTTGACTGGGTGATGCTGCTGGGTGGGACGATTTTGCAGAGCGCTACTTCGTGAGTTCCCCACCTCCCCCACTCCTCTGCCCCAGCCCCCACTTGCAATATTACAGTCAAGAATTACAGGACCGCCATAGCAAAACTCGTCAACAAACTCGACATGGCCGCTATAAACGCACAACTCGGAATTATGATCCCGGTCTTTGGCTGGACTTCTTTCGTTGACACTTATCGAGGCGATCGGTCTTGCTGCCATGGCAATGACCCAATGCCATAGCAAGACATGGGAGAAAATAACAGGTAAGGATGAGGAAGCTGAGTCCAGGGGCACCAGTAGAAGGATTAGCCCTTCGGATATGAGAAAGCGGAAGAATGCAGCTACCAGTCTCAGCGAAAGGGGTAGCAGCGCCGGGAGAGACAACGGATTTGTAAGAAGGCTAGGAGGAGGAGCGGCTGGCATGAGGGTCGTTCGGCTGGGGGTCAGCTTTTCCACTAGTCTTATGAAGAAGGCGAAGGTGAAAGGTATGGGAGAATGGCTACTGGCCATAACGCTGTTCAGGATACTTCACTCCAAGATTTGGTGGAGCGCGCAGGGGTAATGAGCGGCTGATAATGGCATTGCATTAGTTGCGCATAGAATAGCATAGCGGTTACGGTTGTTTGTCTGTTTGACTGTCTCGTTGACTTAGCTGCCAGTGATGTTTGTGGTATTTAATAATTTCTCTTACTTGTTTAAATTAAAAGCTTTTTTTTATACCATAGTTCGAAAATTTCTCATTTAAGGTGTTGTTCTCCTCATGAAGTATCACTCGCACTATGAAATTTTTGGCAGTGTTCTAGCATGCTGCGCAGTGACTGTGATGGCACACCATAACAGAAGACAACACCAACCCCCTGCCCGTAGCTTTTGGAATGCGCAGCATCCCAGGCACCATCTCTTTCAATATTGTCCAATTTGGAGGTTGAGAACTTCGTTCTTATTGAGTTGAGCAATACTTTTACAAACGGGGGAATGGTGTTCATATGTACCAATATCGAAAGAGCCTGAGGCTCTGAGGTAGTTATAGAGTATGTCAGGGGTTGATATTAGCTCTAAACATATCTGCTGTGGTAATAGATCACCTTGGTATTCCCTTCAGAATGGTTCAGACAAGCGCGGCAGAGTGTTTTTGCTAAATTCAGAGCAATAGACATAGTGTCGCACATGTGTAATATAGAGGAGACAAAGTAGGAGCAGAGGAGAGTCTAGGAGGCACTGGCAGTGCGCAGAAAGGTGAATCTATATATGACTGGGGGAGCGGATTGATCTGTATGGGAGGATAAGGGGTTATGGTGTGAACTTGGCTACCAACACCGCGGCATGTGAAATCATGGGGACGATAGCCAATGCCACCGCGGTTCCGGAGGAAGATGCCTGGTGTAGTGAAAGAGAACTCTGGTCCGCGAGGCTACGGGCTCTGCTGTCTACTGAAATGGCGCTTCAGCACGGGTTACCATTATTACATGTTTCGGCACCGATTTAGTGAAATTTAGGAGTTCGCTTCTCACTTGAACTCCCCAATAGGTGGAAAGAAATATGTGAGGAGTTGTCCCGACGACCAGGAAATGAGGCTGCGAGAAACCCTTCCATCTGCCAAGAAATTCATGAGATGGGTTGGACGTGTTTCAACGGTTCTCGAAGGAGCTCTGGAGGAAATTCCCGGAGGAGCCGAGGCGTGTTGTTGAGGGGTAGGGTGGATCAACCAGAGACTCGGGGCTTCCTTGTCCTCTCTACTCTCCTGTGTTCTTAAGAGGTGAGTTACGGCAAACGATCATAGGAGATCTCCCCCACCCGCGAACACTACCCAGGGCAGTCGTCCAATTGGGCCTTCTTGAGTGCCAATTGTGGCCGCCATTCCCAAATGCGGGTATTAACAAATACCTATAAGCCCACTTCATTGCCCCACGGTAGTCGCCATTCCGGAGTTAGTTCTGGAAATTCATTTTATAGTGCCCTCCCTAGATTATTACCAAGAGTGCTGTGGGTGGTGATCCTAAACGGCGCGCGAAGATATATGATAATTTGGTTCCTTTTAGGAGTTGCTAATATACTGAATCCTCCCCTACAGGGACCTTTTTTGGCCATATCCTAGATAAGAAGTCTTCCGGTCAAGAATCAACGAGCAGTAGAAGACTTTCCGAGAATACCCATATCGCGCTATCACAGGATGAATAAGTGCCATCCTCCCAATGCCTCAGACCCTGGACCCTGTTTTAATCTACTTACACAGGATTTCGGGGCATTCTTCAGTACTACCATAAAATCTCGGATAATTGAACAATGTGCCATGCAGTCAAGAATTTCCTGCCTGGTAAAATGGGGGAAATAGCTGCAAAAAAAGAGCTGCTCAGCCCCACCGAGACCAAAAAAAGCAAAAAAAGCAAAAAAAAAACACCAGACCTTACCAGAGGATCCAACTCCAACGGCATAGCACATTGTTCAATTATTTGAGATTTTACGGTATAGTGGTACCCACAATCCTGTTTTACCACTACCGGTACTGCCACTGTTCAATGGATTGGAATATGAGCTGACCATGCTCAATAATCTCCCCCGCGCAACGGCGGAAGCGCCGGAGACAGCAAGATTTCGCAATATCCGATCAATGATAACACCAACTGCTTCCATAATGCGACCAATGTTAATGTGTGGAATAGCCATACCGTTGCCCATAATCGGTCTCAACTTCTAGTCCGGCTATCGCCCTGAGAGCCCGAACAACAGCATTAGGATATTCAGCACCGCCGTGGCGATAATGACGGGGAATGGTTCATAAAACACAAACTAAGGAATTTGGAAGATGGTGTGATACTCCAATACTGTAAAAACTCACCCCAGAAAAATAAAAAAAGACGCATAAAAAAGAAGAAAAGCAAGAATGACGGCGCAGTACAGAAGGGAGAAAGTGCAAAGTGGAAAAACAATAATAAAAAACAAGCAACAACCCGAACAAATAGACTCCACTCAATCACAGCGCATGCCCGCCTTCTCCATGGCCCGGAGGAGAAAGGACTTATGGTACCGAAGAGAGGGAAACACATGCACGAGGAGAGATACTCGAGTTGGTTGCAGATGCGGTGGGGAGGTGGAAGATTGTGACAGGGGTCCGAATAGGAGAATATTCTCTATATCGTCTCCGCGCACCTGACGGGCCCTGGCCACTAACTGTCCAGTTAATTCAACTAACTCTTGCCCAGATGGAATTTCGTAATATAAAAAAACAAAGAAAAACTTACCGCCTCGGCCAGCATGTCTACCTGCTCCGCATTGACACATCCAAGCTGCTGGAACCTCTCCTGCAGGTCCGGTATCGTTTGAACCCGACTCTCTTGTCCACCTTTGCACAGCATTTAAAACCACTGCCGCTACAATTTGGACGTTGCGCCGGTCCTTTTCCAATTGAACAACCAACTCCCGGGTGGCGACTCCCCCCTTGCTCACTTTCTTAAACTTCCTCTTCCAGTATGCAGCTTCCGCCTCCAACTCCTTGATCCTCCGGCGGTGAGCACTGCGCTTTTTCCGCCTCTTGTCCTCCTTGCTACGCTGGGCTTGGGAGGCATCTCGGTTGCTGGCAAGTGGTAGTTTGGATTGTTGGGGGTTTGGGTTGGGGTAGAAGTGGGGAGGTGACTTGTATGGGTTTCGGTTCGGGTCAGTGAGGGGGGGATATGGGCGCTGGTGGGGTATTAAGGGTGGTGTTTATCCTCCCAATCGTGGTAGGATCCCACTATCGCGTTACGGGTGACAAGGCGCATTACGAGGCAGAGAGGCATCCCAAGTCCCACTATAGAAAATACAGCACTCTTCCCGAACTGTACATTCCTGTTACCAGGGTAATAAGAAAATACCAAGAACTTGATCACGGAAACCCTTCCGGAGATACTTATACAACAGTGGAGTTCCCCTTTGCCTCCAGTGGTGTGATCCATCCTCCACTCTAGCTCCAAAAATTTCCCACCCCATAGAACATTTCCCTGTTGTGAGCAAGAGCTTTCCGATATTTGGACACATGAGATAGAGCTTTTCTGTGCTGCTTCAAGGCCGGCATGTTAGCCCTGTGGTTTTGAACACCACAAAAAGTGTTTACTACGGCAGCCTAAGTGGCCAAGGACCTAGAGGCCATTTCTCTTAGAGTGGGGGTGGGGGCGTCTTGGACTGGTGGCGAGAATATCCCCTTGTGGAGGGCTAGTTTTTGGCGGCAGAGAAATTTCGCTCTTTGAGAATATTTTTGTCCCGCTGCCGGCGGGCTCGCAGGAGATTTTTGCTCTGAGGGCAGACGGGGCAGTGGGGCGAGTTGGTTGGTGTGAGTGATAATCCGTGTCTGCAGGGAGGAGGGGTTGCATGCTTTGATTTCCGCGAGTTTCATGACGCCCTTTGACCCGGAAACCATGGTAAAGTCGAAGTGTGAAGCAAAGCCAGCTAGGGGGAGGATGCGAAGGGGGTCATCGACGGGAGTTTCTTTCTGGAGTAGTGGGGCGGGGATTGTGCGGACTGCAAGGTCATGTAGGCTGGGGCTTATGAAGTCCTCCGCTGGTTTAGTATATAGCTTGTAAAAGAGGGCGCTGGTGGTGCAACAACTGCGGAGGGCATCCCCCCCTGGGGTTCAAAGTTCCTAAGGGTGCGGCCAATATCCCCATGTCAAAGTTGAAGCTAAAGTGGAACAAAACCATTGCTAAATCTGACCCTCTCGAAAATAGGTTGCATTCCTCAGATTTACAAGGTCGATATCCAAACCTAGAACCGTCGGAATAGCAGTCTCTTAATACTTAGACACTCTAGATTGCTCTCGATCTTGTTCACACGGCACTGTTCAAAGCCTCATTTCTTCATGTTTGAACCGATGTACTCCCAAAGCCGAGTTGCCAAATTACATCCACTCACATCGTTTACTCTCCCGCCGATGTCAACGCTACCAATACTAAGGAGCCGCAAGCGAAGCTACCAATGAAGCATAAAAGTAGACAGTCATCCTCGGATTTATCTCTGCCGATTTCTTGTGCAGCGCCGACCAGGAGCTTGCTTACGGGTGCTTCCTTTGGTGAGAGGGCTAGGGTGCGCGGAGCAGTGGGAGGGGTGAGAATTGTTCGCTGTACTGTATCTATTGGAGGGGTTGTTTGGGGGAGAGAGGATGTGGTAGTAGTGGTATTGGTTGAAATGAGTCGTCTGCATTTCCGATCGCCTTCGTTTGCCGAGGGTGGAGAGCGAGTGAGGGCCATTAATGCTCGTGGAGAGAGGATTCCCGGAGAAAGTCAAAATTGTGACCTTAAGGGAGGTAGGAGAATACGGTATGCGGTAGATTCATGCGGTAGGTGAGCCTCTTCAATCCTCACGGAGAGCGGGGGCTACCAAAGACGGAATCGGGCGAGGAGTATTTATTCGAGTGGGTCGATCTTACAACCGATACAAGGATAGAGCAGCAACGTTTGTTTAGCCCGTGGACCAGTGCCTAGATAGAGAGTTCATTGAGATGGCCGAGATTGGAGATTGTCTTGAGGGGCTCTTGTCTGAGAATCAGGGAACTGGGATGATCAAGCGGAAGGCATCAAAGACCACCTTCCTCTTGATAGATTGGATAGAATCAATCACAAGGCCACCGTGCGGGGGATTAGCTGTTCAAAGGACGTTGATATCGGCGCTTCACTACTGTACCAAACGCCACAGCGGATGAGAATGATACAGTCTGACGACGGCTTCCAGTCCACGTACTATCCGGCAGTCCGTCGTGCTGTGCACAAGAGATCTAGTTAAGACAATGACCGGATCTAGGAGGTCTTTTTCCTTAATCGGAACCATATTAATGGCATTCGGAGAGTACTCTTCCTTAATTAGAAATAAATTCCTTGGAATTCCAAACTCAGTGCTATTGCATACACCAAAATCATGAGGTTCCGGCCAATTTTTTGCCCGTATGCAATAACAGTTGCGCTCACAAACGTCATGCGTTTGCGAGTAAGGGATAGAAAATGACTAAAGAGTCAGCGCCACCTACCGTCAGAACTCGAAAGAATTGGTATGCAGGTGCAAGGCTTGTGGCCAATCGCAGGGTAAACTTGTGGCCTGGGCTCATTGTGTTGGCCAATCAGAGTGCGACAATCCCTGTACCTGCATACTGACTTTTCGAGTCTTAAACGGTACCCCATCAACATCCCACCAACCCAGATACCTCCCAATCTGCCTTAGCATGTCCATCATCTTCGCCTGGAACACCGGATCGACAGCATCAACCGAAACACCGCTCGCAGGCATCGCAAAGATCTAAAAAAAATTACCGGGAGCTAACTTTATCTCACTCCCATTCATCCCCGAAGATCGGAGACTTTCCGCTCTACCTCAGCTCCCAAATGGTGAACCGACCTGCTTCTCCAGCTTTGGCACGGGGCCATCTGCAAAACCCATCTTCCTCCTCCCCCTTATTGCCCTCTCCATCTTCCTAATCTCATTACTTATTTCTTGTTCACAAGGATCTCTACCTCATCACTCTAAAGGTTCTCCCCGGTAGAACTAAGCTGCAACGCCAACACCGGCAGTCGCTCCCCTGCCATCGCCAAGCTAACATCCCCCATCTCCAATTATGCCAACAAAATATTCTCTACCATACCACGCCTACTAATTGACAGCTGCGGCGACTGATGCGCACGCAACGCTATCGCCCTGAATCTCTCTACGGAGGCAGTCGGTGGCAATCCCCTGCCACCGGTTGTTGTGGGGGACACCCCTAGCAGGAGGATTAGCTTGGGTGCACCAATGTGGGCGAGCCCAGTGGCATTGCGGGTTGCGTGGATCGCTACTAGTGTCTTCTGCGTGCCGGTTATTCTTGTGCCTTCCGGTGTTCAAGAAGCTTGCTGCTGGGTGGAGTGGTTCTGCAAAACGTAACTCCTGAGTTCCCCTTTTTTCTCCCCCCAGCCCCCCTTCTTGCCATCTCGCTGATGAGAATTACAGGACCGCAGTAGCAGCACTCATTAACGAACTCGGCCTGACCTTGCACCTTGTAAAAATGATCCTGGCTTTCACATGGACTTCTTTCGCCCTGACACTCCTCTCGGCGGTCGGTCTCACTCCCGTGGTAATGAGGGAATACTTGCTGTTTTCAAAAGTATCCGGATGCCTGGGCGCCAAGCCGCCCAAATTCACACCTAAATCTTCCAGTCTTGGCGCCAATGCATCCGGATACTTTTGAAAATAGCAAGTACACACTCGAAATGGCGCAAAAAAATAACGCTGAAGGCTGCGAATGCAGTGTCTAGGAGCACCGGCGGAGGAATCGGCGGATGTGAGGGGGTGCAAGAATGCGGTTACCAGTGCCAATGGGAGCGGTAGCAGCGCTGCGAGCGATGGCTGATTGGTGGGAAGGTTGGGAGGAGGGGTGATTGGGAGGGGGGTCGTTCCACCGGGGGTTAGCCTTGCGACTAGTCATATGAAGAAGACGAATCGGGATGAGGCTGGCTGCTGGATATAACGCTGGCTGAGACGTTTGATTTAGGATCCGATGGGGTGGGTAGTAATGAGCGGGCGGGAATTGCATTGTCCGGGTTGGGCATTGGATATCCCAGCAGTTTCACTAGTTTTTTGTTTATGTCTGTTTGGTAATCTTGTCAACTTACTTGTACCTAAGGTCCTTAGTTTTATTTCTCTCGCTTGTTCATATAACATAGTTCGAAAATTTCTCGGAAGGTGTTGTTCTCCTCATGGAGTAGCACTCGCCCTCCGGGGAGTCCGTCAGTGTTGTAATTGTGCCTCAATATGTGAACGGAACCGTAAAGACTTTGCACAACTTTTGCTCGCCGTATCATTCTTACTTATTATCCAAAGAGAGGGGCCAAAAGGCCAAACATATATAGGGAACGTAAGTGACCTCATCCGTCATGAAAAATAACCGGTTTCCTGTCTTCAGCCCCAAACGCATCATGAGCTCCAACCGAGTGTACGCCTCCAAACCTCGAGAGCGCAATGAAGCCTAGCCGATACGAAATAGCCGCTCAATAATCAAGACCCAACCGGCGATGTCTCACCACCACCACAAAGGATACAACCCAATAGAGCGCAAGGATATAGGAAAGAAACGCTTTAGACAAAGCCGTTGTTTGAGGACAATGGAAGACACAGACAATAATCAGAAATTCAACAGTCAGTGTTTTAGCATACTGCGCCATGAGGGCGGTAACCCATCATAAGATAAGAGAACATCCGGCTAGAATTAGATGACGGGTTCCGATGTGAAATTGGTCCATCTAAGGATTTTGTAGTCTTCCAGGAAACGGTAGTGCCAGGGGTCACACTAGAGATGAAGTCCCCGTCGAGGGTCTCATTGTAGTACCCGTTCATGCTACAAGTACACTCACACCCCGTTATCCCGGATGGCCAGATTTCAGAAAATACATCCGGGACAACGGGGTTTCCGGAACAACAGAGAGGTGGGGAGTTCGTATAACCTGAAGAAAAGTAAAGGTTTATCTCAA